>ERZ808051.385-NODE-385-length-52004-cov-6.831918_pt1 | contig 52004 bp, 51 predicted proteins | sample MGYA00380199_ERZ808051 | MGnify/ENA primary metagenome ERZ808051 (study PRJEB31490, sample SAMN06133391) | mouse gut metagenome | isolation source: J11 | host: mice | place: China: Chengdu | collected 2015-05 ... | reverse complement strand
TGTTCGCCCATCAAAGCGGTACGCGAGCTGGGTTCAGAACGTCGTGAGACAGTTCGGTCCCTATCCGGCGCAGGCGCGGGAGACCTGAGGGGTGCCGTCCCCAGTACGAGAGGACCGGGACGGACGGGCCGCTGGTGCACCTGTTGGGGGGCCGCCCCCACGGCAGGGTAGCCAAGCCCGGCAGGGATAAGCGCTGAAGGCATCTAAGCGCGAAGCCCTCCCCGAGAAAAGGTGTCCATGTGGCGACACGTGAGCCCCCCCGGAGAGGACGGGGTAGATAGGTGCGGGGTGCAGGCGCGGCGACGCGCACAGCTGACGCACACTAATAGGGCGAGAGCTTAACCAGAGCAGGAGGCGCGCATGCCGCGCGCCCGTGTCCGGGCTGCTGTCTTGGCTGTACGGTGTTCGGTTCTGAGGGTACAAGTTTGTTTTTAAAAATTATTAAGATTGAAAAAGAGTAGTTTGTCTACTCTTTTTTTTCATGTAAAATAGATTGTACCATATTTGTCAGGGGGACGTAATGATGAAGATCATGCTTGTGGAGGATAATGAAACAATTATATTAGGCTTGGAATACCTGCTCTCAAGAGAAGGTTATCAGGTGGTGACGGCCAAGGACAGAAAGCAGGCGCTTGCCGGACTGGAGCAGGGAGGTCTGGACCTTGTGGTACTGGATATAGCACTGCCGGACGGCAGCGGATTCGATGTATGCCGAGAGGTGAGAGAGCAGGGACATACGCCGGTGATCTTTCTGACGGCTATGGATGAAGAAAGATATGTAGTTAAAGGTCTGGATATGGGGGCGGACGACTATATCGTAAAACCCTTTAGAAATAGGGAGCTTGTTTCTCGGATCAAGAGTGTCCTGCGCAGGAACGGCAAAGGCAGCACGGTGCTTCGCTGTGGGGAGATTTCGCTTGACACGGAGACAGGGCTTGTGCGCAAGGGCGACAAGAATATTGTGCTGACAAAGCTGGAATATAAGATTTTATCCGTCATGATGCAGTATCCGGGCAGGCTTTTCACCAGAGATGAAATATTGGCGAATATTTGGGATATTTCCGGCAGTTTTGTAAATGACAATACCTTGTCGGTGACTATGAAGCGAATTCGGGAAAAGATTGAGGATACGGACGGAAGTATTATCAGGACAGTTCGGGGTATGGGATATCGTTTGGAGGCTGGGCGGCAATGACAAGTGTGGGAAAGCGTCTGAGGTGGAATCGAGAGCTGCATAGGCTAGTGATGTGGTTTGGCATTGTTTTTGCGGTATGCATAGGGATTATGAACATAGGAATGGGGATCTATTTGGAGAAGCTGCGCAGTGAACATAAGGTGTTCTTGGCTGTGATATTTGAAAAAGTTTCTGCCACATATCCGGATGTGGACGAAGAGGAATTTGTCAAAGTTCTTTCCGGCCGAGTAAACGGAAGTCAGGGAGAAGAGATTCTGGCCCGCTATGGGGTGTTTCAGGAATACGGCAGGGAGTCGTTTTCCGTGTTGGAAAGGCAGGTTCGCAGCATGTCCGTATTTTCCAATATTCTGCTTTCTGTCTTTTTTTTGATCGTATCGGTATTTCTGCTGTTGTACCTGAAGAGGCGTCAGCTAAAAATCTACGGTCTGGAGACTTATATGGAAATGCTCTATCGGGAAGGATACCTGCTGGACATTGAAGACAATAGTGATGATGAACTGAGCGGACTGAGGAATGAGATCTATAAGCTAACGGTCCTTCTGAAAGAACAAGCCGTTAGAGCGGCGGAACAGAAAAAGGCTCTGGCGGATTCCATGGCGGATATCTCTCATCAGCTCAAGACGCCACTCACGTCGATGACCGTGCTGATGGATAATCTGGCCGATGATATTGATATGGATCCGGCCATCAGGCGCCACTTTATCACAGAGATTACCTATCAACTTACAAATATGTCATGGCTGGTATCTACTCTGCTGAAGATATCCCGTCTGGATGCCGGCGTTGTGGAGCTGGACAGAGAAAGTTTGGAAGTAGCCAGTCTGGTGGGGGAGGCGCTCCAGAAGGTGGAAGTGGCGGCGGAGTGGAATCAGGTATCCTTCGCATTAAAAATTCCTGAGGATGCAGTGCTTGTGGCCGATAGGAAGTGGACGGCGGAAGCTTTGGCGAATATCCTGAAAAATGCAGTAGAGCATAGTCCGAGAGACGCTGTGGTGGAGATCTCAGCCGAGGAGAATGATGTTTACACGGGTATCTTTGTGAGAGACCGGGGGAAGGGGATCGGGGAGGAGGAGCGAAAGAAGCTGTTCAACCGTTTTTATAGGGGAACTTCCGCCAGAGAAGACAGCGTGGGAATAGGACTTGCGCTGGCAAAGGAAATCATTGAAAAACAAAAGGGATATGTTTCCGTGGAATCCGAAAGGGATAAAGGGACTTGCTTTGCAGTCAAATTTTTGAAATAAAATTCCTAATGTCACCGAAATGTCATTTTCGTTTTTTATATTGGTAGAGTAAGCTGACGGCAGATTATTGCCGGAGGGCAGGATAGTTGGATGTGACGAGGAGATATAAAAAAGGAAAGGCATGGTGATTGGAAATTGAAAAACTATTATGGACAGACGGAAATTCTGAGAACGGAACATCTGTTAAAAAGATACGGCAAGGAGGCAAATGAAATCATAGCAGTCAATGATGTTAGCTTATCCGTGTCAAAGGGCGAATTTGTGGCGGTGGTGGGAAGCTCCGGCAGCGGAAAATCTACCTTGATGCATATGCTGGGAGGGGTGGATCGCCCTACCTTCGGCAAGGTGCTGATTGAGGGCAATGATATTTATGGGATGAGCGACGATAAGCTTGCCATTTTCCGCAGGCGTCAGGTGGGGCTGGTCTATCAGTTCTACAACCTGATTCCTGTGCTTACAGTGGAGGAGAATCTCACGCTGCCCTGCGAGCTGGACGGCAGAACGCCAAAGAAGGAGGTGGTGAGGGAGCTGGCAGAGATGCTGGGGCTGGAGAAGCGGCTGGGCGCCCTGCCCAATGAGCTTTCCGGCGGACAGCAGCAGAGAGTGGCCATCGGCAGGGCCTTAATCACCAGACCGGCCATTCTGCTGGCGGACGAACCTACGGGCAATCTGGATACCCGGTCGGGAAACGAGATCATGGAGCTGATGAAAGAGTCAAACCGCAGGTATAAACAGACGGTGATCATGATCACCCACAATCTGGAGCTGGCCAAGCAGGCTGACAGGGTGCTGACCATTGAGGACGGCAGGGTGTTTGACGGGCAGACGGGGGAGGGAAGGGCATGAATGTATTGAAGAGATGCTGCTACCGCTCCATGAGGGAGAACCGAAAGAGAACCTCAGTGACCATCATAGGAATTGTACTTGCCACGGCGCTGATAACAGGAGTGGCCTGCATGGCGGTGAGCTTCCGGGCAAGTCTGATCCTATATGAGAAGCTTGAAAACGGAGACTACCATTACGGTTTCATGGGAGTGGCGCCGGAGAATCTGAAATATTTTGAAAATAATGAGCAGATTGAAAGGTTCGGGGTGGTGGAGGAGCTTGGATATGCCGTGCTGGAGGGCAGCCAAAATCCGGATAAGCCCTATGTCTTTGTCTGCGGCATAGATGAGATGTCTCAGGAGACCCTTTCTCTGCAGCTGGTGCAAGGGCGTATGCCGGAGAATGACAGGGAGCTGGTTATCGGCAGGCATATACGAAGCAACGGACTTGTGGACTTAAAGGTGGGGGATGAACTGACGCTCTCCATGGGGAACCGTATCTCAGAGGGACATAGACTGACGCAGGAGAGTCCCTATTTATATGAAGAAGAGACACTGGAGACTGATTTTGAAAGAACTTTTACGGTGGTGGGCATTATTGAGCGTCCGATAAGGGATGTGGAGCCCTTTATTGCGCCGGGCTATTCTGTTTTTACCCGGATGGGGGATCCGGCGGAGGCCGGAATACTGAATGTGTACGCAACCTATACGGATTCTGGCCTGAAGCAGAGGGAGCAGGTCACGGCGGGGATATTGGGCGTATCGGAAGAACTCTACAGAAGGTATTACGGCTTCCATGGAGGCTTGGGCACATATACGGAACAGGAAGAGGAACAGATCAGGCACATCGCCTGGAAGGTGACAGAGAACTATTGGGTGCTGAAGTGGGAACTTATGATCTTTTCCTCCGGAGCTATGAACATGCTCTATGGCATGTCGGTGATAGCTGTATCGATCATTATTGTCACCAGCGTCTTCTGCATACACAATAGCTTTGTGATTTCCCTGACTGAGAAAATGAAGCTTTACGGCAGACTTGCCTCGGTGGGAACCACTGCCGGACAGCAGAGACGGATCGTATATTATGAGGCGGCCTTTTTGGGGGGTATCGGTATCCCTCTTGGGATTTTGTCCGGCATAGGGGCAACGGCTGTGCTGGTGAGGGCCGTGGGAGGGCTTGTGGAGGATGCGCTGGGCTTCTCGCTGGTGTTCGCCATGTCTTTTCCGGCCATCGCTTTGTCAGTGGTTCTTTCGGGTATCACGGTATTTTTTTCCTCCTTCCAGTCTGCCAGAAAGGCCGCCAGAATCTCTCCTATCAGCGCCATACGGGCCAATGACACGGTTCGCATCAGGAGAAGGGAGCTGAGATGTCCCAAGGCAATAGGGAGAGTGTTTGGGATCGGAGGACGAATCGCCTACAAGAACCTGCGCCGGGCCAGAGTGAAATACCGCACTACGGTTGTCTCCATCGTGGTCAGCGTTGCAGTCTTTATCGGTATGAGTACTTTTGTGGAGCTGATCTTTGACATCAACGGTGTCTATAATAATGACAGCATGCCCTACCAGATGCAGGTGTACTTATATGACTATGAAAGTGCAGTTAGGATAGCTTCGCTGGACGGGGTGCAGGAGGCCGAAATCGTCAGGCCGGGTATTCTCATGGTCGATGGAGGGGAGACTCCTTTTACCAAAGAGTATGAGGAAAAGCATAAACCGGAAGCTACGGAAACCATACAAATAAGAGCGCTGGGAGAGGAGGCCTATGCCCGTTTCTGCAAAAAGGTGGGTGTGACCGTGGAAGAGGCTCGGGACAAGGCCATTGTGATAGCGGACTATGTGGTACAATACAAAATAGACGGCGTAACCTATGTGGACGAGTGTAAGATTGCAGAGTACCATAAAGGGGATGTGATCATCGGCGCGGGAGCGGACGAGGGGCTTGAGGTGGAGGTTTTGACCCAGACCAGTGAAAAGCCCATGTATCTGAGCAATGGAAGATATAATAAGATAGTCCTCGTTGTCAGCAACGAATGGTATGACAGCCAGAACATCTCAAAATTTGACAATGTGGAAATCTATATCAAATGCGAGGACTCGGACGCTCTGGAGACGGCCATCCGCAACGATATACAGCTCGGGGACTGTACCGTGACCAATTATGACGCAGTCTATAGGGCAAATAGGAGCATGTATCTTGTGGTGGCTATTTTTCTCTACGGCTTCATCACAGTGGTGGCGCTGATCGGCATCACAAACATCTTCAACACCATCACCACCAACATGGAGCTGCGTGCCCCTGAATTCGCCATGCTTAGGTCGGTGGGGATGACGGGAAAGGAATTCCGGCGGATGATCTGGCTGGAGGGGATGTTCTACGGAGGCAAGGCGCTGATCATTGCAATCCCTCTGGGCGTGGTGATTTCCTACTGCTTTCATATGGCCATGTCGAAGGGCGTGGTGCTGGACTTTTGCTTTCCCTTTGAGGCGATTCTGACAGCCTTGGCTGCGGTGTCGGCATTGCTGTTTAGCATCATGCATTATTCCATGGGGAAAGTCAATAGGAAGAACATCATTGAGACCATCCAGAATGAAAATATATAAAATAGTGGTTCCATTTTTCTGTCAAGTATGATAAAATAGCTAAAGGGGGCATGGCCGAAGCCTGCCCCAAATGCTATGAACGGGGAAGCTGCTTCCGTTGGGAAGGTCTCCGGACGGGAAAGGTTAGGATGAGGTATGGAGAACGACAATAGGATACTGCTGGAGAACGGCACCAATGAATTGATGATTCTGGAATTTACTCTGGGCAATAATCATTATGGCATCAATGTGGCGAAGATCAGGACGATCATGAAGTATGAGCCGGTGACCCCTATTCCCAATGCCCATCCCAGCATTGAAGGTGTTTTTATGCCCCGCGACACTATGATCACGGCCATTGACTTAAAGAACTGTCTGGGCCGGGGCGAGATGGAGTCAAAGGGACTGTTCATCATCACGAACTTCAACAAGCTGGACATAGCGTTCCATGTAGACAACGTGCTGGGCATCCATACGGTTTCCTGGGAGGACATCATTAAGCCCGATGTCACCATTTCCTCTGCAGAGGAAGGTGTGGCCATAGGTATTGTGAAAAAAGACGAAAGACTTGTAATTATACTTGACTTTGAGAAGATTGTCACGGATATCAATCCTGAGACGGGCTTGAAGGTTTCCGATATCAGCGATCTGGGAGAGAGGAAGAGGAGCAGCGTGCCCATTCTGGTGGCGGAGGATTCTCCTCTGCTGAACAAGCTGATCGTAGAGTGCCTGAGGAAAGCGGGCTATGAGAATCTGACCCACACGGAGAACGGCCGGCAGGCTTATGACATCATCACCAGCTGCAAGTCCCATGGCACGCTGCACGATAGGGTACAGGTGATCATATCGGATATAGAGATGCCTGAGATGGACGGACATAGGCTCACGAAGCTGGTGAAGACGGACGAGGCCACCGCACATATCCCTGTGATTCTTTTCTCGTCTCTGGTGAATGATGAAATGAGGAGAAAAGGAGAGGCGCTGGGTGCAGACGCACAGCTGTCAAAACCTGAGATAGGCAATCTGGTGAAGATTATTGATCAGCTGGTGGCAGAGAGAGGGCTGGGAATGTAGGATCAGAAAAGCCGGGAGGGTTCCCGGCTTTTTCTAGTATAACATGGAAATTGGGATCGTGGGTAAAATGAATAAGGCAGATCTGATCGAAAAATTGAATCAGTCCGACATGGTTCTGGTAGGGCTTGGAGAGGAATTGGACGATAGGGAGCGGTTTGGGCACGAACCGGCCTATAGGGCTGTGTGCGAGTGCCTGAAGAAGGAAGGGCTTCTCTGGATGCTGCCCCTATGGAACGACATTTTTTCCCGTAGGATGGGAACGGACCGTCTGGAGGAGGGGCTGCAAAGACTCCTTCTTCTGTTGGAGAATAAGAATTATTTCGTGGTATCCGTCTCCACTGCCGGCAGGATTGCCTGCGGCGGATGGAGGGCGGGACGGCTGGTGATGCCCTGCGGCACCGGGCTGAAAAAGCAGTGCGCTCAGGGCTGCAGGGACGTGCTGGAGGAAGTGACGGAAGCAGAGCACAATCGCCTGAGTGAAATATTGGAAGAAGCGGAAAGGGGGTTTTCTCTTCAGGGTATATGCAGACCCGGTGGGAAGGGAGAAGCCCTGCTTGGGGCATGTCCCAAATGCGGCGCTCCTTTTATTCTCAACAATATATATGCGGAAAATTACAACGAGGACGGTTATCTGGATCAATGGCGTTTGTATACGAAATGGCTGCAGGGAACGCTGAACCGAAGGCTGTTTGTGCTGGAGCTTGGCGTAGGGATGGATTTTCCGTCGGTGGTCAGATGGCCTTTTGAAAAGGCGGTCTTTTTCAATCAGAAGGCCTTTCTGTGCAGGGTAAACGGGAGACTGCATCAGCTGACGGAAGAACTGGCCGGAAAAGGCTGCGGAATTTCCCAGAATGCGATTGAATGGTTGGGGCAATTATGATAAACTATGTATGCCATATATGGGCAGCATAAAGAAAGCAGAGGAAGTAATATGTCTTCACAGGATGATTATTTGGATGAATTGCTGAAGGGGATGCCTTTGGAGGAAGATGAGGATGGAACGGATGACGGGCAGACGGCCAATCGGCCGGATGTGGAGGCCGTCTCAGAGATGACGGAGGATGAGATTGCCAGACTCTTGGACCAAGGAAAGGCGGAGGGCAGGCAAGGGCAGGAAAAGACACGTGCTTTTGGAGGAGATGCTTCGGCTGCACAGGACGTGATGGGCATGCTGGACAAAACCGAAGACCGTGAGCTGAAGGAGATACGGAATCTGCTGGAAAAGTCGGATAAAAACGAGACCATAGCAGGAACGGATTCGATCTTGTCGGGTTCAGACAAGGATCAGAATCCGGCGGACAGATTGCTGGCGGACATAGAGGAAGCGGGGGAGAGAGAAGTGGCTGGGGATGCGATGGACAGCAAAAGCCGGCGCGCTATGAAGAAGGAGCAGCGCAGGGAACAGAAAGAAGAGAAAAAGCGGGCAAGGCAGGCCGCCAAGGCCCGGAAGGGAAAGAAAGACCACGAAAATGTAACCGCTCCGGCCCCGGAGCCCCGGACGTCTTCCGCTCCGGAGCAAAAAGAGCCTGCCCAAGCAGGATATGATGCCATGATGGACAGAGAGCTGCTGGACAGCATTGTCTCAGGGGCAGGGCGCGTGGGACGGCATGAGGAACAGGAGACCAGACAGCCTGCTGCTCCTATGGCACAGGCAGAGGAAGGCGGAGGCTCCATAGCAGATCTTTTGAGCTATGCGCAGGCGGACTTGGACGCGGCGGAGGATTCGGAGGCGGACTGGGTGGAGCAGCAGGGAGGCTCGTCGGAGCTGGACATCCTGACTGTGGACATGGACGAGGCGGATTCCATGCTTGAGGATATCTCGGAGAAGCCGGACGACAAAGGGAAAAAAGGCGGATTCTTGTCCAAAGTAGTCTCTTTTCTGACCGAGGAAGATGAGCCGGAGGCCGAGAACGAGGATGTTCAGCTTTCGCAGGAAAACGAAGAGATACTCAAGGATCTGGACAAGGAAGGTCCCAAGAAGGCGACAAAGGCAAAGAAGGCCAAAAAGAAACCGGCCAAGAAGGACAAAAAGCCGAAGCCTAAAAAGCCGCCCAAGCCCAAAAAGCCTAAGAAAACCCAAGAACCGGAGGCCTACCCTCTGGGCAAGCGCCTTACGTTCAAGAAGGCGCTGCCGATTATCTTGTTCGGAGCCTCTCTGGGGCTGGTGATTTTCATTCTGACTAATCTGGCCACAGATTATACGGATAAACAAGCTGCCAGAGATGCCTACAAGGCAGGGGACTATGAGACCTGCTATCTGAATCTTTTTGGCAAGAAGCTGGATGAGACCGAGGCCATGATGTACGGCAGGTCCGAGAGCATTCTTTATATAAGGCTCTGGTTAAGGGAATATGAGATGTTTGTGGAGGACGGAGCCGAGGTGGAGGCTCTGGACAGCCTGATACAGACGGTGAAGGAGTATCCGAATCTATATGAGTACGCGGCTCAGTGGAATGCCGGAATGGATGTCTACGAGGTATATCAGAAGATGCTGGATATTTTGTCCGGCAAGTACGGCATCACTGAGGTGGAGGCGCTGCAGATCGCGGCGCTGAAGAGCGACCTGCAATATACCAAAATCGTTACCGCTCTGGCCGAGGGGAAAGAATTCGGCTCTTCCCCGGAGCAGGAAACCAAGGGGATGACACTGACTGAGTGGTACAACAGCGACGACAGAGCACAGCTGGAGACTCAGGTCAACCAGATACAGGCGGGGCTTGGGATGACATTCTATGTGGAGGTCCAGGAGCCGGATGTAATGGTATATAATTATAAATATGCGGAATCCTTGAGTCTGGACGACGCTGCTGCGGAGGAACTCCGGGAGCACTATGGGACTGAGCTGGACGGGCAGTATACCGTGTTTGCAGAGTCTGTCAGGGAATTCAGGGACACCTATGGGATACCGCTGACAACGATCCGGATCCGTTATCTGAATGCCGACGGAACGCAGATTTTCTCCAGAGATTACACGGAGGACTATGTTCCGGGGGCAGGAGGGCAGGATCAGGATGAGAACCTGCCTGACGAGCTGCCGGAAGAGGCGGAGATAGAGACGGGGAATATGCTGTGATTACAGAAGAGAGGATGGGCTAGACATGGGCATGATTGAGAATGATTGGCTCCCGGAGCTGGAGGGGGAATTTCAGAAACCATATTACAAGGAGCTATACGCTTTCGTGAAAAGCGAGTATGACTCCGCGCAAGTATTTCCGCCTGCGGACGATATCTTCAATGCGTTTCATTATACGCCGCTGAGCGATGTAAAGGTTGTCATATTAGGGCAGGATCCCTACCACAATGTAGGGCAGGCCCATGGGCTCTGCTTTTCCGTGAAGCCGGAGGTAGCTGCGCCGCCGTCTCTTGTTAATATCTATAAGGAGCTTCATGACGATATGGGCTGCTATATTCCCAACAACGGCTATCTGGTGAAGTGGGCGAAGCAGGGTGTGCTGATGCTCAATACGGTGCTGACGGTTCGGGCCCATATGGCCAATTCCCACCGTGGGAAGGGATGGGAGGAGTTTACGGACGCCGCTATCAGGACGCTGAACAAGCAGGACAGACCCATGGTTTTCATCCTATGGGGGCGTCCTGCCCAGACCAAGAAAAAGATGCTGAACAATCCCAAGCATCTGATTTTGGAGGCGCCGCATCCCAGTCCGCTTTCTGCCTATAACGGGTTCTTCGGCAGCAGGCCCTTCAGCAAGACCAATCGGTTTCTGCAGGATAACGGGCTGGGCCCCATAGATTGGCAGATAGAGAATATCTGATTTCCGATGGACTTATGGGATAGACTATAGTATAAACGTAAAAAGAGGAAGATTCATAATGGACAGTATGCCTAAAAAGAAGGCTTTTGTCACCAGAGAGCTGGTGGAGAGAATCACAGAGGAATACCCTACCCCCTTTCATATCTATGATGAAAGGGGGATTCGTGAAAATGTCAGGGCACTGAGGGAGGCGTTTTCATGGAACAGAGGCTATAAGGAGTTCTTTGCGGTGAAAGCCGCGCCGAACCCTTTTTTGATGAGGATTCTGCAGGAGGAGGGCTGCGGCTGTGACTGCTCCTCCTATACGGAGCTGATGCTCAGTGATGCAGTGGGGGTAAAGGGGGAGGATATTATGTTTTCCTCCAACGATACGCCTGCAGAGGAGTTCGGGCTGGCGGCAGCCCTTGGTGCCACCATCAATCTGGACGACATCACCCATATCGAATTTCTGGAGAAGGTCATGGGACGCCTGCCCAAGACTTTAAGCTGCCGGTTTAATCCCGGAGGGTATTTCTCCATGGGGACGGACATCATGGACAATCCGGGAGACGCCAAGTACGGCTTTACGGAAGCTCAGATGTTTCAGGGATTCCGGCTCCTTTTGGACAAGGGCGTGGAGAACTTCGGTATCCATGCGTTTCTGGCCAGCAACACCGTGACCAATGAATATTACCCGGAGCTGGCAAGGCAGCTGTTCCGGCTGGCGGTGCGGCTACAGGAGGAGACGGGGGCGCGTATCGCCTTTGTGAATCTGTCGGGAGGTATCGGCATACCCTATCGTCCCGATCAGGAGCCCAACGATATCAGGGCCATAGGCGAGGGCGTGCGTGTGGCATTCGAGGAGATTCTGGTTCCTGCAGGCATGGGGGACGTGGCCGTGTACACGGAGCTGGGACGCTTCATGACGGGGCCCTATGGACATCTCGTGACGAAGGTGATTCACCAGAAGCATATTCATAAGGAGTATCTGGGGGTGGATGCCTGCGCCGTGAACCTGATGCGCCCGGCCATGTACGGAGCCTATCACCATATCACGGTGCTGGGCAAGGAGGACGCGCCCTGCAGCCACAAATATGATGTGGTGGGATCCTTGTGCGAGAATAATGATAAGTTTGCGGTGGACAGGATGCTGCCGGAGACGGAGATCGGAGATTATATAGCCATACATGATACAGGGGCTCATGGGTTTTCCATGGGGTATAATTATAACGGAAAGCTTCGGTCTGCGGAGCTGCTGCTCTGTGAGGACAAGACGGTACGGCTGATTCGGCGGGCAGAGACCCCCAGAGACTATTTTGCAACCTTTGACGGTTTTGAGATCTTCGACAGACTGTTTCCAAAGGAGACTTCAGAAGAGTCGCAGTGAACTTAAGGCCGGGGACAGGGAGGGAGTAGATATGAGGTATCCAAAATTTCTGCCGGATGGGGGCACCATCGGGTATTTGGCGCCGTCTTGCGGATGTGCCGTAGAGCCGTATAAATCGGCATTCAGGAATGCGGTGCAAAAGCTGGGAAATATGGGGTATCAACAGATATTTGGGCCCAACTGCTTTGCAAACGACGGAGTCGGCATCAGCAGCACGCCGGAGAAGTGCGGGAGGGAGGTCATGGACAGCTTTCTGTCCGGGAAGGCAGACTGCCTGATTTCCTGCGGGGGCGGGGAGCTGATGTGCGAAATTCTTCCCTATGTGGATTTTGAAAAACTGGCGCAGGCGGACCCCGTATGGTTCATGGGCTATTCCGACAATACGAACCTGACCCATCTATTGGCAACGCTGGCGGATACAGCCTCCGTCTACGGACCCTGCGCAGGCGCCTTCGGCATGGAGCCGTGGCACGAGTCCCTGCAGGATGCCCTTGGAATTCTCAGGGGGAATATGACGGCCGGCAGGTTCGTGCTGGAAGGATATGACAAATGGGAAAAGGAATCCCTCAAGGGTGAAGAGAATCCCCTTGCCCCTTATCACTTGACGGAACCTAGAAGGATCTGCAGCTTTGTGGGCAGGGAGCGGACGAAAGAGCCTCTGCGGTTTGAAGGGAGGCTTCTGGGAGGCTGCATGGACTGTCTGGTGAATCTGCTGGGCACCCGTTTTGACCGCACCAGAGAGTTCACGGAGCGGTATGGGAAGGACGGAATCATCTGGTTTCTGGAGGCCTGCGACCTGAACGTGTTCGCTGTTCGCCGGGCCATGTGGCAGATGGAGGAGGCAGGGTGGTTTGGGAATGTGAGTGGATTTCTCTTCGGCAGGCCTCGAAACGGCGAACCGCTGATGAATCTGGACGCCTATGATGCGGTATTGGAAGTGGCGGGCCCAAAGAACGTGCCGGTGATCATGGACGTGGATCTGGGGCATCTGCCTCCCATGATGCCGATTGTGACGGGAAGCATGGCGGAGGTTGCCGTAAAGGGGAATGACATCCGCGTTGAAATGCGGTGCATATAGTGGGCAATAGTATTCAAAGAGAAATACGAAAGAGAAATAAAATGAAATTACTACTTGCCAAAGAATGGTTTTTGTGTTAACATGGATACGTTGTAGGGTTCCTACAGCGTACTGACAAAGATGCCGGTGTGTCGGAATTGGCAGACGAGACAGACTCAAAATCTGTTATCCGCAAGGGTGTGTGGGTTCGAGTCCCACCACCGGCACCAGACTTTTACAGCCCGTAAACCTCCGGTATATCGGAGGCTGCGGGCTTTTCTTTATGCTCGGTTTTTTGCGCCGTCTCAGCTTTTGATGAGCTTGCCGCAGGCAATGTCAATGGGGGCGGGATCGTGTATTTGGCGGTCTTCATATTAGCTGATGATTATTAAGGCAGAGGTATGAATAAAGTGAATTTATTCTTTAAAATTCATAAAAAAACTTGCGTCCCCCTGCTTTTTGGTGTATATTGTTTCACGGTTGCAGTTTTGACTGATGATGAGCTTCGCCGCTTTGCGGCGTGAGAATTCTATGCTCCGCTCCAGCGGCGGAGCATTTGATTTGTGGCAGTGGATGATTTTTGGAAGTATAAGGGGACTGAGCATGGCTAAATATTTGGTAATCGTGGAATCACCTGCAAAAGTGAAGACAATCAAGAAATTTCTTGGATCGAATTATGAAGTGGCGGCCAGCAACGGGCATATCAGGGATCTGCCCAAGAGCGCCATGGGGATCGATATAGAGCATGACTATGAACCCAAATATATCACCATCAGGGGAAAGGGGGATATTCTGGCTTATCTGCGCAAGGAAGTGAAGAAGGCCGAGAAAATCTATCTTGCAACGGACCCTGACCGGGAAGGGGAGGCTATTTCCTGGCATCTGCTGTTCGCGCTGAAGCTGGAGGATAAGCTGGGAGAAAAGAAGGTATATAGAATCACCTTCAACGAAATCACCAAGAACGCGGTGAAGGAATCTCTGAAGAATGCCAGAGAGATCAATATGAATCTGGTGGACGCGCAGCAGGCACGCAGAGTTCTGGACCGCATGGTGGGATACCGCATTTCCCCTCTGCTGTGGAAGAAGATCAAAAGGGGGCTGAGCGCCGGCAGGGTTCAGTCCGTGGCCCTGAGGATCATATGCGACAGGGAGGAGGAGATCAATGCCTTTGTCCCTGAAGAGTACTGGACGCTGGACGTGAGGCTGAAGGTGGAGGGGGAGAAGAAGCCCCTCTGCGCCAAGTACTATGGCACGGTGAAAGAGAAAACGGGCATTGCGGACAAGGAGCAGGCCGACCGTATCATGGGGGAGCTGAAGGGTGCGGACTATGCTGTGGCTGAAGTGAAGACAGGAGAGCGCCTGAGGAAGCCGCCTCTTCCTTTCACCACCTCTACCCTGCAGCAGGAGGCCAGCAAAACATTGAATTTCTCCACCCAGAAGACAATGCGGCTGGCCCAGCAGCTCTATGAGGGAGTGGATATCAAGGGCGAGGGCACGGTGGGCCTCATCACCTATCTTCGTACCGACTCTACCCGGGTGTCCGCAGAGGCAGAAGCCATGGCGGCGGGGTATATCCTATCCCGCCATGGGGAGGAATATCTGGCGGAGGCGGCGGGGGAGAAGCGCAAGAGCGGCAAGATACAGGATGCCCACGAAGCCATACGTCCTACGGACGTGAACCGGATTCCCACAGCGCTGAAGGAGGAACTTCCCAGAGATCTGTTCCGCCTTTATCAGCTGATCTGGAAACGTTTTCTGGCAAGCAGGATGAGTCCGGCGAAATACGAAACTACGTCCGTAAAGATTCAGGCCAAAGAGCACCTGTTCACGGTGGCGGCCTCTTCCCTGAAGTTCGACGGCTTTACCAGCGTGTACGGGCTTGGAGACGATGGGGCGGAGGACGGCTCCGAAGGCAAGAACGCTTTGGCGGTGAGACTGAGCAGGGAGAGCAGATTTTCCTTCGACGCTTTTGACCCATGCCAGCATTTCACCCAGCCGCCTGCCCATTACACGGAAGCATCTCTGGTGAAGGCTCTGGAGGAGCTGGGGATCGGCCGCCCCAGCACATATGCGCCTACTATCACCACTATTCTGGCGAGAAGGTATGTGGTGAAGGAGGAGAAGAACCTCTATGTGACGGAGCTGGGGGAAGTGGTGAACAGAATGATGATGGAAGCGTTTCCCACCATAGTGGACGTGAATTTCACTGCCAATATGGAAGCGTTGCTGGACGGCGTGGAGGAGGGCAGCGTGAAGTGGAAGACCGTGGTATCCAACTTCTACCCTGATCTGGACGAGGCAGTGCAGCAGGCGGAAAAGGAGCTGGAGCATGTCACTGTGGCGGACGAGGTCAGCGATGAGGTGTGCGATCTCTGCGGCAGACAGATGGTGATCAAGTATGGTCCCCACGGGCGCTTTCTGGCTTGTCCGGGCTTTCCGGAATGCCGCAATACCAAACCTTATTTTGAAAAGATCGGTGTAGCTTGTCCCAAGTGCGGCAAGGATATAGTGATGAAGAAGACGAAGAAGGGAAGGAAGTATTATGGGTGCATAGATAATCCGGAATGCAGCTTTATGGTCTGGCAGAAGCCGTCCGGGAAGCTCTGCCCCCAATGCGGGTCCGCTCTGCTCATCAAAGGAAATAAATATGTCTGCGCCGATGAGAAATGCGGATACCGGGCTTCGGCTGAGGATTTGGGCAAGGAGCAGCCGTAAATGAGAATGTTAAAAGACTCTTGCGAAAATATTCATATTTTGCATTGTAATCTGATTCCATTTGTGGTATGATGGGAGCGTATGAGAGTGCCATGATGTCAGTACGACCGAATCCCGATGCATAATCCATCGGTGCGACGGACGCCGGATTCTGTGGCTTGTGTTCTGCGACCTATGTGCATACATGTGGCGGCGGAAATCGGAGGTATTTATATGAGTAGTGTGCAGTTGCTGGATAAGACCAGAAAAATCGGCAAACTGTTGCATAATAACAACTCAAGCAAGGTAGTGTTCAATGATATCTGTAAGGTGATGCGGGAGATTATGAGCTCCAACGTGTTGGTGATCAGCCGCAAGGGCAAGGTGCTTGGAATCGGTAAGGAAGAGGGAATAGAAGCCATTACCGAGATGATCGACGACAAGGTGGGAGGATTCATAGATCAAATGCTCAACGAGAGGCTTCTGGGTGTCCTCTCCACCAAGGAGAATGTGAATCTGGAGACCATGGGGTTTGAGGGACCGGATATCAGAAGGTTTCAGGCCATGATTACTCCCATAGAGATCGCAGGGGAGAGGCTGGGTACTCTGTTTATATATAAGTGCGATGCCCAGTATGATATTGACGACATTATACTCTGTGAATATGGCACCACGGTGGTGGGGCTGGAAATGCTCCGGGCCGTGAATGAGGAGAGCGCCGAGGAGAGCCGCAAGGTCGCGGTGGTGAAGTCGGCACTGGGCACGCTTTCCTTTTCCGAGCTGGAGGCAATCACGCATATATTCGACGAGCTTAACGGCATGGAAGGAATTCTGGTAGCCAGCAAGATAGCGGACAGGGTAGGCATTACCCGCTCCGTCATTGTCAATGCCCTGAGGAAATTTGAGAGCGCAGGGGTTATAGAGTCCCGCTCTTCCGGAATGAAGGGAACCTACATCAAGGTGCTTAACGATGTGGTTTTTGAGGAGATTGAAGAGCTGAAACGGCAGAATAAGGGAAGATGAGCGGGAATTTTGTGAGAAATACTGAAAACTACATAGGACAAACGGATTTGGACTGGCAATAAGTGTTGCAAAATAAAGGGATTTATTCACGACAATGGGGAGTTTGTGGGGCTTGTTTCATTGTTGGTTTTGTAATAGATTCCTTTTTCTATTTTGACATGTCCGGTTTTCGTTCGTTCGGTTTTCGTTAAATGGCATGATAGGTAAATTTAGTTAATATATATTTTTATATTGAGTTTTCACAAAAAGGATTTATAATTAATAAAGTATAGAGAGCTATCCGTTATTGCGGTTTGATTCCATAGAAAACATTGAGCGAGGAGAGGAAGATGTTTCAGTCAAATGTATTTGATTATGTAAATCTGCTTGACAAAGCGGCGGACGCCAGCTGGCTGCGCAATGAGGTCATCGGCAACAATATATCCAATGTTACTACGCCGGGATACAAGCGGCAGGACGTGGCGTTTGAATCTCTGCTGCAGGAGGCGCTACATAGGAATCGCTATCAGTCCATGGACGCCAAGGTGTCGGGACTGAAGTCCGGCAGGCTGGAGCCAAGGATCTATACCGATCTGACGAATTATTCTTACCGTCTGGACAAAAACAATGTGGATCCGGATACGGAACCCGTTTTCTTGGCGGAGAATCAGCTGAAATATCAGGGATTGATTACCAGCATCACGCATGAGTTCAATAATCTGCAGACGGTGATGAAGTAACGGCGCGGAGCAGCAAAGAGCGGCAGAATAGGGCGGAGAGTGCTCTAAAGCAGAGAGGAGAATAGGCTATGGGAATGTTTTCGGCTTTTGATATCAATGCGTCTGGCATGACGGCGCAGAGATACCGTATGGATATTATTTCGGAGAATGTGGCGAATGCCAATACCACCCGCACGGCGGACGGCTCTCCGTACCGCAGGAAGGTGGTGGCCTTTATGGAAAAGAGCGGGCAGACCTCCTTCGGTCAGGCTCTCGGAAGGGCGGCATACAGCCACGGCTACACGGGAACCGGCGTGAAGGTGTCGGGAGTGTACGAGGACCATGTGACGGAGATGAACAAAGTGTACGATCCTTCCCATCCGGATGCGGATGACGACGGCTACGTTACCGGGCCTAATGTGAACATCATCACAGAGATGACTAATATGATCGATGCCAGCAGGGCATGGGAGGCCAACTCTACGGCATTCAATGCCAGCAAGTCCATAGCGCTTAAGGGGCTGGAGCTGGGGAACTGAGGCAGGTAAATCTAGGAAGCGAGGATGGATGAGATGGAGATAGCAGCGATCGATACAGTAAAGGGGATCCGGGGACTTTCCGCCGTGGACGGAATTGGGCTGCCCGGCTTTTCCTCTGGAAAAGATGAAAAGGTGGACGGCACGCTCTTTGATTCCTTTTTGAACAGTGCCATTGACAATATCAAAACCACAAACAAATATCTCTCCGATGCGGAGGACGAGAAAGTGAAGTTTGCATTGGGAGAGACGGAGAATACCCATGATCTGACCATAGCCCTGCAGAAGGCGTCTACTGCATTGCAGTATACGGTGGCGGTGCGGGACAGACTGCTGGACGCTTATAAGGAAATCATGCAGATGCAGATTTAAGGCGCGGCGTTTGAGAGAGGCAGGCGGAAAAAGGGTATTTTCTGTTGGGCATGATTTTCTGCCGCAGAGACTTTCTGCCACGCTGTTCCAGAAAAGGGAATTTAGAAATGACTAGGGGAGAAGTACCATGGCTGAGAAGCTGAAAGAGATACCAGGCAAAATACTGAGCTGGTGGAATAAATTTACCAACAGGCAGAAGACCATCATTGTGGCGCTTGTTGCAATTGTCGTTTTTACGGCCGTGTTTCTTACATATACCTTTACCAAGCCTCAATATACAAAGCTTGGAACCTATGACAACACCACAGAGGCGGCGAAGGTGATCGACATCCTGAACGATGCGGGGATCACCCATAAGGAGTCCTCGGATGCCAGAACCATCGAGGTGGTGACCAGCCAGCTCGCTCAGGCCAACTACGCTCTGGCGGCAGGGGGATATCGTCCCGATGTGCCCAGTTACGGCGATTTTGTGGACAGCAATATGTCCACCACGTCTACGGACAAGGAGAATCAGTATACGCTGTTTCAGCAGGCACAGCTGGAGGCTATGCTGGAAACCTTGTCCATGGTCAACAGCTGTAAGGTCAAGCTGACCTTTCCGCCTCAGACATATACGCTGTCTTCTCTGAGCGAACAGCAGGAGGCCTCGGCGTATGTTCAGCTGGAGCTTTCGGGTCCCTTCTCGTCAACCAATGCTTTGAGTATGGCCAGAGTGGTAGCTTCCTATCTGGGAAACTCCTCCACGGCAAACATCACCATCATGGATCAGGACGCGACTTTGCTGTTTGCAGGGGGAGACGATTATAGCGGCATGTCTGTCGGCAATATGCAGGAGCTGCAGGCAAAGGCTCATGCTCTTGTGACGAATAGGGTGAAGAGTGTTCTTTTGGGCACCAAGCAGTTTGATGACGTGACTGTTTCGAGCCATCTGGACATAGACTTTTCCGAATATCAAAAGAGGGTGACGGAATACTATGCTCCCGACGGGATGACGGAGGGGATGAAATCCCACGAGGACACCTTTTCCGAGTCGGGTTCCAACGGCGTGTCGGGCATTCCGGGAACGGATACCAACGGCAGCGACAGTATTCCGGGCTACTACAATCCGGACAATGGCTCCGGGGAATACGAGAGGGAAGAGCGCTCTAGCGATTATCAGAACAATGTATCGGACAGCGTCATAACGACGCCTTCGGGAGCCGTCAATTACGCCAATTCTTCTCTGGCCATCTCCATGGTATCTTTTCGGGAATATTATGAACAGAACGTAAAAGATCAGGGGCTGCTGGACGGCATGAGCTGGTCGGAGTTCAAGCTTGCCCACAGCGAAGATGTGCGGCTGGAGGTGGACGAGGCGTTCTACAAGATGGCGGCGGATGCAACCGGTATCAGCCAAGACAAAATCACCATCATAGCCTATGAGTCCCCTGTGTTTTATGATAAGGAAGGCCTGAGCATCAGCGGAACGGACATTCTCAGCATCGTGATGATCGTGCTGATTCTGGCGCTGCTTGGATTTGTGGTTCTCCGCAGCATGGGTCCCAGAAAGAAGCCCGAGCAGGAAGAGGAGGAGCTGTCTGTGGAGAAGATGCTGCAGTCCACGCCTGAGCCTACGGTGGAGGACATCGATGTGGAGACCAAGTCCGAGACCCGGAAGATGATAGACAAATTCGTGGACGAAAATCCCGAAGCGGCGGCAAACTTGCTGCGGAACTGGTTAAACGAGGATTGGAACTAGGAGCGAGGTACATATATGCCAAAGAATTCAGGAAATGAGCCGGGACTCAGGGGGCTGCAGAAGGCGGCCATCCTTCTGATCGCTCTGGGACCGGAGCGGTCTGCCGGCATCTTCAAGCATTTGAAGGAAGACGAGATCGAAGAGCTGACGCTGGAGATCGCAAATACCCGAAGCGTTACTCCTCAGGTGAAGGAGGACGTGATAAACGAGTTTTATGAGGTGTGTCTGGCCCAGCAGTACATTGCCGAGGGCGGCATCACCTATGCCAGAGATCTGCTGGAGAAGGCTCTGGGGTCGGAGAAGGCCATGGATGTCATTGGCAAGCTGACGGCGTCCCTGCAGGTGAAGCCTTTCGAGTTCGTCCGCAAGACCGACGCCACTCAGCTTATCAACTTCATACAGGATGAGCATCCCCAGACCATTGCTCTGATTCTTTCCTATCTGGCGCCTCAGCAGGCGGCCATGATCGTTTCTGCTCTGCCTCCCGAGAGGCAGGCCGACGTGGCCAGACGTATTGCCGTCATGGACCGCACCAGCCCTGACGTGATCAAGGAGGTGGAGAAGGTGCTGGAGTCCAAGGTAGCAAGTCTTGTGAATCAGGATTACACCATCATCGGCGGTGTGGATGCAGTGGTAGAGATCCTGAATACGGTGGATCGGGGCACCGAGCGCCACATCATGGAGACATTGGAGACCGAAGAGCCGGAATTGGCGGAAGAGATCAGGAAGAAGATGTTCGTGTTCGAGGATATTCTGCTGCTGGACGACAGAGCCATTCAGCGTGTGCTGCGTGACGTGGAGAATAATGATCTGGCCGTTGCGCTGAAAAATGCCAATGAGGAAGTACAGGGCAAGATCCTGAACAACGTTTCCAAGCGTCTTGCCGTAATGATCAAGGAAGATATGGAGTTCATGGGACCTGTGCGTATGAAGGACGTGGAGGAGGCCCAGCAGAAGATCGTCAATATCATCAGAAAGCTGGAGGACAGCGGCGAGATCGTGATTTCCAGAGGCGGAGGTGACGAGATCGTTGTCTAAGAATCTGGTAAAACAAATGTTTACGGTAACGCCTCCGGAGGAGGAGAAGAGAATCATCGACAGCAATGCTCTTGTGCGGAAACGGATGGAGGAGCTTGCCAGACGGGAGGGCAGATCCGGAGGGTTTGTGTCAGGTCTGGGAGAGCTTGAGGTCATTCAGGTTCCGGAGGAGGATGAGGGCGGAGAGGAAAGAGACCCTGCCCGTGTGCAGCAGGAGGCGGAAGAGATTTTGGAGCAGGCCAGAGCGGAGGCGGAGGACATTCTCGCCAAGGCGAAGGCGGAGAGCGCACGCATTCTCAAAGAGGCGGGTGCTCAGGCTGAGGCCCAAAAGGGGCAGGTTTTAGAGCAGGCCAGAGCAGAAGGGTATCAGGACGGCATCCAGCAGGCCAAGGCCCATGAGGATGCCATGGAGCGGGAATATCTGGAAAAAGGGCAGGAGCTGGAGAATGAGTATCAGCGGCAGTTGGATGTGCTGGAGCCTGCTTTCGTGGATGCTATCACGGGTATCTATGAGAACATTTTCCATGTGGAGCTTTCATCCTACCGGGAAATACTGGGCTTTCTGATTTCCGATACCATACGGAAGCAGGAGGGAAGCCGGAAATTCATGATACATGTGTCTAAAGACGACTATTCCTATGTCAATATGCAGAAGAAGCAGCTGTTGGCAGGGGCCGTTGCCGAGAGCGCCGATGTGGACGTGGTGGAGGATATGACGGTGGGAAAGAACCAGTGCATGATCGAGACGGAGAACGGCATTTTCGACTGTGGGCTGGGCACTCAGCTGGAAGAGCTGAGGCGCAGGCTTCTGCTTCTGGCGTGGACTAGGGAGGAGCGTCCTTAGGCCGGTCAGGCATGGCGGTTTGACGAAGGGATATTTTGCTGAGGAGGATTGAGCGTTTGCAGGCAGTCAGTGTAGACTTCTCAAAGTATAATAGATTGCAGGAGGAGAGCTTCTACAAGAAGAAGGGCAGAGTCGTCAATGTGGTGGGGCTTACCATCGAGTCTGCGGGTCCGGATGCCAAGCTGGGTGATATCTGCCAGATCTTTCCCGGAGGCAAGGGGGAGTTCTTTTCCGGAGACAGACAGCCCATACCGGCGGAGGTAGTAGGATTCAAGGACCGAAAGACGCTGCTTATGCCCTATGGGTCGGTGGACGGTATCGGGGCGGGATGTCTGGTGGAGAACACGGGAGTCCCGCTGCAGGTGGATGTCAGCGAATCGCTGTTGGGCAGGACGCTGGACGGTCTGGGCCGTCCCGTGGACGGAAGCCGCTATGAGGGCGTGCCCTATCTGGTGGAGGCAGCGCCTCCGGATCCCTTGAGCAGGAAGATCATCAATGAGGTGCTTCCGCTGGGGGTGAAAGCAGTGGACGGGATGATCACGGTGGGCAAGGGACAGCGCATCGGTATCTTTGCCGGATCTGGGGTAGGCAAGTCTACTCTCATGGGTATGTTCGCCAGAAATACCAAGGCGGATATCAATGTCATTGCTTTGATCGGGGAGCGGGGCCGAGAGGTCAGGGAATTTATTGAACATGATCTTGGAGAAGAGGGAATGAAGAGATCGGTGGTTGTGGTGGCCACCTCTGACCGACCGGCTCTGGAGAGAAACAAGGCGGCAAAGACGGCTACGGCGATTGCGGAGTATTTCAGGGATCGGGGCAAGGACGTACTTCTGATGATGGACTCCCTGACCCGTTTTTCCATGGCACAGAGGGAGATCGGGCTGGCCAGCGGAGAGCCGCCGGTGAGCAGGGGGTATCCCCCCAGCGTGTATTCGGAGATGCCCAGACTTTTAGAGAGGGCAGGCTGTGCAGCCAGAGGTTCCATCACGGGCCTCTACACCGTGCTGGTGGACGGCGACGATTTCAACGAGCCCATCACCGATACCGCCAGAAGCATTCTGGACGGGCATATCATGTTGGACAGGAAGCTTGGGCATAAGAACCACTATCCTGCCATAGATGTGCTGCAGAGCATTTCCAGATGTATGTCTTCTATTGCAGCCAAGGAACATAAGCAGGCTGCCAGCAGGCTGAAGTCTGTGCTGGCAACCTATAACGAGGCGGAGGATCTGATCAATATAGGGGCTTACAAGAGCGGCAGCAATCCTTCCATCGACTACGCGATCTCCAAGATCGGCGCAGTGAACGATTTCCTATGTCAGGATGTGGACGAGAAGTTCGGCTTTGAGGACAGCGTGGCCATGCTCGAGCAGCTGTTCGCAAACTGAAGGGTGTCTGAGAGGAGATTACATAGATGGCGCGTTTTCGTTATTCCATGCAGAGCATATTGAACATCAAGCTCAAGCTGGAGACACAGGCGAAGCAGGAGTTCTCCGCCGCCAGAGCGGCTCTGGACCGGGAGGAGGAGAAGCTGCAGGCCCTCTGTGACAGAAAGGACGGATATGCACAGGCCGGCGAGGCGCTTCTGTCCGGTGTGCTGGATCTGAGGGCTATCGAGGAAAACAGAGAAGCGATCCGCTGCATGGAAGTGTTTATTGTGCAGCAGCAGGGGAACGTGGAGGCGGCGGAGAGGAATCTGGAGAAGGTTCGGGAGAAGCTTGCGGAGGTCATGATGGAGCGAAAGACCCATGAGAAGCTTAAGGAGAAGGCCTTTGAGGAGTTTCTCATGGAGGAGAAAAGGCAGGAGAGCAAGGAGATTGATCAGTTGACCAGCTATACCTACGGACAGCGTCTGGTCGTTTAGGAGATGACATATGGCTAGTGATTTTACTTCTCTGGCTGCTGCGGCAGAAGAGGAAAAGAAAAAATTAAAAGAGGAAAAGAAGCGCTTCAAACAAGAGCAGAAGTCTCAGAAGAAGGAGGCCAAGCGCAGGGCCGCCGAGATTGCCAAGCAGGAGGAGGCTCTTGGGGAGGATGGCGGGAACGGCTTGGTGACCGTACTGGCCACCATTTTGATCGTGGTTCTTTGGCTGGCGGTGATCGGCGTGGTGATCAAGATGGACGTGGGGGGCTTTGGCAGCAGCGTGCTGACACCTATTCTCAAGGATGTTCCGGTGCTCAACAAGATCCTTCCGACCCATTCCGCAGGAACGGTGGATCCCGATGTTTCCGGGGAGGGTTACGGAGGGTATTCCAGCATCGAGGAGGCAGTGGAAACCATCAGGAAGCTGGAGCTGGAGATAGATAGGCTCCAGACGTCCGTAAATGCAAAGGATGCCGATATAGAGAAGCTGAAGGCCGAAGTACAGCGCCTCAGCGAGTTCGAGAAAATGCAGGTAGAGTTCCAGCGCATCATGACAGAATATTATGAAGAGGTAGTGTATTCGGACAAGGGGCCCGGGCCGGAGGAGTATCGGAAGTATTATGAGGGAATGAACCCTGCTGTGGCGGAATACCTCTACAAGCAGGTGATTGTGCAGGAGCAGGAGGATACCAAGTTTCAGGAACATGCTCAGACATTTGCCGCGATGAAGCCCAAGGAGGCTGCGTCAACCCTTGAGAAGATGGCAGATGTGAATGCGGTGGCAAAGATCCTGAATGCTCTCAGCGTGGAGGATCGGGCAAAGATCCTGAACGTGATGGATAAGGACACGGCGGCGAAGGTAGTCAAAATTATGGATCCGCAGTCGTAGAGATAAAGAGGACGTTTTTTCTATCCGATATAAATATAGGAGGATTTTCCATGAAAAAGTTTCACATGGAATTCTCTTCCTAATTTATATAGATTCAAAATATCATAAGAAAGGAGGTAGGGAATGAAAAGCACACTTGTAAAGGACATGGGGGCGTCTCTTTTGAACCTGACAGCGGCGCAGACGGGCAAAAGCACGGGTGCCGGGGAGTTCCAGAAGGTCTGGAGCAGCCAGATGAGCAAAAGCTCCCGCGACAGTCAGACAGCGCCGGATAGGCAGGGCGCGGTAAAAGCTGCGGCAGGCAGGCCGGAGAACGACGGACAGATGCAGTCGAAGGCTGCTTCCAAGATTCAGGAAGGCCAGACCGTCCGGGGTCAGGAGCCGGAGGCTGTGGAGGAGCTGTCTCCTGAGGAGATGGAAGAAGCCATGGAAGTGATGGCTGCCGCCGCCATGGAGCTGATGCAGGAGATTGCGGATGCCTTTGGAATCACCGTGGAAGAGCTGCAGGCCGTGATGGATGAGATGAACTTGAAGCCTATGGACCTGCTGGATTCCGCGGCGCTCGGAGATCTGGTGATTCAGCTTGGCGGAGGAGACAGCTACGCGCTGGTCACTGACGGGGAGCTTTACAGTAAGTACCAGAAGCTGATGGAACAGCTGCAGGGAACGCTGGAAGAAAGCGCTCAGGAGCTGGGCATGGAGCCGGAAGCAGTGGTCAGGCTTGCCAAGGAGGGCTTCGGCGCCGAGACGGCTGTGGAGGAGACCGAGGCAGTCAGACAAGAACCGGATCTGACGGATGTGGATTCGGAGAATTCCGCTGCGGAGGGTGTGGAGAACGTTTCCCAGAAAATGCAGGGCGCGGAAGATACACAGAACGCACAGAACGCGTCCGATCAGGAGAACGGCCACGCCAGAGGAGAGGGCAGACAGCCCGGCGCTAGAACCGCCGAGGGAGATCATCCCAATCTGTTCATCCAGAATCTGCGGACGGAGCAGTTTCAGCCCGGTGCAGTACAGGGGGAGGCCGTAGTTCAGGGAAATTCCTGGTCGGAACAGACCCAGAATATCATGAATCAGATCATGGACTATATGCGCATTCAGCTAGGGGCGGATACTACAAGTCTGGAGATGCAGCTTCATCCGGCCAGTCTGGGAACGCTGCAGGTGCAGATCGCTTCCAAGGGCGGTGTAGTCACGGCGAACTTTATCACTCAGAACGAGGCGGTGAAGGCGGCGCTGGAGAGCCAGATGGTACAGCTGAAGGAAAGCTTCGAGGAGCAGGGTGTTAAGATCGAGGCCATAGAGGTCACGGTTCAGACCCATGAGTTCGAGAGGAATCTGGAGCAGGGCCGGGGCAGAAACCAGCAGGAGCCCGAAAGAAGAGGCCGTGCCAGACGAATCAATCTCGGAGATCCTCTTTCCATGGAGACCATGGCAGAGGAAGATGAGCTGACGGCGGAGATGATGGCTATGGAAGGCAGCACGGTGGACTATATGGCTTAGGCCGTGCGCAAAAGAAACAGAGTCAGAAACGCGAAGCGGCATGAGCCATGACGGTGAGGCCGACGGAGATGTTTCAGGAAAGGAGAATCGCATGAGTACTATATATGCACCGGTGAAGGACGGTCAGATTGTGGAGACCGGTTCCCAGAATTCACTGAAGAAGGCGAATGCCGGAGATAAGAACAGCATGGACAAGGACGCGTTCCTGCAGCTCTTGGTGGCTCAGATGCAGTATCAGGATCCGTTGGAGCCTACGTCCAACACAGAGTTCATCTCCCAGTACGCTCAGTTCTCTCAGGTAGAGCAGATGCAGAACATGGCAGGAACCACGGAGCTGGCCAGAGCCACGTCTCTGGTAGGAAAAGAGGTCTATGTGAAGACCACGGATTCTGCGGGAGAGCCTACGTACAAGTATGGAAAAGTGGACTATGTGGTCTTTGAGAACGGAAAGGCCTACCTCTCTATTGAGGAGTCTCTGTACGCGCTGGAGGATCTGGACACGGTGGTGGATAAGGAATATCAGCTGGCCTTTGATAAGGCACGTGACTTTACCATTGAGCTGAACAAGCTGCCCGGCGTGAAGAGGGTTGATATGTCCAATGCAGAGAAGATAGATGAGCTGGAGAAGATCTACAACGAGATGACGGATTACGAGAAGAGCTTTGTGGCTTCCGACACTGTGAAGAGGCTCAACGAGTACATCGAGAAGATCAAGGAAGTACGTGCGGCAGCCGACAAGATCGAAGGGGAGAAGCCTGGAGACGAGGTAGAAGGCGAAGGGGACAAAGACCCTGAAGGCGACGGCGAGGAGAGCGGGCCTGCAGAGGATGCGGGAGGTGCCACAGAGCCGTAAATAGAGCAAAAAGGAGGAACTGGGAATGAATATTCAGAACAATGGATATCTTTCCATTGCGCAGCTGACGGATCAGCATTTGAACAAATCCCAGAGGACGCAGGCCACGGAAGGCGCGGAAAGTCTTTCCTTTCAGGAGATCCTGCGGCAGAAGGCTCTGCCGGGCACGGGGAATCTCAAGTTTTCCAAGCATGCCATGGGCAGGCTTGCGGATCGCAACATCGAGTTGAGCGACAGCCAGCTGGAGAGGCTGCAGTCCGCGGCGCAGAAGGCAGGGCAGAAGGGCATCAGGGATTCGCTGGTGATCATGGATCAGCTGGCATTCATCGTGAACGTGCCCAATCAGACTGTCGTCACGGCCATGGACAGCACGGAGACAATGGACAATATATTCACAAATATCAACGGAGCGGTCATTATATAACCGGACCTTGCAAGGAGGTTATTGCCTCTGGAATGACTGACAGGGGAATCCGCCGCTTTGACAGGAGGAACAATCACTATGATGAGATCACTTTTTTCTGGAGTGTCGGGTCTTAAGACGCACCAGACCAGAATGGACGTAATCGGTAACAATATTGCCAACGTGAACACCACGGCCTATAAGGCAAGCTCCATGACCTTTGCCGCCCTGATGAGCCAGACCACCCAGAAGGCCAGCGGTGCCAACGCCACCACCGGAACCGGCGGCGTCAATCCCAGACAGATCGGTCTGGGCGTGAAAGGGGCGGCCATCAATGTCAATATCACGGGACAGGGCTCCAGCCAGTCCACAGGAAATCCCTTCGACATTATGATCACGGGCAGCAACTTCTTCGTGGTCAGTGACGGCAGCACCAATTATTTCACCAGAGACGGGTCTTTTTATGTGGATGGTTCAGGAAATCTGGCTATGACCAGCGTCGGCTACACCGTCATGGGCTGGCAGGTGGATGAGACCACCGGCAATATCAAGAAGGATACGGTGAGCGCCCTGCGGATCATGAGCACCGCGAACATGACCTATCCGCCTGAGGCAACCTCTGAGGCCTATATGGGCGGCATTATCGACGAGCATGACACGGACGTGACCAGCGCCAACGGAAAGACCGTGAACCTGAGCTTCTATGACGCTCTGGGATACGACTACACGGCTAAATTTATCATCAGGCAGTCTGACGACGACAAGATTTACAGCCTTGAGCTGGATAAGATTCTGGACTCCACGGGGGCGGAAGTGGATCTGAGCCGTGTAGACGGCGGCACAGAGGCGCTGTTCGGCGCGGCGCAGACGCTGGAGAAGAAGGGAACACTGACATTCCTGACAGGGTATTCTTGGAACGGCACGAAATTGATGAACGGCAATGATGAGGTGGCGGATCTGGCCCAGCTCATTGACACCACGAAGACTCCGCCGGTGTTCAAGACGGGAGAGTATGAGGACGCTTCCGTCACCCCTCCTGTGACCAAGAAGGTGGAGGATGAGCTGGATAAGATAGCCAAGGCTTATGGCTACGAAGGAAACGTAAAGGAATTTTTTGCGCAGGTCTATACCCAGACTGCAGCGGCAGGCGGCACGGACATGAAGTGTACCGTGGAGCAGATGCTTCTGGCTCAAGGGGGCGCTACAATAACCGCTTTGGAAGGCGGCAATGCCCCCGCAATCGGCACTGTGCTGGGAGACGGTCAGGCAGGCAATCCTCCCTCTAAAGTGGAGACCACAGGCAGGCGCTTTGAGGGCGTGACTATTCACTTCAATCCTAAGACCGGCGTATTTGCAGGCATCGGAGGCGCGGAAGGCAACAATTCGGTCACCTTAAATCTCAGCGCCATCGGCAGAGGAAACTTCTCGGATATCAAGATTGATCTTTCCGAGCTGGGTAATTTCGACAACAAGGGAACCTCCACTGCAGCGGCTACCAGTGGCAGCAATGAGGATGGAAGAGTAGGTTACGGATCCGGCCGCCGTCTGGGCGACATGGTGGGCATAGCCATCCAGCAGGACGGCAAGATACTCGCCAGCTATGACAACGGTATGACCAGACTTCTGGGACAGATCGCCACTGCCAGGTTTGCCAATGCCTCCGGTCTGGAGAAGGCGGCCGACAACCTTTATTCCGCCACGTTGAACTCAGGAGAGTTCGACGGCATCGGAGTTGACATCACGGCGGACGGCAGCTATATGTCCACGGGACAGCTGGAGATGAGCAATGTGGATCTGTCCAGCGAGTTCACGGAGATGATTACGACCCAGAGAGGCTTTCAGGCCAACAGCCGTATTATTACCGTATCGGACACGCTGCTGGAAGAATTAACAAATCTAAAACGTTAATATTTTTCTCGCATTCTGGATTCGAGTGTGGTATACTAGGGGGGCAGGACTCTGTCCCCCCATGTGTGTGGTACGGAAATATTCGGCGGGACAGCGGTTTTGGCATTAAGGAAATGTGGTATGTCCCGGGCGGGACGGCAGCTTATGTGAGGTCGGGCATTGTCTGTCCGGCTGCAGTAAGAGGTGTTATGTATGGGGTAGAGATATGATTGAGGTGACGAAGCTGAACGGTGTGAAGGTTCTTCTGAACCCGCATCTGTTCGAGATTGTGGAGGAGACGCCGGACACGGTGATCACTCTTACCACGGGGAAAAAAATAATTGTAAAAGAAAGTAGACAAGAGATAAAAAATCTTGTAATATTATACAGAAAGGGTATTTTTGCGGAGTAGTTCATAAAATGCAGAATGTTAGGTGATACTCGTGGATATTGCGTCTATAGCTGGTCTTGTATTGTGTGCGGTAATGATTTTGTACGGCATTATATCGGGTGCCGGTATTGAGAATCTCGTGAAGGAGTATTGGAACGTGCCCTCCGCCATCATTACGTTCGGCGGTGCGTTTTTCGCCACATTGACGTCCCATAGTCTGGCGGATTACATAAGCGGCCTGAAGAGCATCACATTGGTGTTTAAGGCTCCGGCTCTGAATACTTCCGAGATGATCCGAAAGATTATTGACTTGTCCAACGTGGCCCGTAAGGAAGGTCTGCTGTCTTTAGAGGAGGCGGCGGCGGACATGGATGATCCCTTCCTGAAGAAAGGCATCCTGCTCATGGTGGACGGTACGGATCCTGAGCTGGTCCGGGCCATCATGGAGACGGAGCTGGTCAGCATCGAGGGACGGCATAAGAACTGCATAGGTTTTTGGGATACGCTGGGGGCCATGGGTCCTGCATGGGGTATGATCGGTACGCTGGTAGGTCTGGTAGACATGTTGTACCATATGGACAATGTGGCTACGCTGGGTCCTGCCATGGCGGTGGCTCTGATAACGACCTTCTACGGGTCCGTTCTGGCGAACATGATCTGTATTCCTGTTTCCGCCAAGCTGAAGGCGGACAACGGCATGGAGATGATGATGAAGGAGGTCATGATAGAGGGACTTCTTTCCATTCAGGCAGGCGAGAACCCCAGAGTTATTGAAGAGAAGCTGAAATCCTTCCTGGCACCTAAGGACAGAGAGGCCGCAACCGGCGATGTAGGAGGTGAGGAGTAATGGCAAGACGCACAGAAGAGGCACCACCGGCCGGTGCGCCGGCATGGATGGCGACCTTCAGCGATCTGATGAACCTTCTGCTTTGCTTCTTTGTCATGCTTTTTGCCATGTCCAGTATAGAGGAGGATAAGCTGCGGGAGTTTGTGGCTGCCATGAACAATACCTTCAGCGTCTTCGAGGGAGGCGCTTCGGCCATCGGGGACGGCTTCCTTATCAGCAACGGCGTCAGCCAGCTGAATGAACTGGACCAGTATATCAACAGCACGGGCAAGGTGGCAGACAGCGATACGGACGGGGAGAACTTCGAGGAATATGATAAATTTGAAGAGAAGACGGCCGAGGAGCTAGAGGAGATCCTGAACGACCAGAAGCTGCAGGACAACGAGGAGCGGGCGGAGGAGATTCAGGAGGCCCTTAATGAGGAAAAGATTGCGGATGAGGTTGAGGTCAGCTTCAACGCGCAGTTCGTCCTGCTTTCCATGAAGGGCGCCCTATTGTTCGATTCAGGGAGCGCGGATCTGAAGGAGGACGCCAAAACAGTGCTCACCAAGGTGGGCAAGGTGCTGGAGCGCTATGGCGCCGGAACCATCGAGATCGAGGGGCATACGGACAATGTCCCTATCAATACCGTGAAGTTTCCCAGCAACGAGGAGCTCAGCACCGCCAGAGCGATGGCAGTGTTCTATTATCTGTCTGACACTACTTTGCTGGATACGGCTAATCTGAAGCATGCCGGCATGGGAGAAAGAAAGCCCATCGCGGACAATTCCACTCCGGAGGGCCGGAGCAGGAACCGAAGGGTTGAGATAAAGATCTATAGTCCGTCCCAGAGCTAGGGCGGAGGAAAGGGTTTGAGAAATGAAGAAAAATTTATTAAGCGTCCTGATACTGGTGCTGCTGATTGTGAATATTGCATTATCCGCAGTCATGATGATCAGTGTGGTGGGCACCAACAAGAAGACGGCAGCTATGATAGACAGTGTCGTCGCAGTGATGAATCTTGAGCTGTATGGCCCGGGAAGCTCTGCGGACGTGCCTCTGGCAGATGTGTATGTTCATGATGTGGGCACCTTGACCATCGCTTTGGCGCCTACCGTCAATGAGGACGGCACAAGCGGCAAGTCTGTATATATCGTCTTTGATCTGTCCCTGCAGATAAACACAAAGCATGAGGACTATGCGGCTTTGGGAGCCAATATAGGAGAGAAGGACAGCCTGATCAAGGATGCGGTCACCAGAGTGGTGAGCAGCCATACGGCGGCGGAGTGCGGACCGGATCTCGACGAGGGCATCCGCGACGAAATACTCAGGGCGCTTCAGGATCTGTTCCAGTCCAAGTTCATTTTCAAGATTGCCATCAGCGGAGTGAAGATCGGCAGTTGACGAGAGCTGAGGCCATGCGACAGGAGGTGAACTTGTGTGGCAGATACCCTTTCCCAAGAGGAAATTGACGCCCTGCTGAAAGCAATGTCAGAGGGCGAGCTCGATGAAAGCGATATGAAAAAGGGCGAAGAGAAAAAGGTCAGAAACTATGACTTCAGCCGCCCGACAAAGTTTTCCAAAGAGCATTTGAGAACCTTAGAGATCATATTTGAGCATTATGGTCGGCTGATATCCACCAACCTTCCGGTTTATCTGCGCAAAAATGTGCAGGTTTCGGTGACCAGTTCGGAGGCTGCGACTTTCAACGAGTTTACCAATTCCCTATCCAGCCCGATTATTATGGGAATTGTGAACTTTGCGCCTTTGGAGGGGTCGGTGATCATGGAACTGGCCACCAATTTAGGCTATTCTATGCTGGACCGCATGTTGGGCGGAACCGGTACCCCGTTAGAAAAGAGCAGGGATTTCTCTGAGATAGAGCAGATTATCATACAGAAGATATTGGTTATGTTTACGCAGCTTCTGCGGGATCCGTGGAAGAATGTGATTGATATATCTCCTGTATTGAGCCGTCTGGAAACGAATCCCCAGTTCGCTCAGGTTATTGCCCCCGGCGACATGGTTGCCATCGTGACCCTGAACATCAAGATCGGGGATGTGGACGGAATGATGAATATATGTCTTCCTTATTTGACGCTGGAGGACATCATGGATAAGCTCAACACGAAATACTGGTATTCCACCATACAAGAGAATCATGACGAGAATTATGAGGCCTATATCGAGGCCATGATCCGCAAGGTGGATATACCTATCAAGGCCGTGTTAGGCAAGAGCAGTATTTCGGTGAGCGATTTTATGAATCTGCAGGTTGGCGACTGTATCCGTTTGGATTGTGGAATAAATGATGATTTGGATGTCTATGTAGGAAATATCAAGAAGTTTACCGCGCTGCCCGGCACCGAAGGCGACTCTTATGCTGTCAGGGTTACATCGGTTATTAGAGAGGAGGAGTAGACAATGGATGGTGGATTGTCTCAGGATGAGATAAACGCATTACTCTCCGGAATGAGTCTGTCTGACGATGAACCGGGGAATGTTGAGAACAGTGAGGGAGTCGGGCAGACGGCGGAAGATAATGTGCTTTCGGATATGGATAAGGATGCCATAGGCGAGGTGGGAAATATCAGCATGGGGTCTTCGGCTACCACGCTGTATTCTCTTGTAAACAAAAAGGTTAACATAACCACCCCGGAAGTTGAGCTGATCAGGTGGGACGATTTGATGAATCAATACGAACGTCCTTGTGTGTTTATCCAGATCAAATATACGGTGGGGCTTGACGGAACCAATATTTTGATATTGAAGGAGCATGACGTAAAGGTCATTACCGACCTGATGATGGGCGGTGACGGAACCAATACGGAGGATGAGCTGAGCGAGCTGCATCTAAGCGCCATATCTGAGGCTATGAATCAGATGATGGGTGCCGCGGCAACTTCTCTCTCTACCATGCTGGGCCAGAAGATCGATATCAGCCCGCCAAATGCAACGCTTCTGGATCTGACTCAGGTGGAGGACGGCAGAGACATATCAGAGTTTCTGGGCGGCACCTTTGTAAAGATATCCTTCAGGATGCAGATAGGTGACGATGATGATATTTTGGTTGACAGCACTATCATGCAGCTGTATCCTATTGAATTTGCCCGCAATGTGGTGGACATTTTTATGGGAACGCAGTCGTCGTCGGAGGCAGGTTCCGGTCAAAGCGCAACGAGTGCGCCCGGTGCGGCTCCGGATGCAGGTCAGCAGGCAGGAGCAGGGATGAATCCCCAGACGGGAGCTCCTCAGCCGGGTATGGGAATGGGTCCCCAGATGGGCATGGATCCTCAGGCCATGAACGGCTATGGCATGGGGGCTGGGATGAATCCTCAGATGGGAGCTCCTCAGCCGGGTATGGGAATGGGGCCCCAGATGGGAATGAATCCTCAGGCCATGAACGGCTATGGCATGGGATCGGGGATGGGCAATCCCCAGATGGGTATGTACCCCCAGATGGGAATGAATCCTCAGGCCATGAACGGTTACGGCATGGGTTCTCAGATGGCTATGCAGAACGTCAATGTGCAGCCGGCCCAGTTCCAGAGCTTTGCAAACGACGGAAGAGGCATTGCCGGTCAGGAAAATATTGGACTCATCATGGATGTTCCGCTGAATGTTACCGTGGAGCTTGGCCGCACGTCCAAGTCAATTTCCGAAATCCTTGACTTTGCACCTGGCACAATCATTGAACTTGAGCGGATTGCCGGTGAACCCATAGATGTGTTGGTGAACGGCAAGTTTGTCGCGAAGGGCGAAGTGGTAGTAATTGAAGAATGCTTCAGTGTAAGAATAACAGAGATTATCAAGTAGGAGGAAGGTTAGGATGGCTAAAAATGTTTTGATTTGCGACGATGCGGCATTCATGAGGATGATGATCAAGAATGTCCTTGTCAAGGGCGGATACAATGTGGTGGGAGAGGCCGAGAACGGTGCGAAGGCAGTGGAGAAGTATAAGGAGCTCAGTCCGGATCTCGTTCTGATGGATATTACCATGCCCGAGATGGACGGTATTCAGGCATTGAAGGAGATCAAGAAGATCGACGGCGGCGCGAAGGTCATTATGTGTTCCGCCATGGGCCAGCAGGCCATGGTAATCGAGTCCATTCAGGCCGGAGCAAAGGACTTTATCGTGAAGCCCTTTCAGGAGGACCGCGTCATAGAAGCAGTGAAGAAGGCGATCGGTTAATGGCATTGCTGACTGCAGGCGGGGCCGGTTACGCCCAGTTCATCACTGTGCTTTTAGTGTTCGTCGTGGTGCTGGGAATCACGGCCCTGACCACCCGATGGATTGCCAATTACCAGAAGCAGCAGAATATGAACGAGAACGTGCAGGTTATAGAGACGACTCGTATTGCGAATAATAAATATATCCAGATTGTACGGGCAGGCGAGAAGTACATGGTAATCGCCGTCTGTAAGGACACGGTTACCATGCTGGGTGAGATTCCGAAGGAACAAATAAAAGAGGGCGGCTGCGGGCATAATTCAGGCTTTAGGGAGATATTTGACAAGGCTATGAGGAAAAGCGGAACTGCCCGGGAAGAGCCAAAGGAAAATCAGTTACATGATAAAGAATAAGCTTAGATTCAAGCGAATAGTAACCGCAATATGCCTACTGGTCACGGTGGGCATATTGTGTATTCAAAATTCGATGACGGTATCCGCTGCAGCGCTGCAGGATCCCACAGTGACGGCATCCCCAAATCCTTTTGAGGATCCGGGCGAGCTGGGAAGTTCTTTCACCATTTCTATGGGAGAGAACGGAAACGGTAATATCAGCGGCTCCCTGCAGATACTGATCACTCTGACACTGATTGCGCTAATCCCCACTCTGCTTTTGATGATGACGTCCTTTACCCGGATCATCATCGTGCTGCACTTTACCCGTACAGCGCTGAATACCCAGACTGCACCACCCAATCAGGTGCTGGTGGGGCTTGCGCTGATCTTGACCTTCTTCATCATGGAGCCTACCATAGCCCAAATCAATGAGGAGGCCTTTCAGCCCTATCAGGCGGGCGAGATTGAGCTGGACGAAGCTCTGGAGAGGGGAACGGCTCCTCTAAGGCAGTTTATGTACGGTCAAACGCAGCTGAAGGATGTGCAGCTGTTCATGAGTATTGCCGGACAGAACTGGGACGGACAGAATCTGGACGACATATCCTTGTCGGTGCTGCTGCCAAGCTTCATGCTCAGTGAGCTTCGGATGGCGTTCTGGATAGGCTTTGTGATCTATATTCCGTTTATTGTCATAGATATGGTGGTTGCGTCCACTTTGATGAGCATGGGCATGATGATGCTGCCGCCCACCACGATATCCATGCCGTTCAAGATATTGCTGTTTGTGCTTGCGGACGGCTGGAGTCTGATTCTGGGCAATCTGGTGCAGACGTTTTATCTTCGGCTGTAAGAGGGAACGGAAAGGAAGATTTTTATGATAACAATGGATGCGGTGATGGACATCTCCAGAGAGGCGCTGTTTCTGATTATCAAAGTGTCTCTGCCGGTGCTGCTGGTGTCTCTGTGTGTAGGTCTGGTGGTGAGTATTTTTCAGACAGTGACCTCCATTCAGGAGCAGACGCTCACTTTCGTGCCAAAGATTGTGTGCGTGTTTCTGGCACTGGTGCTGTTCGGCAATTGGATGATGACGGCGATGGTAGAGTTCATGACTTCATTATGGTCGAATTTCGGACTCTATGCTAATAGATAAGGACGGCGGATGGGAACGATTGACTATTCCTTTTCTATGTATGATCTGGAATATTTTCTGTTGATTTTAACCAGAGTCAGCTGCTTTGTGTTTATAGCGCCCTTCTTCAGCATGAAGAATTCCCCTGCCACAGTCAGGATGGGCATCAGCTTCTTTACGGCACTGCTTCTATATCAGGCGCTGAGCCCGGCAGAGGGGGTGGTCTATTCTACGCTGCCGGAGTACGCGGTGATCGTGATGAAGGAGGCTGTGGTAGGGCTGCTGATAGGCTTCGCGGCCACCATATGTACTTCCATCGTCAATTTCGCTGGCTCCATAGCGGACATGGAGACGGGCTTGTCCATGGTGACTTTGATGGATCCCACATCCCGGGACAGTACCAGCATCACTGGTGTCATGTATCAATATGTGCTGATGCTGATTATGATTGCCACGGGGATGTACCGCTATCTTTTTGGAGCGCTGGCAGACACCTTCCGCCTGATTCCGGTGAATGGGGCGGTGTTCAGGACGGAATCGCTGGTGAATTCCATGATAGAGTTTCTGGGGGATTATGTCATCATTGGCTTCCGCATCGTGCTGCCTGTGTTCTGCTCTATCCTGCTGCTGAACGCGGTGCTGGGAATCCTTGCGAAGGTGTCGCCCCAGATGAACATGTTTGCGGTGGGTATTCAGCTGAAGATTCTGGTGGGGCTTTCCGTTATCTTTTTTACCGCGGGAATGCTGCCCGGAATGGCTGATTTTATCTTCGACGAGATTAGGCGGATGATATATTCCTTCGTGGGAGGCATGGCATGATTCGTTACGACCTGCAGTTTTTTGCAAAGGAAGGCATGGGAGGCGAGAAGACAGAGCCTGCCACTTCGAAAAAACTGAACGATGCCCGGAAGGAAGGGCAGGTGGCGAAGAGCAGGGAGATCGCCAATGGTCTGGGACTGCTGACATTGTTCCTGATACTGAAATTCTGGGTGGGCAATATGGGGATACAGATGATGGATGTTTTCGGCACCGTCTACAATAGGATCCCGGAGGTCACCACCTATTGGCATGACAATATGCCGGAGCAGGAGGCAGGCATACTGTTCAGACATCTGATGTTTCAGGTGCTGATCATCGTGGCGCCCATTTTACTGATCGGTATGCTGGTAGCCTTTGTCTGCGATCTGGCACAGGTGAAGTGGAAACCGACCATGAAGCCGCTGAAGCCCAAGCTGAGCAAGCTGAATCCTCTGAAGGGCTTCAAGAAGTTCTTCTCGCCAAACGCGTTGGTAGAACTTGTCAAGTCCATTGCCAAGATAGGTTTGATATTATATATATGTTACGGCTATCTCAAGGATAAATGGCCGCTGCTTTTGAATCTTTATGAGGTCACCTTAATGCAGGCCCTGCAGATCATCGCAGGCACGGTGACGGATCTGGGGATCCGTATCGCTTTGCTCTATATGATCATCGCTTTCTCGGATTATGCATATCAGAAAATCAAGTTCAAGAATGATATGAAGATGACCAAGCAGGAGATCAAGGAGGAATATAAGCAGCAGGAAGGAGATCCGAAGGTAAAGGGACAGATCCGGCAGAAGATGATGGAGGCTTCCAGAAGGCGTATGATGCAGGATCTTCCTCAGGCGGACGTAGTCATCACTAACCCCACCCATTATGCCGTGGCCATCAAGTATGAGCCGGAGGTGGCGGATGCTCCCATTGTGGTTGCCAAGGGTGAGGATTATCTGGCGGCTAAGATCAAGGAGATCGCTAAGGAAAACAAGGTGGAGATCGTGGAGAACAAGCCTCTTGCCAGAATGCTCTATGCCAATGTGGACGTAGGGCAGGCGGTGCCGCCGGAGCTGTATCAGGCCGTGGCGGAGGTGCTTGCCTTTGTATACCATCTGCAGGGCAAGATCTGAGGATGGGGAAGCTGTCAGTAAGTTAATTCCTCGAAAAAGGAATCACTGTAAGGAATCAAAAAGGAAATCTGTAAATAGTCTGGAAAGATAGGGCTGTTTTGTGATGGAAGCTGTGTGGTATATAGATATTTTGGGAAGGAGGGACGCAGTATGAATCTGAGACTGGCAAAGACGGATGCCATTGTGGCCATTTATATTCTGGTTGCGTTCATTATGCTGATCGTGCCTCTGCCTGCGGCTCTGCTGGACGTGTTCATGGCGTTCAACATTGCCGTGGCCTTCACCGTCTTGTTTGTGTGTATGTTTTCTCAGGAGGTGCTGGATCTATCCTATTTCCCTACGATCCTGCTGTTCACCACCATATTCAGGATCGCTATGAATGTATCCTCCACCAGACTGATCCTCACCACGGGAGATTCGGGAAACGTGGTAAAGACTTTCGGGCAGTTCGTGGGCGGCGGTGATCTGATCGTAGGCGCCATCATCTTCATTATTCTGATCATGATTCAGTTCCTTGTCATCAACAAGGGTTCCGAGCGTGTGGCGGAGGTAACGGCCAGATTCACGCTGGATGCTATGCCCGGAAAGCAGATGGCCATCGACGCGGATCTGAACACCGGGGCCATCGACGACAAGGAAGCCAAAGAACGGCGTGACAAAATCCAGCAGGAATCCAGCTTCTTCGGTTCCATGGACGGTGCCGTGAAGTACGTAAAAGGAGACGCCATCGCAGGTCTGCTTCTGACTGTGATCAATCTGGTGGGCGGTATCGCCATGGGTGTGCTGAGAGGCGGTGTGGAGATTTCTGCTGCACTGGACACCTACGGCATCCTTACCATCGGTGACGGACTGGTGAGCCAGATTCCCTCACTGCTGATCTCTCTGTCCACGGGCGTGCTGGTCACGAAGGGAAGCAAGGAGGCGGAGTTCGGCCCCGCCATAATAAAGCAGCTCTTCGGAATTCCCAAGGTAATGTATCTGGTGGGCGGGACGCTCTCCTTTCTGGGAGTCGCCACCGAGCTGAACACGATACTCTTTCTGGGAATGGGGCTCCTCTTCATTGTAGGGGGGAGGATCATTGCAGGCAATCTGGAGACGGAGGCCATCGAGCGGGAGGTTGACAGCGATGAGGCGGCCGCAGAGGAGATCCGCTCCCCTGAGAACGTCAATACTCTTCTGCAGGTGGATCCTATCGAGCTGGAGTTCGGATACGGAATCATTCCCCTTGCGGACGTGAATCAGGGCGGAGACCTGCTGGACCGAGTCATTATGATCCGAAGGCAGATTGCGGCGGAACTGGGTACTGTTGTGCCGATCATCCGGTTGAGGGACAATATCCAGCTGAATCCCAACCAGTATGTCATAAAGATAAAAGGCATTCAGGTGAGCGAGGGAGAGATCCTTTTCGATCATTATATGGCCATGAATCCGGGGTATGTGGAGGAAGAGATCACGGGTATACCTACTTTCGAGCCCTCCTTCCATCTGCCTGCCATTTGGATTACGGAAGGGCAGCGGGAGAGAGCGGAGAGCCTGGGCTATACGGTAGTGGATCCGCCATCTATCATAGCCACCCATTTAACAGAGATCATCAGGCAGCATATCGCGGAGCTGCTGACCAGACAGGATGTGCAGAACCTGATCAACAACATCAAGGAATCCAACCCCTCTCTTGTGGAGGAGCTGGTGCCCAAGCTTCTTGGGCTGGGCGAGATCCAGAAGGTGCTGCAGAACCTATTGCGGGAGGGCATCTCCGTCAGGGACCTTCTGACCATCATGGAGACTCTGGCAGATTATGCCATGGCTACCAGAGATACGGATATCCTGACGGAATATGTGCGACAGAGCCTCAAGAGGGCTATTTCCAACAAATACTTCCCGCCCCATGAGACCACAAATGTGGTTACGCTGGATCCCAAGGTGGAGCAGGAGATCATGGGGAGCGTGAAGCAGACGGACAACGGAGCATTCCTGAATCTGGATCCCGGCAGATCCAGAGCGATCATTGATTCCGTGGGCAAAGAGGTACAGAAGCTGGAGGATCTAGGCAAGAATCCTATTGTAATCACGTCCCCTATCGTGCGCATGTATTTCAAGAGGCTGACGGAAGATTATTTCAGGGAGCTTGTGGTTGTATCCTATAATGAAGTGGAAACCAATGTGGAACTGCAATCAGTTGGGATGGTGACGGCATAAAATGATAATCAAGAAGTTTATAGGAAAAACTGAAAGCGATGCGGTGGAGGCTGCCAGAAAGGAATTAGGCAGCGGTGTCGTCACTATGAATGTGAAGGATATCAAGGCCAGAGGTTTTTTTGCGAGGCTTTTTGGAATCAGGCAGGTGGAGGTGACGGTTGCTCTCGAAGAGGAAGGCGACGGACATCGGGGAAGTCTGGGGAAGGAGAGTGCCCGGATTCCGGCGGATACCGGAAAGGGCAGCGCACAGGGAAACGGAGGAGTCTCCGGATCCGGCGGTGGTTTTGCGTCAGGACTGGAGTCCTCTATGGATGACAGAATATCCATTGAAAAAAGGCTGGACAGTCTGCAGGAGCTTCTGGTAAGCCGTTTTCAGCAGAGCGAGGAGGAGCGCAGGGAGGCGAAGGAGACGGCAGTTCCATTGGCGGAAGAGCAGGAGGAGAAGGTGGAGGTCACGGAGCAGGAAAGGTTCGTGAGACTTTTGTACAACACCATGCTGGAGAACGAGGTGGACGAGAAATATGCAAATCAGATCTTGGACGACTTCGACGGGACGGCAAGGACGAATCTTCCCATAGACCACATTCTTTCCAATGTGTACCAGAAGATGATCCTGAAGTTCGGCAGGGCGGAGGGCATAGCTCCTGCGGAAAAGACGCCTAAGATCGTGCTATTCATGGGGCCCACGGGAGTGGGGAAAACGACTACCATTGCAAAGATCGCCAGCAGCTATGCAGTGGAGGAGAAGCAGCGAGTGGCGCTTCTGACTGCGGACACCTACCGCATTGCGGCGGTGGAGCAGCTGCGTACCTACGCAAATATTCTGGAGGTGCCCTTCCGGGTCATCTATTCGGAGGAGGAAGCAAGATCCGCCATTAGGGATTTCAGAGAATATGATTATGTATTTGTAGATACTGCAGGGCATTCTCATCAGAATGAGGAACAGCTGGAGAGGATGAAGAAGCTGTTTCAGGTCATGGATGAGGAGGGGGAGTGCCAGACCTTTCTGGTGCTTTCGGCTACCACAAAGTACCATGATCTGTTGAGGATCGTTTCTTGCTATAAAACCATAGCGGAGTTTCAGATGATATTCACAAAGCTGGACGAGACGGCAACTTGGGGGAATCTGCTGAACCTGAAGCTGTTTACGGATGCACCCATAGCTTTTGTGACTTATGGGCAGAATGTGCCCAGCGATATCGAGGGATTCAATCCACAGAAGACGGTAAAGCAGATTCTGAGCACGAAGATGGCATGAGGTGCGGACGCTGACACGAAGGAGGGAAAACATGGATCAGGCGGAACAATTACGGATCTTGAAAGCTGGCAGGCAAGCCTCCAGATCACTGGCCCGTGTGATAACTGTCACCAGCGGAAAGGGCGGCGTGGGCAAATCCAATACTTCCATCAATCTGGCGATACAGTTCAAAAAGATGGGGAAGAAGGTCATTATACTGGATGCGGATTTCGGCCTTGCCAATATAGAGATCATGTTCGGCGCTGTGCCGAAGTATAGCCTTTGCGACTTGATCTATCAGGGCAAGAGTATCACAGATATCATTACCTGGGGTCCTATGGAGGTAGGCTTCATATCCGGCGGAAGCGGAATAGCCGGAATGTTCAATCTGAGCCTTGACTATCTGAATTATATCATTCAGAATCTGGCTCAGCTGGATTCTATAGCCGACATAATCATTGTGGACACGGGGGCCGGAATCGCTGATGCAGTGCTTGAGTTTCTGGTAGCCAGCGGGGAGATCCTTCTGGTAACCACACCGGAGCCGACATCCATCACGGATTCCTATTCCCTGCTGAAGGCCTTGTATCATCATCCCAGATTTGACCAAAACGCCACGAAGGTGAAGCTGGTTGCCAATAGGGTGACAAAGGAGACGGAGGGGCAGGTGCTTTTCAACAAGCTCAACGCTGTGGTGGAGCGTTACCTGAAGGTTCCTATGACCTATCTGGGATATGTGCCGGAGGACAGCCAGCTGTCCCGGTCGGTGATGGCGCAGGTTCCGGTTTCCCTGCAGAATCCGGGTGCCAGATCCACAGCCGCCTATGAGCGCATTGCAGGAAGGCTTCTGGACAAGACGGAGTCGGAGCGTCAGCCCAAGAGAGGAATGGCGGCGTTTTTTACGCATATCATATCTGGTAAAAGGTAAAATATGAGAGGATGGGGTGGTTAGTATGTTTTCAAAATTTATTTCGCTGGGGGACAAAATTGAACTGCAGGCTGCGGATCAGGCGTTGGAGGAGCAGACTGCCAGCGCAGGAAAGGTCTATATGAGCGAGGTCTACGACATTCTCTCCGAGGATGAAATCGAGATCCAGATGCCCATGGAGAAGACGAAGCTGATTCTGCTTCCTGTGGACGTAGAGTTCGACATGATATTCTATACCTCCAATGGCATGTATCAGTGCTTCGGCAGAATCGTGGATCGCTACAAGAGCAACAATATGTATCTGCTGAGAGTGGAGCTCACCAGCAATCTGCGCAGGTATCAAAGAAGAGAGTTTTACCGCCTCAGGTGCGCTCTGGAGATGCATAGCCGGGACCTGAAGGAGGATGAGGTGCAGACTATAGAGAGCAATATGCCCTATACGCTGTCCAAGGGGCTTCCCATGAAGGAGAGCGTCATTGTGGACATCAGCGGGGGAGGAATGCGTTTCTTGTCCACCCACTGCTACGAGCCCGGCAGCCTGCTTTACTGCAGCTATCATCTCATCAACGGAGCCGAGCGCAAGAAATATGAGGTGATCAGCAGGGTGCTCAGCAGCGTGGAGCTGGACAACCGTCCCGGCACCTATGAGCATAGAGTGAAGTACTATGATATGGATCCTGCGGTCCGGGAGGAGATCATCAAGTTCATCTTCGAGGAGGAGAGAAAGAGCAGGCAGAAGGAGAAGTACGGCGGGAAGAAATAGCAATGCAGAGAAAACTGCATTGCGGAGCCGAAATTTTTGGTGCGGGTTTGGTGACTTTGCACTTATGAGAAGAGCAATTTATGATATAATCTATAGGATATCATCAGGGTCGTCGATGGACGCAATTAGAGAGAGAGGATGAATGAACAATATGATCTTGGAGCAGGTTTCTGAAAATTACTATGATGTCCTCAAGGAACTGGGCAATATCGGGGCCGGAAACGCTATGACAGCATTGTCTCAAATGCTTCAGTGCAAGGTGGACATGAAGGTGCCTCAGGTCAGACTGCTGGAATTCTCCGAGGTAGGAGATTTGGTGGGCGGAGACGAGCAGGTGATGGTCGCGGTGTTCTTAGGAGTGGAGGGCGACATCACCGGCAGTATGATGTTTATGCTTCAGGAACAGAGCGCAAGACATCTGATCCAAAAGACCACCATGGGTTTGGTGCCTGAGGGCTCCGAATTCGAGGAGATGGGTCTGTCCGCCATGCAGGAGGTGGGTAACATCATCACGGGAGCCTATCTGAATTCTCTTTCTTCCATGACGAGCCTGACCATATTCCCTTCGCCGCCGGCACTGACCATCGATATGGCCGGCGCCATCCTGAGTGTTCCTGCGATTCAGTTCGGCATATACGGCGACAAGATTCTGCTGATACAGTCGCAGTTCTATGATGAGATCCAGCTGGACGGATATTTTATCTTGATTCCCGATTTGGAATCTTACGAGAAGATACTTGCTGCACTGGGAATTCAGGGAGCTTAGAGGCAGAGAGCTGTTTTAAAGGATAAAAAGATATGGAAGTGGAATGATGAGCGAGATTATCAAGGTAGGAATTGCAGATCTGAAGACATGTGTGAGCCCAAACGGCGTGATGACGCTGGGGCTGGGATCCTGCGTGGGCATTGCCATCAGGGATCCCATGACGAAGATCGGGGGATTGGTACATATCATGCTGCCGGACAGCAAGGCGATCAGCGTAGGACAGCATAATATGGCGAAATTTGCGGATACAGGGATAGAAGAACTGGTAAGGCAGCTGGAGAGAATGGGGGCGAGGCGCGTCCGAATGGTAGCGAAGATTGCCGGAGGGGCCACCATGTTCAACTTTCAGGGCGGAGGCAGCTCTGCCGTGGGGCAGGTGGGAGATAGGAATGCCGAAGCGGCGAGGGCGAAGCTGAAGGAGCTGAAGATTCCCATTCTGGCTCAGGATACAGGGGCAAACTATGGAAGAACCGTAATCTTTTACCCGGAGACGGGAGCGTACCACATCCGTGCGGTGGGGAAGCCTGAGAAGATTATTTGAATATATAATCCCGGGGACGTCCGGCTTGGGGGCGCCTGCGGGGGCTAGAGGGAAATGTCTCATTTAAAGTGAGCGGGGAGTGCGGCGTATGAATAGAAAGAATCTACCCCTTCTGCTGATGCTGTTGGCCGGAGCGGTGACATGCATCGTCACATATATACAAAAATACACCATGTCGGAGAAACTGGTGAGTCTGTTTGCGGTACTGCTGATTTTCTACATTTTGGGCAGCGTGCTGAAGGGGACATTGGATTATTTTGAACGACAGAACGAAGAGAAACTCAGGGAAGAGGGCGAGGTCATAGAGAAGGATCCGGAAGAGGCGCAGGATGCGAGGATGGACGAGGAGACCATATAGGGCAGACTCGTATCAATAATGGATAAGGAGTATAGTTTTCATGGACGAGGCAGGCAGAAAGAAGCTGTTAGAAGAATATGCGAAGACAAAAACTCCGGAAGCCAGAGAGAAGATTATTTTGGAGTATGCCCCTCTCGTGAAGGTGGTGGCAGGGCGCCTCAGCATGTATCTGGGTTACAATGTGGAGTATGAGGATCTGGTGAGCTACGGGATCTTCGGACTCATAGACGCCATTGACAAGTTCGATTATCTCAAGGATGTGAAGTTCGAGACTTATGCAAGTCTGCGCATCCGGGGAGCCATTTTGGATCAGATACGCAAGATGGACTGGATTCCGAGGACCATCAGGCAGAAGCAGAAGAAAATCGAGGCAGTGATCAGGGAGATAGAGCAGACCACGGGACATGGAGCCACGGATGAGGAGATCGCCAGAGGGCTGGGGATCTCGGAGGGAGAATATCTGGATTGGCAGTCTCAGATGAAGATCACGGGGCTGGTCTCGTTGAACGAGTATATGGAGCAGGGAAGCGACGTGTCTCAGGACTATGGCAGGCATACCACATCCCGTTTCGAGGCTCCGGAGGAAAGGATAGAGAAAGAGGAATTGGCTAAGGTGCTGGGAGAGGCATTGCAGCTTTTGACCGAGAAGGAACAGAAGGTGATCACTCTGTATTATTACGAGGAACTCACCTTGAAGGAAATAAGCAGCATACTGGAGGTTTCAGAATCCAGAATATCGCAGCTGCATACCAGAGCTCTGAAAAAAATGAAAGTAAAGATGGGGAACTACATGGGAATTCTGTCAGACAATTAAATGCCGAAAAAAGAGGGAGATGAGATTATGCAGAACGGTTACTTTCGATTAGTGAAGGATTCTAAGGGGTATGGGATCGCTCTGTATCAACCAAGAGGCTACGGAGAGGCTGTCCGGGCAGGCGAGGTCTTTAAATATCTTGATGACCTGCATATCAGCTATGACAAGAAAAGGCTGGAAATGGAAATCAGCTTTGGCGGCGACGTAGTCTTTCATCTGGGCAGCGGAGAGTGCCCGATCTGTCAGGAGACCTGCTATATTGAGGTCAGTGACGATGGCATGCTGGCTACGGTGCGATTCATCCCTGCTTCCGAGGGCGGAAAGAGGATGACCATGAGCGGTTTCCGGCATGAGCTGGATGCCCGGAAGATCAGCTATGGCATTGAGGAGAAGGATCTGCGGGAGCATTTCAATTCGGGTGGGATATACTGCACGGACATTCTGGTTGCCCGGGGCAGACAGCCGGTGCAGGGAAGGGATGCGGTGATAGAGTATTCCTTTGACACGGACAATCATAAGCGCCCCGCCCATAAAGATGATGGACGCGTAGATTATTTCAATATTGGAATCATCAGCTTTTGCCGGAAGGGTGATGTGCTGGCGCGCATCATTCCCGAGATCGTAGGGGAAAACGGATATGATGTGTATGGAAAGCTCATAAAGCCCCGGGACGTAAAGCGTGAGACACTGAAGTCCGGTAAAAATGTGGAGATGTCTCAGGATAAGCTTACTCTTACGGCTCTGGTGGACGGGCATGTGTCTCTGGCGGATCAAAAGGTGTCGGTTTCCAATGTATATCAGGTCAAGGATGTAGGGGTGTCCACCGGGAACATCGATTTCGAGGGCAGCGTCATCATAGCCGGGAATGTGTCGGCTAATTTTGAGGTGAAGGCCGGCGGAAACGTGGTGATAAACGGTCTGGTGGAAGGAGCGCAGATCATTGCCGGCGGAGATATCATCATAGCGAAGGGCATGAACGGCATGGGCAGAGGCGTCCTGCGGGCAGGAGGGAATATCATTGTCAAGTTTCTGGAGAATGCCCAGATCGTGGCAGGAGGCTATCTTGAGACGGAGGCCATACTGCACTGTACTGTGTCCGCAGGCTCGGATGTGCGGGTAGGGGGAAGAAAGGGGATTCTGGTGGGCGGCCATGTGCAGGCGGCGAATATGATCAATGCCAAGTCCATCGGAACCAGCATGGGAGTGGCCACGGTTGTGGAGGTAGGAGTGGATCCTCAGCTCAAGGCTCAGTATGACCGTATGCAGAAGGCCATTTCCGACGGGACCAAAACCATCAATGCGGCGCAGGTGATCCTTCAGAACTTCCGGGAAAACCTGAAGAAGGGGCGCCAGTATAATGACGGCCAGCTGAGGTATATGAAGAGCGTCACGGTCTTGGTGCAGGAGAAGACGGACGAGGTAGAGCAGGCAAATATGCGTCTGGAAAAGCTCCGGGATCTGATGGACGTGCAGAAGCAGGCCGAGGTGGTGGTCAATGAACAGATTTATCCCAACACCACCATAGTGATAGGGGAGGTCAATAGGGTAATTCAGCAGAACTACCGATACTGCAAATTCATCAGAGAGGACGGAGAAATACGGATGGTGGGACTGTAGGCCTTTTTTGGAGGTCGTCTTTGATGATGTAGCTACTTTTGTAGGGAAAGGCAATGATATGGCATTTGGATCCATTGAGTTTACAACGATTTCCAGAGCGCAGGACTATTCGGCCATTAAGCATAATGAAGATAACAAAGGAATGGTTGATCAGAACAATTTCAGCGGTCAGGTTCAAAAAAGCGTGGAGCAGATGGTGCGTCAGGTGAAAAGCAGCGATAATGCGCAGTGGTACGAGAAGAAGCCTGACGCCAAGGAAAAAGGAAATGGGAAGTACAGCGGAGACGGCGGAAAGAACAGAAAGAAACAGCAAGCGGCGAAGCCTCAGGAGAAGATGGTGGTAAAGAATGCCGGGGGCTTTGACCTGAAAATCTGAACAGCGGGAAGATAAGATGGAACCAATGGAAATCATCCTCCTGATCGCAGGAGGGCTTATATTTATTTTGAGCTTCTTCATCTCGGACACAAAGACCGCGTCAGGGGAGAGGAAGGAGTTGTCGAAGGACGAGGCAGAAAGGCTTGCGGATCAGGAGCTTGCTAAGCTGAGGGGTAAGATCGACATGCTGACGCAGGAGGTTCTTGGGGAAGCCATGGAGAGGACGAAACGGTCTCTGGAGAAGCTTTCCAACGAGAAGATCATGGCTGTGAACGAGTATTCCGATACCGTGCTGGCAGAGATCCACAAGAACCACGAGGAGGCCATGTTCCTATACGATATGCTTAACAATAAGCATACCAGTCTGAAAAATGCGATTGGGGAAATAAATCGCGCGGTGAAGGACGCGGAGGCTGCCAGAGAGGCTTTTGCGCGTCCGGTGCAGGAGGAAGAGGTTCGGGACGAAGCTCTTCCTCAGGGGCAGTCCGCGTTCAATGGGAGAAGTGCCGGCTGGACGGAGGCTTCCTCTGTTCCTATGCCTTTTTATATGGCTGCCTCCGAGCAAGGGGGACAGAGTTCGGAGAGGCCGGAGGGCATGGGACAAGAGCAGGCAGATCTGTCGTGGATTCAGGAAGGGCAGGAGCGCAACAACAATCTGAAGATTTTGGAGCTTTACAGACAAGGCAAGTCCGTAGTGAGCATTGCGAAGGAGCTGGACCTTGGAGTGGGGGAAGTAAAGCTGGTGGTGGATTTATTTGAAAATCAGTAAAAAATAATCAGTAAACAAAATCAGTAAACTATCTTGACAGATTATCATAGAGACGAGGCAATCAGTGAAGCTAAAATATCAATTGCGGGGATTGGGCATCGGGATGATCGTCACAGCTATCCTGATGGGCGTGGCCACGGGTCATGCAATCCCTTTGACGGATGCGGAAATCAAGGCCAGAGCTTTGGAGCTGGGCATGGTGGAGGGCGGCTCCCTCAAGCTGACGGATCTGGAGGGGATGTCACCGTCTGGGTCTCAGGCCGACGGGGAATCGGATGACAGCGGTCAAGAGTCTGGAAATCCGGAAGAGAATCCGGATTCCGGCGAAGTGTCAGATTTAAATGGGGCTCAAGGCAGTTCAGGGATGGACGGCTCATTTGCGGAGTCAGCACAGCCGGATCCAAAGAAAGAAGGAGATGATCCGGAAAATCCCGAAACGGGGAGTTCCGGTTCGGGTACATCCGGTGAATCCGGTATAGAAGAGTCCGGTGAATCTGAGGAGTCAGGCATGGAAGGGTCCGGTGAATCGGGGGAAGCTGACATCGAGGGATCTGCTTCCCATGTGATCAGGAACGGGGAGGCGGTTTCCATCGTCATAGAGCCGGGATCGGATTCCTATGCCATCAGCAAGACGTTAGCGGAGGCCGGGCTGGTGGAGGATGCGGGAGAATTTGACCGGTTTTTGTGCAATAATCTCTATTCCAGAAAAATCGTGGACGGAACCTATGATATTCCGGCAGGCGCAAGCGAGGAGGAAATCGCTAAAATTATAACGAGAGACAGATAAAAACCCTTGCATTGCAGGGGTTTTTATGTTACAATTCGTTTGTTGCGAAAAAGCACGCATGCCTATTCGATGATGGTGCGCATTGTTGTGTGTAGTCATCGGAGGCCGCCGGGTCATGACGCAGATTCGGCCTGAAGCCCGAAGTACCGGCTTCATAGGGCATACGGAAGAATTCAACCAATGGAGGTAGAAAAAATGAGCGTTATTTCTATGAAACAGCTTCTTGAAGCAGGTGTACATTTCGGACACCAGACCAGAAGATGGAACCCTAAGATGGCTCCCTATATCTTCACCGAGAGAAACGGTATCCATATCATCGATCTGCAGAAGTCTGTGGTGAAGGTGGACGAGGCCTATAGGGCAGTCTCTGAGATCGCTGCTCAGGGTGGAACCATTCTGTTCGTGGGAACGAAGAAGCAGGCACAAGATGCCGTTAAGACGGAAGCCGAGCGTTGCGGTATGTATTATGTGAACGAGAGATGGCTGGGCGGCATGCTCACCAATTTCAGAACCATTCAGTCCCGCATCAATAGACTCTATGAGATCGAGAAGATGTCCGAGGACGGAACCTTTGATGTGCTTCCTAAGAAGGAAGTCATCAAGCTGAGGAAAGAGTGGGATAAGCTGGAGAAGAATCTGGGCGGAATCAAGACCATGACCAGAGTTCCCGACGCAATATTTGTAGTTGATCCCAAGAAGGAGAGAATTTGCGTACAAGAGGCCCATGCTCTGGGCATTACGCTGATCGGTATCGGTGATACCAACTGCGATCCTGAGGAATTCGATTACATCATTCCCGGAAATGATGACGCCATTCGTGCGGTGAAGCTTATCGTGGCGAAGATGGCCGATGCGGTGATCGAGGCGAATCAGGGAGAGGCAGTCTATACGCAGGAAGATATGCAGGCCGATGCTGAGGCTGCTCAGGATATTGAGGAAGTAGCGGCTGCCGAATAAGCTGGTCGGTGTCTGGGTGGTTTTATAGAGGAGTGCGGATAAGGTCAGGGAATCTCATCCGCACTTTGTATGATAGATAGAGGAAAACGGAGGTAAGAAAAATGGCAGAGATTACAGCGGCAATGGTGAAGGAGCTGCGGGAGCAGACCGGAGCCGGCATGATGGACTGCAAGAAGGCTCTGAATGAGACCAATGGAAATATGGAAGAGGCTGTGGAGGTTCTGAGGAAGAACGGTCAGGCCAAGGCAGTAAAGAAGGAAGGCAGGATCGCGGCGGAGGGACTGTGCCGTATTGCGCGCAATGGCGATACTGTGGCAGCGGTGGTGGAGGTGAACTCCGAGACCGATTTCGTGGCCAAGAACGAGACCTTCCAGCAGTTTGTGGAGGCAGTGGCAAGTCAGGCCGTGAATTCAGCGGCAGCCGATGTGGATGCGTTCATGGAGGAGGCTTGGTGCGAGGACGCTTCCAAGACCGTGAAGGAAGCCCTAGTGGACAAGATCGCCGTGATCGGTGAGAAGCTGAGCATCCGGAGATTCGAGAGGGTGGAGGCAGCGGAAGGCTGCGTAGCTACCTATATACATGGGGGTGGACGTATCGGCGTTATCGTGGAGGGCAAGACCGCAGTGGTGAACGAGGCTGTGAAGGAGGCTCTGGTCAACATTGCCATGCAGATCGCGGCGCTGAGCCCCAAGTATGTGGCCACGTCGGATGTGTCCGAGGAGTACAAGGCTCATGAGAAGGAGATTATTGCGGCACAGATCGCTCAGGATCCCAAGATGGCAGGTAAGCCTGAGAAGGTCATCGAGGGCGCAGTGATGGGCCGCCTGAATAAGGAGCTGAAGGAAGTGTGCCTCCTTGAGCAGGTTTATGTGAAGGCTGAGGACGGCAAGCAGACCGTTGCCCAGTACCTTGCGCAGGTTTCCAAGGAGAACGGTACGGAGCTTTGCGTCAAGAAGTTCGTCCGCTTCGAGACCGGAGAAGGCATTGAGAAGAAGCAGGAGGATTTTGCTGCTGAGGTTGCTGCGCAGATGAACGCGTAGAAATTTGTCGAAATCAGGCGAATAGCGATAAGAATGAGAACCCTTGTAAGTGGTGTGGGAATGCCATTTACAGGGGTTTTTGCTATTATATCTTGGAAATTTCATTTCTTGACACTATCACGATATACCGTTATAATCAATAGAAAAAGAATCTATGAAATGGAGAATAGAGAAATGGAATTGATGAGTTTGTTAAAGGAAAAGCAGCTTTCAGTTTATCAGTGCGCTAAGGAAAGCCATGTACCATATTCTACATTGTCAGATATTGTGAAAGGAAAAACCAGAATTGAAAAATGTACAGCAGAAACAATATATAAATTAGCGAGGACGCTCCATGTGACAATGGAAGAACTTTTGATAGAATGTTTTAGAGAAGATGAAAATGTCCCCAATTTAAAAGATTTTGAAATATATAAAAGTAATATCTGCCATTTAGTGAAAGATAAGGGGGATATGGACTTTATTATTGATATTTTAAAAGAAAATCAAATAAGGGCTTATTGGGAACGACAATGGTATCGGGAAAGCTTTTATCTTCTGGCTATGGTAGATTACTTAAGCAG
>ERZ808051.384-NODE-384-length-52170-cov-14.665694_pt1 | contig 52170 bp, 49 predicted proteins | sample MGYA00380199_ERZ808051 | MGnify/ENA primary metagenome ERZ808051 (study PRJEB31490, sample SAMN06133391) | mouse gut metagenome | isolation source: J11 | host: mice | place: China: Chengdu | collected 2015-05 ... | reverse complement strand
TTTGAGGATAACGCTGAGTTCGGTTACGGTATGATGCTTGCTCAGAAGCAGATTCGTGAAAGACTTGCTATGGATGCACAGGTTCTCCTTGATACAGCAGTTGCTGACAAGGCGCAGGCATGGCTTGACACTTATGAAAATGCTGAAACAAACACAGCTGCTGCTGATGCTTTGATTGATGCACTTAAGAATACTGCTTTCGACGGTGCTGCTGCAGATGCTGCTGCTGACTTCCTTAAGGATGCAGACTACGCTGCTAAGAAGTATCAGTTCATCTTCGGTGGTGACGGCTGGGCTTACGATATCGGTTTCGGTGGTCTTGACCACGTTATCGCATCAAATGAGGATGTTAATATCGTTGTATTTGATACAGAGGTTTACTCAAACACAGGCGGTCAGGCTTCAAAGGCTACTCCTACAGGTGCTGTTGCTAAGTTCGCTGCATCAGGTAAGGTAGTTAAGAAGAAGGATCTTGCTCAGATTGCTATGAGCTATGGCTATGTATACGTAGCACAGGTTGCTATGGGTGCAAACGCTGCTCAGTGCTTAAAGGCATTCCAGGAGGCAGCTGCTTATAATGGTCCTTCAATCATTATCTGCTACGCTCCTTGTATCAATCACGGTATCAAGATGCCATTCAACCAGACAGAGCAGAAGAAGGCTGTTGCAGCAGGTTACTGGAATCTTTTCCGTTACAATCCTGCTCTTATTGCTGAGGGTAAGAATCCGTTCTCACTTGACAGCAAGGCTCCATCAGCTGACTATGTTGAGTTCATTGAGGGCGAGACAAGATACTCAGCACTTAAGAGAGCATTCCCTGGTAAGGCAGAAGAACTCTTTGCTATCGCAGCAGACAATTCAATCGAAAAGTACAATAAGCTTGCTAAGCTTGTTGATTACTATGCTCCGGACGCAGAGTAATTCTATAATATAAAAATGATACTCCGTACTTTGGTACGGAGTATTTTTTATATTGACAGGCATAAAAACAAAGGAGGACGATTACATCGTCCTCACAAAAAAGAGTTATTCATCTTATTCACAAATTAACAGACCATAACCCTTGCCGCGCTGGTAAATGATTTTGGTTTCGCCGTCAACTCCGAGATATACGAAGAAGCTGTGCCCCAGCATTTCCATCTGAACAATTGCCTCATCGTCTGTCATCATATGCGGTGCGATTGTTTTTTTTCTTTTAATTTCAATGGAAGATGCGTCAAAGCTTTCAAAATCATCCATTGTTATTTCGCTGTCAGCAGGGATAAAAGCATCTGCAATTTCATCAATTGCGCCCTTTCTCTTTTTGTCAACAAGATAGGTTTTCAGCTTTCGAATTTTTCTTTTTAAATCATCAACTGCCATATCAACAACAGGCTCAATTCTGTCAGCCTCAGCCTCGCCGCGAATAAAGGAGCCAACGTTCACAACAGTGATGTCACATTTATATCCGTCCTTTCGTTTTGAAAGGGTAACGTCAAATGATGCGGATTCAGGGAGCATTTTCTCAATTCTTTTGAGCTCCTTGTCAATTCCGTCCTTTGTGCCCTGCTTTAATTCAAAGCCTCGTGCTGTAATGTTAATCATAATATCATCCTCCCAATGAGTGAAAATCAGGTTTCCCTGTAATTTAATTATATACCTAAATGGACAGAATTAACAGTATTTACTTTGAACTTTATTTTTGATATAATATATAGGCATTATGGAAGTTGTTTGGAGAAATCTATGGTAAAGAGCAGAAGAAATGCGATAGATAAATTGAATACCCTATTGTTTGGTAAGGACCTTCGTGTTACGGAAGGAGAGCCTTATACGGAGGTTAGGGAGTTTGACTTTTCATCATATTACCCTGAAGACAAGTATATTTATAATCAAAGCTCTCCTAATGAAAATGTATACGATATCAGAGATTATGGTGCTGATATTGAAAATAAAGACAATGCACAGTTTATAAATAAAGCAATTGAGAAGGCACACTGTACAGAAGGTACGGTTCTTGTGGCAGGTGGGGATTATTTTTCAAGCACAGTTACGCTTAAATCCGGCGTAACATTTTTTATTGAGAAAAATTCTTCAATTACGGCAAGGCCTGACGGAAAGGGCTTTGAAGACAAAAAGGCTCTTATCTTTGCTGAAAATGAAAGTGATATCGTTCTTACAGGCGGAGGAAAGCTTAAGTGCAACGGACACCTTTTTGGTCTAAGACCTGTTGCGGATAAAAACAATACGGAGCCTGCAAAGTACATTGATGTGATTGAAATGCGTCAGGATTACCGCTCCCAGCTTCGCTTTGCACATAAGAGTAAGTACGGCGGTCCTGTTTCAATGAAAAACTGCAGTAATATTATTGTTGATAATTTTATAATTGAAAACAGTGCCTACTGGACCTTTAAGCTGTTAAACTGCGAAACAGTTAATATAAAAAATTTTATCATTAATAATAACAGAAATGTGGCAAATGCTGACGGTATTGATATTGCCGGTACAAGCAATGTGAATATAAGCCACTGCTTTATTTCTACAGCCGACGACGGAATTGTGATGAAAAATGCTGTGTGGCTCGGAAATAATCATGCAATGCACGATATCCATATTACGGATTGTGAAATTATAAGCAGAACAAACGCAATTAAGGTCGGAACGGAGACTACATACGATATCAGCAATATTACCGTTACAGACTGCAGATTGTTTATGACCGACCTTTATCCGGGAAGTGTTTCGGGTATTTCGCTGGAGGCGTGTGACGGAACGGTGCTGAGCAATGTGCGTATCAGCAATATCATTATGGACAGATGCACCTGTCCGATATTTATCAGGCTTGGCAACCGGAATCGTGCAAGTGCAGTAAATGCGCAAAGTGCGAATGCCATTGAATTCGGTGCGAAGGCTGAAAAGGGCGGAGAGCTTTCACGAAAGCTGTTCGACGGCAAAAGCAGGATCAGTGATATTATTATTACGGATGTTAAAGCAACAGGCGTTGAACTGCCGATAATGATTGCAGGATATAAGCAAAAGGGTAAAATTAAAAGGGTTGAAAATATCACACTGAAAAATATTTTTACCGAATATGCTGATATTCCGGAGACTGTTGACAGAAGAGTTTTTATTCCTGAGTACGTAAAGGTGTATCCTGAATGCTGGCGATTCAGAAATCTTCCTGCCTATGCACTGTGGATAAGGCATGCTGAAAATATAATAATTGATAATTTCATTTGTAATCATAGACAGAAAACATGGAAAAAGGATATCATTAAAGAAGATGTTATTTAATTTTTGTCGAAGACAGAAAGGGTGAATGGATTATGAATATAGTAACAGCTGACAGATTGCAGCAGCTCAGAAAAAAGAATGGCTACAGCCAGGAGGTACTGGCAGAGAAGCTTGGAATCAGCCGTCAGTCCATATCTAAATGGGAAAGAGCAGAGTCATCACCTGAAATTGATAATCTTATGGCATTGGCTAAAATATACGGAATTACGATTGACGAGCTGCTTGATACAGAGAATGATGAGGCAATTTCAAAAAGCACCTCGAAAAAAGAAACAGATTTCAAGGGTAAGCTGAAATCTCTTTTATCAAAGGCTAACGATTTCGGTATATATCCTGAGGCCGCGAAAAAGCTTATGGTTTTTCCTTTCCCTATAATCATTGTATTTCTATATCTTGCATTATCCTTGCCGTTAAAAATATGGCATCCGCTTTGGATCATATTTTTAACGATTCCGATTTACTACAGATTTGCCATTGCCTGCAAGGCGAATAACAAAAAAGTATTTGCACTTCTTTTGCCGGTGCCGGAAATGGTAGTCACCGTATTCCTTTTGATGGGAATTCTGACAGGTATGTGGGGATACACAAGTATGCTGTTTCTGATTATACCTTTGTACTATTGGGTTGTGATTGTTACGAAAAGCAAAAGCAGGAAGGACAGCTGATATGGATAAAAGTGAAAAGAAGGTTCTGTCTGTTATTGTTTTTATTATAATTCTTTTTATTTCTATAATAATTGCGGTTTCTTTATGGTGCGGTTGTGGAAATCATACAATGAATACAGCTGAAATCACAATAGGTGAGGCAAGAGCAGTTGCTCTGAAGGATGCTGAGCGTACAGAGGATGCAGTTGTTTTTACAGAGCAGAGCAGAACGAAATCATATGGAGTATATTCTTATGAAATTGAATTTAATGATGGTATAACAAGATATGAGTATAATATCGATGCGCAAACAGGTGAAGTAATCTCACGCTATGCAAGACTGATTTATTGATAATACTTAAGTTCATATAAATTTTTATATAATAAAACCCACAAATCCGATTTGGATTTGTGGGTTGCTTTTTTGATGGATATTTGTATATTTACTCGGCTAATTTTTTTATTGCTTTAAAGCTTTCCTCGCTGATGATGTGCTCAATTTTGCAGGCATCTTCAACAGCAGTTTCAGGATTCACTCCCAGACCAATCAGCCAGTTTGAAAGGGTGGTGTGACGCTCGTACATTTTTTCGGCAATTTCAAGTCCGCTTTCAAGCAGGGTAATATATCCGTTTGAGTCAACGTCGATATAACCGTTTTCCCTGAGGTTTTTCATTGCCACACTTACACTCGGCTTGGAAAACTCAAGCTCATTGGCGATATCTATTGAACGCACAGCACCTTTTTTATTTTTTATCATTAATATAGTTTCCAGATAGTTTTCCGCTGATTCGTGAATTTTCATATGCACACCTGTAATAAACATAATATTTTTATTATTATAACACTTAGATGTATTATTTTCAAGTTTATAAGCATATATAGTTATGTGAAAAAATTTTATTAAATATTTTATTTTTTATCTTGACAAATCAGTTAGTTGGTGCTAACATATATTCGGTTAGAAAAAGCTAACTGATTGATTTAGTTATATAATCGGAGGATAAAATATGAAGACTTTAAGACAGGCCAAAATCGGTTCAACCGTTACTGTTATTAAGGTTCACGGTGAAGGGGCGTTGCGCCGCCGTATAATGGATATGGGTATCACCAAAGGGGTAAAAATACATATACGAAAAGTTGCACCGCTCGGTGATCCTATTGAAATCAATTTAAGAGGGTACGAACTGTCATTGCGTAAGGCAGATGCTGAAATGATTGAGGTTGAATAAGTTTAAATAATTCATAATCAGGGCGTGTTCCCTGTTTTTTATGAGAAACAGTTAGTTGAGACTAATGTTAAAAATGTTACAGGAAAGGATTTACATATGGAGATTAAAATTGCTCTTGCAGGTAACCCAAACAGCGGTAAAACGACTCTGTTTAATGCCCTTACAGGCTCAAATCAGTTCGTCGGCAACTGGCCGGGTGTTACTGTTGAAAAAAAAGAGGGTAAGCTGAAAAAATATGATAATGTTATCATTATGGATTTACCGGGTATTTATTCACTTTCACCATATACATTGGAGGAGGTTGTTGCCCGTAACTATCTTATTGATGAACGTCCTGATGTTATTCTTAATATTATAGATGGTACGAATCTTGAAAGAAACCTTTACCTCACAACGCAGCTTAAGGAGATTGGAATACCTGTAGTTGTTGCCATAAATATGATGGATGTTGTAAGGAAAAACGGAGACAAAATTCGTATCGATGAACTTTCAAAACATCTTGGCTGTAAGGTTGTTGAAATTTCTGCACTTAAGGGAACAGGTATTTTTGATGCTGCTATGGCAGCTGTTGATGCAGCGAATGATGAGCCGTTGGTGCCGAAACATAATTTCTCAGGTGTGGTTGAACATGCGCTTGCTCATATTGAGGAGGCAGCTATTCACGATATGCCATCTGAACAGCAGCGTTGGTATGCTGTCAAAATATTTGAGCGAGATGATAAGGTACTTGAAAAACTGAATCTCAGTAAGAGCATTATTGATCATATTGAAGAGGATATAAGAACTGCTGAAAAAGAGCTTGATGATGATGCAGAGAGTATTATTACCAATGAAAGATATGAGTATGTTGCAGCAATCCTTCAGGGTGCTTATAAAAAGCGTAATGCAGGAAAGCTGTCAACCTCAGATAAAATTGATAAGGTTGTAACAAACCGAGTGCTCGCCCTGCCGATATTTGCTGCAATTATGTTTCTTGTTTATTTTATCTCAGTAACCACTGTAGGCAGTTGGGCAACGGACTGGGCGAATGACGGTGTGTTCGGTGACGGCTGGCATCTTACAGGACAGAGCGAATATGACGATGCAATGAATGAATATGCACAGGAGCATCTGTTTACACAGGAACTTGTTTCCACTGTGGATGCCGCTGTAAAAGCAGAAGTAATCGGTGCAGATGATATTCAGACTGCCGTCAATGAACGCGATTATGCTGCCTTTGATGAAGCCTATAGCTCGTATGGTGACTCACTTGCAAATGAAGGCTATGATATTTCAGCGTTTGTAGATGCAGCAGTCGGAGAAAATGCTGAGGGTGTTCCTGATACAACAGAATATGGTATTTATGTTCCCAGTGTGCCTGCTCTTGTTGGCAGCTTGCTTGATAAAATCAATTGTGCTGACTGGCTCAACAGCCTTATTATTGACGGTATCATAGGCGGTGTGGGTGCAGTTCTTGGCTTTGTTCCGCAGATGCTGGTGCTGTTTGTCTTTCTTGCTTTCCTTGAAAGCTGCGGCTATATGTCACGTGTAGCTTTTCTTATGGATAGAATTTTCCGTAAATTCGGTCTTTCCGGAAAATCCTTTATTCCTATACTTATAGGTACAGGCTGTGGTGTTCCCGGTATTATGGCATCACGTACGATTGAAAATGAACATGACAGGCGCATGACCATAATTACAACTACATTTATACCCTGCAGTGCAAAGCTGCCTATTATTGCACTGATTTCAAGTGCACTGTTCGGCGGAGCCTGGTGGGTTGCACCGAGTGCATATTTTGCCGGTATTGCCGCAATTATAATTTCAGGTATTATGCTTAAGAAAACGAAGATGTTTTCAGGTGATCCTGCTCCGTTTGTAATGGAGCTTCCTGCTTATCACTGGCCGACATTCGGTAATGTTATGCGTTCAGTCTGGGAAAGAGCATCCTCATTTATTAAGAAAGCAGGTACGGTTATTCTCCTTGCAACAATCGTTATATGGGTAGGCTCACATTTTGGCACACTGGAATCAGGTGGTTTCGGATTCAGTGCAGATATGGAGCTTGAGGCGTCTGTGCTCGGTATGATTGGCAATGCTGTTAAGTGGATTTTCTCACCGCTTGGCTTTGGCAGCATAAAGGCGGCAATTGCAACGATTATGGGACTTTTGGCAAAAGAAGAGGTTGTAGGCGTATTTGGTGTTCTTGATTTTGAAGGCTTTACCCCTGTTGCCGGCTATTCCTTCCTTATTTTCAACCTTCTTTGTGCGCCTTGCTTTGCGGCGATGGGCGCTATTAGAAGAGAGATGAACAGTATGAAATGGACGATGTTTGCAATTGGATATCAGTGCGGCTTTGCTTATGTCGTTTCACTTATTATTTATCAGTTCGGTATGCTCTTTACAGGTCAGGCAAATATTATCGGTGTAATCGCAGCGGTAATTGCTCTTGCATTCTTAATCTTTATGCTTGTTCGTCCTTATAAGGAGGCAACAACACTCAATACAAGTGCAGTTAAGGCAAACGCAAAAAAGAAGTAAGGTGATTTTATGATAGCCTTTTTAACAAAAAATATAGGAACAATTATTGTGCTTCTTATCGTAGTAGCAGTTGTTGCGGCAGTTGTCACAAAAATGGTTAAGGATAAGAAAGCAGGCAAAAGTTCCTGCGGCTGTAACTGCAGTGAATGCAGCTGCAATTGTCACAATCAAAATATGTAGTATGGAAAAATCCGTTTGTGTCTGTTATAATAGGCTCAGACGGATTTTTGCATTTGGAGAAGAATATGATTAAAAATATATTGTTTGACCTTGATGATACCATACTTGATTTCAAAATGGCGGAGCGTGTTGCACTGACCAAAGCACTGAACGAGCTTGGCATAAGCGTTGATGATTATATAGTGAGTCAGTACAGTAAGTATAATATATCCCAGTGGAAAAGGCTTGAGCTTGGTGAGATTACAAGAGAGCAGGTTAAGGTGAACCGATTTAAGTTGCTGTTTGATGAGCTTAAGCTTGATGTTTCACCTGAAAGGACAACGGCTCTTTATGAGGATAATCTTTGTATCGGTCACTATTTTATTGACGGTGCTACTGAAATATTAGAGGCGCTTTATGAACAGTATAATTTGTATCTTGTTTCAAACGGTGCAAAGCGTGTGCAGGACAGCCGTCTTGCAAGTGCAGGAATTTCCAAATATTTTAAAGGTATTTTCATTTCCGAAGTCGTCGGCTTTGAAAAGCCGAACAGGGAATTTTTTGATTACTGCTTTTCGCAAATACAGGATTTTAAAAGGGAAGAGACCATTATAATCGGTGACAGCCTTTCGTCGGATATCAAGGGTGGAATAAATGCAGGCATTAAAACAGTATGGTTCAATCATCGTGGTGATGATAATAGCAACGATATAACCCCTGATTATGTAGTAAAACATTTATCTGAGATTAAAGCAGTATTGGATGCGCTTTAAAACATTATTTTGCAGTTGTTTTTTTTTTTTTTTTTGAGGTATAATTAGAAAAATTAATTTTTGAGGAGAAAATGTTATGAAGAAAAGCAGAATTTTTACAGTATTTGCAGTATGTATGGTGCTGGTGCTTATGCTCACCGGTTGTAAATCCAAAACAGCCATAACAACAGATACATTCAAAACCACAATGAGTGAACAGGGCTTTACGGTTGTAGATGGTAAAGACCAGTATGCTGAATTTGATTATATCCTTGAAGTATATGCTGCAGTTGACAGTACACAATCTTATCAGGTTGAATTTTATCAGTGTAGCGACGAAACATACGCAAAAGGAATGTATGAAAATAATAAAGCGAAATTTGAAGAACAGCATAAAAGTGCATCGGTACATACTGCGGTAAGTGTTGGAAACCACAGTGAATTCCGTATGCTGGCTGACGGTGAATATATGCTGATTTCACAAATTGATGATACATTCCTTTTTGTTCACACAACCGCAGAATATAAAGATGCAGTGAATGATATCGTGGATGCTCTCGGATATTAAATAATAAAAAATAAAGCGTTGCAGTTATCTGCAACGCTTTTGCTATATATTGTGTTGTATTAGCCCTCGTACTCGTCCTCATTTTCCCAGTTATGCCAGATGTTCTGAACGTCGTCGTTTTCCTCGAACATATCAATCATCTTTGACATAGCCTTCATATCCTCTTCGGATTCGAGTCTGGTATAGGTCTGTGGGATATATGCAGGCTCTGAAGATACAATGCTGTAGCCCTTTGCCTCAAGGTCGTCACGGATTGCACCCACATCATTTGCCTCTGTTCTGATTTCAAAGATATCCTCATCGTCGGTAAGGAAATCCGTTGCACCTGCCTCAAGTGCATCCATCATAAGTGTATCGGCGTCAACATCCTCTTTCTCGATGATGATCACGCCCTCTTTGCCGAACATAAAGGTAACCGAGCCCGGTGTACCCATATTTCCGCCTGCCTTATCAAAGTAGTGGCGTACCTCAGATGCAGTTCTGTTTCTGTTGTCGGTAAGTGTTTCGACAACGACTGCAACACCTGAAGGACCGTAGCCTTCATATACGATTTCCTCGTAGTTTGTACTGTCACCCTCGCCGGCAGCCTTTTTCAGCATTCTGTCAATATTATCATTCGGTACATTGTTCTGCTTTGCCTTTGCGATAACATCACGGAGCTTGGCATTGTTGTTCGGATCCGGTCCGCCGTTCTTAACTGCTACTGCAAGCTCTCTTCCGATTTTTGTAAATACCTTTGCTCTGGCTGCGTCGTTTGCACCCTTTTTTCTTTTAATGGTGCTCCATTTATTATGTCCGCTCATAGTATCACTCCTTTTTTAACATAAAGATTTTATCACATAATATACTATCTTTCAAGTATTAAAATTAGTATTGTATATTAATGTTATTTATGTTATTATATATCCGTATAATTTTGAATATTTTGGAGGATTAAAAAATGTTTCCTGATTATTATGATTCAATCGCAAAGGTTGCAGAAACGGACAGCGAGGTAGCTGATGCAATGGCTCTTGAGCTTAAACGCCAGAGAGAGAATATTGAGCTTATCGCTTCTGAGAATCTTGTTTCACCTCAGGTTATGGCTGCTATGGGTTCAGTTCTTACAAATAAGTACGCTGAGGGTCTCCCTGCAAAAAGATATTACGGCGGCTGCCAGTTTGTTGATATTGTTGAAGAAATTGCAATTAAAAGAGCCTGTGAGCTTTTCGGCTGTAATTATGCCAATGTTCAGCCACACTCAGGCGCTCAGGCTAATACAGCAGTTTATCTTGCTCTTCTTCAGCCGGGCGATACAGTAATGGGTATGAGCCTTGATAACGGCGGTCATCTTACACACGGTTCACCTGCTAATATCAGCGGTAAGTATTTTAACTTTGTGCCTTACGGCGTTGATGATGAGGGATATATTGATCTTAAGGAATTTGCAAAGCAGGTTAACAGAGTTAAGCCTAAGCTTGTCGTTGCAGGTGCATCTGCTTATCCGAGAGAGATTGACTTCAAGACAATGGCTGATATTGCACATGCAAACGGTGCAATGTTTATGGTTGATATGGCTCATATTGCAGGTCTTGTTGCTGCAGGTCTTCATCAGTCACCGATTCCATATGCTGACGTTGTAACAACAACAACCCATAAAACCCTTCGCGGTCCTCGCGGCGGTCTTATCCTCTGCAATAACGAGTATCTTGCAAGAAAGCTGAATTCAGCAGTATTTCCGGGTACACAGGGTGGTCCGCTTATGCACGTAATTGCAGGTAAGGCAGTTTGCTTCGGCGAGGCGCTTAAGCCGGAATTCAAGGAATATCAGCAGAGAGTCATTGATAACGCAAAGGCACTTGCTGACGGACTCACAAAGAGAGGCCTCAATCTCGTTTCAGGCGGTACAGACAATCATCTTTGCCTGCTTGATCTTCGCGGTACAGATGTTACAGGTAAAGAGCTTGAGCACAGACTTGACGAGGTTCATATTACACTGAACAAGAACACCGTTCCAAACGAGCCTCTTTCACCATTTGTTACATCAGGTGTTCGTATCGGTACTCCTGCTGCTACAACAAGAGGCCTTAATACTGAGGATATGGATAAGATTGCAGAGTATATTTATCTTGCAGTAACTGATTTTGATAACAAGAAGGATGAAATCACAAACGGCGTTGCTGAAATTTGTGCTAAGTATCCTTTGTACGAATAAGCTATGAAGGTAGTTTTATTTTCAATACTGAAATTTGGTTTAAGGGTGCTTTATGCACCTTTAAAACTGTTTAAGACGAAAAACAGAATCGTATATCTTTCACGTCAGAGCAACGATAAAAGCACGGATATGCTTTTGCTTGAACGTGCAATTCAGGAGGAAATGCCTGAGGTTGAACAGGTTTTCCGTTTAAGAATGATTCCTGACGGCTTTGCAGACAAGATAAAATACTGCATAGATATAATCGGTGATATGTATTATCTTGCAACATCCAAGCTGGCTGTGCTGGATACGTATTCCATCACCGTTTCCTGTCTTAAGCATAAAAAGGATTTAAAAGTTATTCAGATGTGGCACGCTCTGGGCGCAATTAAAAAGTTCGGTCTGCAGAGCGTCGGCACAAAAGAGGGCAGAGATGAGAATATAAGCACTGCCATGTGTATGCATAAAAACTATGATTATGTTTTGGCACCGAGCAAGGCAACGGCTCAGTTTTATATGGAGGCGTTTGGTTGTTCTGCTAAGAAAATCAAAATATGCTCTTTGCCCAGAGTGGACGAGCTCCTTCAAAACGACGGCGTATCAGAACGCTTTTATAAGGAAAATCCTGGCTTGAGCGATAAAAAGATTGTGCTTTATTTACCTACCTTTCGTGACAGGGAGGCTTATGTGGCACAGGAGCTTAAGGTTGAGTTTGCTGAGGAAATGAAGGATTATCATCTGATTGTAAGTCCTCATCCGCTTTTTTCAAAGGTGAAAAGGGATGAACGCTTTTTCTATAACGGCAGGTTTTCAACAGCTGAATTAATGAAGGTGGCAGATGTGATTATCACAGACTATTCTGCCTGCGCTTTTGAGGCGGCAATACTTATGAAGCCCCTTTACTTCTTTGTACCGGATTATCAGCAGTATATTGCGGAACGAGGTGCCAATATTAATCTTAAGGAAGAGATGCACCTTTCCACATTTGAAAACGCTGATGAGCTGTGCAAGGCAATCAGAACAGGTCTTTATGATCAGAATGCTCTTTATCAATTCAAGACAAAGTATGTTGAGAATACCGGTACAAACAATGCACAGATATTGGCAAAATTTATTTCCATATTGATAAATGAAAACGGTTAACTATTAAGCCTTTTCTTATATTGAAAAGAGGTAATATCCATTGATTAAAAAAATCATAAGAAAGCTTGGCAAGATAAAAGACGGAATAAAGCCTGCATATATTAATTATTCATCACTGCCCCTTGATGAAAAGCTGGTTCTTATCGAGGGCGGACAGGGAACAAATATAAACGGTAATATGTTTTCCATGCTCAATGAGATTAATTCAAATCCGCGTTGGAGTGAATATAAAACCGTATTTGTTGTTACGGATAATAATCTCAAGGCTGCTCGTGAGAGAATGAAGTTTTACGGCTTTGACAGGGTTATTCTTTCTGTAAGAAATTCTGATGAATACTGCAAATACCTTGCAACTGCCAAATATGTAATGACGGACAATTCTTTTCCGCCGTATTTCAATAAAAGAGATGGACAGGTTTTTCTGAACACCTGGCACGGTACTCCGCTTAAAACACTCGGAAAATCGGATAAATCCTTTTTGGGAAGCATGGCTAATATTCAGAAGAATTATCTTATGAGTGATTATGCTCTTTTTCCAAATGATTTTACAAAAGATGTGTTTATGAATGATTACGACCTGAATTATATTTTCAGCGGAAAATCACTCGTTGCAAATTATCCGAGAAACTATATCTTCTATAATCCTGAAAAGGGAATAGAGATGAAGAAAAAGCTGGGGCTTGACGGAAAAACAGTTTTTGCTTATATGCCTACCTGGAGAGGAACAGGCAGAACAGCAAATACCAAAAAGCAGATTGCCTCAGCAATGAGAATACTGAAGCAGTTTGACAAGAAATTGTCTGATGATCAGGTGCTTTTGGTCAATATGCATTTCCTTCTTGCCTGTAATATTGACTGCAGCAAGTTCAAGCATATTCAGTATTTTGATTCATCCTATGATACCTATGAGGTGCTCAATGCCTGCGATGGTCTGATTACAGACTATTCCAGCGTTTTCTTTGACTTTGCTGTTACAGGAAAGAAAATTATTCTTCTTGCATATGATAAGCGCGAATATTTAAAGACAAGAGGTGTCTATATTCCGTTTGAGGAGCTGCCTTTCCCGATTACTGAAAACGTGGCTGATACAGTCAAGGAAATGAGCAGAGAGGTTCAGGACTATTCACAGTTTATTGAAACGTATTGTACCAACGGCTCATATAATCAGTGCGGTGACATTTTTGAAATGATGGTCAACGCAAAGACTGATAAATTCGAGCTTGAGCAGCACAAAGCTCCTGACAATTTATGCCTGATTTATGTGGGTAAATTCAAGGCAATTAATTATGATAATATCAGAAATTATGTTGAGGACCATCCACAGTATAACTGTGTTATTGCATACAGCAGAAACCTTAACGAAGGAAAGAAGGAAGTAATCAATTCCCTTATCGGAAAAGCAGGCTTTTACGGAATCGTATCTGCTTATCAGTTCAGGCTTAAGGATGCTTTTTCTATTTTCAGTCACAGGTATCTGCATAGGATAAAGAATTCAGAAACCTATGACAGATTTCTTGAAAGTGAAGCGAAACGCCGTTTCCATTCCATTCAGCCTGCAAAGGTGGTTGATTTTGCCTGCGGCGATATTATTGTTGCCGGTATTCTGACAAAGCTCAGCGGAAAAAAGGAATATGTAAAGCACGGTGATTACTATGCAACATCAAAGTCCTTTGATAAGAATTCTGAGTATATAAAGAGATTTGAAAAGGCTTACGGCTTTACTGAATATGATAACAGCCGGAGAGAAAATGAGGCATATGTCAGCCGAAGCGAAGAAAAGATTTATGCTGACGCATCCTTCAGACAAAAGTCCAGGCTCAATAATATTTTACCGCTTTATATGTCATTTCCGAAAAAGCTTAAATGCGTGAGTCTGTTCAGCTTCAAAACTCCGATTGCTGTTGCTATGAAAGATGTTTCTCTTATGGTAGGCAGCGAGGAGTATGAATATAAGCTTATAGGAAATAAAAATCGTGTTTCCAAAAAGCACTTTGGTATTTATTCATTTGAAGTTCCTGTGGAAAAAATACTGGATATGCCGGCAAACAACAAGGTTATGATGTGCTATAAGAATAAGTATGATAAGCTTGTTCAGTGCCACGCTCAGTATTGGTCACTTCTCGGCAAAATCTTTTTAGGTCTGAGAAGCTCAATGCTTAAAGAAAAAGAGACAAATACAATCGCAGTATTCCGCCAGTCCACAAGCAATAATCTGAATGTTTATGTGCGTTCCTTTATTACTTCGGATAAAGTTATTGAAAGAATCAAGCAATTTTTAGCCTATGTTGTATCCCTTTTCTGGAACAGTAAAAAGGCGAAAAAGCTGGTTTTACTTTTTGAAAAGAATTCTTCAAAGTATGAGGAAAGTGCAAGCGTTCTTTTTGAAAAGCTGATTGATTCAGGATATGATAATGCATATTTCATTGTGGATAAAAACTATCAGCATATTGATTCCATTCCTGAAAAATATCTGCCGAATATTCTTTACAAGCACTCATTCAAGCATTATTTATATTTCTTCAAATCAAAAACATTTATTGGTACGGAAACAATGGTTCATTCCATTGACCTGAAGCTGTTCAATGTTTTTGCACTCAAAAAGGTAGCGGATAAGAATATAAATTATGTTTTCCTTCAGCACGGCGTAATGTATATGGTTTCGCTTGACAGTGAGGCGAGATATCTGTTCAGACGCCGTGAGCTTAACGGAAAATACGCGGTGGTTGTATCCTCTAAGGCAGAGGCTGACCATTTTGTAGAGCTGGGCAGACATGAATATGATGATTTGTATATTTCAGGCTTGCCTAAATTTGACAGAAATACGCTGAATGATGATGCGGATAAAATCATAATCATGCCAACCTGGAGACCTTGGGAAATTAATACTGCACGTGATAATTTCCTTGAAACAAGCTACTTCAAAATGATTATGAAAATATATAACAGCGTGCCGGAGAGGCTTAAGGATAAGGTTATTATCCTTCCGCACCCTCTGATTGTAAATGAACTTAAGAATCTTCCTAAGCATATAACCGATACAATCATTACCGATGCCAAGTATGATGATATTTTAAAGCAGGCAAGAATACTTATAACTGACTATTCTTCCATTGCCTATGATGCGTTTTATCGCGGCACCCGTGTTATCTTCTATTGGGAAGAAAAGGATTTTTGTATGGAGCAGTATGGCCCTACAACAAAGCTTATGCTCAATGAAAATAATGTTTACGGTGATTATTTCTATAACACAGACGGTCTGACCGAGTCTATTGAATATAATTATGAAAATGAGCAGAGTGAAGAATACAAGAAAAAATATTCACATATCGTTGCTTATCATGATGGAAAAAATACCGAAAGGCTTATTGATTATTTAAAGAAAGATAAAATTATATAGAAGGTGAAAAAATGGATTATATTTTTTCAAATAAAATATCCTCTCTCCAGCCAAGTGCAATCAGAGAGATTTTAAAAGCAACAGCTGATCCGTCCATTATTCCTCTTGCAGCAGGCAACCCTGCACCTGATGCCTTCCCTGTGGAGGAGGTTCAGGCTATTGCACAGAAGATATTGCAGGAACGTCCGATTGATGCACTTCAGTATGGTGTATCAGAGGGCTATCAGCCGCTGCGTGATACAATAATGAACTGGATGAAAAGGCACGAAAACATCGGCAATGATTATGATAATATCATCATTGTTTCAGGTGCTACACAGGTTATGGACCTTGTTACAAAGGTGCTTTGCAATGAGGGTGACACAGTAATCTGCGAGGAGCCGTCCTTTATCGGCTCACTTAACTGCTTCCGCTCATACGGCTGTAAGCTCAAGGGAATCCCTGTTGAGGCTGACGGTATGAATGTGGATGTGCTTGAGGAAACACTGAAAACAACTGAAAATGTGAAATTCATCTATACAATACCGAATTTTCAGAATCCGTCAGGTGCCACAATGTCACTTGAAAAGAGAAAGAGACTTTATGCTCTTGCTAAGGAATACGGCGTAGTGATTCTTGAGGATAATCCATATGGCGATTTGCGCGTTGCAGGTGAAAAACTCCCTACAATCAAGTCAATGGACGATGAGGGTATTGTGGTTTATGCAGGCTCATTCTCCAAGATACTTGCACCCGGTCTGCGTGTGGCTTACTGTATTGCACATCAGTCACTGCTTGCTAAAATGACTGTCGGCAAGCAGGCATCCGATGTTCATACCCCTTGCCTGAATCAGATGATTGTGGACGAGTGGTTCAAAAAATATGATGTTGATGCTCATATTGCGAAGATACAGAAGATTTACAAGAAAAAGCTTGATCTGATGTGTGACTGCATTGATAAGGAACTGGGTGACTTTGTTGAGTATGTAAGACCTGAGGGCGGACTCTTCATCTGGTGCAAGCTCCCTGATGATGTAGATATGCTCGAGTTCGTACAGAAAGCAGTTGAGAAAAAGGTTGCTGTTGTTCCCGGTAATGCATTTCTTATGAATGATACGGACAAGACGCAGTATATCCGCCTTAATTTCTCTACTCCGTCCGATGAGGGAATCGTAAACGGTGTTAAGGCTCTCGGCGAGGTTGCAAAGGAATATATTAAATAATATATCAATTATACTTAAATTATGAGGGGCGGATTCCATATCCGCCCACTGTCAATATGTTATGAATCTAATGGAGGTAATATTATGCCTGAAGAAATCAAGAAAGAACGCAAAAAAAGAAGCCTGTCACTGATTCAGCCTACATCCATACCCACACTGGGTAACTATCTCGGTGCAATGAAGGGCTGGCCGGCATTTCAGGATGATTTTGATACGGTGTTCGGTATTGCGGATTTACATTCAATTACAGTCAGACAGGATCCGAAAAAGCTCAGAGAACAGACCATTCAGCTTTATGCCCTTTTGCTTTCGGTAGGTCTTGACCCTGAAAAGAGTATTCTGTTTGTTCAGTCACACGTTCCGCAGCATTCACAGCTCGGCTGGCTGCTGAACTGCTATACAATGTTTGGTGAACTTAACAGAATGACGCAGTTCAAGGATAAATCTCAGCAGCATTCTGATAATGTTAACTCAGGTCTTTTCACATATCCTTGTCTTATGGCTGCCGATATTCTTCTTTATCAGGCTGATATTGTTCCTGTTGGTGCAGACCAGAAGCAGCATCTTGAAATTGCAAGGGATATTGCAGAACGCTTTAACGGAATTTATGGTAATGTGTTTACAGTCCCTGAGCCTTATATTCCAAAGAACGGTGCAAGAGTAATGAGCCTTGCCGACCCAACAAGGAAAATGAGCAAGTCTGACCCTAATCCTAAGGGTACGGTTTATCTTACCGATGAGCCGAATGTGATAATGAAGAAGTTTAAGAGTGCTGTGACCGACAGTGAAATGAGTGTCCGCTATGCAGAGGGCAAGGACGGTATCAATAATCTGATGACGATTTATTCCGCTGTTACAGGCAAAGACTTTGATGCTATCGAGTCAGAGTTTGCAGGAAAAGGCTATGGCGATTTTAAAACTGCAGTGGGCGAAGCAGTGGTTGCAGAGCTTGAGTCTGTTCAGAAAAAGTATAAAGAGTATATGGCTGATAAAGCTTATCTTCAGGAGCAGTGGACAAAGGGCGCTGAAATTGCACAGCGTGTGTCCCAGCGTACCCTTGATAAGGCAATGAAAAAAATCGGCTTTTTGGCAAAATAATAATATATTATAAAAGTAAAAGCACTGAACTCGCGTTCAGTGCTTTTGTTTGTTATTTTATCATTTTTTTAAAATCACTTAACATTTCATCTGGAGTAATGTGGAGGCAGATACAAAAGCAAGCGAATTCATAATCAGTAACTTGACGTTGATTTTTTTCAATTTTACTAATTATTTGTTGATCAATATTTACATTCATTATTTGCATTTTAGCCGCTAAATCACTTTGTGAAATGCTTTTGCTTTTTCTGATTTGTGATAGCTTATTTCCAATAATATTTTTGTTTCCGTTAAATGTTATTTGTTTCATATATATAATCACCCAATACGTTATATTAACGTATTGACAATATCACAAATTTGTTTTATAATTACGTTACATTAAAGTAATTAATTCTTATAGGAGAATAAAATATGATTTGCGATGTTTGCAAAAAAGAAAATGATAGTGATTCAGTATTTTGTACACACTGTGGAGCCAATTTAAATGATTTAAAGGATAAAGACGTGATATCAAAATATTTTTTAAATTTTGATGTTTCAAAAATCAGAATGATTTACTTATCTTTTATTATTTTAGTGTTTGTAACTAACATTATAGTAAATATGATTGATTTAAATAATAATGGAGAAACAGTTTCGTTATCATATTTTTTAGGGTGCGTTTTTCTTGGAGGGGGAAATTGTTATAGTATTTTTATTATAATTTCTCTTTTGGTTAGTTTGTTACTAATTGATAAATCTAAAGTTATTATCAATAAAGTAAGAAAAATTAATCGGATTAATATAATTATTTCAACAGTCATATTTGTCATTGAAATAATTCTTGGGTGCATATGTCAGTTGCTTAGTCTGGATGGTTTATATGAAAGCAGTGTTACAATACGAGACTTTGTTGTTTTTAATATCCATAATTTATTTATTGTTTGTCTTATAATATCATTATTAATGATTGATATAAAATTAAAACCAGAAAGGCTAAAAAGAAAGAAAATGTTTTGTAAAAAGTGTGGTGTTAAACTTGCGGAAAATGCTAATTATTGTGTTGAATGTGGGAATAAAGTAAATTCAGTAAATCAAACTAATATTAATAAAAAAATCATTTTAATTTCAGTTATTTTGATAATGGTAGTAATAATAGGAATTATTTTGATAACTAATGTGCATATTTGTGATCATTGTTCAAATGTATTTTTTGGCAGAAAATATTCGTGTTTTGGTGGAGATAATTTATGTGAAAGCTGTTATAATTATTTTATTATGTGGTAATTAATAATATGAGTTATTGCACAATCAGATTTAACTGATTGTGCTTTTTCCTTATTACAAAATTGTAAAATATTAATTTTTGTAATTTGTTGCTATAAAATCCTATATATGCTATAATACGATTGTATATATTCTATAATAAGGATTTCATAATAATCAATTAAGGAGGAATTATTTTGAAAGAAGCAAAAGCAATGGCATATGTAAATATGTACGGCGTACTTGCAACCCTTGAAAATCTTTGTGAGCTGGATAAAGAGGCAAAGGCAGTATGTGCTGCTATGAAAAAGCCTGTTTCCATTTGCTTTGATGTTGCAGACGGTCCGTGCTGTACTTTTCATTTTTCAAAGGACGGCTGTAAAATGAGCGAGGGCAGCTACGGCTGTACCTGTAAAATGAATTTTTCATCACCTGAAAAGTTCAATGCGCTTATTGACAACAGCAAGCCGGGTCTCCCTGTTAAAAATGCACCTCAGGTGCTTGCATTTTTACTTGGTCCGTTTACCAAGCTGACTGACAGATTAACCAAGTTGTTAATGCCGAGTGAGGAAAATCTGAAGAACAGGGACTTTTTTGAAGAGTCAACGATTCTTACATTCTACACAATTTCAGGTGCGCTTTCAGCACTGGCAAATTCAGATTCCATTTCAAAGCAGTCAGCACTTTATACGGTTGACGGTGATGTTCAGATGGGTATCACAGATGTTTGCTATTCAACACTTCGTGTACGTAACCACCATTTTGAGACAATAAAGGAAAAGCCTGATACTCCGAGAGCGATTATGGAATTCAATTCTATTGATCTTGCATATGGTCTTTTTACAGGCACAGCCTCAACTATGGCTGAGCTTTGCGCAGGCAATATTCATATGGCAGGTATGATTTCAATGGTTGATAATATTAACCGTATTCTTGACAGAGTTGCTGTATACTTAGGCTAAGGAGGATTGTGACAATGAGTAAATTTCCTGAATATACACATGAAAAAAGTGCCGAGTGGTTTCAGAGAGCATTAAATGCAATTCCATCAGGCGTATACGGACATCTCGGTCCGTCAGAAGGATTATTCCTTCCAATTACAAAATGGCCTTTAATGTCACAGAAAGCAAAGGGTACATATTTCTGGGATGTTGACGGCAATAAATATCTTGACCTTATGTGTGCATACGGTCCTAATGTTCTTGGATACTGCGATGATGATGTTGATGCAGCAGCTATGGAGCAGCTTAAAATCGGTAACTGTACTACTTCTCCATCCTACAAAATGGTTGAATGTGCTGAGCTTTTAAAGGACACAGTTGCTATGGCTGACTGGGCATTCTTTATGAAGAACGGCTCAGATGCTACAACCTTCAGCGTTATGTGTGCACGTGCGCATACCGGCAAGAAAAAGATGATGTTCTTCAAGGGATATTATCACGGCGATTTTCAGTGGGCACAGAAGATTGACTATCCGGGTATTCTTCCGGAAGAGGTTGAGAATAATATCGTAGTTCCGTGGTTTGACATTGATGCTATGCAGGCTGCTTATGATGCCTGCGGCGGCGACGTGGCAGGTCTGATTGCTCAGCCATATGATCACGGTAACTTCAAGGATAATGAATGTGCTACAAAGGAACAGTGGGCAAAGGTACGCAAGTTCTGTGATGATCACGGAATGGTACTTATTATTGATGATGTTCGTACAGGCTTCAGACTTGACATTCAGGGTTCAGACCATTACTACGGATTTAAGGCTGATCTTATCTGTTTCTGTAAAGCACTTGCAAACGGCTACAATATGTCAGCTGTCTGTGGTCAGGAGCATATGAAGAACACCGCTTCATCTGTTGTTTATACAGGCTCATACTGGATGAGTGCAGAGCCTTTTGCTGCTTGTCTTGCTTGTATTCCAAAGATGAAACAGCTTGATATTCCTACAATGTTCAGAGAAAAGGGTATTCAGCTTACAGAGGGCTTTAAGGCAGCAGGTAAGGAGCACGGCTTTAATCTTGTTGTATCAGGTGAGCCGGCACTCTTCTATCTCAGAATAGCAAATGATGACAGCCTTATGCTTCATCAGGAATGGATTGCTGAGTGTGTGTCAAGAGGCTTATTCCTTGCATCACATCATAATCATTTCATTAATGCAGCGATTACTGACGAGGATATCAAGCTTGCAATTGATATTGCAGAGGATGCTTTCTCAGTTGTTGCAAAGAGACATCAGGATATCGGATTGAAATAATTTTGTATAATTATTTATCATATATATTATTAAGGGGGATATATTATGCCAGTTGATTACAAGCCGTTTGACAAAGCTGAATGGCTGCGTCTTGAAAAAAAGGCTGACGAAATGCGAAGAATGGCTATCCAGACAGCAATCTGGGGTGGTTCAGGCCATATCGGCGGCTCACTCAGTGCGATGGATGCAATGGTTACATTGTATTATCGTTTTATGAAGGTTGATCCTTCCAATCCTGAGATGGAAGACAGGGATCGTTTTATTCTTTCCAAAGGTCACTGTGCAGTAGGTTATGCACCTATTCTTTGCGATCTTGGCTATTTTCCTGTTGATGAGCTGAAAATATTCAATCTTACCGGTGCTAAGGTTGGTATGCATCTTGACTGCAATAAGGTTAAGGGTGCTGACTGCTCAACAGGTTCACTGGGTCACGGTCTTTCACTTGCTGTGGGCTTTGCGCTTGCAGGAAAAGTAAAGGGCATTGATTATATGAACTTTGTACTTACAGGCGACGGCGAGCTTAACGAGGGCTCAAACTGGGAGGCTGCTATGAGCGCTGCTCAGTTCAAGCTTTCCAATGTTGTTGTTCTTGCAGATATGAATAAGTGTATGATCGACGGACGTGTTGATGACGAGATGAAGGTTGAGCCTGTTGACAAGAAGTTTGAGGCTTTCGGCTTTAATGTAATCCGTGTTGACGGTCACAATATCAAAGAGCTTAATGATGCAATTGAGGCATCCATTAAGAATCATCAGGACGGCGGAGATAAACCGACTGCTATTATTATGGATACCTTCAAGGGCGAGGGTGTTGACTTTATGAAGGATAATTACCTGTGGCACTACGGCTCACTGGATGATGCTATGGAAAAGCAGGCTAATGAGAGTCTTGATAAATATTATAAAGAACGCTGTGAGCGTGCGGAAAAGGAGGCATAAGCTATGGGTGGAATGACATATACAATGACAGATACCACTAAGCTTTCAACAGCTGAGTGCTATGGTATTGCACTCTGTGAGCTTGGTGAGGAGCATAAGGATGTTGTTGCTCTTACAGCTGACCTTGCGAAATCAACTAAAATCGGTATGTTCGGTGAGCATTTCCCTGACAGATTTTTCAATGTGGGTATTGCTGAGCAGAATCTTTTCGGTGTAGCAGCAGGTATGGCTAAGAATGGTCTTGTTCCTTTTGCTTCTACTTTCGCTATTTTTACAGCAGCACGTTCTCTTGACCAGATTCATACAGACATCTGTTATCAGAATGTTCCTGTTAAAATTATTGCTACACACGCAGGTACATCTTTCGGTCAGGCAGGCTCTACGCACCATTCACTTATTGATATGGCTTGTATGAGAACGCTTCCGAATATGACAGTTATCTGCCCATGTGACGGTACGGAAACTTATCACGCAGTTAAGGCTGCATACGATATTCCGGGTCCTGTTTATATCAGAATCAATCGCGGCTTTGATCAGGTTATTTATAAAAATCTTGATGAGTGTAAGTTCGATTACAAGAAAGCATCTGTTATGAATGAGGGTACGGATATCACAGTTATTGCTTGTGGCTCTTGTGTATTTGAGGCGATGCAGGCTGCACGTATGGCTGAGGCAGATGCAGGACTCAAGGTGCGTGTGCTGAATATGCATACAATCAAGCCTGTTGATGAGGAGGCAATCCTTTCAGCAGTTATGGATACAAGAAGAATTATTACGGTTGAGGACCACGAGGTTATGGGTGGTCTTGGCTCAGCAGTAGCAGAGGTGGTTGCAAAGTCAGGCAAGGCCTGTGCATTCAAGATGCTCGGTCATCAGGACGCATTCTCCACAATCGGTCTTCAGGAGGATCTTCTTGCTATGGCGAAGATTGATGCGAACGGTATTAATGAGGCTATAGGTGAAATGATGCACGCTGATTTTGAAGCTGATGATGCGTGGGATGATGAATTCTAAATTTTAGAAAATCTCGTATTATTATGCTATCACGAAAGGAGTGTATTTCTATGGCAAGTGATGAAACACGTTACACCAATAAGGTGTTTATGGCAGGTGCCTTACCTCTTATGAAAACGATTGCAACAGATGTTCCTGAGCTGAAAAAGAAATTTGAGGGCGTCAATGCGATATATCAGGTATCTGCAAAGGTGAATGCTGAGGATAAGGAGGCTGTTCATTTTATCGTTGAAAACGGTGAATGGTCTGTGAAACTCGGTGAGTATTTGGGACAGGATAAAATTGATGCGGAGCTTGCATTTTCCTCTTTGGAAAAGATGAATGCTTTTATGAAGGGCGATATGAGCAAGTTGCCTAAAATGAAGATTAAATCCTTTGGCAAGTTCATCAAATTTATGATGGTGCTTCTTAAAATGTCCTCACTGCTTGGCATTACAGAGCCGCCTGAGGATGATGAAGAGCTTTCGCTCCTCCTTTGTAAGCTGTATTTTTATCTGCTTTCATCAGGTATTTCACAGCTTAATAAAATGGGTCATCCTGCAGTGCACGATTGGGCACTTAAGAGCCCTGACCGCTGCTATCAGTGGGCAGTTGAGGGCCATCCCGAGTGCACCGCCTATATGAGAGTTAAGGCAGGCAAGTCAAGAGCAGGCAGAGGCGAGTATAAGAGAGCTAAGCCATTCTTCTGTATGAAATTTGACTGTGCTACATCAGCACTCAAAATATTGCTGGGCACGGGTGATATGTTCCAGATGACTGCAAATAAGCAGCTTATTATGGAGGGTGCGCCTGAGTTTGGTGTGCAGATAGGTGATTATATGATGCTTGTCGGCGACCTTGCAAAATAAATATAATTAAATTAAATTCCGAATGCCTTACGCAGTACAGGTATTCGGAATTTTTTGTTATGGCAAAATGAACAAAGGTTAATATTAAAAATTGTGCGAAATCGAAATATAGAAATTTGCAAGGGAACAGTATTTTACTTGATTTAACAACAATATCAATTTAAAAAATGGTATAATGAAAAAGCAATAAATTGCTTCGCAATACTTTTTTGAGGGGAATAAAATGAAAGTGAAAAATATTGTAAGTAATGTTTATAAGGACATTACCTCACACTGGAAGCATCCTGCACAGGGGAATTTTGTGTCCTATAAAGAACTGATTAATCTGGCTCTTGGCGGTATGGGAAATCAGCTCACAATGCAGCTTGTGTGGCAGATGGGACTAAGTGCAGGTAATACTCTGCTTGGCTCAACTATAGGAATCCGACCTATACATCTGCAGTATATGTTAACCGCTCAGACAATTTTAAATGTTTTGTTTTTCTTTATCAGAGCACATATTGTTGATAATACACGTACGAAATGGGGAAGATTCAGACCATATATTGCATTTGCAGGAATACCTTTGGCAGTACTTTCGGTGATATTCGTTTTCCTGCCGTTTCAGACTATGTCTTATAACGAGAAATTTATATGCGTATTTGTATTTGCTATTTCAATCAGTATGATACAGCCGTTGTTTACAGATACTTATTCAGAGCTTCAGACGGTTATAACGCCGAACAGCGAGGAGCGTGCAAAGGTATTATCCATCAACTCAATTATTTATAGTTTTGCACCTACACTTACCGGCTTGTTTATTCCTATTTTATCAAACCTCACAGGAGGTTACACCAATATCAATACATACAGATATGTTCTTGCACCTGTTTCGCTTATCGGACTGGCTTTGAATTTCTTCACTGCTTTTGGCTGCAAGGAACGAGTAGTAACCTCATCTACCTATGTTCAGAAGGTAGGAATTATTGAAGGCGCTCTTATGATTCTTAAGAATAAGCATTGGTGGATAAGGCAGATAGCAAGTCTTATCGGATTTCTTGAGTCGGCAACAGGTGTGTTCTTCAGCTGGATATATATTTACAGCGTTCAGGATATGACGGCATACGGTATTCTCAATACGCTAATGGGCACTGCCAGCGGTATTGCAATGGCGATTACTCCGTTTTTGCTTAAAAAGCTCGGCAACAAAAAGCTGCTTATCTATCATAATCTGCTCAATGTGGTATTCTGTTTTATTCTTATTTTCACATTCAAGTCACCAACCATAATGTTCATCATTATGTATATGAACAATCTTGTTAATGCACTCAGCCTTGTTTATAATCAGGTAATGCATTCAGAGGTTAAGGATTATCAGCAATATATATGCGGATATCGAATGGACTTTGTATTCGGCCTTGCCGGTATGATTACGATGCCGATTACTCTTTTAAGCGGATATGTAATTCCGTATGTCTATGAGTGCTTTGGTCTTACAACAAACTACGATATTCTTTATGACCCTAATGTAAGAAACTCACTTTTCCTGGTATTGTGTATTCTTGCAATCATTGGTGCTGTTTTGAATCTTATTCCCTTCTGTTTCTACAGTATGTCAAAGGAAAAGCATCAGAATATCATCCGTGTTCTCAGATACAGAGCCTTGTTTGATGATTTTGAATCAGGTGATTTTAATGCAGATGTTATTAAAAATGGTGTTGAAGCTGTAAGAAGCGGTCTGGAATTAAAAAATTCTCCTGTTCCGGATCTTAAGACGATGAAGGAGAATATGAAATCATTAAAGGGTGAGGATAAGGAAAAAGCAAGGAAGGAATATTTAAAAGCAAAAGCTTTTGCAGCTGAACAGGCTGAGGTTGGTATCTTTATGGAGGAGTTCAACAAGTTTGATACACCTGAATGGCAGCATAAGGTTGAGAGCGCAAGAAAGCTTATTGCTAACGATATATCTGCACTGGCATTTATGGATGAATCCATTATTGCCCAAGCACGTAATATGCCCAAGCATAATAAAACAGAATGTTCGCTCAGAAAGTATTATATTAAACAGGCTAAGGCTATTGTAAAATCAGGTAAGCTGATTAAGAAGAATTATCCTGACGGTATTGTTAAGCCTGATGAGGATAAGCTGAATGAAGCTTATGCTTTGCCTGATCATACTAAGGCAGAAAACAAATTTAAAAATGCTCAGATTAAAATGATTGAGGGCGAATTTGATCTTTATTATAAAACCATTGCACCATATGCTGCCGCCAAAAAGCTTGTTCATAGTTATGAGAATAAGGACAGGGTTATGGAGTGGGCAGAATCCCATTATGATGAAGCCTGTGAAATCATACGTGAACGCGAGGAACAGGAAAGCATTAAATCATCAAGGAAAAAATCCATTGCAGGAAGGAGAAATAAGTGATGAAAAAAAGAACGATAAAAAAACTCGTTTGCCTTGCCTGTGTTATATTATTGATTTTATCTGTAAGCGGCTGCTCATTAAACAGTTATTCAGTTGATGAATTAAAGGAACTGTACCCAAAGGCAATTGAGAATTCCTTGAATGAGGAGCTTTATTACTGGAAAGAAACTGTCAATGCATCTGATCATACCTCCTGGCGTACCTGCAATGTATATGCTGAAATGGATAAAAAGTTTAATGTTATACGTGACGAAAACGGCGAGTGCTCCAATATGAAAGTGGATGTTTTTGAGGAGTATAATAAAAAGAGTGTTTACAAAGCATTATGCGGAAAATCGGAAAGCGCTTCAGGTGATGATGTAAAAAGCTATCTTTTTGAAAATGATTTTGACGATTCAGGCAATGCATCAAATTACAGAAAAACAGAACTGTCACCGCAAAGCTTTATTACCGGTAATGATTTTAAAGCAAAATATTCTCTTGATGCGATACTTGACGAACTGGAATATTTGTCTGTTGATGATATGATTTTTGATATTGACAACAGCCTTATGGAGCATAGCGGAAAAGTTGTAAAATTTTCCTTTGCAGTGAAAGATGATTACACAGACAGATACAAGACAGAATACGGAAAAGCTTCAATTTTTGAAGGCGCAAAATATGCAACCATTGAGCTTTCCTATGACCGCTTTGCATCGATCGTAGTATATGCTGAGGAAAAATTAGGTAAAAATATTTCAGCTGATAAGGAAATATATAAGCTGGAGACTGTATATTACGGACCAAAGATTGATATTCCGTCTTACGACAGCGGAGTATGGGCCGAAGCAGCTAAATGAAAATAAAACCGGCAGTACAGAGGTTACTCTGTACTGCCGGTTTTTGGTTTGTAAAGTTAATAATTTTCTGCACAGATTTCAAAGAAGCTCTGAGGGTGATTGCAGGTTGGACAAACCTCAGGTGCCTTAGTGCCGACAACAATATGTCCGCAGTTACGGCATTCCCAAACCTTAACTTCGCTTTTTTCAAAGACCTCAGCTGTTTCAATATTTTTAAGTAAAGCACGATAACGTTCTTCGTGATGCTTTTCAATCGCAGCTACCAAACGGAATTTGGCTGCAAGCTCAGGAAATCCCTCTTCATCAGCGGTTTTTGCGAATTCATCGTACATATCTGTCCACTCGTAGTTTTCACCGTCAGCGGCAGCACTGAGATTTTCCGCTGTACTGCCAATACCATTAAGCTCTTTAAACCACATTTTAGCGTGTTCTTTTTCATTATTGGCTGTTTTAAGGAATAAATCTGCTATCTGTTCATAGCCTTCCTTTTTTGCAACCGAAGAAAAATATGTATACTTATTTCTTGCCTGCGATTCACCGGCAAATGCAGCTTCAAGGTTTTTCTCTGTCTGTGTGCCTGCGTATTTATTTTCTTTTGACATAATAAAATCTCCTTTATTCTTTATTAATTTAAGTATGCGCTTTTTATTTATAATTGTCAATAAAAAGAAATTTAATAATGATAATTTTTTCTGATATCTTATACTTTACAAATAAGATAAAATGTTGTATATTATTTGCGGATGGTATTCTGATGAAACCGTACCGTGCTTAATATTTTATTCATACTGTCTTGTGAAATGTGAAACCTGTAACAAATATGAACGGGATTTTATCGTCTATAAGAGGGTGGTATGATGAAGATTGAAAATATGTCAATAGGATTTATCGGCGCGGGCAGAGTTGGTTTTACTCTTGGCCGCTATTTTTATGAGAAAAATCTGAAGTTATCCGGGTATTTCAGCAATACTTATGCGCATGCCTGTGACGCGGCAGAATTTACCCATAGTAAATCCTACAGAACAATCAAAGCGCTTGCAGAAGAGAGCAGGATTATATTTATTACTGTTCCTGATTCCTGTATTTATGATGTTTATTTACAGCTTAAGGAATATGATTTAAGGGATAAAATATTATGTCACTGCAGCGGAGCATTATCCGCAGAGGTTTTTGAAGATATTCATTCAGTAGGTGCATACGGATATTCAGTGCATCCGGCATTTGCAGTCAGTGATAAAAAGCATTCTTATGAGGCGATGTCAAAGGCATTTTTTACAGTCGAGGGTGATGAAGCAAAAATGCAGGATATCAAAGAGCTTTTCGATAAAACAGGTAATCCTTATCAGATTATGAATTCTGAAAATAAATATAAGTATCATTTGTCTCTCGCAATGGCAAGCAATTTGACAGTAGCTCTTTACCACATTGCTTTGAGATTGCTTAGGGAATGTGGTTTTTCTGATTTTTCGGCAAAGGAGGCTTTAAATCCTTTGTTTCTGAATAATGCCAAAAGCATAGTCAGTAACGGTTGTATCCATGCTTTGACAGGTCCGATTGAAAGAAATGATTTGTCCACAGTCGAAAAGCATTTATCTGTGCTTGATGACGAAGCGGTTTTACAGATATATAAATTGCTTTCAGATGAATTAACAGATATTGTAAAGGATAAATATCCAAACAGAGATTATTCCAAGCTTGAAAATTTACTCAGAACAGGGGAGTTATAAATCATATGAAAAATACAGTTTTAACTTTTGCAAAAGCAAAGGAAGAAAAAACAAAAATATCTATGCTTACAGCATACGATTATTCAACAGCTAAGCTGATGAATGATGCAGGCATTAATTCAATACTTGTGGGAGATTCCTTAGGCAACGTAGTTCTCGGCTACGAAAACACGGTTTCTGTTACAATGGAGGATATGATTCACCACACCAAAGCCGTTTCAAGGGGTGCTAAAGATGCTCTTGTTATTGCGGATATGCCGTTTATGTCTTATCAGACTTCGGTTTATGATGCAGTTGTCAATGCCGGCAGACTTTTAAAAGAGGGCGGTGCAAATGCCGTTAAGCTTGAGGGGGGAAAAGAGGTATGCCCTCAGATTAAGGCAATTGTGGACGCAGGAATTCCTGTGTGTGCACATATAGGGTTGACGCCTCAGTCTGTTAATGCTCTTGGGGGAAACAGGGTTCAGGGTAAAACAGAGCTTGCAGCAAAAAAGCTGCTGGAGGATGCTCTTGACGTTCAGGAGGCAGGTGCCTTTGCGGTTGTGATTGAGGCTGTGCCTGAAAAGCTTGCATCACTGATTACAAGCCGTCTTGATATCGTAACAATCGGAATAGGCGCAGGAAACGGCTGTGACGGACAGGTTCTGGTTTATCAGGATATGCTTGGAATGTTTTCAGATTTCACACCTAAATTTGTGAAAAGATATGCGAATATCGGTGAGATGATGACATCTGCATTTAAGCAGTATGATGAGGATGTAAAGAATTCCTCTTTCCCTTCTGAAGAGCATACATATAAAATAGATGATGAAATTATAGAAAAGCTATATTAAACAGAAATGCGAAAAGAGGCAGACAGTTATGATACATATTGTACACACGATAAATGAGGTAAGACAGCAGGTTAAGGAGTGGAGACAGCAGGGTTTAACAATCGGTTTTGTACCCACAATGGGTTATCTGCACGAGGGACACCAGAGCCTTATAAAAAAGGCAGTGGAGCAGAACGATAAAGTGGTTGTCAGTGTTTTTGTAAATCCGATGCAGTTTGCACCGACAGAGGATCTGGAAAGCTATCCGAGAGATTTGCAGGCGGATGCAGTGCTTTGTGAAAAAACAGGCGCAGACCTTATATTCAATCCTGAGCCTGAGGAGATGTATACGAACGGTTTTTGCTCCTTTGTGGATATGAATGGCCCGACTGCTGAGCTTTGCGGAAAAAGCAGACCGATTCATTTCAGAGGGGTTTGCACTGTTGTGAACAAGCTGTTTAACATTGTTACACCGGACAGAGCCTACTTTGGTCAGAAGGATGCCCAGCAGCTCGCTGTAATCAAGAGAATGGTTATGGATTTGAATATACCGATTGAGATTATCGGATGCCCCATTATCCGTGAGGCTGACGGACTTGCCAAAAGCTCAAGAAACACCTATCTCAGTGAGGAAGAAAGACAGGCAGCGCTCATCCTAAGCAAGACTGTTTTTATGGGTCAGCAGCTTGTTGAAAACGGATTGACTGATGCCAATGAGCTGAAGGAACGGATGAAGAAAAATATTGAAACCGAGCCTCTTGCAAGAATTGATTATGTCGAGGTTGTTGATTTTAATGATATTTCAATCAGGGATACAATTTCTGATAATACACTCATAGCAATGGCTGTTTATATCGGCAAAACAAGGCTCATAGATAATTTTATAGTGGAACAGGTGAAGTAAACGATGTTGGTAAATATGCTTAAAGGTAAAATCCACCGTGCAAAGGTTGTTCAGGCAGAGCTTGATTATGTGGGCAGTATTACCATTGACGAGGAGCTCTTGGAGGCTGCAGGAATATATGAATATGAGCAGGTGCAGATTGTTGATGTCAATAACGGCAACCGCTTTGAAACCTATACAATAGCAGGGGAGCGCGGCAGCGGTTTGATTTGTCTTAACGGAGCAGCTGCAAGACAGGTGCAGGTGAATGATAAAATTATCATTATGTCTTATGCTGTGATGGATGAGGAGGAAAGGAAATCTAACCCTCCAAAGGTTGTTTTTGTGGATGATGATAACAAAATTGTCAGAACAACAAATTATGAAAAACACGGTTTGTTAAAGGATATGGATTGATATGTTAAAGGGAAAGACAGTAGTTTTAGGTGTTACGGGCAGTATTGCCGCATATAAAATGGCAAATGTTGCAAGTGCACTTGTTAAAGAGGGTGCGGATGTTCATGTGGTTATGACAAAAAATGCAACGAATTTCATCAATCCCATCACCTTTGAAACACTTACAAATAACAAATGTCTTGTTGATACATTTGACAGGAATTTTCAGTTTCACGTTGCTCACGTATCCCTTTCACAAAAGGCTGATGTTATGCTGATTGCTCCTGCATCTGCCAATATAATCGGAAAGCTTGCAAATGGTATTGCAGATGATATGCTCAGCACAATGGCACTTGCCGCAAGCTGTAAAATTATTGTATCACCTGCGATGAATACGCATATGTATAAAAATCAGATTGTGCAGGATAATCTGAAAAAGCTGAAGCATTACGGATTTGAAATCATTGAGCCGGCGGTTGGCAGGCTTGCCTGTGCGTCAGTGGGTGAGGGAAAGTTACCTGCTGAAGACGTACTTCTTGATTATATCAGACAGGAAATTCAGTTTGAAAAGGATATGCAAGGACTGAATGTGCTGGTTACAGCAGGGCCTACAGTGGAAAAAATTGACCCTGTACGCTATATTACAAATCATTCCAGCGGTAAAATGGGGTATTCTGTTGCAGAGGTTGCGGCAAAACGCGGTGCAAATGTAACGCTCATCAGCGGACCTGTGCATATTGATGCGCCCATGTTTGTTGACGTAGTGAAGGTTGAATCTGCAAAAGATATGTACAATGCGGTTATGGATCATCTGAAAAGCTGTGATATTCTGATTAAAGCAGCGGCAGTTGCGGATTATACGGTAGAGAATATCAGTGATGAAAAGATAAAAAAGCAGGATAACGATTTAAGCCTTACACTTTCAAGAACAAATGATATCCTGAAAGCAGCAGGGGAGAATAAAGAAAAAAATCAGGTTATCTGCGGTTTTTCTATGGAGACAAGCAACCTGATTGAAAATTCTGAGAAGAAGCTGAATTCAAAAAATTGTGATATGATTATTGCCAATAATCTGAATGATAACGGTGCAGGCTTTGGTGTTGATACCAATAAGGTTTCAATCATAACAAAGGATAATATTCAGAGTCTTGATGTTCTTTCAAAAAAAGAGGTTGCATTTGAAATCCTGAACAGAGCACTTGAATTATATAAGAGCAGAAACGGAGAAGATTAAATGCTGCTTGGAATTGATGTCGGCAATACCAATATTGTTGCTGCTTTGATAGATAACGGAGAGGTAATAGCGCAATGCCGTTATGCTACCGCTAAAAATGAAAAGGCGCTGTATCATAAAAAAAAGCTTGATCATCTTACCTCAAACCAGGATATCAGTGGGGTAATTATATCTTCAGTTGTACCTGAGGTGAATGATGATTTAAAAGAGGCTTGTTCTGAGCTTGCTGAAGCATCACCGATTTTTGTCAGTGCAGGACTGGATACAGGACTTGATATCCGATATGATCATCCGAGTAAGCTGGGTGCAGACCTTATAGCTGTTGCAGTGGGAGCGGTAAAAAGATACGGAGCTCCTGTTATTGTGATTGATATCGGCACAGCGACAACTTTTTCCGTTATCAATAAAAACAGAGAATATCTTGGCGGTATGATTGCCCCCGGCCCCCTTACCTCAATGATGGCATTGGCATCTGCGGCATCACAGCTGCCTGAAATCGAGCCTGATTTCACCGACAGCGTGATTGGTACCAATACAATTGACTGTATGAAAATAGGAACATTTAATGCACATTCCGTAATGTTGGACGGAATGATTGAGAAGGTGAAAGAACATCTTAAGCTTTCTGACATCAGGCTTGTTGCTACAGGTGGCTTTTCTGAAAAGATAACAAGGATGTGCAGTCATAAAATCATCTGTGATAAGGATCTTATTTTTGCAGGCTTATATGATATCTATAAGCGTAATTTAAATAGGCAATAAGGAAACGGCTGAGGTTCATTCCCAGCCGTTGTTCTGTTTAATTATGTATATTATTATAATATTCTATGTTCCCATTATCACCTATAACCGCGATGACTCCGTTTTCCTTTCCTGTTATCAGAATCGGCGATTTTGAAATGCGTGTAATTCTTCTTATGGTATTATGGTCAATACTTTCATAGTTGTTGGTTACTACACAAACCTTAGGGTTAAGTGTTTTAAGCCAGCCTGAGCTTGTTGAATGTGCATAGCTATGGTGACCTACCTTGAGCAAATTTATCTCTCCTATTTCAGGTGCTATGCGTTTTTCGTCCCCTGATACGTTATCCATATCGCCTGAAAGGAAAACTCGTGTTCCGTTCTTTTCCACAAGTACTCCCAATGAATTATCATTTTCTCCAACCTTACCAGAGAAGTTATCATCGGTTGTATTGAAAAGGGTTATTGTGAAGTTGCCCAAATTAAACGGTGTGCTGTCCATTTGAGATATGATAGTAACGCCTTTATTATTCAGCGCATTCACCATCTGGTCGTAAACCTCCTGGTTATCCCATTCGGTTACTTCCATATCATTGATTTGATTTTCCTTATATTCCTTAAGATAAGCACGGTTCACAATTACATCGGATGCAGATATAATTGTATCAAAACCGCCGATATGGTCTGAGTGGCTGTGCGTACCGAGAACAAAATCAAGTATAATATTTCCGTTATTGTCTGCTGCATTTTTTCTCAGATATTCAAGAACCTTATCTTCATATCCCTCAAGCTCAAGTGCTTCAAATCCACGCGGATTATCGGTATCCTCTGCGCAATCAATAAGGGCGAATTTTCCGTCACTTTCAAGCAGAATCGCATCTGAGCTGCCTGTACTTAAAAAGTGTATTTTATCTTTTGCATTACTGATTTCACTTTTATCCGATACCGGTAATTCATTTCTGAATTTTTTAAAGTTTGCGTCCGGTATAAACTTATAAGCAGTCGTTATGGATAAAGCAACAGCGGCAGCGGCGGTCAGCACTGCCGCTATTATTTTTACATTTCTTTTCAATTTTATATTCTCTCCGTCAGCTATAAATGATATTAATTTCATAATAGCTGAAAGTAGTATTATTGTCAATCATTAATATAGATAGAGTGATTACTGATAAAATAACGATTATAATTTGCAGATATGAAATTTACGCGGCGAAAATATCCGATGATAAGATTTGATAATCTATCGGTATTACAGCAATAATCTCACCGTTAGAATCTATTTTCAATAAATCAATCCGCGAATACAGAAGTAATTTCGGCAGCTTATCCCTGCTGACATTCGCATCTAATATGTATTGATGGAAGCTGCGGTTGATACCAATCGTGTCATTTATGTATAATTCATTTACTCCAATCATCTGTACCTCTGTCTTGTTGAAGGCAGCAGTTTGCGGTGCTGCATTTTGATTATACCATATTTCAAAATATTTCTGCAGTTCATCCTTAGTCATAATAATTAATCATATAGTCTTTCCGGCTACAAGTATTGTGAGCACATATCCTTATTGTAGCCTGACAGGGAAAATATGAGCATGGGTATGGAATGAAATGGGGTCTGAACTTTTGCGAAAAAAGCGTATTCTTTAGCCATTATATCGCAATGGAGTATTATATTTATATTTTATACTTTTTTCATGCTGATACAATGATGTGCAGTTCAGTGTTTGTATTTTTTTATCATTATATATTAAATACCGATAAAACTATGTCGAATTTTATATTGTTTTATAAATCAAATTCAAATTTTGCAATAATCATTGTATTTTTTATCAATACGAACTTGGTCATAAAATGTTGACATAGCTGTACAGTTATGTTAAACTACAAATGCTCATCGGAGGGCTTATAGTCGAAACTATAACGGCCGGATAAGATGTCGAGTGCGCTCGGTTATCTTATCCGGCTTTATTTTTTTGTTTAAGGAGTGTCTTTATGAGAATTCGTTTATCCGAACATTTTACTTATAAGAAGCTTATACGCTTTGTTCTGCCAACTGTGTTTATGATGATCGTAACCTCCGTTTACGGCATTGTTGACGGATTCTTCGTTTCTAACTGCGTGGGTAAAAATGCATTTGCAGCAGTAAATCTGATTATGCCTGTTCTTATGGCACTCGGCGCCTTTGGATTTATGATAGGTACAGGCGGCAGTGCACTGGTTGCTAAAACGCTTGGTGAAGGCGATGCAAAAAAAGCAAACAAATATTTTTCAATGCTTATATATGTTACAGTGATTTTTTCATTGATTGTTACGGTTATCGGATTTATTTTTATGCCGAATATCGCAAAAGCACTGGGTGCAAACGACTTAATAATAAATGATTGTGTTTTGTACGGAAGAATCCTGATTACAGCAGTTGGTTTTTTTATGCTGCAGAACAGCTTTCAGAGCTTTCTTGTAACGGCAGGAAAATCGAATTTCGGACTGGTTATTTCAGTCATTGCAGGATTAAGCAATATGGTACTTGATTTTCTTCTGATATATTTACTTGACTTGGGTGTAGCAGGTGCGGCTGCAGCCAGTGCATTCAGTCAGGTTGTCGGTGCAGTTATTCCGCTTATCTATTTTGCGAGAAAAAACAGCAGTCTGCTGCGCCTTGTTAAAACAAAAATACAGCTTAAGCCGATCGGAGCAGCCTGTGTGAACGGCTCATCTGAAATGCTTACGAATCTGTCAACATCACTTGTAAGTATGATATATAATTTTCAGCTTATGAAAATCGCGGCGGAGAACGGCGTATCGGCATATGGCGTCGTTATGTATGTCAGCTTTATTTTTACGGCCTTTTTCTTCGGATATTCAATCGGCATAAATCCGATTGTCGGTTATCACTTTGGAGCGAAAAATACAAACGAGCTAAAAAATGTTCTTAAAAAAAGCTTAGTTTTAACCACTGTGGTTTCATTAGCTATGACAGCTTTGGCAGTTTCGCTTTCAGGTGCAATCGCCAAAATATTTGTTGGTTATGATGCTGAGCTTTGTAATCTGACGTCAAATGCACTGAAGATTTATTCTTTATCCTTCCTTGTGTGCGGCTTTAATATTTTCAGTTCAGCCTTTTTCACAGGACTTAATAATGGTAAAATTTCTGCACTTATCTCCTTTCTGCGTACTCTCGTTTTTCAGATTGCGGCAGTGCTTGTGCTCCCTGTTTTTATCGGTATAAACGGAATATGGCTTGCAATTACAGTGGCTGAAATTCTGACGCTTATTGTTACCATAGTCTGTCTGGCAGCAAATAAAAGAAAATATAATTATTGACATAAAAATAATGGGTTACCTCTCAATTATGCTTTTGAGGTAACCCAATTTTTATTTATTCAATTTGAATTCAATCTGCTTTGTTTCTCCTGCTTTAAAGGTGACTGTTTCTTCATCCGTTGACAAAGCACAGGAAATATTGATTTTTTGATTTATATCGGATTGAATTTCTACTATAGCTGTGCCTGCGTTTATATCCCATTCAAGGCTTTTAACAGTGGCACGTGTGCGTGCCTTTATACCTGTTACAGTGCCTTTTTCAAAACCGCTTTCAGGCAGAGCAGGAAGAATTTCTATTTCACCTGTATTTGAGTAAACAAGGCTTTCGTTGATTATGCCGAGATAGCCTATTGCAAAATCAGTGCAATAGCAGCTTCCTCTGTCATAATCATGGTTTGTCATAAGTGAATCATAATGTATTTTATGATTCATAAGTTTTGTAAGAGCGTCTGTAAGACTGCTGCTGTCCTTAAGTCTTGCCGCAATAAGAGAGTGGTGAACAAGTGCATGGCTTGCTTCGTTTTCACTCTCTCTGTTGTCAATTGCCTGAATACAAGCCTTTGTCAGCTCGTCGTTATCCTGTGTTTCAAACAGAGGCCATACACAGTACAGGTGACTTAAGTGACGGTGTTCATTGTTTTCCTCAAACGAGGTGGTTGCCCATTCCTTTATAGCACCGCTATCATCATAAAGATACGGCGGCAGCTTATTCAGTAATTCTGACCAGCGTGAAATATCATAATCAGGATTTACATCGGTTACAATATCAATCAGCATATTCAGATTGTCACGGCAGGCAGCAATATCAATTGCACAATTTGCATCTGACGGACTTGGATAATTTGACGGATTGTTTTCCGGTGAATAGCTTGGGAGAATACAGTAGGTTTCACCCTCGTTCAGACTGTCTTTGCCTTTTTCATAATGGATAGCACCACTATTGTCCGTATAGTATTCAGGAGTCAGAAGCTGATCCCAGTAATTTGCAGATTTAATAAGAAGAGGGAGGAGTATATCCTCTTTTAATTTCAGGTAACCTCTGTCGGTAAGACGTTCGATATCCTTGTCTGTTAAATCCTTTTCAGAAGGTGAGAGAACGGATTTCAATTGATTCAGGTCAAACTCATCACTGACAGGGATGTTGATGTTTCCATAGCACTGCAGTGTTTCATATAATGGCTGAATCATCCAGGATGTGCCTGCGTTCCAATACCTGAAGGGGTAGGGGTAGCAGGTTTCTGTTATCACTGCCTTGTCGCCGTCTGTGTTTACAGGAGCCTGTATAGCATCTGTGAAGCCATGAGTGGCATACGCATTTTCCTCCCAGTCAGGTAATTGACGAAGAATGAAATAGGTGTATCCGATAGGCGTTGATGCCATATTTCCTGTGTTCATAGATGAGGTCTGGAGGTTAACATTGGCATCCATTGTGTATTTGCTTCCCCAGCCTGTGTTCCATTCGCCTGTCCACATTCCGTAAAGACGGCTTGTGGAATATCCGCTGCAGCAAAGATAAGCGTATCTTCCTGAATAATATGCACGCTGAGCGAGGGCTGAATTGATTTTTTTGCTGCCCTTCTGTGCTTTCAGAAGGCTTTCGTTGGAATTCATATCTGCATCTGTCAGTGTAAGTGTAACAGAATTAAACTGAGGCTGATAGATTGCAAGATGGTTATTCAGTGCTTTTTCGTAATCAAAGTCGCTGCCGTTCGAATACTTATCAGCAATGGACTGTGTTTGGCTCTTTAATGAGTCAATAAGGGCAAAATCCTGCTGGCTGTCGAAATCAGCATAGCCGCCCATATTATAATCTCTGCCTGAAATTGTAATCAGATAAACAGATTCGGCATCTGTTATTTTTATTCCCTCGTGCTTGCTGCCCTTGAATTGATTTTCGTCAGTGTTTTTATCAATTTCTATCTTATCTTTTTTGCCGTCTGTTACAACGTATGTAAGTGTTGCGTATCCGCCGTTTTTCAGCTCACTGTTTGCATAATCAGGATAGTGAGCAATCAGTGAAAGGTATTCAGCGTTGTCATCAACAGGCTTTTTATATTTAAGATTAACCTCGTCACTGTCACCAAAGTTTGCCATACTTGACAAATCATCAAAGGATAAAACCATATTCAGCTTTGCACCGTCAGATGATTTTGTGAGCTTTGTTATCACTGCACCGTCTGACATAGACGTAAAGGATACTCTGTCCCATGAGCCGTTTTTGCTGCTGTAATGCACACCAACCTGAGAGGTTTCGTAATCAGTGTATCTTACATAATCTGATTCACCCTTGCCGTCAAGATTTATTCTCAGCTGACCGCCAGGATGATAGCGGTAAACATCATCATAGCTGGCATTGTCCGTGATATCCTCACCCTTAACAATGGACTGCTTGACCGTTTCAAGCTCATTAAAGGTTTCCGGACAGGAACGGATATTTTCATTCGGCATTATAAAATGCATATTCTGAAAAATAAACGTATCTGAATAGGGAGAACCGCTTTCAATAAAACCCTGCATTCCGTTGCCTGATACCATACCATTACGCCATTTCTGTGTTTTGTTTTTCTTTTTGGCGGAAAGCTCAGTATAGCCTTCACTGTATGAAATTTTATTCATATCTGTAAAAAGAGATTCTATTACTGCAGTATTTGTTTTACCGCCTGTGCAGGCAGACAGTGTAAAAATCAATACTGCGCACATAAGTAAACTGATTGTGCCTTTCCTATGCTTTTTCATATAATCACCTCAAATTGAGTATATCATAATATAAAAATAAAAATACGACATTATAATTGAAAAAATGTCGTGTTTGTGTTAATATCATGTTGGTGATTTTATGATTCGTTTTATATGGAATAATGTGACTTTTGATATTACGGATATAGGCGGAGGACCTCTTGGAGAGGATATACCGCGTCACGCACATTCCAAAAACAGCTATGAACTGCATTTTATTCTCGGCGGCAGTGGTGAGCTGATTACCGATACGAAATTGTATCATCTTGAAGCAGGGGATTTTTTTATTACAGGCCCTGATATTTATCACGAGCAAAAAGCGGATAAGAAAAATCCTGTCAAGGATGTTTTTCTTATGCTTCAGGCCGTCGATGCAAGAAAGACAAATGCAATTTCGTCAACCTTTCTTGAAAATCATTTTTGCTTTTTTAAAAGCTTTGATAACAGCATTGCAAAGGTGCTTCTTTCCGAATACAGAAATCAAAGGGTTGATTATAAAAGTGCAGTGAGCGGTCTTGCAATGAAGCTTCTGACGGATATAGCAAGACAGCTGCTGCCTGACTCGTTCAGTGATTATGCAATCACTGACAGTCTCAACGAACGTAGGTTTGTGATTATAGAACAGGCTTTTTTGTATATTCCGGATTTGACGCTTACAGAGCTGTCTGACAGGATAGGTGTTTGTGAACGTCAGACCCAACGGCTTTTAAAAAAGTATTACGGCAAAAGCTTCCGTGAAAAGAAAAGGGAAAGCACGCTGATGCAAAATAAAAAGGACTGACGGATTCATCTGTCAGTCCTTTTGTTTACATTGTTACAATGTTTGAAATATTTGGAATTTTTTCGGTTGATAAAATCTTCTTTGCATAATGTGTACAGCTGATTCGGTACTGATATCCTTTTGGCGGTGTAATAGTTTTGGTTAATGCATATACTGTAGAACTGGAATATAAATCAGTATATTTAGTATACTGTGACCAACTGTCAGTTGACCTTAGTCTGCGCTGAACGATAACCTCAGTAAATCCGCATTTTGTAACACCGGATGCACAGGATGTTTTTCCGGCAATTTTCAAACTGGTTCCGCTTTTTTGAATAGCGATACCATAATAGGTTATTAAGCCTGAGGCACGAGACATAGTGTTATTAACCATATAGGGAGCAAGGAATTCATCGAGCTCCTCATCGCTCATCGTTATGTCCTGCCATTCAGGTACCTCCTCCTCAGCGGCAAAGGCTGTGGTAGGTACAAGCATTACCAATGCTAATAAAATGAATGAAATACTTTTTAACACTTTTTTCATTTCTGTACTCCTATTGTTTCTGCAATTTTCATAGCAGTATCAGAATCACAGTTATCAAGAGTGATTGTGTACTCGTTATTTTCATATGCATAAACGATGGCAACGTGATCTTCAGATTCAAGCACTAAAACTTTAGCAATGTCGCATTTTGCCTGATTAACAGCAAAATACTCATCATTGATGTCACCAGTACCATTTAAGAATTCAAAATTTTCATCATAACGAATTATATTAATAGAACCTGATATATCAGAATTTGAGTTTTCTATATTAAAGCTTGTGGTGATTTCTGAATGTGCATAATCACTTACAACATATTCATCACTAACAATTGCAGATGGCAAAACAACATTTTCAATTCCATCCGTGTGAAGATCATCCACAATGTTGAGTGTATCATCTTCCATTGCATTCTGCTTTAAATCAATATTGAAATGGTTTGTGATGTAAGTTACCAGATTTTCATCCGCATTGACAAAAACAGCCTTCGCACCTGCTGTTGCAGAGAAGGTCAGAATGGTAGTTACCACTGCTGCTATCAATAAATTCCTTGAAATTTTGAGACGCTTTTTCCTTAATTCAGCCTTCTTGGCTTCCTCGTCTTTATCGGCATTTTCCGTATTTTCTCTGTCGGTTACATAGTAACCCTCGCCGTATTTGCCGTCAAGGACATCAAGACACAAATCAACGAAATGGGTATCCATTTCCTCAGGGCTTTTTTCCAGCTCAGCGTCCATCATATCATGTATTTCTTTTTCAGAAAATGACATTGATTTTTCATTTAATATTTTTTTCAATGTTTCTTTTGTCATCAATTCTCACCTCTTTATTAACGTTACTGCTTTGCAAAAAGGTAACACAAAAATTTTAAATAAATTTTTCTGATTCGATTTTTACGAATTTGTATATCTTTTTGCGAAGTCGGTAAGCACGCTGCTTAATAGCATCTTCTGTGGTATCATAAAGCTTTGCTATTTTCTTATAGCTCATACCATCGTCGTAAATGTATTCAAGCAACTTAGCTTCATCTTCAGATAATGAATTGTTGATGATATCAAGGCGAGAGTCCTCAATTCTGTAATCGCTGACAATTTCCTCAAGAAAATCAAATGCATAAGGAATGTCATACATAAGCTTATTGTCATAATTGAAAAGACTTGTCTCTTTCTCCTTGTGCTTTTTGATTTCAGCATACTTCTCTTTAATGAGATTGTTTACTGTACCATAAAGCCAGGCAGCCGGATTCTTGATTTCTTTTTCCTCTGCAAATGCCTTGCATAAAATCAGATATGCGTCGGAAACAACCTCATCGGCTTCTGTAAGATAGCTGTCAAGCTTTTTACGGCAAAGCTGTCTTAAGCGAGGCTCATATTCATTCCAAAGCTTTTCACATAATTTCTTATTCTCTTCTGAAATAATAGGCATGTTAATCCTCCTATTCAAAAGGTGATAACCTCTTTTGGATTATTATAATCCATTTTTTATAGTTTGTACAGAGAAAATTCACAAAATATGTAAAAATTGGCAAATTTTGGTAATTTTTATGAAAAAAAAGTAAAAAGCACCTGCATTTCTTTGAACTAAATACATTGAAATACAAATGCTTTTGTCGGATTATGTCGAATGGTGTCGGAATTATTCTTCGCCGTTCCAGCAGTAGGTGCAAAGTTTTTCTGCTCCAATGCCGACTGACTCAATCATATCGTCAAGTCTGTGGTAACGAAGAGAGGTGAAGTGAAGCTTTTCACAAATCTTATCAACCATTTTCTGATATTTTTCACTGTCAGGATCAGTGTACTCCTTCAGTGTTTTATCATCTGGGTCGCCGCCTTCAAGCTCCTTAATCACTCTGCGTGTAATCAATTCCATTTCTGAAGTCGAGCGTGAGAAGTTAAGATATTTGCAGCCGTAAACCAGCGGAGGGCATGCAGGTCTGATATGTACCTCCTTTGCACCGCTGTTGTAAAGAAACTCTGTTGTTTCACGAAGCTGTGTTCCGCGAACAATGGAGTCGTCGATAAGAAGCAGACTTTTTCCGTCAATTAGATCGTGAATCGGAATCAGCTTCATTTTTGCAATGAGGTTTCTCTTTGTCTGATGTGTCGGCATAAAGGAACGAGGCCAGGTTGGTGTATACTTTACAAAAGGACGTGAGAAAGGTACGCCTGATTCATTTGAATATCCGATAGCGTGGGCGATACCTGAATCAGGTACACCTGCAACGATATCAGGCTTTACATTGTCTCGCTTTGCAAGTGCCTGTCCGCAGTTGTATCTCATCTTTTCAACGCTGATGCCTTCATATGAAGATGAAGGATAGCCGTAATAAATCCACAGGAAGGTGCAGATTTTCATATCCTTGCCCGGTGCAACAACGGTTTTTATACCGTCGGATGTCATAATTGCGATTTCACCGGGTCCGAGCTCTTTATAATCAGTATAGCCGAGATTGAGATAGGCAAAGCTCTCAAAGCTTGCACAGAAGCCGTTATCCTTTTTACCGATTACAATCGGAGTCCTGCCCATTTTATCCCTTGCGCAGTATATACCCAATGGTGTCAGCACAAGCATACTGAGTGAGCCTTCAACAATTTCCTGTGCATAACGTATGCCGTCAATGAAATTATCCTTTTGATTAATAATAGCCGCTACAAGTTCAGTCTGATTAATTTCACCATTCTGCATTTCAAAGAAATGGGTATTGGTTTTGATAATCTGATCAACTATTTCATCCGCATTGTTGATTTTTCCGACTGTTGTAACAGCAAAAGTTCCGTGATGTGAACGTACTAAGATAGGCTGAGCCTCAAAGTCCGAAATGCATCCGATACCGAGTGTGCCGTGCATTTCATTTGATTCCTTAGTAAATTTAGTTCTGAAAGGTGCATTTTCGATATTGTGAATCGCTTTGTCAAAGCCGCTTTCTTCGCTGTAAACTGCCATTCCGGCACGTCTTGTGCCAAGATGTGAATGATAATCAACGCCGTAGAACAAATCGAATACGCAGTCTTCTTTAGATGCAGTTGCAAAAAATCCGCCCATAGTTATCCTCTCATTATATGAATTAGAGTGCAGAAACTGAAAAAGCAGTTTCAGTTTCTGCCACAGATATTATAGCAGAATAAATGAAAAAGGCAAATAAAAAATACGCAAAATAAGTAAGAATTTGTAACCTTTACAGAAAATGCTCTTTATGATAATATATTTTTATCAAAATTAACAGTTAAGTAAGAGGTTGAAGCAGTGCAGAATTCAGATAAAGCGAAGGAAGTTGAACGCAGTATCAATAAAAGGTTTCATAAGGGTATATGGAGCAGATTTACTGCCGCAATTAACGATTATGAGCTGATACAGGAGGGAGACAGAATTGCCGTATGTATTTCAGGCGGCAAGGACTCTATGCTTATGGCAAAGCTTTTTCAGGAGCTGAAAAGGCATAATAAGTTCCCCTTTGAGGTGGAATATATTGTAATGGATCCGGGCTACAGCAAGGCAAACCGTGAGCAGATAGAATATAATGCCAAACTTTTGAATGTTCCTGTTACGATTTTTGAATCAAATATTTTTGAGTCCGTATTTCATGTTGAAAAGTCGCCCTGTTATCTCTGTGCAAGAATGCGTCGCGGATATCTGTATAATCAGGCAAAAATGATGGGCTGCAATAAAATTGCATTGGGGCATCACTACGATGATGTGATTGAAACAATACTGATGAGTATGCTTTATGCAGGGCAGGTACAGACAATGATGCCAAAGCTTCACAGCACAAATTTTGATGGAATGGAGCTTATCCGCCCAATGTATCTTATTCGTGAGGATGAAATCAAACGCTGGCGTGATTACAACGGTTTAACATTTTTACAGTGTGCCTGTAAGTTTACCGAGAATTGTGCGGTTAATGAAAAGGAAAATCTTTCAAAACGTCTTGAAATTAAAAATATGATAAGAGAGATGAAAAAAATCAATCCTCAGGTTGAAAGCAATATTTTTAAAAGTGTGGAAAATGTAAATATGGATACTGTGATTGCATATAAGAAAAATTCTGTTAAACATAATTTCCTTGAATGCTATTAATGTTTTAATAAAAATTTCAATTTAACCTTGTTGTATAATGCAAACTGTGATACAATAATTTTTAATATTATTTAGTGAAGAGGTTTTTATGGATAAGCTTACCAAAAGAAATTCAAACAGAAATTTGATAATAACATACGCAATTATATTTGTTTTACTGTTTTTATTATGTCTTTTATTTCCGTATTCAGGTGATGACTGGGCATGGGGCAGCCAGATTGGTATTGACCGATTAAATAAATGGTTTGACAACTACAGCGGACGATATTTCGGCAATCTGATTGTTCTTGCACTCACACGTTCAAATCTGCTGAAAGCCGTGACAATGTCTTTTTGTCTGACCGGAATTATTGTTATTGTAAACAAATTGACAGGGAAGCAGAAAAACGGTGTGTTTATCATATCAACTGTTCTGCTGTTTATGCCGGTTACACTCCTGCGGCAGGCTGTTGTGTGGACCTCAGGCTTTGCGAATTATACAACATCCATTTTTCTGACACTTATATACATTTGTTATGTAAATAATATATACGATACTGAAAAGCCGAAGAATTCCGTAATTGCGGCTTTACCGCTGGCGGTACTCGGCTTTGCCAATACGCTGATTGTTGAGCACCTTACCATATATAATGTTCTTCTTGCCGTTTATGTTATTGTATTTACATTTATAAAATTCAAAAAGATTTATATTCAGTATGTTTCTTATTTTATCGGAACAATTGCAGGTACTGCACTGATGTTTTCAAATTCCGTTTACCGTTCGGTTGCTGAAGGAAGCGATAAATACAGAACAATCGGCAGTGAGGACGGTATCATTGTTAAAGCACTTAAGGCATATTTCGGAACAATTGCAAGTGAAGGTTTTATAAATAATATTGTTTTAAATCTTTTTCTGATAGGTACCTGCATTGTAATATGGTTTATGATAAAGGACAGGCTGTCAAATAAATCAAAGGTTTTCGGTACAATTTCAATTACTGCTATGGTCGTTTCAATTGCCGCTATGATGGCATTTGCAGTAACCTCTTTTATTCTGTATAAGAGAGGTTTGAATGAACATAAGTTGCTTCTGCTGGCTGAGGGCGCCGTAACGGCGGTTTATATTCTGGCATTCATAATCTTTTTATTTGTTCTGCCGTTTGATATAAATCGCAAATTAAAATTGTTTTTTATTCTCGGCAGTACAGGTTGTATGATTGCACCGCTGCTTGTTGTTACGCCGATCGGCAGCAGATGCTTCTTCGCTCCTTACGTTATGATGCTTTATCTCGGTATGGAATTCTACAGCTTGTTTGATGAGGATATAAAGCGTAAATGTGATAAAATATCAAAGGCTGCGATAATTACGGCGGCAGTCGGCTTGATTTATCTGTTCTATATTTACGGTACAATCGCAGTCAGCAATAATGCAAGAATTGAGAAGGCACAGCAGGATGTGCAGAATGGTATTGAAAAAATTCAAATTGAGGAGCTGCCGTACAAGGAATATGTATGGTGTTCCGACCTTGATGAAAAGGTCTGGAAAAGAAGATTCAAGCTCTTTTATGATATTGATAAGCATATAAAGATTGAATATATTTCTGCAAGCGACAAATGATTGGAAATAAAATAATATTGAAATATTCAGACATCCAATACACCAACTGTATTGGGTGTTTTTTTAGTATTGCTTTTTATAAAAATATCTGCTATAATGTCAGCATAACAATTCACTGTGGCAAAGCACTAATGTGTTATCACAGTGCAATGATTAATTTTGAAAGGAATTATTGAAATGAAAAAAGTATTATCCGTTCTTCTTGCAGTGGTAATGGCATTCTCTGTTGTTACATTATTTGCTGCTTGCTCAAAGGACGCAAAGACAGACGACACAGCTAAGGACAACACATCATCCAACACAGCAACAGAGGTTGCTGATATTGATTTTATCAAGCAGAAGGGCAAGCTTGTTGTCGGTATTACTGAGTACGAGCCGATGAACTATAAGGATGCTGAGGGCAGCTGGACAGGATTTGATACAGAGTTTGCTCAGGCTGTTGCTGAAAAGCTCGGTGTCGAGGTTGAGTTTGTTGAAATCAACTGGAACAATAAATTCAATGAGCTTAATACAAAGAATATTGATGCTATCTGGAATGGTATGACCATTACAGATGAGGTAAAAGAGGCTACGGATGTATCTGAGGCTTATGCTGAAAATGCACAGGTTGTTGTTATGAAGAGCAGTAACCTTGACAAGTATCAGGATGCCGCATCACTCAAGGATCTGAACATTGCAGTTGAAGGCGGCTCAGCAGGTGAAAAGGCTGCACAGGCAGCAGGACTTACAAATCTTGTTGTTTCAGACACGCAGGCACTTGCTCTTACAGAGGTTGCTTCCGGTGCTGCTGATGCTTGTATTATTGATTTAACAATGGCTAACTCCATGACAGGTGAGGGCTCAGGCAATCCAACCTTAGGTTTCTCAATTAAGCTTGAAGCTGAGGAGTATGGTGTTGCATTCAGAAAGGGCTCAGACCTTACTGCTAAATTCAACGAGATTAAGAAAGAGCTTATTGCTGACGGCACGCTTGACAAGCTCGCTGAAAAGTATGATATCGCAATTATAAAATAAATACTGATGCAAGAGCCGTTATAAACAGTATAGGAAGTAATTTACTTTCTATGCTATATTCGGCTCTTGTTTGATTTATGAGAGGAACGATATGTTTTTAGAAGTCACCAAATCTCTTCTTGAGGGATTTTTTACCACTTTAAAGCTGTTTGGTGTTACGCTGGTTATTGCTCTTCCTTTAGGTTTATTAGTGAGCTTTGGCTCAATGAGTAAAATTAAACCGATAAAAGCTATATTTAAAACATTCATCTGGATTATCAGAGGTACACCGCTGGTTCTTCAGATGATTGTAGTTTTTTACGGACCGGGATTAATCAGTAACTGGGCACAAAATATAGATAATCCGAATGCACTGATAACCTGGATTGCATCGTGGACTGTTATGGAACGCTTTGTCGCAGTATCAGTGGCATTCATCATTAATTATTCCTGCTATTTTTCAGAAATTTTCAGAGGCGGAATTGAAGCAATACCTGAAGGGCAATATGAAGCCGGACAGGTGCTCGGTATGAGCAAAACACAGATTTTCTTCAAGGTAGTATTGCTCCAGGTTATCAAAAGAATTATTCCCCCTATGAGCAATGAAATTATTACACTTGTTAAGGATACCTCTCTTGCACGTGTTATTTCAGTATATGAAATCATCTGGGCAGGAGAAAAATTTATGAAGCTTGACGGACTTTTATGGCCATTGCTTTATACAGGTGTATTCTATTTGCTGTTCTGCGGCATACTTACAATTTTGTTTGGTAAGATTGAGAAAAAATTAGATTATTACAGAGGTTAAAGCGATGTCAATATTAGAGGTTAGTAATATACATAAAAGCTTTGGCAACAATGAAGTGCTTAAGGGTATTGATTTTTCACTTGAAAAGGGTGATGTGCTGGTTATTATCGGTTCATCAGGCAGCGGTAAAACAACTCTTTTAAGATGCCTTAACTTTCTTGAAACGCCTGACACCGGCTCTATTCGTGTGAACGGAGAAACACTTCTTGACATTGCTGATAAAAATACGCTCAGTGAAAAGGAAATCAGAAGAAACAGGCTTCATTTCGGTCTTGTTTTTCAGCAGTTTAACCTTTTTCCGCAGTATACTGTTTTCGACAATCTTACGCTTGCACCAAAGCTTGCTCTCAAGAGTGAAATCAAGTCAATGAAAAAGGCGAAGAAGGACATTCCTAAAAATTATAAATCACAGCGTGCTGCTGAAATTGAGGAAAATGCAAACAGCCTTCTTGAGCGTGTAGGACTTACAGAAAAGGCAAAGTCTTATCCCTGTGAGCTTTCAGGCGGTCAGCAGCAGCGTGTGGCAATTGCACGTGCACTGGCAATGCAGCCGGATATTCTTTGTTTTGATGAGCCTACTTCAGCACTTGACCCTGAGCTTACAGGTGAGGTGCTAAATGTTATACGCAGCCTTAAAACAGGCAACAGTACAATGATTGTTGTTACCCACGAAATGGAATTTGCAAGGAATGTTGCTGATAAGGTAATCTTTATGGCAAACGGTGTTATTGAGGAATTCGGCACACCGGATGAGCTGTTTAATCATCCGAAAAGTGAAATTCTTAAGGCTTTTCTTCATAAAGCACTTGATACATAATTGTTTTTGTGGTTTAATATAATTATATTAAATTTGTAAATTATTCAAAGGAGGACATTATGGAACTTAAGAACATTATTGAGAAAAAAGACGAATATGCTCAGTATATGCTTGATGAGATTACACATATCTGTAAAAATATGGATAAGCGTGATCCGGGCTCAGAGGGTGAGAAGCAGGCTTGTGAGTATATGGCTGAGGTGCTGAAAAAGGATTGCGGCTGTCAGCGTGCAGACCTTGAATCCTTTAAGGAGAATCCGGGCTCTTTCTTTGGCTGGATTTATTTTACAATTACTTTTGTACTTCTTGCAATTGTATTTTTCTTCTTCTGTCCGATTATTTCTGTTTTGTTGATTGTGGCAGGTTTGGTTATTGTATTTTTGCAGTTCGGTCTTTACAAGAAATGTGTTGACAGATTTTTCCCTGAAAAGACAGGACACAATGTTACAGCTGTTAAAAAGTGTACAGGCGAAGTAAAGAGAAGAATTTTCTTCAACGGTCATCCTGACGCAGCTTGGGAATGGCCTGTAAACTACAGACTCGGCGGTGTTGGCTTTGAGGGTCACGCAATTATCTGTGGTATCGGTGCTGTTTACTATCTTGTTATTTCTATTATGTACATTGCCCAGTACGGTCTTGGCTTTACTATGATTGACAAGTCCTCAATGCTTTTCAAGATGGCAATGTGGGGTCTCCTTTTTGTTCCTTTCCTTATCGGTCTTTACCGTATGTGGAATAAGAACAGAATTGTTGACGGTGCCAATGATAACCTTTCAGGCTGTTATATGGGTATCGCAGTTATGAAGGCTCTTGAGGATGCAGGTATCACTCTTGAAAATACAGAGGTTGGTGTTATCCTTTCAGGCTCAGAGGAAGCAGGACTCAGAGGTTCAAAGGCTTGGTGTGAGGCGCATAAGGGCGAGTTCGACGATGTTCCTACCTTTATCTACTCATATGATACAATTCACGACCCTAAATTCCTTATGACAAATTATCGTGACCTTAACGGTACAGTTAAAGCGGATAAGGACGTTTCCGATTTGTTTATGGAGGCTGCTCAGGAGCTTAATATTCCTTGTAAGAAGGGCTGGGTTCCACCTCTCGGCGGTGCAACAGATAACGCAGCCTTTTCTCAGGCAGGACTTAGATCAACCGGTATTACAGGTCTGAATCATAAGCTTGAGGATTATTACCATACACGCCGTGATACATATGATAATATGAATCTTCAGGGACTTGCAGATTGCTTTGCAATCAGCGTAAAGGTGCTTGAAATGTTTGATAACGGTGCTAAACAGTAATTAAACATAATGTTTGAAAACCCGATTTATAAATCGGGTTTTTGTTATAATACCAATAAATATTGCCGCAGTGAGGGATAATTATGGCAACTACACTTGATTATATTGAATATGTATGTGAACAGATATCGGATGTCGGAGAAATACGATATAGGAAAATGTTCGGAGAGTATATGGTTTATGTTAATAATAAACCGGTAATTACCGTATGCGACAATACCTGCTTTGTTAAACCGCTTGATGCAATCGCTCCTATGATGACAGAGGCTGAAAAGGGGTATCCCTATGACGGAGCAAAGGAATGTTATATTCTGGATATAGATGATGCGGATTTTGCTAAAGGTGTTATCCGTGAACTTGAAAAGGTGACGCCGCTTCCAAAACTAAGAAAGAAGAAAAGCAAATAAATGAATTGGATTATAATGATTTGATTTTATAAGGATACATAATTATGAATTCGGATGTTGTTAAAGAATATATATTAAATCATACTGATTTTAAACCGCTGAATATTGAATGTATAGGCAGCGGCGCAAGCGGTGCGGTATTTAAGGCTGAGCTTGACAAGGAGCCATACCGTGTTGCGGTGAAATGCAGCAAATACCCTGAGCTGCTGCAGAAGGAATATGATCAGATTAAATTTATCAGTGACAGAGTGGAATGTAAACTGCCAAAGCTGTATTCAATCGGCAGTGACAATAACGGCAACAGCTTTATGGTAATGGAATACTTTGACGGTATCGGCGGAGATAAAATAAAAAATTTCTTTAAAGCGTCAAGAGTGCTTCCAAACCAGATCGTTGATAATCTGCTCAAAATACATTCAGTGCATAATGATAAATTCGGTCCGATTGACAATGCGGTTTATGATACCTGGTATGATTATTATTCTGAACTTGCAAAGGAAATCTATGATTTTGCCGTTTATTCGTATGAAAACGGAAAAATAAGAAAAAAGGTTATGGAGGCTGTTGAGTTATCATATAGCAGGCTTGATAAAATTTTGCAAGATGATACCGGGATTCCTACTCTGATTCACGGCGACTACTGGCAGCCGAATTTTGTTGTTAATCCGAAAACCTATGAGCTTGTAGGTGTAATTGATCCATTTAATATAATGTGGACTGAGCCTGAGTACGAGCTTTTTGCACTTGCAACAGGTGCAGGAGCGAGGCTGAAGCTCTATGAAAATTATAAGAGCAGAATCATTCCGTCGAGATATTGCGATTTAAAGCTTGAAATGTATGCCCTTTATAATGAACTTCTTTGGCATAAAAAGCTTGGTACATATAACAACAGCTATCTGCTTTACCGCTCAAAACGGTTAATCAGACAGCTGAAAAGAAATCATCTGATATAAAAAACACTCCATCTCGATTATGCGTTGGTGTCATAACGAAACTTTAAATCAAAGAAGAATATTGTCCTTTGATTTGTTTTATGCTATTATTCTATTAACAGATAAATCGACATTTGTGGAGGTATTTTATGTTTAATGAAATATGTATATATGAGGCAAAACTGACCAAGTTAGATGAAATTGAAGAACTGATGAGGGAAGTAGCGGAATTTTACTTGAAGCAAGATGGTGTCATTGATGTACATTACATAAAACGTACCCACCGACAAAAAGATTTTAATGCTGTTAAAGAGGGAGAATTACCTGTTCGTCTTACAAGAAATGTAGGTAAGGTAACATATGTCTTGTATTGGGTGCTGGA
>ERZ808051.383-NODE-383-length-52286-cov-6.160700_pt1 | contig 52286 bp, 42 predicted proteins | sample MGYA00380199_ERZ808051 | MGnify/ENA primary metagenome ERZ808051 (study PRJEB31490, sample SAMN06133391) | mouse gut metagenome | isolation source: J11 | host: mice | place: China: Chengdu | collected 2015-05 ... | reverse complement strand
GTCCCCTCTTTGAACAGCCAGCAGCCGTTGTTGAATTTCATGATGATATCCTCGCTTTCCGTATTAAGATTCTATTTATATTATAGCAGTAATTGCTGCACTATAATATCTTTATTTTGAGATTGTGCTAAGTAAATTATAGAAAGAAAACGGCAAACAGCAAGAGACATTTTTAGATGAGAAATACATGAAATTTTAGCTGTAGATAAGAACGCGGAAGAATGTTAAGATAAAGAATGCGGGGCTTATACAGGAGTGCGGGAAATACAAACAGGAAAGCAGTGCGTTACATATGTTTAAGAGATTACGTTTCACAAGAATTTTCAGCAAAGCCAGGATCCGACAGCAGCTTTTTCTTGTCTATACAGCAGTGGTGGTGGTTCCGGTAGTGCTGATCGGAGCATTTTTGCTGCTCAACAATTATCGGATGATGGTCAATTACCATGAGGATCTGTTGGAGGCGGACAACCGTCGTGTCAAAAACATATTGTTTGAGATCACAACACAGATCTATAATCTGTCGGAGAGTATTTCTTTTGACCGAAATATACAGAGTCTTCTGACGACGCAGTTTACAGCGCCTTCTACCTGTACGCTGGCGATCTCGCAGAATGTGCTGCTGGACAATTACATGAACGCTTACACGGAGATCAGGAAGATAGATGTGTATACGGACAATCCCACCTTCGTGGGTTCCAAGCAGTTCCATCCGGTCAATGAAGAGATTGAGAAGAAGGCGTGGTACCAGAAAGCCGTCTCACAGTCGGGCATCTTCTGGGAGGGAATGTCGTGGTACGATGAATACGGCAACGAGTATTGGGAGCTTTGTATGGTGCGGAAGATTCCGCTCATCAATTCGCCCTGTCATGCGGTGCTGGTGATCCATGTCAGCGACGATTATCTGCGGATGCGGCTGGACAGCGGAGACTATCTCAGTGAGATCTCTGTGGACGAGGGGCCGGTCTGCTACAGTTCAGACAGGATGAAATATGGTATGCAGCAGCCTGATGTGGTCGATTATGAGCAGCCCTACTTTCAGAGAAAAGGCCGTATTCGGCAGGATGGTGTGGAATGCTTTGTTAACATATCCGCATTGCACACTTATCAATCGGATTCCCGGCTGTATATTTGTACGTTGGATGCCAACGGTTATCGGAACATCCGAAATATCCTTCTTTTGTGCGGTGCTGTTTTGCTGTTGGCGCTTACGATCCCATTGATCATGATCCATTTTTTTACTGCTTATTTCGTGGAAAGGGTGGGCGTGCTCAGAAAGGAAATGCACAAGGCAAGCAACCAGGACTATGAGTTGATCCCGATTTTTCAGGGAAATGATGAACTGTCGGAAGCCTTTGCAGATCTGAAGGTCATGGTGAAGAATATCAAGGAGCAGGAAGCGAAGGTCTATGAGGCACAGATCAAGGAACAGGCGCTTTTGATCAACCAGCAGGAGATGGAATTTAAGATGCTGGCCAGTCAGATCAACCCGCATTTTCTTTATAATACGTTGGAGACGATCCGCATGAAGGCGTTTACAGCGGGGGACAGAGAAGTGGCAACGGCGGTCAAGCTGCTGGGCAAATCCATGCGCTATGTGCTGGAGAATGTGGGTACATCTTTTACCACACTGGAGAAAGAACTGGATCATGTTGATGTCTATATGATGATACAGCAGCTGCGTTTTGGTGACAGGATCCGTTATGAGAGGAAGGTAGAAGAGGAGCCGGCCCTGTCAGATTATCAGATTCTGCCGTTGCTGCTGCAGCCTGTGGTGGAGAATGCGATCGTACATGGCATGGAGGAGAAGGAGGAGGGCGGCCTGATCACGCTTTCGGTCTATACCAGGGCGCCGGATGGTACAAAGCTGCTCTTTATCGACGTGGAGGATAACGGATGCGGTATGACGGAGGATGTTCTTGAGAAGCTGCGTCGGGATATCGCGGATCGTGATATCAGCAGAAGCAAGAGTATCGGGTTGTACAACATCAATCAGCGCATGAAGCTGCACTATGGGGACGGCTGCCGGCTCCAGATCTACGCAAAACCACAGGCCGGCACGACTGTCAGACTGATGATTCCGACAGAGCTGATGAAGTGGTAAAATTAAGACGGTATTTTTTATCTATTTTGTTCGGTATTTTTCAGTTAATCATTTTTTTATAATAAATGCATCGTTTGGGACTAAGGGTCCGGCGGTGCATTTTTTGATTGCGCTGCGGCGGAGCGCCTGTATGTTGCCGATGTGCTCCGCTGCAGGCGGGGACCCTGCAAACGGAATTCTTTATTTTAATTATGTGAGAGAAAGGATGAGCAGACATGAGTGTAAGAAAATCTCAAAAAGAGACGGTAGTCAAACAAAAGTTCAGCGCGCAGCTTATGTGGAAGCAGCGGTATCTGTTATTGATGTCGGTTCCGTTCGTCGTATGGCTGATTGTTTTTAAGTACATTCCTCTGTGGGGATGGACGATGGCGTTTCAGGAGGTGAAGCCTAAGACCTTCCCTCTGCCGATCTGGGAGCGTCCCTTTGTAAGATTCGATAATTTCATGAAGGCTTTTCAGGATCGTATCTTTGGCCAGACATTGATCAATACGATCGGCCTCAGTGTTCTGGGCATCGCACTCGGAACGGTTATGGCGATTCTGTTTGCACTGGTGCTGAATGAGATCTGCTTCGTTAAATTTAAGAAGATCACGCAGACGATCTCCTACCTGCCTCACTTTGTATCGTGGGTGGTTATCGCCAGTATCGCGAAGATGGTGCTCAATGACGGCGGTATGCTGGATACGCTTTTTCACACGAAGCTGGGTCTGATGAGTACGAACTCACCGCTGTTCTGGCTGACGGTATGTATCATCAATATCTGGAAAGAAGTCGGCTGGGATGCCATCGTATATCTCTCCGCTATGGCAGGAATCGACACCGGACTGTATGAGGCGGCCAAGGTGGACGGCGCGAACCGTCTGCAGAGGATCTGGCATATCACGCTTCCGGGCATCAAGCCGCAGATCGTCGTGCTTCTGATCATGGGTGTGGGCGGTGCGCTGAATGTCGGAATGGAGCGTCAGATGCTTCTGAGCAACGGTATCGTACAGGATCATGCGATGGTACTTTCCTGGTTCGCATATCTGAGAGGTATTGGTAACAGTAACTACGGTTTGGGTACTGCGATCGGTATGTTCCAGTCGTTAGTCGGCATTACCCTCCTCCTTATCGCGAATAAGGTCGCAGGCTGGCTCGGCGAGAGCAGATTGATTTAAAGGAGGAAACGACCATGGCAAAAGTGAAGAGTCACAGAATCAAAAGCAATGACAATATCCTGGATTACATATTGTTGGTCGTATGTCTGTTTATTATGATCGTCACACTCTATCCGTTCCTGAATGTGCTGGCGATCTCCTTCAACGACCCGATCGACACGATGCGCAATATTAACTTTATCTTTCCCAGATCCTTTACCTTAAGCAACTATATCTATGTGTTCAAGGAAAACGATCTGATGAAGCCGATCTTCCTGTCGGTGGCCAGAACGGTGATCGGCGCGGGCGCAGGTGTGATCTGTACGGCGATGCTGGCTTATGTACTGAGCCGAAAGGATTTCTACTTTAACAAGTTGTTCACTACGTTGTTCGTGATCACCATGTATGTCAGCGGAGGCCTGATTCCGGAGTATCTGCTGCTTATGCGGGATCTGAAAATGGGCAACAACTTCCTGGTTTACATTATTCCGGGCCTGATCTGGGTTTACAATGTGATCCTTGTCCGCTCCTTTATCGAAGGACTGCCGATCGCGCTGCAGGAGGCGGCCAAGGTGGATGGTGCCAATGATTTTACGATCTGGCTGAGGATCGTTCTGCCGCTGTGTACGCCGGTTATGGCTACGGTGGCATTGTTCCAGGCAGTAGGACAGTGGAACTCTTTCATGGATACCTATCTCTATGCCAAGGATCTGCCTACTCTGCAGTATATATTGTACGAGATCATGGAGAAGGCGACGGTGAAGATCGATCCTCACGCGGCGGAACAGTTGAAGACGGCGGTATCTCCGATGTCTGTCCGCATGGCGGTAACGGTGGTGGCGACGGTTCCGATCATTATCGTATACCCGTTCCTGCAGAAGTATTTCGTGGGCGGTATGACGGTCGGTGCCGTAAAGGATTGATCAAATAGATATGGATACGGCAGAATACAACAGTATCGTCGTAAAAATATAAAGGTTTTACAGTTAAGTTTTATGATCTAAGAAGGGAGAAGAAGTATGAAAAAAAGAAAAGTTTTTGCATTGCTGCTGGCAGTGACAATGGCAGCAGGAGCACTTGCAGGCTGCGGCGGCGGTGACTCCACTGCCAGTACGGACGGTACGGCATCCGGCAGCGAAGGCGGCAGCAGTGAGGATGGCAGCGCAGAGTCCGGAGAGGTGATCGAGTTGACCTTTTTCAGTGCGGACGCGAATCAGGACGATCCCTGGACGGATCCTGTGGCGCTGGCGATCACGGAAGCAACAGGCGTTAAGCTGAAGACAGACCGGCCGGTAGGCGGCAATGATGAGAGTGAAGCGGTGGCACTGATGATCGCGGAGGAGAAGTATCCGGATATCATTTTTGCCAAGGGTTCTGCAGGAAGCCTGATCGATGCAGGCGTTATGATGGATATGACAGACCTGATCGAAGAGTACGGCCCTAATATTAAGAAACTGTACGGCGATGAGTTTGAGAAATTGAAACAGTCCGCAGACGATCCGGCGATCTATCAGCTGTCTGCATATGCGGTAGGCGGCGAGAAGTTCAAGCATTGCGGAACGGCGCAGATGCAGTGGGATGCGTTGAAAGCAAATGATTATAAGCTTCCTGATACGTTGGAAGAGTTCGAGAAAATGATCAAGGATTATCTGGCGGCGAACCCGACCACAGAGGACGGTCTTGACAGGATCGGCATTACCTTATCCGCTTCCGACTGGCACTGGCTGATCACGGTAGGTAACCCGGCCGGCTTTATCGCAGACGGTGCACCGGATAACGGACAGTGGATCGTTAACGAGAACAATGAGGGTATCTATAAGTTCCGTTCCGATAAAGAGAGAGAATATTTCAGATGGATGTGCCGCATGTATAACGAGGGGATTCTGGATCCTGAATTTGCGACACAGACACATGAAGACTATATTGCGAAGCTGGCATCCGGCCGTGTGGTAGCGATCTTCGATTCAGACTGGGATTATCTGGATGCCGAGAAAGTGCTTAAGGCTGACGGTAAGCTGGGAGCTACTTATGCAGGTATTCCGCTCACCATGGACGCAGATACCAAGTGCGCATCCCTTATGTATCAGGGTCTGACCACCGGAACAGGCGTAGGCATCACCACATCCTGTAAAGATCCTGTGGCAGCGATCAAGTTCCTTGATTTCCTCTGCTCCGATGAGGGTCAGGTATTGAACAAATGGGGAATCGAAGGCGTGAACTACTTCCTGGATGATGAAGGACACCGTTACAGGACAGAGGAGGAGATCAAAGAGTCACAGGAGAACCAGGATTACGCGAAGAATACAGGCGTTGGTTTCCATAACTATCCGTTCCCGACTTATGGCGACGGCATTCTGGATCCTACAGGCAGCACCTATACGACAACCAGTAAGCAGGCCGTGATCGATGAGTATAATGAAGAAGAAAAGGCAGCAGTGGAAGCATGGGGTGTGGAGCTTCTGGTAGATATGTTCCCGCAGGCTGACGAGTTTGAGACACCGGATTATTCTCCGCTCTGGGCATATGCTATGCCGATCGAGTTCACGGAGATCGTTGATAAGCTGGATGAGATCTCCTGGTCCGCGCTGATCAAATGTATCACCGGCACAGAGGCAGACTTTGACGCTAATTATGATGAGATGATCGCAGAGCTGGAAGCAACAGGTTTGAGCGAAGCAGAACAGATGATGACAGAGATTATTGCCGAGAAGGTTGCAGTTGTACAGTAAAAATTTTTGACATGGTGGGTTATCAGGAAACTGCCGCATGGAGAGATCCGTGCGGCAGTTTTGTGACTAATGGAAGCTGTATGAGGATGCCTGTGCTGTTTCAGGCGTAATCCGTTGTGGGGGGGGGTATTTTCCGGACTCCGTGTCCAGACCGTATCCTTTGCGGAATTCCGCCGGACTGATCCCTACGTATTTCCTGAATTTCTTATGGAAATAGTCTACGTTCTTGTAGCCGATCTGTTCTGCGATCTCATATACCTTCAATTTATTCTCCGACAGCAGCTGCTTTGACAGAGCGATCCTCTTATGGTCAATGTAAGAATTGAAGTTCTCCCCCACGGCCTTGCTGAAGATTTTGCCCAGGTAGGCGCTGTTGTACCCGAATAGAGGTGCGATCGTCTCCAGCTTGATAGGATTCTGGAAGTTATGGTCAATATAGAAAAGAACATCGTCCAGAATCGTATCCCGAGAGGGACTGCCGATGGCATTCATGATCATCTCGAACTGTTCCGAGAGAAACTTGATGATCTCGTAAAGGTAATTGCGCCTGTTGATGTAGGCGATCACCGTGGAATTGCTCAGGAAAGGTATCTCAGCAGAAGCATAATTCCGATTCATACTTTCCTTGATCCGCAGGTACAGATCCGTCAGAAAAAGTTTAATGTCGGTAATTTCACCGCAAATGCGGGAAAGGCCATATTCCAGTTCGGACAGAGCCTCAACGGTCATTCTGCGGTTATAGGACTGTATGTATCCGACAAAGCGTTCCGCGAAGTCTATAAGGGTATCCTCCGAGAGTGACATGGGTAAATCGGCATCGGTATTGTCCAGATCGGACCATACCGGCAGCATTTCATATCCGATGGCATGCTGCTCCTGGGCACAGAAAAAGCGTCTGCGCAGGAGTCTGGCGGCATCTTCATAAGACAGGTGGACATCGCCGAGGGCGTAGACAGGCCTTCCGTAAGTCAGGAACATGGATTCCATGGGGCTGCCTTCCTGCGGTGGCTGCTCCTCATAGTGTTCCAGGAAATCGGACAGTTTGGAAAGGCCGTGGGCGCCTTTCAACAGAACGATATCCCTGCCGTCGGCACTCAGGTGCTCAAAAATAGTATTCTCCCGGTTGATCACTTTCAAAAGCTCGGCGAAGGTATAGGGCGCTGCGGCAGAATGGATATGGAAATCTTCGCAGATCACTACCTGATAGGATTCAGCCTGCAGGCGGAAGTGCTCAATATCTTCCGGAGTAAGCGGTGTATCGATCGTATCGGTGACAAGTTCGTGAAGGATAACGCTTTTGGCCTTATTTTTCATGGCGGTTACATGACTGGAGCGCTGTCTCTCCGCGGACAGCGCCGTCTTCACTTCGTCCACCACCGCATACAGCTCGTCTTCATCCAGGGGTTTGGTCAGATAGTAACTGACGCCGCCGCGGATCGCTTCCTGGGCATATTTGAAATCAGAATAGCCGCTCAGGATAATGCATTTCCCCTGATAACCGGCTTCCCTGGCCCGGCGGATCACTTCGGTGCCGTGCATTTTCGGCATCCGCACGTCCAGCATGGCAAGGCTGGGCTGCAGGGCAAGGATCTGCGCCAGAGCATCCGCGCCGTTGGAGGCTTCTCCGCACAGGCTGAAACCGAGGGATTCCCAGTCGGCAATATATTTTAATCCTTCTCTGATAGAGGCTTCGTCGTCGGCAATAAACAGAGTTTCCATAAGGTGGACCATACCTTTCTCTGAACGCGTAATTGTTTGTTCTATCGTAACATGAAATACAGATTTCCGCAAGAAAGAGAAGGAATGGAGGCACAGGCATGAAAGAGAAAAAATGGAAGCACAGGCATAAAAGAGAAGGAATGGAATTACAGGCACAAGAAAAAATCAGGGTGGTTATTCCACCCTGATCTTAATGACAACCGGAAAGGTACTGCTTACAGTCTGTGTCTGCAGATGCAGGCCTTCCCCGTCTGCAAAGAAGGCAGGTTTCTCGTCGAAGCCAAGCAGTGTAACCTCACGTATGATACCGTGGAAGTTGGGCTTGCTGGAATCGGCTGATTTGGAGAGGGCGCGTATGGTCAGCCGCCCGTCTTCCGGGTATTGCAGGCAGGATGCGTAAATGCAGCCGTTGCCGGCGGTGAAACGAAAGTCTTCGCTGGTATAGGCTGTAGCGGAAGCGTCGCTGAACTGGCCTTCCACTTCCACAGTGGGACCTTCTGCCGGGATGCGCCAGGGCTTGGCGTTGTAGATTGCCTCTCCATTGACGGCAAGCCAGCTGCCGATATCGCGCAGAATCGCGGTGTCCTGTTCGGCGAAGGTTCCGTCGGCCTTAGGGCCTACATTGAGGAGCAGGTTGCCGTTCTTGCTCACCACGTCGATCAGGTAACAGATCAGCTCGTTGCTGCTCTTATATTCGAGGCTGTTCGTGTAACACCAGGAATTGCGGGCGATGGCCGTGTCGGTCTGCCAGTAGTAGGGCCTGGTGTCTGCGAACTTGCCCCGTTCTACGTCTACGATGGCGCTGCCGAAAGCCATAGCGTCATGTTTGTAGCAGATGGCGGCAGGAAAGCCCAGTTCCTGACCGCGGTTATAATAGTAAGCCGCAAGTTTGCGAAGATAAGGCTTGTAGGCTTCGTGCTGGATCCACCAGTCGAAATAGAGAAGCTGCGGCTGATAGCGGTCCACGATCTCGCAGGTACGGCACAGCCAGTCTTCCAGAAATGCTCTGTCAGGATCAGGCTTTGCATACAGATCCTGAAAATCGGGCTGTGTCTGCTCCGATGGCCAATAGAAGTCGCCGCAGGCAAGAGGCTCCTTGATATCGCTGTCGAAGTCCTTGCCGGGTCCCATAAACCAGTGATGCTCGGCGCGGTGGCTGGAGGCTCCGAAGACAAGTCCCTTTTTCTCGAAGGCGGTCTTCAATTCGCCGAGAATATCTCTTTCGGGTCCCATCTGCGCCGCGTTGTAACGGGACAGATCACTGTGATACATCTGGAAACCGTCGTGGTGCTCCGCCACCGGAACGACATATCTGGCGCCGGATGATGCGAAGGTCTCGGCCCAGAAGTCCGGATCAAAGCGATCCGCCTTAAAGAGCGGGATGAAATCCTTGTAGCCGAAATCCGTATGTCTGCCATAAGTTTTTATGTGATGCTCATACTCCGGGGAGTCTTTAACGTACATGTTCCGGGAGTACCATTCATTAGAGAAGGCCGGAACGCTGTAAAGGCCCCAATGGATAAAGATGCCGAATTTGGCTTTGGGATACCAGCCCGGCATTGCAAAGTCTGTCAGAGAATCCCAGGTATCGTGGTAGGGACCTCTGGCGATCACTTCTTCGATTTGTGCAAGATATTGTGTTTTGTCTGTTATTTTGAACATATGCTTCTCCTCTTTACAGCCAGATTTCACAGCGGCCGTATTACTGCACTGCTGTTCTGATGACTGCCACATCTTTGGCAGTCAGGAGCAGGTCGTCGCCTGCCTGATATTCTTTGTCGGTAAGGATATCAATGCCGGCCTGTTTTAAGGTAATAGTATGGCTCTGCGTACCGTGGTTCAGGAGGAAGAGGAAAGTGCCGTTCTCATTGGTACGTTCAGTCACTTCGATATGCTCTCTTGTACGCATGACAGGTGCAATACCGGCTTCTGCACACAGGTCACTCACCAGCCTGTGATAGAATTCGGCGTTGGAACGGGTGGCCACATAGTAGGCATAGCCCTGCCCGAAATGATTGCAGGTCAGCACAGGCATACCGGCGTAGAAGTCATGCTCGTAAGTGCACAGTGTCTTTGCACCTTCTGTATGTAACAGGTCACAGAGCAGCATGGCGGGATAGGAAGTACCCTGCCAGGTGAAGCTGTTATGGACATTCTCAGGCAGCGCATCCTCTTCCTCCACCCAGATACCGAGAATATCCCGCAGCTTGCCGGGATAACCTCCCACAGTCACCAGATCGTGATCGTCCACGTAACCGCTGAAGAAAGTAGTCACGAAACGGCCGCCTTCTTTGACGAACTGTCTGATCCGCTCATCGTGGTCGGGTTTTACCATATACAGAAGCGGAGCGACTACCAGCGAATAGGGGGAAAGATCGTCTTCCACGCTGATAAGGTCTACGGAAATGTTCAGGTTGCTGAACGCTTTATAATAATTAAATATTTCATCACAGTAATGAAGGCTGACTGTGGGGCCTGCGGAATAATCTGTAGCCCACCAGTTATCCCAGTCAAAGACGATGGCGGCTCTGGCGTTCGTCCTCGCACCCAGCGTCAGGGAACCGATCTTCTCAAGCTCGGCGCCCAGGGCGGCAACTTCACGGAAGACGCGGGTGTTTTCATGTCCGGCATGGTCGATCACGGCACCGTGGTACTTCTCGCAGGCGCCGATGCTGCGTTTCATCTGAAAAAACATTACGGTATCCGCGCCATGGGCTACCGCCTGATAGCTCCATAGACGCATAACGCCTGGTCGCTTGAGGGCATTGTAAGGATGCCAGTTGGTCACGCTGGGTGTCTGTTCCATCAGCGCCCAGGGTTTGCCCTGCTTGAGGCCGCGCATCAGGTCGTGGCGCATCGCAGCTTCTTCCGGCGTGGCGTTGTAGGCTGGGTAATTGTCCCAGGATATGAAATCCATGTATTTTGACCACATCTGGTAATCCAGCGGCTGATAGGTACCCATCAGATTGGTAGTAATCGGAATGTCCGGGGTGATGGCATGGAGGATATCATATTCCAGACGGAAGGCATTCAGGAGGCTCTCGGAGTTAAAACGCTTATAGTCCAGAGAGATGCCTTGAAAATTTGTCCTGTCATTCTGACCAAAATGTTCGGAGAGCATATTGGGTACGACGATATCTTCGAAGTCGTAGAAAGTATGGCCCCAGAAAGCAGTATCCCAGGCAGCATTGACTGCATCAATGGTCTGATATTTATCCTTTAACCATTTTCGAAAAGCGTTTTCACAGTTCTCACAGTAACATTCGCCGCCGTATTCGTTGGAGATGTGCCAGGCAACGATGTTGTCATAAGACCGATATCGTTCGGCCAGTTTCCTGACAAGCGCCGCGGCGTATCTGCGGTAAGTGGGGCTGTTGGGACAGGAGTTATGGCGGCTGCCGAACTTACGGCGCAGGCCGTGTTCGTCTACCCGAAGAATGTCGGGATATCTGCGGGCCATCCAGGCAGGATGTGCACCTGTAGAGGTGGCGAGACAGACTTTCATGCCGTGTCTGGTGACCATCTCCATGATTTTATCCAGTTTGTCAAAACAATAGGTATCTTCTGCCGGCTGCAGCATCGCCCAGCTGAAAACATTGAGGGTGACAGTATCAATGTGCGCCAGCTTCAGAAGGCGCATATCCTCCTCCCAGGTCTCTTCCGGCCACTGTTCCGGATTGTAATCTCCTCCATAGAGGATCTTATTTACTTGATTGCTCTCGATCATTGTCTGTGAGACTCCTTTCTGGAAAAATGTTATAAATATCTCCGGCGGTGGTTTCATCATAGCGGATATAATTTGAAACCGCAATGTGTTTTCTTAGTATTTATTTGTAGTATTTTTGCGTTATAAAGCAGGGACATGCGGCGGCGTCCACCGTGAAGCAGGGTGCTTTGTAAGATGTATTACCGCTCTGTCATGTTTATTGCAGCAGGGCGACCGCTTCCGCGCGCAGGTCGTTTTGCGCCATGGCATTTCGCATATCTTCTTCCAGGACCTGCCTGTAGCCGAGGCTTTCGGCGGCGTTTTTCATCTCCATTTGTAACCTGTAAAAAGAGGCTTCATCGCGGGCAAATATCATTTTCCAGGAATAGTCGGTGATTATGCTGCGGCACTGGCTGCGCAGTGTCGCGGTCTCCGAGTTTTCGCCGGGAGTCTGGTAGTTGATACCGGGACAGACCAGATAGCTGTCGTGGGCCAGCAGATAATCCAGAGAATTTTCCGCCTGCATATTCTGCCGCCATGCAAGATCCAGGGCAGTAGCCGGCCGCTGTCTGTAGGAATCCCAGAGGGTATAGAAGTAGGGGGAGCCGTTGGGCGCGTTATCGATCAGGGCAACACCGTTAAAATTCAGTCTGGAAATACCGGCATTCCAGCTGCCGCCGCCCCAGGCTGCCGGGACTTCCGGATTTTCGTTGGAAAGGGCCTGGATGCCGAAGGGGGTAAGCGCCGGTCCGTTGTCGGTCATTTCCCAGGTGAGTCCTTCCGGCCCGGCGGTGCCGGTGACAGGCTGGGCGCTGTTGGCGTAGATGCCCTCCGGGGAATAAAGCCAGTCGATAAAAGCTGCGAGCCGTTCGGGATCTTCCGCGTTGGCGCCGATGGCGATGACCCTGCCGGCATCTCCCAGAGGCAGACATCCCTTGAGCATAATCTGCATGTCCTCGACAGGCACCAGCATGAAACCTGATCCCTGTCTGGTACGGACTTCCGTATTGTAAGCTGATTTGCCCAGCCAGGGCCAGCAGGAGAAAAGCACATCGCCGTCGGCATATTTTTGATAGACATCGGTATATTTCTGATTGGGAGAGTCCGGATCCAGCAGTCCCATCCTGTTGGCCTCGAAGTAGAGTTTCAGGATTCGCTGATAGATCGAATCTTCATCCAGAATACTCTGGTAATCGGAACCGTCCACCTTGTACAGTACAAAACCATACTCTTCGTAGCCGTAGAAACAGGCGGGCTGCTTGGCGGCATTCATCATGTTGCCGTCCCAGTCTTTAAAAAGGCTGAAGCCATATACTGGATTACCGGACGGGCTGACCGGATTGGCATCCTGCATTTTTTTCAGGACAGGCAGCAGATCCTCCAGGGTTTCCAGGCGTGGTGAGCCGATGGCGGTATAAAGATCGTAACGCAGATAAGGACCATATATGGGTTCTTCACTTTCGCTGTGATCGAGACAGGTTTTGCGGGAGATCTCTGATGGAACGGCATAGACTGCCGTGTCGGAAATCGGGTCATTGAGAGCGCGAATGGCAGTTCTGTACTGCATGATGTCCTTATCCTTAAGCAGTTCGCTCATATCGAAAAGCAGTCCGGCACTGACGAGGTCCTGTAGCGTACTGTTGTTGCCGTTACAGATGATCAGATCGCCCAGCTCGCCGGCGGCAGTCCGTGTCTGATACATGGCGTCACCGCCGCCGGCAATGTTCGGGGCGATGATATTCAGCCGTATATTGAAGCGGTCCAATACCAGCTGCGAAAACCAGCCGGACTGGAGACCCTGGTAGTTGGCGAGCGTGTCGAAGACATCTACAGTCAGCGTCTTCTCGTAGATGGCCTGTCCCGAAGAGGCAGAGTAATCCCGGGCGTAGAAGAAAACAGCGCCGGTCAGAATAAAAACGATCAAAATTGTGGCAAGACGTCGATAAACTGATTTCATATTCTTTGTGTTCCTTTATCCTGTTACGTGATCAGTACAGCATGTATTTGACAGCAAGAACTATCATATTTTAACCAGTGTATCATAAATGATCAGGGCTTTGGTACTTATCAAATTGTTGATTTGATACATGCCTTTTTATAGAACTGATCCTTTTTTGAAAGGAACGCACAAAAATATCGAATCACATAGACAGACAAGAAGCCGGACTGAACAGTCCGGCTTCAAAATCGAGATCAATACATTTAGTTTGTTACGGTCATGCCTGCTTCTTCTGCCATCTTATCGAATTTCTCCATGACAGCGTCATAGGTTCTCTGAGAGATGTCCGGCAGCTTGCCGCCCCATGTCTCTTCCGCCTGCTTGTAGCCCTTCTTGAAGGCTTCGCGCATCTCTTCGATCTTGCTCGGATCGCCGCCTGTCAATGCAGTAGCGAAGTCGATGATCCTGTCGGACGTCTGCTCTACGCCCCAGTAACCGTCCTCTGCAATATCCTTCTGTGCCTGTGCCTGGGTAGCAGCATCAACCTTGAGGTTGCCGCCTGCAAGAATAGACCAGATGCCGTTGGCCTTGTTGAAAGTCTGGCCCTGCTGGCTCATCAGCTTCTCTACGATGCTCTGCAGCTGCTGTGTGTGTGCCTCAGCGTCCGCTTTCATCTTATTTACCAGGCTGGTATTCTGTGTGTAGGTCTTGGTCACTGTATCTTTGGATGTCTCGTTTGAAGGCTCATAGACTACGCCGTTACCCTTTTTATCGGAAGCATTATCTTTGGAACTGGTCTCCTCGGATGCTTTCGCAGCAGTCTGGCCGGCAGCATAGACATCATAAGCATTTGCAGCGCCGCTTGTAACTCCATTTACGCTCATTGGTATCCCTCCTTGGAATTTCATATTTGATCGTTATGTTTCTGATTTCTGTACGGCGGTAAACAGCCGCTTCTACCTATTATATCGTACCGTCCCCATGGAAAAATTAGGAGTAAATTGAGAAATCTTCCCGCGCTTCCTGCTTTTTATGACGGAAAAAGGGACGTTTATGACAATGTGCGATGAATATGCGCAAAGAAAAAAGATGACAGCACATGGATTGTTGCGATTATTTTACACTGGACAATTCGACAGAAAATCCATACAAAGAGAATACACCTTATGCTACGATAAAATCATCTGCAGGAAACAGGTTCAGAATCCCGGTTTAAGCTGGGATTTTTAAAGTTGATGAAAAAAGACCGGGCGCAGCGTAATCAGGGATGCTTCCGGCGGGGAGGATGTACATGAAATTTATATATGACAAAGAACTGTTTCAACGGTATTATAAAGATATTTTGAAGAATATGGCGCTTCTGCTTCTGATAAGCTCTTTATCCGTTATTGCGCCGCTGCTCCTGCGCAATGCCATAGATATTACGTTTCAGGGAGGCTTTCGCGCCGGGATGCTCTTCTGGTATCTGATCGTGCTGACATTTTTATACAGTATCAAATTTGCCTATAACCGGTTTCGGTTCTGGTTTGCAGAGAAATTCAAAAACGAAGAAACGGTCAATCTGTACCGGAAGATTTTTCATGTCTCTTATGATAAGATTAACGAGATGGAACCCACTTATATAGCGGAGAGAGTAAACCATACGGTTTCTACTGTTTTTAATCTCTACTGCAATTCCATGACCGGGATCTTTGTGTCTGCGGTCACGGTGGTCGCGGTGCTGTGGATGGTCACGAAGATCAGCAGGGAACTGGCCGTATTGTATTTTCTGCAGATTCCGTTACAGTATTTTGGGTTTCAGAAGCTGTTAAATGGTGAAAAATCCAGGCTGTCGCAGTATAGCAGCGAATTGCAGAATATTGCGGCAAAAAACAACAAAAATATAAAAGCGGTCATTTCGGATGTCAACAGTATCAAGCAGTATGGAGAGGCGGACGGCATTTTGTCTTTTATCGATAAAAGCATGGGCAATATAACGAAAATAGAAAGAAAAGCAAATTCCTATGCCATGGATATGTGCACGGTTCTGGAGTATCTGTCGCTGCTGCTGAAAAACAGCTGTTTTCTGTTTATTACCTGTCTGTATATTACCGATAGAGCGTCGATCGGAGATCTGGTCTATTTAAACCTGATCAACGACATTTATTATACTTCGATCAGTGAGGTGATCAATATCCAGATCAATCTGCGCGACCTGCATGGTGCGGCCTGCTTTGTGTCGGAAGAGATCGAGGCAAATTATGAGGAAGACGGGCATGTCATTCTCGACAGGATTGAGACGATATCCGGTGAGATCAAAAATATCGGCTATGGAAATACGGAGTTGATCACAGAGGGGAGCTTTGCATTTCATAAAGGAGACAGGATCGCGCTGACGGGAGAGTCGGGCAGCGGTAAATCCACATTTGCAAAAATGCTGACCAAATTTTTGCGCTGTGAGGGTATAAAGGTTAACGGCTATGATATCAGGTGTCTGGAGAATCACGCGCTCAGGGAGAGAATATTTTATCTGGCGCAGAGTTCCTGGCTGCTTCCCTTTTCCATCAAAGAAAACATCACGCTGGGGAACGCGGTGCCGGAGGAAAAATGGAGACAGCTGCTGCAGATGGAGTTCATGCAGAAGTTTGTAAGAAGCGAAGCGGGGCTGGACAGAATGGTCTATGAAAACGGCGCCAACCTGTCGGGCGGGGACAGGCAGAAGATCATGTTAGGCAGGATCTTTTTGCAGGATCCGGATGTTATCATATTGGATGAGTCTTTCAGCGCGCTGGATGAAAAAAGCGGCGAAGATATCATCACCAAAATCCTGTCAATGTATCCGGACAGGATCATCATGATCATTTCGCATTCGGAAAGACATCTGCGGCATTGCAATAAAAGGGCTGTGATCAGGGAGAAGAGACTGACCGCCGGGTGAGGCGGAATGATGCAGGAAGAACGGAAGGAACAGGGTGTGAGTATGAATTTAAGCAATAATATCGTATGTTTTAGAAAAGAAAGGGGATTGACGCAGGAGCAGCTGGCCGCATTGCTGAACGTCTCCGTAAGTGCGGTGTCCAAGTGGGAGATTGGCAGCAACCGCCCCGATCTGGAGCTTTTGCCCGATCTGGCAGAGATATTTCAGGTTTCCATAGACTCGCTTTTGGGATATGAGAAATCCTATAAAAATGTGGATCAAAAAGTTGCCGGAATGAATCTTCTTCTGCAGAAAGAACAATACCGCGCGGCGGCAGAGGAGGCGGCGGAACTCTTAAAAAGGTATCCGAACGATATCCGTATCAATAAGCTGCTGGCGGACGCCTTCTACAGCCTGTGTTTTTCCACCAACAGCGGAGAAGAAAAAAAGGAATATGCCGGGAAGGCAGTCTATTATTACGAAAAGAGCATGGAGCTGTATGACAGCGCGCGGATACAGGATTACACCAAAGTGGAACTGCACTGCAATATTGCAACTTTATATGCACTGGACGAGATCGGAAAATATGAGGAAGCGGTAGAAATACTGGAGCGCTATAACGGAAGCAGGCAATATGATAATCGTATTGCCTGGTATCTTTTTCTGGCAGGCAAAAAAGAGGAGGGCAGGAACAGGATCTTAAAGCATTGCGTCGCAGACCAGATCTTTGTGTTTAATGACCTGTCCATACTTGCGGAGATGTATCAGCAGGAAGGTGATCTTGAGAAAGCGATTTTGTTTATGGAGGCGGAGGCAGCGTCCTACGAGCTGTTCTTCCGGGATGAAGGCGGTTACGCCGACCGCGCTTATGCAGGTAAGGCGTACAGGATCGCAAAACTCTATGAGGAGACCGGCAAGGCTGAACAGGCAGAAATGTGGTATGAGAAAGCCCGGAAACATGCCCGGATCTACCGCAGCAATCCTTCCATGCTCATTGCCAGCCTGCGCTATTGCGATCAGGTGGAAGGAAGGATGATCGACAGCTGTGCAGAGATTTTGGAAGAACTTATTCCCGAAACGCTTTAGGCGGTAAATAGTGCTTATGAGAAGATGGCGGATGATTTTGCACAAATATTGAGAGAAAAACGGAATATTATAATTGTCTGAAACGGGAATGTGTGTTATACTCCATGCATGGGAAACCATAGAGCCAAAGGCGGCTTTACCCCTCTTGCATTTTGCGGAGGGTTCAAGTAGCCCTCCGGACAAAAGAAAGGAGGGCGATACAATGATTACATATCAGGATTTCTTTTTGTTCTGTACGTTCATTGTTGCCCTTATCAGTCTGCTTTATCAGATTTTTAAGGGAAAGAAATAGCCGCCACTACCACCAATAGTGACGGCTGACGCTGTAAGGCGTTAAGTCAATTCATTTTCTGGGGTAGAGCCGCTTCTATGGCTTTCCCTTTTTCTATGCCTAATATAACACATTGCTGATAGGTTTTCAAGAACATTTTGAGATATTATCAGAATTAATATTCCATTATTTACATACTTGTGGTATAATATGGGCATCCTGTTATCCCCCTCTTGACATGGGGGGTATGGGATAATTAGTAAAAATTCAAAGGAGGATTTAGGGGAATGAAAAAGAAACTATTAACAATGTTGTTGCTGGCGTTTCTGTCTGTTGGAGTTGTGGCGTGCAGTAATGAAGACCAGGGAAAAATCGGCAATTCAAATCAGTCAGAAGAAACAAGTAACGCACAGTTAGGAAGTGACAAAGAGGGCGAAACTACAAAAAAAGAAACAGAAGAACCGAAGGCACAAACAGAAGCCCCAAAAGTACAGACAGAAGCCCCAAAGGCAGAAATAACTATTGAGCGGCAAGTTGTTTTTGACCAGGACGGAATAATTATAACTGCAACCGGGATAGACCTTAAGGGTTCTTTTATGGGGCCGGAGATTAAGCTTTTAATTGAAAATAATTCCGAAAAAAAGCTTACAGTGCAAGCCAGAAATGTTTCTGTAAATGGGTATATGGTAGATACGTCAATGTCCGCAGAAGTTTCTCCTGGAAAGAAAGCAAATGATTCTCTTACCATAACCAAAAGCTCCATTAAGGAATGCGGAATAGAGAATATCGCATATGCTGACTTTTCCTTCCATATTTTTAACAGTGATTCGTGGAGTGATTCGTTCGATACTGATATGATTCACATAGAGACGTCCTGTGTCAATAGCTATACACAATCGTATGATGATAGCGGAGAAGTGATTTATGAAAATAATGGAATTAAAATTGTTTCAAAGGGCATTTCGGAAGATGCGAGTTTTATGGGGACGCCGCTTGTTCTTTACATAGAAAACAACACGGAAGATGCGATTACAATCCAAGCCAGAAATGTTTCTATAAATGGGTTTATGGTCGACCAGATATTCTCGTGTGAGATTATGCCTGGCAAGAAGGCAATTGATGCTGTTACTTTTATGAAATCAGATATAGAGGAAAATCAGATAAAAAGCATAGATGAAGTGGAGATATCGTTTCATATATTTAAAACTGACGGGTGGGATACCATACAAGATACGGATCCTGTGACAATAAGCTTTAAATAGAACCTTACAACTGAATATTGAGAAAAAAGGCGGCGGAGAAATCTGCCGTCTTTTTATTAGAATAAGCTTGGTACAAAATCTCTCTTCACCTATATTACAATTAATACATGATACAGAAAACAAAACTCTGCCTGTCATTTGACAGTCGCGCAAGAAAGGAGCAGCATTATGTATGAATTGGTAGAAGTGCGGAAAGATGATGTTTTTACGAATAGCAAAGTGATTTCGGAGGGAACGAATAACAAACACCATGCGGTACAACAAATCATTTAAAAGTATGAAAAGGTGTTCGATGAAACAAAGGAACTTGGAGCGGTCGCATTTGAAATGCGAGCCATAAAACAAAGCAGGGGAGCGAATCAAAAAAAGATATATCTTTTAAACGAAGGCCAGGCCATGTTTTTGATGACTCTTTTAAGAAATGACGGAGTAGACGGTGTTGTTGTGAGATTCAAGGCAAGGCTTGCCAGTAAAGAAAACCGTCTGAAAGAGACAGACGTAATAAAACTTCTTGTAGAGTATGCCAAGGAGCAGGGCAGTACACATTCAGACCAGCTATATAGAGTCTATACAAAACTGGCTAACAGCATTGTCGGCGGCAAGCGTGATGATATGACAGCTTTGGAACTGAATACCCTTACATTGGTGGAAAGCATTATAAAGTAGACCATAGAAATAGATATGTCAATGGGGTATGCACTATAAGGACATATACAAAGACTGTAAGAAGCGGATAGAACAGTTTGGAGAAATTACATATTTGATAGCATGACAGGGTGGAAAATTTCTTTCCACCTTTTTGTATGTGCACAGGATCTAATCAGATCCCCCTTTTTGGAGGAGAAGGTTATCGTTCAGTACACCCACCCGGAAATTATAGGGCAGGCATCCCGGCAATAATTCCCCGATTTGAAATCGGTAAACCTGATAAGGCATCCCCGAAATGAAGACACCTTGCCACACGCTCCACAAGCCCCTGTTTTGCGTTGTAACGGCATAGGCGATATTTCCTCATGCAGAGTGGTACAAGCCCGGTATGTGGCAGATAGGAGCCTTTACAGAGGGATTCTGACAGTAGGGCGGTTCATTCCTCGTGTATGAAGAATGGAGCGGAAAATTCCGCTGTACCCCTGCCGCTGATTTGGCGCTCCCAAAGGGAATCTTCCCTCCTGCTCTCGGGCAACCCGTACCTGAAAGTACGCTCTCACCCTCTGCAGGTGTGCCTACGGAGGTTTTCCTTTGTGGAGAGTCCCTGTGCCGGGGAGTCGTGAAGTCCGACATCTTCCCCCAGATGTGGGGGAAGTCTGTAACGTTTCGTTATCCAGTCCCCCAGAGATTCCGGGACTATTTCCTGTCGGGTTCCGGGCTGAAGACCTGCTGACAAAGGAAAAAGCCCCCAGGAATAGTCCCGGAGGCCCGGGGAAGAGGATCACAGTTCCAGCTCTGTAAAGTCAATCCACAGATCATCATAGATGTTGACCTTGATCTTGTCCTGGAAAGTGTAAGCGGCGGCTTCAAATTTGGTTTCTTCCAGGTGATAAACAAATACCGTTTTCTTAATAGGGTCCACAATCCAATACTCCCTCACTCCAGCGTCCATGTAAAGGTTCAGTTTGCGTACATAGTCATGGCTTGAATTACCAGGGGATACGATCTCCGTAATCCAGTCCGGCGCCCCGGTACAGCCCCGGTCTGTCAGCTTATTGGGATCACAGATCACGCTGATGTCCGGCTCCACCACGTTTTTGTCATCTTCTGAAAACAGCTTGACGGCAAAGGGGGCCGGGTAGACCTTGCAGGGGCCTTTTTTAGAATCAATATAGTTGGCAATGGTTTTTGATAAGAACATGAGTATTTCCTGATGTATCCTGCTGGGAGCCGACATGTAATAGATTTGACCGTCTATCAGTTCGGCTCTGACGTTCTCTGGCAGGTTGTAGTAGTCATCTTCTGTGTAAATGTTTGCGTGGGCTAATGCTTCTGACATTGTGGTGCTCCTTTCTGGTGGGTGGGAAATTTAAATGGCTTCCTGTGTATCATTCATGATAAACTGTGCATCAAAAGTGCAGTTTAAGGCTTTTGCAATGTCCAAAAGCTCTTTTTCTGAAAAATTGTCTCTTGTCATTTTATTAGACATATTTTGTCTGGATTGTCCGGTTCTTTCGGCCAACTGTGCGAGGGTCATATTTCTGCGTTTTAAAATTATTTTTATTTTTTCGCCCATGGTAATAGACATTTTGAATACCGCCTTTCTTATGTGTTATATAAACATTATACACTATAAAATGTAATAAGTCAAATATTTAAAGACATAGTAAATAAAAAAGTTGCAACAAACGCTTGGCAAAAGACACTAAAAAGTGTATAATAGTCTTATCAACAGAGAGGAACACAAAAGCAGCCAAGGCGGACGGGAGTACCGAAAGGGAAAGCAAGAACGCAAGGTAACACCGGGAAGCAGGATAAGAGAGATTGAGATGCCGCATAAGCCGCTAGATGTTTAAAGCCTGCCGGGGCTGTCCTAAAACCTCTTAAAATTGAAAGGAGATAGGACACATGAAGTACAGCTTTAGCAAAATCATGTTGAGAGCATGGAAAATCTACCAGGAAAACAAAGGGCTTTCTTTTGGGGAGTGTTTGCACCGGGCATGGCTGACCGCAAAGGCAGAGGAAGTAAATACAAAGCGGATTGAGGACGCAAAGGCAGCTGCAGGGATTGACGAGGAAACAAACACATGGAGCGGCTGGAAACAGCTTGGATATGAAGTGATTCATGGTAGTAAAGCATTATTTGGCGCTGATCTGATTTGGGGTAGTAAAGGGGATGGCAGGATTTATAAGGCCCGGTTCTTTGGACGGTCACAGGTGCAGGAACTTGCGACAGCATAAAAATAGCCCCATACCAGAGCGGTCACTCTGATAGGGGCAAGTAACCCACAACTTAGCAAATGAGGGTATGGGGAGATTATAACATTTCCCCTGCCCGGAGTAAAGAGAGGATTTGAGTGAAATGCAATACCCACTGACAATAGAGCAGTTCCAGTACCCGGAGTTTGAAAAGGGTATTGGCATGGAGATGGAATTCCTACCCCAAATTTTAGATGGCAAGCGGTACAGCATTTACGGGAAGAAAAAGCTATTATTACAGGCATATATCTCCGCGGATTGGCGGCAGAAAAGTACAGCAGCTTGAACGCAGGGAGATTTTAAACATACAGAGGGATATTTCCGAGAGGTTGGCAGCAACTACCTGCAATGGGGTAATGAGGACATTAAAAGTAATCCTTAATGATGCTGTACATGATGATATTATTCTCAAAAGCCCTGCAGGTGGAATCAAAGCTATAAAAGAACCGGAGAAAGCCACGGAAACATATCACAGGGCGCTGACGGAACAGGAGCAAAAGGACTTTATGCACGAAATGGCGAAAGATTATTATTACGAGTTTATTTCGCTTCTCTTATGCACGGGCATGAGGATCGGTGAAGCTGCTGCCCTGGCATGGGACGATATAGACTATAAACAGAATGTTATTCATGTAACGAAGACAGTCACTTTCAATGAAGATAACACTATGAGCATAGGAAGTCCTAAAAGCGAAGCAGGGAAAAGGGATATTCCGTTAAATGATACAATTAAGGGGGTTTTAGCAGATCAGAGGAAAAAACTTGGGAATGTTCTGCCAATGAATGATAACAGGATTTTTGCATCCGTATATGGTGGCATAGTACATAACCACGCAATAAACCGGGCGATAAGTGACGCGCTGGCCAGACTGGAAGAACAGGGTAAGCAGATAGAGCATTTTACAGCACACGCTTTAAGAGACACCTTTGCGACACGGTATATAGAGCAAGGCGGAAACCCGCAGACCTTAAAGACAATTCTGGGGCACAGCAGCCTGGCAATGACCATGGACTTATACAGTCATGTCCTACCGAATACCAAACAAAAGGAAATGGATAATCTGAAGATAGTGTTATAACCGGATGTGCGGCATGGCAACCGCCCGTGTCATTACCCCAATAATACCCCCTTTTCTACCCCAATTTTGTGGGGTACGAGGTAGATAAAGATAAAGAAAGATGAAATATATGAAAGTGGCTGACGTTAAACAATACCCATAGAATCAGGGCTTGAAAGAATAACCATGGATAAAGAAAAATAATGATAAAATGAACAGCATTATACCACAAGTATAATGACAGCTAAAGTTTTTTGTGATATAGTACGATATAGAAAGAAGATAAGCGGGTCCGAGTTATACAGAAGCGGGTCCGGGGAAGGAAAAAATCATGTTTACAGTTATCCGGTCAGATTATATATATTGTAACAGTTTTAGATATGCAGCGCTCGAATGTAAACAAGAGCGGGGCTTTGGTTTTGTGTGTTCAGATGAGAACAGGCTGGAAAGGATTTCTGTGACAAGGGATGTGCGACTGTGGGAATAGAGGCAGGAGCAGACCGCAGGATACATGGATTTCAGGACCGCTTAGCTTGTGTGAATACACATGACAGGCGGTTTTTTTGTACCGTTCAATATGAAAATGAGGAAAGAAGATCATGGACAGGATTGAAATTAAAGGAAAAGTAAATACGGCTGTATGCTATGCAAGAATAGTAGAGGAGGAAGCCATAGAGCAGATCAGACGCATGTGCGATTATCCCATGACCGAGGGGTCAAAGATCCGCATTATGCCGGATGTTCATGCCGGTAAGGGCTGCACCATCGGCACCACCATGACGATTATCGATAAGGCGGTTCCGAACGTTGTGGGCGTGGACATCGGATGCGGCATGTATACGGTGAATCTGGGCAAAGGGGATATCGACTTTGCAAGGGTGGATGAAGCCGCCCATTATATTCCTTCCGGCATGAATGTCTGGGAAGGGCGGCAGGAGCGCTTTGACCTGACGGAGCTTGCCTGCTACAGGGAGCTTAAGGATACCAAGAGGCTGGAGAGATCGCTTGGCACGCTGGGCGGCGGCAATCATTTTATAGAGATCGATGAAGCCGGGGACGGCACCAAGTATCTGGTCATCCACTCCGGTTCAAGAAATCTGGGAAAGCAGGTGGCGGAGCTTTATCAGAGACTGGCAACTAATCTTGCCAGAGGGTATGGCGATTATCTTGAGAAGCGTGACGAGATTATCAGAGTCTATAAGGAGCAGGGGCGCAGGAATGAAATACAGGAGGCGCTGAAGAAGCTCCATTGGCAGGTTTATGAGTCTGAGACGGCTGTGCCCGAGGATTTGTGCTATCTGTGGGGAAAATATCTCGAGGACTATCTGCATGATGTGGAGATCTGCCAGGCGTTTGCAAGACGAAGCAGGGAGAAGATGGCGGAGATCCTTATGGAGAGAACCGGCATGACCGGAGGAGAGGCATTCCATACCATTCATAATTATATCGACACAGACGAAATGATTTTGAGAAAGGGCGCAATAGCCGCCCACGACGGAGAAAAAGTGCTGATTCCCATAAATATGAGGGACGGAAGCGTGCTGGCGGTGGGTAAGGGCAATCCCGAATGGAACTTCTCCGCGCCTCACGGGGCGGGAAGGCTTATGTCCAGGAAAAAGGCCAAGACAGATCTCAGCATGGATGAATACAGAGAGACAATGAAGGGCGTTTATACCACCTCGATTAATGAAAATACATTGGACGAAGCACCCATGGCATATAAGAGACTTGAGGATATTATAGATGTTATCAGAGAGTCCGTAGATGTCATCGATGTGATGAAACCCGTCTACAATTTTAAGGCTTCCGATTAAGGCGCAGGAACGGCTTCCTTCTGCCTGCGGAGGCGGAAATGGAGGAAAAAATGTTTACTGTGCCTGCTATAGATATGGCGGCTACCGGAAGGAATATTATGAGGCTGAGGGAAGCGGCAGGTCTGACTGTCAGAGAGCTGCAGGATATTTTTGGCTTTGCCACTCCTCAGGCAATTTACAAGTGGCAGCACGGAACGGCAATGCCCACGGTGGATAATCTGGTTGTCTTGGCAGCCGTGCTGGAGGTCTCTCTGGATGAGATCATCGTAATTAATGTAAATGTTAAGGCGCAGATCAGCGCATAAAGACCCAATAAGCGGAGCTTTTCCCGGTCTAAGCCAGGAGGAGAGCTTTCACCTGGCGGTCAGGATGGCGGCCTTTCGGGCTGCAAATCCCGCAGTATCATAGGGGCAAAATCCCTTTTGCCCCCAACAGCTTAAAACTATGGGCAGGTAAGCCTAGCGGCGAAGGCGGCGGACTGTAAATCCGTTACATCAGAAACACCGTTGGTTCGAGTCCAACCCTGCCCACTGCATATAAAAAACACGTGATAAACAACCCCACACAAAAGATAATAAAATTTCCGGACGGACGGTAAAATCGGTTCCTGCAGAGCGTTTCCAGCCTTAAGGCTGAAAATTCATTCTGCGTCATTTGGCTGAAAATGAATGATACGGCACATTAACAGCTTATATTAAGCATCTGCGCCCTGCCGTGGAGCCTCAGTGCCATGGAGTCCGCGGGCACGAAAATGCAGTCGCCCCGGAAAAAATTCAGCGCCTGCCCGTCTTCCTCATAAAGAGTGCCGCAGCCGCCGATGCACAGAAGCACATGGAAGGAATTTTCCGCCGTGCAGAAGCCTGCCATAGCGCGGCAGCGCTCCGTATTGATGAGCTGGCGTTCCACCTGGAAATATCTGCAGCGGCACAAAAGCTCCGAGGCGCATCCCGGCGTGTATTTTAAGACGCGCATGGGCTGGCGGGGCGGGGCGTTGCCGTTCAGATCCGCCACATCCAGGGCCTTTTCAATGTGCAGCTCCCGCTTTTTGCCGTTTTTGTCCAGGCGGTCATAATCAAACAGGCGGTAAGTGAGGTTGGAGCTTTCCTGTATCTCCGCGATCAGGGCTCCGGCGCCGATTGCGTGGACCTTTCCCGCCTGGATAAAAAATACGTCGTCCTTTTTGATGCGTACCTTCTGCAGATATTTTTCCACCGTTCCCAGCAGGATGCTTTTTTTGAGAGCTTCCCGGTTTATGCTTTGCCTGAAGCCGTACACGATCCTGGCGTCTTCCGCCGTATCCAGCACATACCACATTTCCGTTTTGCCCAGAGAGCCGTTTTCATGCTCAAACGCGTAGGCGTCGTCCGGGTGCACCTGTACCGAAAGGTCCTGCCTGGCATCGATTAGCTTGATCAGTATCGGCAGCTCTCCCAGAGTGCGCATATGCGTTCCCAGATATTCAGGATGCCGCCGCAGCACCTCCGCCAGAGCTTCTCCCTGAAACTGCCCGCTTGCCACAATGCTCTGACCGTCCGCGTGGGTGGAGCACTCCCATGTCTCCGCCAGAGGCTCCATTGGGATATCCTTTGAAAAATCGTCATTGAGGCGGGTTCCGCCCCAAAGATAATCCTTCCCCGCGGGCTTCAGAAGAAAGGGCTCAGCTTTCCAGCCGGAATTTCTGTTTGTCATGTACGCTGATCTCCTCTCCGAGCTGTACCTCCATCACCTTCAGCTCCGTGTCGGCAATGATGGTATGCCGGCACCCTGCCTGCATGGTAACCACATCGCCGGGCTTTACGGGCTGCTCCATGCCGTCAACAATGGTTCGTCCCGTGCCGGAAATGATGGTCCAGACCTCGTCCCGCAGCTTATGACTGTGGTAATTCATCATGTGGCCGGCATTTAACGTGACCTTGATTGTCATGCTGCCGTCCTCAATGTCCATGACCCGGAAGCTGCCCCAGGATTTTTCCGCAAACATCACCGGGCGTTCTATTTCGTCAACATAAGGCTTGATATAGCTGGACTGCTCCTTGTCGGAGACCAAAATTCCCTCGGGGCTTGCCGAAACCACGATATCCTTCAGCCCCATGCATAAAACCGGCAAATCCAGCTCGTTTATCACATGCACGTTGCGGCAGGTCTCGTTTTGGATTGCATTCCCCACACAGGCGTCATCCATTGCCTCCGTCAGCGTATTCCATGTTCCCAGATCCTTCCATTGCCCGTTAAAACGCATGACCTTGATATGTTCTTCCTTTTCCACAACCGCATAGTCAAAGCTGATCCTGGTCAGAGTCTCATACCGGTCAAACAGATCGTGATAATCCGTAAAATCAATGAGCTCGTGGGCCTTGTCCAGCACATATTTGAGCTTGTAGGCAAAGACGCCGCCATTCCAGAGGGCGCCCCGGGAAATATACTCCTTTGCCGTCTCTGCGTCCGGCTTCTCCTTAAAGGCCTTCACGCCGCTGACGGCGTCCCGGCTTCCCGGGATAATGTAACCGTATTTCTCGCTGGGATAGGTGGGCTCAATGCCCATCAGGACAAGATTGGCGTCCTCTTCCGCAGCCAGCTGCCCCAGCTTTGCCAATGCCTCAAAATAATCCTGCTCCACGGCAGGGTCCACCGGGCAGACAACCACAGGCTCCTCCGCGGAGACGCCCTGGACGTCATGGAGATAGGCGGTGGCCAGAGCGATTGCCGGAAACGTGTCTCTCCGGCAGGGCTCCACGGAAATGCCCACGGCTTCTCCCAATTGGTTGCGTATGGAGGAGACCTGGGTCCTGGATGTGGCGATGGTCACCCTGGCATCCTTATCCGTCCGGAGAAGCTGCCTGTAGACCCGCTGCACCATGGACTCATATTCTCCCTGAGGCGTCTTGAAAATTTTGATAAACTGCTTGGAGCGTATATCGTTGGACAATGGCCAAAGCCGCTTCCCCGAGCCGCCGGATAATAAAATAATGTTCACACTAACTCCTATCTGCCCGCTCCAGCGGGCATAAAAATCAGGATTGTGAAATGTTCTATTTCACATTAACTCCTATCTGCCCGCATTAGCGGGCATAAAAATCAGGATTGTGAAATGTTCTATTTCACATTACTCCTATCTGCCCGCTTCAGCGGGCATAAACTATCTTCCATAAATACCGTGCCGGAAATGGCTTACCGTTCGGCGCGCATGGGATTATTTAGGAAATCCTCATAGGCCAGCCGGATGCCGTCTTCCAGCTCGGTCCTGTAGCGCCAGCCCAGGGCGGCTGCCTTGGAGACATCCAGAAGCTTGCGGGGCGTGCCGCAGGGCTTGCTGGTATCCCAGCGGATTTCGCCCTCATAGCCGATCACCCTGGCGACCAGCTTAGTGAGCTCTTTGATCGTAAGCTCTTTTCCCGTTCCCGCGTTGACCGTCTCGCTGCCGCTGTAATGGTTCATCAGAAAGACGCAGAGATCCGCAAGGTCGTCCACATATAAAAATTCCCGAAGCGGGCTGCCGTCCCCCCAGCAGGTCACATACGGCAGATTTTGTTCCTTCGCCTCGTGAAAACGGCGGATCAGCGCCGGAAGCACATGGCTGTGGGTGGGATGATAATTGTCGTTGGGACCGTAAAGATTGGTGGGCATCACCGAGATATAGTCGGCGCCGTACTGCCTGTTCAGATATTCGCAGTACTTTAACCCTGAGATCTTTGCCAGCGCGTATGCCTCGTTGGTCTTTTCCAGCTCGCTGGTCAGCAGGCAGCTCTCCTTCATGGGCTGCGGCGCCAGGCGCGGATAGATGCAGGAGGAGCCCAGGAATTCCAGCTTTTTGCAGCCGTTTTGCCATGCGGAATGAATCACGTTCATCTCCAGGATCATGTTATCATACATAAAATCCGCAAGCGCGCCTTCGTTTGCCGCGATTCCGCCTACCTTTGCCGCTGCCAGAAAGACATATTCGGGCTTCTCCCGGGCAAAGAATTTCTCCACCTGGTCCTGCCGGCACAGATCCAGCTCCTTATGGGTTCTGGTCAGAATATTGGTATAGCCCTGGCGCTCCAGCTCGCGGATAATAGCGGAGCCCACCATGCCCCGGTGCCCGGCAACGTATATTTTAGCGTCCTTTTCCATGTTTTACCGATTCCTTTCGTTTTAGCGCGGATTAATAATAAATGCCTGATTTTCAAGCTTCGTTGCCGGATGCCTGGGCCGCCTGCTTTAAAGCCTTCTCGGTTTTTGCCAGCGCCCGGTCGTGCTTTGCCATAATGTGGATCAATTCGCTGTAGCTTGTCTTCTGGGGATTCCAGCCCAGCACGGTTTTTGCCTTTGTGGGATCTCCCCAGAGATTGTCCACATCGGTGGGGCGGAACCATGCGGGATTGACACAGACCAGCAGCTTTCCGGTCTTTTTGTCATACCCCTTCTCGTCGAGACCCCTGCCCTCCCAGCGGATGTCCATGCCGTTTGCCGCAAAGGCTTTTTCGGTAAAATCTCTCACTGTGTGCTGCTCTCCGGTGGCAATGACAAAATCCTCCGGGGTATCGTGCTGCAGAATCAGCCACATACATTCCACGTAATCCCTGGCGTAGCCCCAGTCGCGCAGGGAATCCATATTGCCAAGCTCCAGATGATCCTGCAGCCCCTCCGCAATGCGCCCTGCCGCCAGCGTGATTTTGCGGGTCACAAAGTTTTCTCCACGGCGCTCGGATTCATGATTAAACAGGATTCCGTTGACCGCGAACATGCCGTAGGCCTCGCGATACTCCTTTGTGATCCAGAAGCCGTACTGCTTTGCCACGGCATAGGGACTGTAGGGATGGAAGGGCGTGGTTTCCTTCTGCGGAACCTCCTCCACCTTTCCGTACAGCTCGGAGGTGGATGCCTGATAAATCCTGGTTTTGGAAATCAGGTTTAAAATTCGCACCGCCTCCAAAATACGCAGCACACCTATGGCGTCCACGTCGCCGGAGTACTCCGGTACGTCAAAGGACACCTGTACGTGGGACTGCGCGGCCAGATTATAGATCTCGTCAGGCTGTACCAGCCCAATAATGCGGATCAGGGAGGAAGAATCGGACAGATCGCCCTCGTGCAGGGTTATGGCATTTTCAGCCAGCAGATGGTCGATACGTGCCGTGTTGGAAATGGAGGCCCGACGGATAATCCCGTGTACCTCATATCCCTTTTCCAGTAAAAATTCTGCCAAAAAGGACCCGTCCTGACCTGTAATGCCTGTAATCAGTGCTTTTTTCATAAAATACCTTCACTTTCTTTTTGTAGTCTTCTGCGTATGACCGTGATTCATGCGTCCTGCTTTGTGGGTTTTTTGCAGAATACGGCTTATATGCTGCACAATAGATAACTCTGGTTTTTTATTATAAGCATATGTTTTGCAGCATAAAAGTGTATATGTTGGATTTTTTTAGCACAATATTGACTTTATGTGGTAGAATGTTGACACAGAAGGTCATTGTGTCACGAAAGGAACGGTTATGGAAAAATCTCTTTTTCAGGACCATCAGGTAGACTCGGCGCGTATCCTTTATACGCCGTCCGTATTTGCAAACGCCAATCTGATTCATTTACAGGAGATCGGCACGCTTACCGCCCTGAAGCCCCATACAAGCAGAAGGGAAAATCTCGCCTCTTATCTTTTTTTTCTGGTGAAAAGCGGCTCCGGCTTTCTGGAATATGAGGGAACGGTCTATCCGCTGGCGGCGGGGGACTGCGTCTTTTTGGATTGTAGAAAGTCCTATTCCCACAGGACGGAGGGCGATCTGTGGGAGCTTGGCTGGGTTCATTTTTTCGGCCCCAACATGAGCGCCATTTACAAAAAATATGTGGAGCGGGGAGGGAATCCCTGCTTTCACGCCCAAGACGCCGGGGCCTATGAGGCGCTTCTCTCGGAGCTGCACGCCATAGCCGATTCCAGTTCCTATGTGCGGGACATGAAGATTTATGAGAAGCTCACGGCGCTTTTGGCGCTTTTGATGGAGGAGAGCTGGCAGCCTGCAGGCTCTGCCCGCGCAAGCGCACAAAAACGCGATATGCAGGATATCAAGGAATATCTGGACGGGCATTATCGGGAGAAAATATCTCTGGATGCTCTTGCCGAGCGTTTTTATATCAATAAGTTTTACCTTTCCCGTCTGTTTAAAAATCAGTTTGGCGTTTCGGTGAGCCATTATCTGCTCCAGGTGCGCATCACCCATGCGAAGTGGCTGCTGCGGTTCTCGGCCCTGTCCATGGAGGAGATCAGCCGCCAGTGCGGCATGAATGACGCCAACTATTTTTCCAGAATATTCAAAAAGGTGGAGCGGATGACGCCGGGAGAATTTCGGCGGCTGTGGTAGAAGTGCCGGCTGTATTTGTATGTGGAAATTTTTGTATGTTTTTGTTATAATGGTTGTGATAAAAAGGCTGCGGGATTTACGCGCCGTGAGGAAATGGGGGCTGTTATGTCTGTACAGGGAGAAGTAGGTGGACAGGTAAGGGAAAAAACAAGGATAGACGTGCATGAACCGAGGCATTATAAGGTAATTATGCACAACGACGACTTTACCTCAATGGAGTTTGTGGTTGAGATATTGATGGATATTTTTCATAAGGACGGGCTGGAGGCGGAGAGGCTGATGCTTACGGTCCATAAGAGCGGAAGGGCGGTTGTAGGCGCATACCCCTATGATATTGCGGTTACAAAGGCCCGGATGGCATCGGCAAGGGCAAGGGAGGAAGGATTCCCCTTAAGGCTGACAGTGGAGGTATAAGGAGAGCGTATGAGTGAATCAAAGGAAGTGGCGGAGATTATCAACATGGCATTCAGGCTTGCCATAGACGCAGATTTTGGGATGGTGACGCCGGAGCTGGTATTGTATGTCATCTGCCAGAACGCCGTATTTGCGGAGGCGTTTGAAAACTGCGGCGGAGATATTAAAAAGCTGGATTATGATTTAAAGACATATCTTGAGACATATATGGAGCCGGCAGATGAGGGGGGAAGCCCGGAGCTTTCACAGGGCATGAAGGATATGCTGGAAGCAGCCTGCATAACCGCTGAGAGCAGCGCAAGGGAAACGGTGGAGCTGACACATATCATATATGCCGTCTATGGGCTGGAGGAGAGCTATGCCGTCTATTATATGCGCAGGCAGGGCGTAGAGAAGGTGGAGCTGCTGAGAGAATTGTCCATGGCGTATGACGAAGGGCGCAACGACGGAAGCTCCGGCGCGGATAAGGTGTCGGCGGGCATGCAGGACGGTGAAGCGGAGGATAAAGAGGCGGAGGAGGGAGGTTCCTCAAAGGACTCCTGGCTGCAGTATGCCCCCTGCCTGAACGACTGTCTGGAAGGGGTGAATCCCCTGATCGGCAGGGAGGAGGAATTGGAGAGGACCATGCAGATCCTCTGCCGCAAGGATAAAAACAATCCCCTTCACATAGGAGAGCCGGGAGTGGGCAAGACGGCTATCGTCTACGGGCTGGCGGCGCTGCTGAACAAGGACGAGGTTCCCGCGCCTTTGCTGGGGGCGAAAATATTTTCCCTGGATCTGGGCGGTCTGCTGGCGGGGACGCAGTACCGGGGCGACTTTGAAAAGAGACTGAAAAAGGTCATGGATGGCATAAGCCGTGAGGAGAAGCCCATTGTCTATATCGATGAAATTCATAATATCGTAGGGGCGGGCGCGGTGAACGGAGGAAGCTTTGACATATCCAATATGCTCAAGCCGTATCTGTCCGCGGGCAATATCCGCTTTATCGGAGCCACCACCTATGAGGAGTACAAGAAGCATTTTGAGAAAAATAAAAGCCTGGTAAGGCGGTTTCAGAAAATTGAGATAGGTGAGCCGAAGCTGCCGGATGCCGTTCGGATACTGGAAGGGCTGAAAAAGAATTATGAGGATTTTCATGGGGTGTCCTATGGGGAGGGTGTGCTGCAATACGCGGTGGAGGCCAGCGCAAGGTATATCAATGAGCGGTATCTGCCGGATAAGGCTATAGATTTGATGGACGAGGCGGGGGCGTACCTGCGCCTGCATCCTCTTGACAGGGAGACACAGTCCGTGAGCAGAGAGCTGGTCGACGAGATCCTGTCGCGGACCTGCCAGATTCCCAGGAAGGCGGTGGAAAGCGACGAGACGGAGACGCTTGCGACCCTGGAGAAGCGCCTGCAAAGCCGGGTGTACGGACAGGAGGAAGCCATCTCCCAGGCGGTCAATGCGGTGAAATTCTCCAGGGCAGGGCTGCTTGAGGAAGGAAAGCCTCTGGCGAGCCTTCTGTTCGTAGGTCCCACGGGAGTGGGCAAGACGGAGATTGCCAAAAGCCTTGCCGAGGAGCTGGGCATTAGGCTGATACGCTTTGACATGAGCGAATATGAGGAGAAGCATGCCGTGGCAAAGCTGATCGGAGCCCCGGCGGGCTATGTGGGCTATGAGGAGGGCGGACTGCTCACGGAGGAGATCCGCAAATCGCCTCATGCGGTACTTCTGCTGGACGAGATCGAAAAGGCCCACTCCGATATTTACAACATCCTCCTTCAGGTAATGGATTATGCAACCCTGACGGACAATCAGGGCAGGAAGGCGGATTTCAGAAACGTGATCCTGATTATGACCTCCAACGCGGGGGCCAGCCGGATGGGAAAGCACGGTATCGGCTTTGTGGAGCAGGATATAAAAAAGGATGCGATCATGGAGGAGGTAAAACGCATTTTTCAGGCGGAATTCCGCAACCGTCTGAACCGGATCGTGGTATTCCGCAGCATGGATGAAAAAATGGCGGAACAGATCGTGGAGAAGAAGCTGAAGGAGCTGCAGACAATGCTCTCCGCAAAAAATGTGGAGCTTGCTGTGGACGACAGTGCAAGGAGGCTTATAAAAGAAAAGGGCATCAGCGCTGAATACGGCGCCAGGGAGATCGAGCGGGTCATCGGCAGCAGGGTCAAGCCGCTTCTTGTGGACGAGATCCTGTTCGGAAGGCTGAAGGAGGGCGGCCGGTGCGGCCTGACGGCTCAAGACGGAGAGCTTCGGCTTGTGTTTGCATGAGAATTATTGACACTTTATATTTTGACTGGCAAAAAGGCAGATTAGTAGAGACAGACAGCATGGGGGTAGAAATATGCCGGTTTTTCGTTTATCTGAAAATGAAATATCTTTTCCGGGTCCGACGTTGGCGGAGCCGGACGGGCTTCTCGCCGTGGGAGGAGACCTGAGTGTGGAGCGTCTATTGCTCGCCTATACCCACGGAATTTTTCCGTGGTACGATCCCGGCGAGGAAATATTGTGGTGGTGCCCGAAGGAGCGTTTTGTGATTTTTCCCGGGGAGATACATGTGTCCCATTCCATGAAAAAATACATGAGGAAGCACCAGTTCCGGGTACGGCTGAACAGGGACTTTGCGGATACCATGCACCGATGCAGGGTGAAAAGAGAATTTGCGGAGGGCACATGGATATCTGACGAGATGGAGGAGGCGTACCTGAATCTACATAAAGCGGGCTATGCGGTCAGCGTGGAGGTATTTGAGGACGGCGAGCTTGCGGGAGGCTTTTACGGTGTAACCGTCGGAAAGTGCTTTTTCGGTGAGAGCATGTTTTCGGAAAAGAAGAATGGGTCGAAGACGGCGCTGATCGTCTTTGCGCGGTTTTTGCAGCAGCATGAATTTCTGTTTATAGACTGCCAGTTCCACACCGAGCATCTGGAAAGCATGGGCGGCAGGTATATTTCCTGGGAGGAATACGACAGGCTGCTTTCGGAAGGAACCGGAAACGGAGGATAAAGAATATCATTATGAATATATACTTACAGATAGGAATCGGGCTGCTCCCCGGATTGGCTGCCGCCGCTTTTTTCTTGTTTAAAAGAAAGGCGTTCCAGCTCAGGAAAATAATGTTTTCCATTGGGCTTTTGTCCGTGTGCGGCGGTTTGATATTTGCCGGAGTAAGGGAAGCCGTTATGGACGGAGCCTTTGCCAGACGTCTCTCCCGGGAGGATATGATGGCGTTTGCCAACGCGCTGGCGCTGGAGGGAGCCCTGGACGAGGCGTCGGAGGTGCTGGAGCAGTACAGCGCAGGCTACGGGTATGACGACGACTGCCGCCTTTTGACGGCGCGTCTGAAGCTTTTGAGAGGCGATTATGAAAGCGCAGACGGATTGTATCGTTATCTGGTTTCGGAGTCGGGAGGCGGACTGCTGGAAAGCGATGCGCCTGAGGTCGGGTTTGCGGCGGCAGGGGCGGGCCGTGACATGTCCGAGCTGGTAATGATACAGTATCTGCAGAGCATAGGGGCGGATTTGGAAGCCTATGGATATACCGACGCGGCGTATGGCGACGGTATGGCTGTCCTGCAGACGGATACCGGGGACATAAGGCGGGAGGTCGAAGAAGCCATAAAGGCTTCTTATAGGATCAGCGAGGCGGCAGAGGATTGTGCCCGGGCAGTCGGCGGCGTCTCCGGGGCATTTAATTCGCAGGAGAATCCTGATCAGGCCCAGGACCGGGAGGCCGCCGTAAAATACAGGCGCGCTTTTGCCGCCGTGGAAAGGGACACCCCGGAGTTTTTGGCGCTTGACTGTGTAAAAAGGGCAAGAATAAAGGCTTATGTCATGGCGGGCGATTATGACTCCATTACGGAGAAAATAAATGCGGGCTCCTCCTATCATGAGCTGATGGTTGCCGCCGAGCTTTATATGGCCGGTATGGTAAAAAAATCGGATTTTGACAGGAATTATCAGCTCATTGCCGACAGGGATGCGGAAGCGGTCAGGGATCAAATGGACAGGATATACGACAGAGTGCGGGATGATTTGTCCAGGGTTGAGAGGAAGGGCTTAAAGGCCAGAATTTCAGCTATTTCCGGCCAGCTGGGAGACCCGGTGCTGGCGACGCTCAAGGAGCGACTGGCAGCCCTTGTACAGGATGCGGGCACAGACAGGACCAAGGTATGGCTGCAGCTTGCCAAAATAGAAAATTATTTTGGCAATCAGACCGCAGCGGACGGCTATCTGAGGGAAGCCATATACAGCTCCCAGGATTGCGGGGATGACAGCTATGCGTCCGCCATGTCCCGGATTATAAGGGTCATGGAGAATGACGGGGACGGGGAGCTGGAAAACATCAAAAATGTCTCCGATTATGTGAAGGTCATGCTGGAGCATTCCCTGACGGTGGACGTGGGGGAGGCTCTGTCCACGGAGCAGCAGGCTTTTGCCGGACACGCGTTGGTGGAGGTGGCGGAGACCCTGGCGGATGCGGGCTTTGCCCAGACGGCTGTGGATTTTGTCAGCCGCGCCATGACCGCGATAACCATTGGCAGGATCGATATAACCGCTTTCCCTTCCGTCGTTTCCAGGGTTCAGATTTCCAGCGATAACCTGAGCGGGGAAAGGGAGCTTGCAAAGGGAATCAGCATTTATGACTGCGGCGTGCAGATAACGGATTTCACGTTAAAAAAGATCGACTATTCCGGCTCCAATATCATTCTGCTGTGCGACGTGTCCGGCAGCATGCAGGGAAGTATCCAGCATTTAAGGGATGCCGTAATTACGTTTATAAATGATAAGAATGCGCAGGAGAGGCTGTCGGTAGTAACCTTTAGTAATGCCATTGTTGGCACGGCTGAGTTCGGGTCGTCTGACGAAAGCCTGACTGCCTTTGCGGAATCCATGTACGCGGTGGGCGGAACGGATATTTTTTCCGCGGTAGTAAACTGCCTTGGAAGCTTTCCTTCGGACAGGGATGCCAACAATGTGCTTATTGTTATGACGGACGGGCAGGACGGCAACCGCAAGGACGGTAAGACTATCCGTGAGCAGATCGGTTCCCTGGCCCTGTCTAAGGGTGTGACGGTTTATACCGTGGGTCTGAGCGAGGGTGTGGATACGGCTTATCTGAATCAGATCGCAGACAGCGGAAACGGGGAATTCGTATATGTGTCGGACAGCGCCAGCCTGACCTCCTTTTATAATATGCTTCATCAGCAGGTCAATAGTCAATACGAGCTGGCATACGAGGCGACGGATACCATGACAATGTCAGGGAGAACCTTGGAGGTAACGCTCCCTGCGGAAAAGACAAGGGACGTCAAAGCCTATTCCGTGGGAGCGGAAGACCCTGAGGCAGACGGCCTGGAGGTGACGCAGGGCCTGTCCATAGCAGGCTTGTCGCCCAGGTATCTGTACAAGGGGCTTCAGGACGTGGAGGTAAGGCTGAAGGGAACAGGGTTTAAAAAGGACGACGCCATATCGGTTAAGCTCAACGGCAATATCGATTATACGCTGAAAGCCGAATTTGTGGATTCGGAGACCTATAGGCTTACCGTTCCGGCAGGTATTGCGGTGGGAACCTATCATGTGGAGGTGGCCATCGGTTCTAAAAAGAAGGTAATTCAGAACGGATTTTCCGTCATCGTGCCGGGTAAGGAAAAGAAGACGGCGTTCGGTCCTTATGTTTTCACCTCGGCGGAACAAATAGAAAACGGCGACGGCAGCCTCACTCTCCGGGGAGCCGTCACCCTGAACGGCTGGCTGCGCTTTAAGGGGGATGTGTCCATAGCCGGGGATATAGAGGAGGGCAGCTATGTCAGCGTGTCTGATTACAGCGGGTCCTATGTGGAGTTTGATGCCTCCACCGCAGAGGGAATCGGCAGCTTCCTGGCGTCAAAGGGAATCAGTCTGGACATACCGGCGCTGCGCCAGTTTAAGCTCTATAATGATCCGCAGAATCTGTATGATTATTCCAAATATATGGTACAGGAAATCTCGCCGGGGATTTTGTCGATTCATCAGCTGGTGCGGTTCGACAGCCCCACGATAAGGCTGTATCCCAACAGCATAGGCGTGTATTATTCCACCGGCACAACGATACTGCCGTATCAGGATAAGATCCTGGGGTCGGCGGCGGATGATCTGTTTAAGTTCAAATTTGAAGGCAGCGCGCAGATAACGGACAAAAATGTGGGCATCGTCATTGACGCCTCCTACGATGATCCGTCAAACGACAACTACAGTCATCAGATAAACCTTTTGAATTCGCCCGTATACTTTAACGGTTCCTTTGCGGTGAAGATCGATACCCTGCAAAACGAATATACGCTGGGCGCCATGGTAAATCTTGCCTTCCTGGCAAAGCAGTCGGGCCTGGGCGCGGAGGTTTCCTGGAAGGGGCGTTTGATACCGGATTCCGTGAAGCTGGAGCTGGAGCTGGCGAAGGCGGTGAAGCTTCCCACGGCATTTCCCATAGAGGTCAACGACTTTTCCTTTATGGTCTCGGACATCAACACTGCCATAGAAAAGGGTAATTTCTTAAGTCTGATGTTTACCGGCTCCGCATCCTTCAGCAGCCTGAAGGTCAAGGAATATATCCCGGCCATGGGAAAAATTTTGGGGGACATGAGCCTTCTTGAAATGCCTGAAACCACGGCATCCATCAGGATTTCGCCTTTCCGGCTGGAGGCCGACGCAACGCTTATGTTTCTGAGTGAGATCAAGCTTGCGGAGGCAGGGGTGAAGCTTGGGAGCTTTGCGTACACCAACAGCCTGCTGCAATTGGATTCGGCAGACGTCACTGGACTGAGCGCGGCGTTAAAGGTGGGCATTATGTGGGATACCGCAGACGGACGGGTGAGCCTGGAGCTGTCAGGTTCGGGAGAGATCGATGCACATACCAGGTTTGTGGGAATCGATATGACCGGGACGGCGGCGTATGATATCGGATGGTGGATCATCAGAAGCGAGAATAAGGTCACGGGAGAGTTTGCGCTGGGGCTTTACACCACCCATGCGGGCAGGCAGCAGTTTGTGTTTACCTATAGAACGCGGTCGGGCAACGGCAAGGTAAAGGGAAAGTTTTATTACATAGATGAAAATGGCAAGTGCGGTAAAAGCAATGGAACCTTGAGCTAGGTCATGGAGGAACAGAGGTATGTTGTATAGGAAAATATGGACGGTGGCCGGGGGGTATCTTCTGCTTTTTGCATGTCTGATGCTCAATGCCGTCTCCGCGTCTGCGGAGACAAAGCAGGCGGAGCTTATAACCCTGGAGCGGCAGGGGGACCTGGCGGTCATGTTTACGTTTGACAGTGAGCCGGTGGATATTGTGTTTATATCGCCGTCAGGTCAGGAGAAAAGGGTCTCCGACCCGGATGTGGAATTTACAGGCGGAGGGCTGTGGAGCACCTACAGGATATCCGATGCCGAAGCGGGCACATGGCTGGTGGAATATGACCTGAAATCCAACAGCGGAATCGATTATTCTATTATTGAGGATGATTTCGGGCTGTGGATACAGTATTTGGAGGTGGACAATGCCGACGGAGAAAAAATTCTTTCGGGCGGCGGGGAGCCCGGTGCCATTAGCGGCGGTCAGGAAGAAAAAACCGTTATCGGGGAGGAGCAGGTCAGCGTAAGGTTTGAGGCGGAATGCGAGTCGGAGGTATTAAGATATAATTACACGCTTTATGCGGTAGATACCTTGGACACGGGAGCGAACCTTATGCTTTCGTCGGGGACGGCACGGTCGGGGGAGGAAAAGCAGATAACCGTCCGGCTCACGTCGCTTTCCAGCGGAAGCTATGTCCTGAGGCTGGAGGTATATTATCGGACGGAAGCGGCTGAAATATTCGATTCCGTGGATACGATGCCCTTTGATTACGCCAATCCAAACGAACCGAACAGCATGGAAAATTTTGCGCTGGATATTGACACGGGCAATCTCACCTGCGCCGTGGACTGGAAGGCATATGCGAAATGGGGGCACGATTCCTACAGGCTGTCGGTCTATGGGGACGGGCAGCAGGTGTATTCCGGCGAGCTGGATAAAAGCGTGAAGGCTGCCAGCGTTGTTTTTCCGGAGGGAACAAAGGAATTAACGGTTGCGCTCTCCTATAAGGACAACGGGGTCTGGTCCAGCCCGTTGACCAAAACGGTGGACCTGAACAGGGAATATATCCGCCTTACAACAGGGGAGGTCACCAATGCAGGTCAGGCTGCCCTGGAATACCTTGTGCTGTCGGAGCGCCTGCTGGAGCTCAGCGTAAACGAAACGGAGGGAAGCTTTTTATTACAGGATAAGGGTGAGCTGTCATTTGACCTTGTGCAGGGGGAAAACCATATCCATGCAAGCATTGAGAGCGAACCCTTGATTTGCTTCGTAATCGACAAGGATATTTATTTCGATCCCTATCCGCCCGAAATCAAGTTGTTTGAAGGGTTGGACGGGAAGACCTTTTCCGGCGGCAGCATCGATATTCCGGGGAAAATAACCGGCGGAAGCAGGCTGCTTGTTAATGGCGGCGAGGTAAAGCTGGGAGAGAACGGGGAATTTTGCGTAAGCGTGGAGCTTGCCCCCGGTGAAAATGTTATTACTATCGAAGCTCTGGATGTAAACGGAAATTCCGCCCTGATGAATTTAACCCTTTACAGGGCGTCAAGTGGTCTTGGAGCCGACGGCGCCAGGGACGGAGCGCCGGGGCTTTATCCGCTGCTGGGCGCGCTGGCGGCGAGCCTTCTGATTATTATTTTCTCAGCTATATTTATGAGGAAGAAGGCAAAGGAACCGAAGACAAAGGAGCGGCGCGAAAAGGTTTTCCGGCGGTGGAAATGGCTCCTGTGGGACGGCGCTTTGGCAGCAGCGTCAGCGGCATGTATCTATGGATTTGCCGTCTGCTATAGGCGTGTCAATTCCATGGCGTTTCTGGAGCTGGCGGAGAAGTCCGCATCCACGGCGGTACGGTATCTGCGGCTTGAAAAAGCGTTTGCCATAGCCTCGCTGGGATTGCTTATTCTTTTGGCGCTGAGTGCTGCCATAACCGTTATCAGGACGAAAAAGAGGGAAAAGGCAGGTACGGGCGAGCCGGCACATAAGGAGGAATAGATTTGCTGGAGGTATTTTTAGTATTATTGGTCATAGCCGCAGTTTTGACATTCATATACATGAAGTGGATACGCTACAGGGCGGTGGGGCAGACGGAAGGGGTGTGCGTGGAGGTAAAGACCGAGTGTGAGGCTTCCAACGGCAGCCCCTATAACAGGCAGCTTAGAGGGCGCGACAGCAGAATGTACAGACCCTATATCCGTTACAGCTGGGAAGGGAGAGAGTATGTGGCCAGGTCCGTTGCGGCGTACGGCCGGGCGAAAATATTTCCCGGGGACAGGGTCGGGGTGCTGGTAAACGATGAGGACAGGGAGCTGGTGAAAATTATATAGATATCTTTATGCAGAGCAGGCAGCGGCAGGAAATAATTGCAAAAACAGGATAATTGCCAAAAATGAGTAAATGCATCAAGAGCCAAATGCATCAAGAGCGAATAAATACATAGAGAACTAATAAATGCATAAAGAACGATTAAATACATTAAGAATAAATAAATGTAATAAGAACCAATAAATGCATTAAGGACGAATAAATACATAAAGAGCCAATAAATGTATTAAAAACAAATAAATACATGAAGGAACCAATAATTGTATGAAGAACAATTAATAACAAAAGAAGACAAATTCAGATAATTATTGACGTATTTTGCCGCAGGCAGTATACTGAACTAGGCAATATAATCAAATAATCGGCCTTGGAACGGAGGCGTCCCGGAAGAAATTTTCAGGTGTGGCTTGTAGTATGAGGGTTTTCACCAAGGAGCGCAGAAGTGAACAGGCAGAACAAGGTCCCACAAGCGGGAACCGGAACGGGAGGAGAGATAGTTATGGCTTTTTGTGAAAGATGCGGAAAGGAACTTGGACCCGGTCAAAAATGTGACTGCCAGAAGGTTCAAAAGGCGAAGGCAGCCCAGGCCGCGGAGGGAGCGGCAGCGCCTAAGAAAAAAAATAATCTGGCGATAATCGGTGCGGCGGCAGCGGCAGTGGTGGTAGTCCTGGGGGTCATTATTTTTGTCGTTGCAGGCTCCAGCAGCTATAAGACGCCGGTTAAGGAGCTGGTAAAGCTGATCAACAAGCAGAGCTCGGATGTATTTGCATATCAGGAGCTGATTATTAACCCCTATGAGGTGGCTTATAATCAGGACGCATATAAGATTTTGAAGAAAAATGATGATTACCGGGACGAGTTTGAGCTGGCCAAGGAGTTTCTTGCAGACTTCTATGACGCCAACGACGGTTTTAGGATCTCCAGCTGTGATTTTGTCAAAGCCGAGAAGATGAAGGGCAGCGCTTTGCGCGACGTTCAGAGAACCCTTTTTGACAGCGATGAATATGAGGATCTCCTTGAAGAATTTGATGAAATGGACAAGGGGGATTACGAGGATATGGCAGACGACCTGGATATTTCCATAAGCGATGCAAAGCAGCTTGTAAAGGAAACTAAAAAGGCGCTTAAGGCCATGCTTAAGGCGGAGGTGGAGGACGGATACACCGTGACGCTGCGCTTCTATGGGGAGTATGACGGCGCCGAGGAGAAGACCGAGAAGATCGAGGGTATCAAAATTATCAAGTTGGACGGAACCTGGTTTATTTATAATCCTTCGCTTATGTTTGAGAAGTTTAACTTCCAGAATGATGAGCTTTATGTGGATATGCACAGAGTGTACAGATATGTAAATATAGCTTCGTTTGGCAATTTTTAGGTGGATGCTTATGTATTATCATTTTTATGGCTGGCAGACCGCCGGTAATGTAAAAGCGGTAAATCATATTTATAAGGGTATTGACACGCCCATTGCTCTCTATGACGCTCTGTGTTCCGTCTGGTGCGCCGATACCTGCGCGCCGCGGATGCGCTCCGAGTGGACGGAGGAAAATAAAACCCTGGGGCAGTGTTCCATAACCGCGTTTCTGGCACAGGATATTTTCGGGGGCGAGGTGTATGCCATGCCTACGGATAACGGCGGCGTACATTGCTATAACGTTGTGGAAGGTTATGTTTTTGACCTGACCAGCGAGCAGTTTGGCCAGGGGGCTGAGAAGCTCTGCTATGAGGGAAACGAGCTGCAGGACCGGGAGATGGAGAGCCATTTTGGCAAGGAGGAAAAGCGCCTGAGATATGAGTATCTGAAGGAGCAGCTTTGCCGCAGGACCGATGCTTCCGGTTGAGGGCAGATATCTGCCTGTCAGACATACTGAAAAACGGGTTCCGGAATACTCCGGAACCCGCTGTTTTTTAGCGTAGTTTTTTGTTAAACAAAGGATATTACAATGCTTTCCGTTGAAATGTTCAGCATCCTTGAAACGCACTCCGTTATTTCTGTCTCCAGGGTGCCATGTCCGATGCCATCCGGGGACACGGTAACCTTAACTGTAGCTCCGGCAATCTCACCCTCCGACCAGTTTATGTCTGCTTCGCAAGCCCCAATTTTGTCAAAGCGTTCGAGAGCCGAGGCCACTTGCTTCTCCACCCAATCATGCTCCAGATTCTCTTTTTCCATATCCGTAAATTGGTGGTTATGGACTGCATTTTCCTCTCCGTACTTATTTGCTATCGGAACCGCTAAGCATATGATTCCCAGGACAAGGGTGCAGACGCCAATACCTATAATTTGAATGGTGTTTCTGTTTTTCATAAGTATACTCCTTAAAATCTCCAAGCAGCGGACACCTTTTATTCCTGCGGGCAATGAGCCAAGCGGATGCGCCAGCATCCATTTGGCGAATGCCGCGAGGGTCAAAGACCATAGTGTCCTCTGGACGCATTGTACTTTGCTGTGTTGCATGGTTGATACCCCGTCAGCCTGCTGAGGGGGCTTTGATTACTGCGGGCAATGAGCCAAGCGACCGTACTTCAAGCCAACCAGGGCTTGCTTGGACAGCTGACGAATGCCGCGAGGGTCAAAGACCATAGCGTCTTCTGGACGCATTGTACTTTGCTGCATTGCATGATTGATATTCCGTCAGCCTGCTGAGGGGTTATTGACTATTGCGGAAGATATTTTTTTGTAATTTAAAGTTTACTTTATATTATATAATTTGTCAAATAAAATAATGTAGTCAAACGCTGTTATTGTCTGGCACATAGGTTCTTCCGGCTAAAGTTTGTATAAATTGGCGCATTCATTTTGGGGATGCGGAAGCGCATAAAGGCAGAAATACAAAAGACAGGAATACAAAAGACAGGAATACAAAAGACAGGGATATAAAAAGACTGACAAGCAGTGGCGTTTATGGTATAGCCACGGCCTGTCAGTCTGTGAAAGTCAAATATTTTGATGCTATGTACGTTTTTACTTGGATGCCGTCACGGAAGTGATGTGAGGATTGGGACCGTTATACCAGTACAGGAAGCCCTCCATGTCGATCTTGTCGCCGATCTTGAGGTTCTGAACAGCCTTGTAGACATCCGTATCCTTGTCGCAGAGGTAGGACTCTACGGTGAAGGTATAGGTTGCGCCGTTGAGGGATACGTTAAAGTACAGGTCGTCGCCCTCCTGACCGGAGTTGTTGTCTCTGTAGAAGAACGCCGCGTCGTTGCCCTGGTCATCCTTGCCGATGGCTTCAACGGTCATGCCCTTGAAGGATACCAGCTTATTCTGATGATTGACCAGCTCGTCGGAGCCCAGCAGTGCGGTCATATCCTCGGGCTTGGCAATGTAGCTGCCCTTCAGGACTTCATAGCTTGCATCGATGATTTCCACTTCTCCGGACCATACCGCCTTCTTGCCTGTAACCTTGATCTTGGTTCCGGTGACAAGCTTGTCATAGTCAGTCTTGGAGCAGGGAAGTTCATACAGGAAGTAAGCGCCGTCCTTATCCTGAGCATAAATGGTGGCCTTATCCTCCCACCATGACTGCTTGCCCTGGACATAGGCTTCGATAACGACCGATTCGTCTATTGCCGCAGCCGCATACTCCGCGTAGGTCATAACACCTTCGGACTTGACAGCCGGATCGTCTGCGTTTCCGCAGCCGGAAAAGGCTAATACAAGTGAAAGTACAAGAGTTAATAATAAAGTTTTTTTCATGAGTACTCCTCTTTTCTGGGTTATTTGCCTATAGGAAGACTGCCGCTCAAAACGCGGGGCAAAATTCCTGTAAACAATGCTATTATACCGTAAATTCACAATAAATCAATGGGTATTGTGCCTAATTTTCCCTTTTTTTACAATGCCGTACAAAACATACAGCACAATCAGCAGCCAGGCGGCTGCCAGGGAGACGAGCAGAATGACTGCGGTTCGGGGCAGCTTCCCAAGCTCGGCTTTGCCTGTGGAGGCGGAGGAGCTTCTGTTTAAACGGTACTGTGATGTCACATCTCCGTAGAGCTTTTCCAGGTATGCGTCATCTATGGTTTCCTTTCTGTTGACGGATTTTGTCACGTTTTCGATCATCTGCCCCGCGGCGTCGCGAAGGGAGGTGGAGCCGTTGAACACGGGGGTGACAAAGGTATTGTCGATATTGTCAAGCAGCAGTCTGGAGGCTTTGATCTTTATGTCATAGTGAACCGTGTTGTCCTCTCCGCACCGGGACAGGTAATCCTGATATTCGGCGCTGGACTGTGCTTTGGAGGTCACGGGAACATAGCCCTCCGTCTCCGCGTAGGCGATCTGGACCTGGTTGGTCAGCAGGTACTGGGCAAACAGCCACGACGCAAGCACCTCCTGGGGGTCGTCCTTGTTGAAGACGCAGACGGAGGGCCCCTGGGATATCATCTGAGGATTTTGCGTATCAAACTGCGGAATGGTCATAACCACGGTCTCAAATTCCACCAGAGAATCGGCGCTGATATCGGACAGGGGCGCATGGGTGCCCATCCAGGTTGCGCCGGCGGTGGAATCGATGGCAAAGATACATTGCCCCGCGTTCAGAAAGTTGGCGGGGTAGCTGGATATCTTAAAGGTAGAAAAGGCGCCCTTTTTTACATGCTCCGCCACCGTAGACAGCAGCTCCTTTGTGGTATCGTTAAAAATCAGGATTTCACCCTCCGCGGTGGAGTAGCCTGCGTTTTTCTGCCGCAGCATCTGAATCATCATATTGTCCGTGGACTTATAGATGAAGGGTATCATGACCTTTTGCCCGTTTACCAGATAATTTCCCTGGCTGTCCTTTGCGGCTGCCGCGTCGGAGACCTCCCAGACAAAGTCCCATGTAAGAGTCTCGGGAAGGCGGAAGCCCAGGGCTTCCACATATGTTTTGTTGATATAGCAGCTCTCCGTGGAGCGCATAAAGGGAAACGCATAGTGGCTGCCGCCAAAGGAGCATTCCTCCAGAAACTTCGGAATAATTTCGTCTCTGCCGGTGGAGGCAAATCTGACTTCGCTGCCGCCCAGCCCGTATTTTTTGTCGTCAAACAGGCCGTCCAGGGGAACCACGGTGTTAATGCCCGTCAGATAGGTCGCGATATGGTCGGGATAGGTGATGCAGACATTGGGCGTGGTGTTTGTGGCAATATTGGTAATGACGTCGTTGTATATTCTGCCGTAATCCGTGTACAGGCTTAAGGTTACGCTGATATTGGGGTAGAGCTGCTGAAAATCCGCGATCGCCTTTTTGTAAATGTCGGTCTGGGTTTTATTGGTATCGTTTTTTGCCCAGAAGGTAATCTCATAGTTTTTTGAGGTGTCAAATTCTTCGGGGATGACAAAGGCCTCCAGCCCCTGTGAACCGTGGCAGCCTGTCAGCACGGACAGCGCCGCGGCAACCGGCAGCAGGGACATAAATATTTTTCGCATTCTACGGCTCATCCTTTTGTACCTCCTCTCGCAACTCCCGCCATGACTTTCCTGCGGAATATCAAAAACAGCACGATCAGGGGCAGCGAGACCACCACCACCGCCGCCATCATAGCCGGGATGTTTTCACGTCCGAAGCCGTTTTCGCGGATTTCCTGAATGCCGTTTGAAACCAGGTAATAGTCCGGGTCGTCGGTAATAAGCCTGGGCCAGACGTAGGAGTTCCAGCACTCGATTACCTTCAGGATAATTATGGTAATCAGAGTGGGCTTGCATATGGGTATCATCACCCTGCGCAGATATCTTAAATCCGAGGTGCCGTCCACCTTGGCGGCGTAGTACAGCTCGTCCGGTATCTGCGCAAAATTTTCCCGGAGCAGATAAATATAAAAAACCGATGTGACGGAGGGCAGTATGAGTCCCGTAAAGGTATTGCGGAGCCCCAGGTTCGTTATGCTTGTAAAGTTGGTGATGACCACCAGCTCGTTGGGAATCATCATCAGGGAGAGGAACAGGGTAAAGGCAAGATTCTTTCCCCTGAAATTCAGCCGCGCAAAGGCGAAGGCCGCAAGGGTGATTACAACCAGCATTATCGCCGTTGTGACAAGGGTGAACAGCAGGGTATTGAACAGATACTTCCCTAATTTAACCGTGGTGAAGGCGTCAACATAGTTCTGCAGGGTGGGAGAGAGCGTGAAAAACGACGGGATGTATTCCGCGTTGTAAGAGCCGTAGGTTTTCACGGAGGTCAGAAGCATCCAGTAAAAGGGAAACAGTACCAGCAGGGCCCAGAAGGAAAGCAGCGCGTAAACGGCAATGCGTCCCAGAGTTTTTCTGGTCCTGGCGGATGTTTGTATTTTTTTGTAATCCGGTTTGTTATTCAGGCCGGCCGGCTCATTTTTGAGGAGCTGTTTGTCTGTGCCGATTTGTTTATCTGTGTCAATTTGTCTGTTCATAATAAACCTCCGTAATGACGCATTGGTTCTGGCTGATGCTTAAGCAGCCGTGGGGATGGCGTCGGCATCCTGCGGGGTCTTTGACTGGCTTGAGTCTTATCAGGCCCTAATAATGCACATGCTTTTTGCTCACAAGCAGGTTGATGCAGGTGATGGTGAGTACGATGGCAAACAGGAGGACAGCCGCTGCTGACGCGTAGGAGGGATAGCCGCCGCTGTCGCCGTACAGCATATCGTAGACATAGCCCACAATGGTATTCATTTCTGCGGCGTTCAGGTTGGTGCCGAAAAGAGCCACGGCGTCGCTGTAGGCCTTGAACGCGCCGATGAAGCCGGTGATAACCAGATAAAAGATCATGGGAGAGATCATAGGGAGTGTGATCCTTCTGAATATCCGGAAGCGGGATGTGCCGTCCACCCTTGCCGCGTTGTAGTAAACCTGATTGACGGAGGCCAGGGCGCTGGTTAGAATGAGTATCTTAAAGGGCATGACAACCCAAACCGTGTAAAAGCAGAGCACAAACATTTTTGCCCAGTAGGGTCCGTCGATAAAATCCACGGAGCTTCCGCCGAAGCAGTTGATGAGCAGGTTGACCAGCCCTTCGGAGTAGGGGGTTTTTTTAAATAAAATCATAAAGACAAGACCCACCGCAAGGGTATTTGTCACATAGGGCAGGAAGTAAACGGTCTGAAACAGCTTCCGCAGGGGCTTGATGGAGCTTAAGCCCACGGAAATAAGCAGGGCGAGCCCGGTGGAAACAGGCACCGTAATGACGACCAGTATAAACGTGTTTTTCACTGCCTGCAGGAAGTAGGGGTCGTGCAAAACATACGAGTAGTTGTAGGTCCCGACCCCGAAAAAGGTCTGGGACGCGGAGTTATACCCCTCCTCGAAGGAGTAGACAAATACGTCGATCAGTGGGTAAATCATGAAAGCGCCTAAGAAAAGGAACGCCGGCAGAAGGTAAAGCCAGCCCTTTAAATTGTTTTTTTCCATAGGTTTATGGTCTCCTTAAATTATATCGGCCTGCTTGGAAGCTGCCTGCAGACCCTGGGAAAGCCGGAAGGATTTTGGCGTCGGTCATTTGTCCTGGACTAAACGGCACTGAATCCGTTCCCCGGTCTCTTTGTCAAAAATGAACACCTTTGAAGGCTTCAGACCGAAGCGGACAACGGGGCTGCTTAAATCCACGTGGCTCTCGGCGGTGACAATGGAGCGTATGGAGGCATTCTCGGAGCACTTGTGGGCTGAGACCACGCTGATGTCCCTGCCCATTACCTCAAGACGGTCAAGCGTGCAGGCCAGGGGACCGTCCTCCTGCAGGATAAAGCCCTCCGGGCGGATACCCACAAAAACCTCCCGCCCGGAAAACGCATGGCCGGAGGTGTCCGGTTCGGAAGTCTCGCGCAGGGAAGCTGCCAGTTCGGAAGCCTCCCGCCCTGTAGTCTCCGGTGAAGGCAGGCGTCGGATGCCCAGGCAGGGGTTCTCACCGATATAAAGCTGATCTCCCCGGATCGTTCCGCGGAACACGTTGATAGGGGGAGTGCCCAGAAATTTTGCAACAAACAGATTTACCGGGTTGTCATAGACCTCCTGGGGTCTGCCGATCTGCTGTACGACGCCATCCTTCATGACAACTATTAAATCGGAGATGCTCATTGCCTCGTCCTGATCGTGGGTGACGAAGATGGTGGTGATTCCGGTTTCTTTTTGGATGCGTTTGATTTCTTCCCTTGTCTGCAGGCGCAGTCTGGCGTCCAGATTGGAGAGAGGCTCGTCCAAAAGCAGTACGCGGGGCATTTTGACCAGAGCTCTCGCAATCGCCACACGCTGCTGTTGTCCGCCGGAAAGCTCGCTGGGCTTGCGCTCCATCAGCTCCTCGATCTGGACAAGCCTTGCTGCCTCAAGAGCACGCTTCTGCATTTCTTCTTTTGTCAGCTTGTCTCTGCCCTTTAGGTTTTCCAGGGGAAACAGGATATTTTTCTGAACCGTCAGATGGGGGTAGAGGGCATAGTTTTGGAATACAAGCCCAACGCCCCTGTTTTCCGGGGGGAGCTCCGTCACATCGTCGTCCCCGAAAAAAATCCGGCCGTCCGTGGGTTTCTGCAGCCCGCATATCAGATTCAGGGTGGTGCTTTTGCCGCAGCCGGAAGGACCAAGCAGCCCGACCAGCTTTCCGTCCGGAATTTCAAAATTAAAGTTATTGACCGCGATCACATCCTCGCGGGATTTTTTGCTGCGGCTGGGAAACTTTTTTGTCAGGTTCTGTAAAATTATTTTCATTTATACCTCCGGGCGTGCGCCGGCACGCAGATTGAATTTGAAAATTAAGTATATATATCGAACGTCTGCTCTCGCTCATGCTCGCAGATCTGCCAAAAGCTTGAAGGCATGTCCGCGCTCAAATGCCGTATGAGTCTATTAGGTCGCTTGAAATGTGGTCCAGGTCAGGGTAGATAGAGCCCTCCGTAATTCCGAACACACGGAGGCTGTCTATAAAATACTGTTTCCTGCCGGCGGGAATAATAATTTTGTAAAGCATATTTTCGTCACAGATGTCTTCCAGCCTCCGCAGTGAGTTGTGAACGGTAAAATTGGACTGCTGGGCATACATCCTCAGGTCCCTTTCCGTGGAGCTGCATGCAAGGATTTTGTCACGAACATCGGGATTATGGTGGGAATGCTTGAAGGCTGGGAGCAGCATTTCCTGTGTGGTGTCGGCGTCTATGGGATAGATACAGTTGCCGAAGCCCTCCGACTCGTTGAGAAGACCGGGCGCCAGGACCCATACGCCGGCGTCCGTTTCGGGCCCCTCCTTATATGTCTCTGCGGCAAAGAACACGGCGACCAGAGGAGACTGGCTCCAGTCCAGCATCCGTGTGGGCATCCCGTAGTGCTGCATCAGGGAGACCCAGCCCGCGTAATTGTGCTTGGCTGGCGGATTGTTCAAAATCTGCCTGGCGCGGATGTAGAAGTCGTTTGTAATGTACCTTTCCGAATCAATCCTTTTTTTGCTCCTCTGTATGGAGGGAACCAGCGTCAAATTTGCGTTTTCCTCCCCGCGGTACCAGAGACGAAGCCCGTGCTTCTGGTATAAGCCGTTCACAAATTGAAGCAGCTCGTCGATCGTGCCTACCTCCGCAGTTATCATATTTATTCTGCCTTTCTTTCGGTTTTAAATTCTGTGCGGGCAGACGGACCTGCCATGCTGTCGCGAAATGTTACGTCATTCCTTGGCACGCGCCGTGATAATCCATGTTGCCGGCTCCTGTTTAAAGGTGTTTCTGCTGCCAAGCTTGGATACGGAAATCTGGATGGTGTCCACATCCGTAAGCCCCAGCGCGGCAAGGGTATCCGGCAGCCCGGCAGCCGCCTTGAAGTCCAGGGTGTAGATCACAACGCTGATCTTAGGATTGACCGAAGTCAGATATTTTAATTCCTGGTCAGTGCTTGCGGATGCCACTAAAAATACCAGAGAGGGTATGGGGCAGTCCTTCATGCTCTCCTCGTCCACATGGTCTATGATCCTTACATTGTGAAGGTCAAAGTGCGCCACGTTGTCCTCCAGGGTGGCGCGGTCCGCTTTATTGTACTCTACGGCGATAACGGAACCCTCGGCGGCTATAAGCGCGGCTTCGATGGCAATGCTCTCTCCTCCGATAACGCAGATATCGTCCTGAGGCGCTACCATCATTTTGCCCATAATGACAGCGCGGATTTCGCTGCCCACATAGCGTATGGAGCCCTGCTGGAACATTTCGTTGCTCAGACCTATTTTTGCGGTATTGCGCGCGCGGGGATTGATGATCAGCATGCCTGCGGAGGCGTTGATGCCCCGGTCGATCATATCCTTTACCTGATTGTGCAGAATTTCGCCCGCAGGGTCGGAGCCGTTGTTGTACCAGACCTCACATTCGCCCAGCCCTGCGTTCCACAGGCGGTAAAATATATCGTCGATTCCTGCGTTTGTGAATACCAGAGTGGTTTTGTGCGCTTCCACCGTGGGGATGACGTTTTTGTTTTTTCCGGTAATATCGATAATTTTAACATGCTCCAGGTCGATCTGGGTGTTTCCGGCATAGTACTGCAGCCAGGACAGAATGACGTCGTTGGTAAAAATCTGTTTTTCCATAATAAGTACCCCCCTAAAGTGTGATTCCCGTATTTCCATGTATACCGGCGGGACAGACGCTCCTGCGATTTCCGGCTTCTGCCTCTGGCGCACATGGAATCAGAAGTTGCCACAAGGTCCTTCTGTGTCAACATTGTACCATATCAGCAGGAAATCAAGCGCAAGCGCAGCGAGCATTTGATTTCACCTGATATGGTAACGAAAGAATCAAATCTGCTTGGCAGATTTTAAGCGCGCAGCGCGACAGACGCGCAGCGGCTGGATTCTTGAGTGTATTGTACCACAATTTCGTGCGCTTCAGCGCACATGGAATCAGAAGTTGCCACAAGGCCCTTCTGTGTCAACATTGTACCATAATTTATTTTGCTTGGAAATAAAATTGATAAATAATGGAAAACATTTTAATCCATGTCATTTAGTGGACCGATTTCATTATATTATCTCAGCGGTAAATCTTTAAAATCCTCACTTTGCCCCAAAAGCAGGCTGGTTTTAATCTTTCTTCCATGTTAAAAAAATACCAATAATTGCACCAATAAGGATAATCGGTGCTACTCTGACAAACAGCCATTCAAATGAGTGGAATGCCACTCCAAGAACAGCGGTTTCGGGGTCGCTATAATTCCACCCCAAGTAAGAACTTTCCAATGCCAATAAGATTGTAAAAGCTATTACTATGATTGCACATAACGAAATAAGCGACCAATGAATAATTTTTCTTCTCGTGGTTTTCCTTTGTGCCAGCTGCAAGTTTATCACCTCCAATTTTTCGGAAATGGCTTTTAAAGTATCAACCTCCGTTTCGATAACTGTTTCTCCTAACAGCGTGCTTACAGGTGTTTCAAGCGCTTCTGATAAGGAGATTAACAGATCAGAATCGGGAACAGACAGTCCTTGCTCCCATTTAGAAACAGTCTGTCGCACGATGTTCAGCTTGACAGCAAGCTCTTGTTGTGAAAGTCCCTTTGATTTTCTGATTGCTTTAATATT
>ERZ808051.382-NODE-382-length-52343-cov-5.592431_pt1 | contig 52343 bp, 46 predicted proteins | sample MGYA00380199_ERZ808051 | MGnify/ENA primary metagenome ERZ808051 (study PRJEB31490, sample SAMN06133391) | mouse gut metagenome | isolation source: J11 | host: mice | place: China: Chengdu | collected 2015-05 ... | reverse complement strand
TTTCTGTCAATTCAAAGAATTGTTTCTCGAAACATTGCAATTACATAATGAATTGTCAGAAAATATTTCCGCAATCTGGTACAATTGGAAATCATCAGATTCAAAGCAGGTTTTCCCCTGCTTTTTTGTTGTGATGAATCAGATGCTTTCCTTAGTAATTATACATCATACTTCCCAATTTGATAACCACCAAAGTCATCAAATCATAATTTTCTTTTGCCAGAGTATTGATCCCGATATTTTTTGTATTTGCGATCTCATACACGGAAATTGTGTAACGTTCTTCTTTTGGAACATCATCCCTGCAGATCCAGATGCTGTAGCACTTTTCCAGCTGGGAATAATCGGTTCGTTCTGTAATAAGAGACAGCTGGGACGACAGGCGCCGTGCCAGATAATACAATCCCCGCTTTTCAATCGGATAACCAGGCTTATAGGTTTTCTGCGATTCGATATCCACGTGCAGGCTGATCTGCATCGTTTCTGTAGAAAGAGCAGGATTTCTGGCCCGAAATGCCAGGTCAAACAGGGATGTCTTCTCGTTGAGGTGAACAAATTCGATATTGTCGCCCCTTACCTGTGTGTTCGTCCGGCCCTGTGACACTTCCTTTGTGTCCTCCATTTTTTTCATTGGTGGTAAGGATTTCTTCAAGAAATAATCTTTGAATCTGACCTGTGTAAGTGTCTGCTAGAGCTATCACATAAGATATACCCATGCCCAAGAGACCATTCGGCCATTTCGCAGGGGATAAAAAACGAATAAGAGTTGATGTTTGAGCTGAGGAAAAGATGTTCCTCTTTTCTTATGATGATACAAAAACAGAAGTTTGTCAAGAAAAAAGCAGAGATTCACCAAATCTACAAATTTTTGTTGATCTTCCTTTTCCGGGAGGAAAAATCGCAGGATATAAATCTCAATATAAGTTATGAATTTGTCAAGGTGCTGTTCGATATTCGTTATGAATACTTTAATCCGCTCTTTATTCTGCCATTTCGGAAAGGCGCATAATCATATTGGTACAGTCCATAGGAAACGTACTGAGATTGTAAATCGTAATTTGTTTTTTATCGATGCCATATTCATATAATTGTCTTTGAATATCATCCGAATGAGCAGCATTTGTGATAATAAAATACGCGTCCGGATATTGCTTTGCTGCATCCTCAGGCGGAATAACCATGCGTCCCATATGTGTATGTCCCCATTTGTTTTTATCATTATCGCAAAATGCGGTAATATTTTGTATTCCGTTACTTCGCAGCAGACAATACGCGCAGGAACCTACGTATCCGCTGCCAAAGAGAAATATATGCTTAAAATCTGCAATACTCTTCAAAAAAAGTTTAACACTCTCTGCAGTGGTTTCTGCCTTTAAGCGGGCATAGTAGTCATAAAATTCCGGATTGTCCACAAACATTCTGATTGCAAGCCAATCATCCGCAGTTACAGACATTTGATTCAAGATACCCTGACGTATAAAATCTTTCAGAATGGATCTGAATTCATTCAAAGCCTCTTCGGTCCCTTTTGCGGGCTGCCCCCATGTCAATAACTCGATATAAGGTCTATGTGCAATAACCGCAATTTCCCTGGCCAGAAACTCCATCTGTTTTTTTCCAGTCTTGCCGGTCTGTTTGGCTATATGGATCAGATTTTTACATTCTGCAAGATTGAACAATACGCATTTGCTGTTGTAAGTGGAAGAGTTCGTATTATCTCTGCGGTAACAGTAAAAGGAACGATCCAGGAAAAACCCCCTTCTGGCATTTAGGGCTACCTGGTATCGGAAACCGCAGTCTTGAAATGCCGCTCCTGGTGTCTCCTGGAACCAAATACGGTTTTCCTTTAAAAAGGCTTTTTTATAGATTCCATTCCATGCAAAGACATCGATTGTACACTTGCTATTAAAATAATCCTCTGACATAAATACGGTATGATACCTTGCAGAGCTGTACTTTTCCAAAGAATATTTCAGAAAAAGCCGTTCTCCGTCCGGAAAGGTCGTAAAAACATCAAAATCTGATTTTACAAATTCAGCGTTATTTTCCTTTGCATAAGTGTAAAGCTCTTGGTACATTTCCAGTAAAATAAAATCATCAGTTTCTACAATGCCGACATACTCTCCGACAGCTTCTCTGATTCCAAGATTCATCTGGTAACCATAGCTTTTCTGTGGAGAACGGATCAGCCGGATCCGGCCGTCACGTTTGCTATATTCTTCTAAAATCTCCCATGTGCCGTCGGTAGAACCGGCATCTACGCACAGGATTTCCAAGTCTTGTAAGGTCTGATGAATGACACTTTCCATACATTCCGTAATATAGGGCGCTACGTTCAGGGATGGCATGATGATTGATACTTTTGGCATAAGTCCTCCGTTCATGAATAGAACAACATATCTGTATATGCAATTTTTAGTTCGTCTTTGTGGTGCATCAGGAAAATCCCCAGAAGCCATTCTATAAGATATCCCATATACCTGTCATTTCGATAAAAGTGTAATTCATCGTAGCAGCGTTCGATTTCAAATGTAATAGAAAATATAAATTCTGCATATTTTTGGAAAAGCTCATATTTCATAATTGACAAATTACATGGCGGAAAAAACTTTGCATTTAAAAATGCTTTTGCTTCCGGTAAATATTCTGGATATATAGTTTCTATTGCCTTTAACAAATAGTATTCATCAGCCTTTGGTACAAAGCTGGAAAAGAAAGAATGAACTGTCTCATTAACAAATGTGGGGGTGGTTACCAGCACGTCTATATCTGAGCTTACCAATCGGATAAAATCATTCTCTGACATATCAAAATGTCTTCTGTAATGGCATAAACCAATATAATCAGTCTCGGGAGCATTTTCCCACATCCAATAAAGGGCGGTGCATTCAGAATAAATGGTATTCCTTTCCGAAATATTCTCCCCCGTATTATCTCGTATATCACAAATCTCCACTTCGGTTAAAGCAGCGCCTACTTGTATTGGAATAATCCATTGCGGCAAAGTGGGCTCTGTCATACTTTTGTCGATATGGCTCTGGGCCATATAAATAGAAATAGATTTAGAGCTGATCGCATTATTTATGTTAAGCGAGTGTAAAATGTGATAGCATCCATATAAGTCTTCGTATTCTTCTAAAATTGTCCTCTGAGGAAATAACTCTAAAATACTGCGAATATTTTGCTCCTCAACCATGGCTGATTTAAAACGCCAATGATATTCGGTGTTATTTGGCTTTGTCAAAACCAAAATGTTATGATAAGTTTCGACAGGAATCTCTGTACCAACATGATAATTTCCTTTTTGGAAAACATTTTTTACTGCTGCAAATCTTAATTCCTCCCGTATTTTTGTCATCAATTCAAAGGATAAAAACACCAGGTTTGTCAACCTGTTTTCAATGATATAATCAAAGACGGATATATATAAATTGCTATGTTTGGTTATTGAGGATAAAATGAGGTATCCGTTATCTTTCTGAAAGTTTTTAGCTTCTATTACAGGCAGATTAAATAAGAAGTCTGGATTTCCATTTATATCTGAGACAAGAAATCCTGTTACTGTTATATGATGCATTTTTAGAAAGGAATATAAAAAATTTGCATTTTTTCCAGCACCATAAATAAAAATTTTATTATTAATACCTCTTAAATTAATCAAATCGTCTATTTTTGTGAATGTCATCTGCTATTTGCTCACTTTTCTATTTAATAAGTTTTATATTATGAAATATTTTGCTGCGAAAATATTATAGTTTCTGCCTTCTTGAGTGAATTTTTTGTATAATATCCATGGATTATTTTCTCAGAAACTATTTTTACATGATGTAAATATTCCTTGTATATATTTTCATTCATTTCAGCTAAAATAGTTGAAACCTCATAAAGGGAATTTACAGTAATTCCCACGTTGTTTTCTTTTACAAAAGATGCCTCGGCAGCATGCTCCCATATTATAACAGGAATTCCAGAAGCTAAATACAGGGATAATTTATGTGGGTTATTATATCTTAAATACTCTCCGGTATCACCAAAGCATCCGTCCAGACTATCACCATCCCATACAAGGCCAAATCCACGGTTAAGAATTTGAGGAATTTCATCCGAAGAATAGGAACCGTGATAGTTTATGTTACGTGCAGCCTTTTGATTTTCATAATTAGGTCCATACAAATGTACTTTCAGGGGTGCCAAACATGATAATTTCCCTATATAAGGACTTTTTACTGTCTGCAAATTACCAGCTATGGTGATTGACCTTTCGAAAATTATATTTTTTTCCTGCTTTTTCAGTAAATAATCAAATATACGAAGAGGAATAAGTCGGTTTGAACTAACGCCTAACTCGGTAAAATATGTCAGCATCTTTGTGTTATGTACAATAAATATATCCGCTAATTGGAGAATAAAATGAAAGTCTTCTTCTTTGGATTTGTCTAAAAATATTTTCCTTAATGCCTCTACATCATGTATAAAGACAATTATGCGAACATTTTTTTCCGTTTTTAATCGGAGCAGTATGCTGTTTCTTATATCTTGTTCCTGACAGAAAGGGTATTGTAGGAATAATATGGAACGTTCAGGTATGATTTCAAAACAATGGTTCCATTCCTGTTCTAAACGTCTTTGACTCCAGTTCCAATCAGCAGAGCCTTTTTCACCTTTATAAGGATGTATATTGACAGCATAATATCCTAACTGAAGCAGTATATTTTTAATATCAGCGGGTGCCTTCCCGCCAGCAGTGTTTGTTGATCCGATACATTCCCAAATCTGAAATTTGTTTTTAACAGCGGCATCACTTGATGAAACTAAACTCGGAGCTTTTCGATTCCGGACCGTTTCAATTTTCTTTTCAAGATCTAATCTATGAGCTTTATGATTGCTATTTGTCCAAGATGCAGAATAGTGATGTATAGAATATGTATTATCGGTTATCCCTCCAAAACCACGAATATAGCTTATTGGCGCAAAGTATTCTTTAGGATAAATTGCAATATTATCCTTTTCCTGAAATTGTCCATTCATTTTAAAGCCATATTTCTCTAAAACATTTGATTGTATAATAGGGCATGTTGTTGTATTGAAGCTTTTATCACTATTTATAAATGTTATATGATTATATACGTTTAATACATCCTGCAATAAAGGTTCTTCTTTTACAGAGCCAAAACCCAGTCCCCAAGCCACATATTCATTACTTTCAAATCCGCAAAACATCCGCCATGTTAACAGGTTGTCAAATGATCTGATCAATTCAACATCAGTATCAAAATATAACCCACCTTCATGGTATAATATATCTACTCTTGCATAATCGGTTACAAAAGCCCATTGTTTATGTTCATACGCCTGATGGACATAAAGGTTTTTATGGACATCATAGTTTGTTTCATCCCATCTGATAATTTCATAATCTGGACAAAATTTTTTCCAAGATTCTATACACCGCTGGTATTCGTCAGGAATCTCATTCTGACCAAACCAGCAATAGTGGATTTTTTTGGGTATCAGCTGTTTTTTTGCAGTATAATCAATATTGACGCAGGTCTCCTCCGTATGATTTTTAATAAAATATTCTATATAGCAATCCATTCCATTTAGCTTTTCAATGGAATCAAGCTGCTGTATAATTTCATCAAATGAAAGGCAGGTTATTATAATTACACATTTCTTATCATAAATCTTTAGAAAATCATCCAATGAGATGACTTTAACTTGTGTATTATTCATATTGATAGATGGTTTTTGTGCATATTGGTAATTATCAATAATACCGGAGATATGGACATCATAATTTCCAGCAATGAATTCGTTCAAATACTTACCTGCGCCAAAGCAATATACATTTTTATTCTTTGTTCTATCAATAAATTCACTTTTTCCGCAATCAATAAAATTAATCATTTTTGTTAGCCCTTTATTTATAATTCAAGTTCTCTTTGCCAAAAGTCTGATTTTGGCTCTTCCCAAAGTATCTTTTCTTTTTTTATATATTTGCACAATTCAGACTTGATTTTTTCAACAATATCTAAATTTTTTACTGCAATTAATATCTTATCAAATTCAAAATCTTTTAGAGACTCCGGTGAAATAATTCTCTGATCAAATATATATTGTCCAGCTTGTCCTTTATCTGCCCAGGCAACCAATTCAAACATGTCTTCATGCATTAATTGCTTATAATAAGATTTACCTACATTTCCAGCACCATATAGAACAATTTTTTTGTCACAATTATGAAATAGATTGATTGGAAAAATATAGGATGCCCTTAGTTTAATAGAAAAAATATCAACTAACCCCTTTTCTATAAATGGCATTATATATGCCTGTAATTGCCTGTTGAGACAATATTCGGTACTATAATTTGAGAAGGCTTCACACATATATTGATAAAAGTAATAAGCCCTGGAAAAGATATCACAATCCTTAGTGCGACACATAGATGTCTGGTGTATCCTATAAAAATAGAAAGACTCATTTGTTATAGCAATTTTCGAAGCGTTGAGCATCGCTTTATAAACAACAGCAGCGTCTTCACCCATTGTGATTCTGTTATCCACCGTTCGAAGACTTTCCCACAGCAGTTTCCTTTTGATCAACTTAGTACATAATGACTGTATGATTCCAGGACGATTTTTTTCAAAGTCAAACATCATTTTTTTATAAATATATTCTAACTGCTGATTTTCATATATCCCATTTGGAATTGTATAATGCCATTTTATATTATTAGTTCCATCTACACTAACTACGGCATAGTTTACAATATCGACAAGTCCGTTTTGAGATAATGAAAGGACAGATTCTAATAAATTTTCCGAAATCCAGTCATCACTATCAACAAAGATACAGTATTCACCATTTGCAGCCTTGACCCCGACCTTTCTGGCTGCTACTAACCCCTGTTGCTTCTGATGTATTACAGAAATCCGGGAATCTCTTTTGGCATAATCATCACACATTTTTGGACTGTCATCTGTTGAACCGTCATCTACAAGAATAATTTCTATATTTTTATATGTTTGATTTGTAATACTTTTTAAGCAAAATGAAAGATATTGTTCTATATTATAAACAGGTACGATCACTGAAATCAGCATAATCAATCACTTCCCTTTTTAGCTCTTTTATCATCTTTCCCTATGATTCTTTTTTTGGAGTTTGTTTTAATTTTGTAATAGCATATCAAAAATTTCGTCTACTGAAACAATATTTTTGATATTTCGGGAAAGCAAAAGTTGTTTTATCTCTTCATATGCAAATATAGGGGTTACAATTATAAGTTCTACATGTGGCCAATCATCTTCTAAACTGTAAGTTGTAAGTTTTGTATTTTGGTATTTTGGGTCTTTATCTATAACATATGCCACTTGAATATTATCTTCCTGTAATTCTTTTATAACTTTATCACCTATAATTCCATAACCGTATACAGCAATTGTATGGATATTTTTTCTTTTAAAATAGTGACCTAAAGTTTTTCCTTTTATATGTAATGAGTTCCATTTGGATTCTAATTCAGCATATTTTGATGACTTTAAAATAGTTGAGTTAACTATATGTTCAATTTTATTAATGTCGTTATCGTTAAACAATGTACAATTCCTAATATGACACATCATTTCCTTAAGTGAGTTTATCATATTAGTCCAGTTAAAAGAGGCATTTGCACCATTTTCAATATGAGTATATAATATTGTATTATTTGCTCTGAATTTTGCACCAGTAACGGCCATTAAAAGCCATAATAAAAAATCATCTGCCCCAGAGTATGTTAGAATCATTTTTTTCCATTCTTTTGGAATACTACTTTTTTTAATAAGAACTTGACCTGGGGAACATATTCGATATTTAAGCATAAATACATTGTTTCTAGTGACAATTGGAACTTTATTTTTTTCGTAAATCAATTTGTGATTTCGATAATATCCATTGCATACAACAGCATCAGCAGAATCGATACTTTGCAGTTGGCTTAGTAAATAATTGGGAGCTATTTCATCATCCTGATCCAGAAACAAGATATATTCTCCTTTTGAATGATGTAATCCACAAATGCGACTGGCGTGTACTCCTAAATTACTTTTATTAGTATATACATTCAAATTATTTGGCTCAAAAATATGTTCATCTGGAGAATCATTAATATAAATTAATTCCACTTCTATGTTAGGATAGATTTTCCTTAGCTCGTATATATTCTCATCTACCATAGAATTTATTTTATTAAGATATTTTGAACCATAATATAAAGGAACTATTATACTGATTTTTGTCATATTAATGTCTCCATATTTAAATATTTATAAATGAAATTTGAAAGATGCCTTCTGTTCATTTATCAGTAGGAACTTACTAGAGTTATGCAATCTAGTTTCTCTTCCCCTGCCCAATCAATCTCGCGCTGCTCAATAACAGTTAGACCTGCGCAATTAGCCAGATACGCAAATAGTTGTTTGCTCATGTAGTTCCGCCCATGTTTACCAGATGAAAAAGTAACTTTTTCGTCTGTTGAATTTATTATAGTATATAAATTGAAATCTATATTTCTTAAATTAAGCATACAAAATTCTTTTTGTTTGCTCCCCCACAATCAATTATGATATTCTTTGTTTTATAAGTGTCACAAAAACCCTCAATTTCAATTCCATGTTCATATAATATTTCTGCATATTTTTTCCTTTTATTCCTGCTCCATATATGACAATTTACATAATACACCTCTACAAAATAGAATTATATTAACTTTTTATATTCTAAAATTTCTTGCTAGATTTACATAAAGCGTAATTTGTTCTTCCCCTCATTTAAATCTCGAATATTCTTTTTACTTTCCCAACTTGCAGTTGACCAATGAATGGAATGCGTATTTTCTGTATATAAATCAGAAATTCCAACCAATCCGTTTGGATTAAAAACTTCCACTGGATATAATACATTGCCGTTAATTTTCTGCTGTTTATTATTCAAGATAAACCCGTAACTTTTTAACACCTCATCTTGGTAATCGCAACATGGTCTTAAGTCCATACTTCCATCTTCTTTTATAAATTTTTGAGTGTCGTAATAATCTCTCATTTGTAAAGCTAATTCATTTCCGGCTACAGATCCAAAACCTATTCCCGTCACTACCTCGTTATAATTTGCAAATCCCCAAAAAGAAGAATCACATAACAAATCATCAAAGGATTTTATTATTTCTACATCTGTATCTAAATATATCCCTCCATAGGTTCCAACTATATCTAATCTTGCATAGTCAGGTACAAATCCCCATTTTTTTGCATTATATGCCTCATACATATATTGATTCTTTTTTACATCATAGTTCGACTCATCCCATCGGATAATTTTATAATCAGGACAGTATTTTTTCCATGAGTTCATGCAATGGCGGATTTTTTCATTCATGGGTGTTTTCCCAAACCAAAAATAATGAATTACTTTAGGTATAATTGCTTTTCCTGTAGAATAAGTAATAGTTTCAGCATTACAATTATCCTGCATTAAACTTGCGCTGAAACAGTCAACATTTTCTAATTCTCTATATTCATTCAATTGTTCCATTATTTGCGCAATAGAATATGCACTTGTTATTAGTATAACGTATCTGGAGGTAGGAAGCTTCAGCAACATCTGTATATTTTCCACTTGAATTGAAATTCCATTTACTTCAATTTCTGTTCCTTGTATATTAATATCATTGTCTACAACAAATCTAATTTTATTTTCCAACTGAAAATCCGATACAAATTGCCTGAATTTCCTACCTGCTCCAAAGGCAATGATGGGCATTTCTGACACTTTATTAAGAAAATGCTTCATATTACATTTAACCAAATTTGCCATTTAGCTTCTCCATTCATAAATTTATTTTTGATTGTTTTTCTAATGACAACATAAATCAGAACATATATTAGTTTTATACGAATTCCTTACTCACGGAGTATTTTTCTTATATAATCAAAATACCTATAATTAATATGCTTTTCTTAATTCTTCTTTTAACACATCTTTTCCTAAAAATGGATACAAATTTTCATATTCAGGTGAAATAAATGTCCCATTTTCCAACGCAATCGATTTTAATCTGGGGCATACTTCTTGTTCCTTTTTGACGATTATTTCACAAATTTCTGATTCCATTGAATTTAGAGTGCTTTCAATAGTTGTGAGCAAATTTTTAGCATTATCGCAACAGCAATAATTTAACCCATAAGCTTTTGCCAGTTTGCCGATATTTGGTATTGGTACTCCTTTATCTATGTCTGTTCCAAATGGTGGAACAATCCCATAAGATGCCTGTGACATTCTTACAAATTGATATCCGCTATTATTAATTACAAATATTTTTATTTTCAATCCATATTGTTTAATTGTGGCAAATTCATGGATATTCATCTGAAGACTTCCGTCACCAACAAAACATATTACCCTTCCATTTCCTTTATTGGCAATCGCAAGTCCTATTGAAGTCGCCCAATAGCCCATTGCGGACAATCCGCCGGATATAAATATCCTTTGACTTTTTTTAACCCGCCAAACCTGCGCTACAATACTACAGCATGAACCTGTATCAGATAAGACCAAATCATCATTTCCAGCCATGCTACTTACTGCATCTATTACTCTGTATGTACTTATTTCTTTATCATCATAATATTCCGTCTGCATAATTGGATACTTTCTTTTCCAATCATTGCAGCACATGATCCACTTTTCTCTGCTATTTGAATCTATAAGTGTTTTCTTATCTATTCTTTTAAATAGCTCTTTTAAATCCATATGAATTTTTAAATCTATATAGATTCCCAATTTATCTAACTCTTTTTCATCCACATCTACTAAAATTTTATAAGATTGCTGTGAAAATTTATTTACATCATAGCCAGTTGTGTTTGGTGCCAACCTGCTTCCTAATATAAGCAGTACATCACAGGTCTGCAACGCAAAATGAGCCGGTCTACTTCCATGATTACCTGCGCGTCCTACAAAATATTTATTGTCTGAGTCGATTGTATCAATTCCCATTCTTGAATTAACTACAGGGATCATGTTATTAACAACAAATTGCCGGAATTCATCAACCGTTTCCGAAAGCCTGATGCCTTGTCCTGCTAATATCAGCGGTCTTTTAGCCTCAGCCAGCTTTTTTATTACTAAGCTAAGATTCTTATCATTCGTTTTTTCTTTAATATTTGTATTATGTGTATTTTTCACTAAATGTTCTGATATCTTATACGAAATTTTTGCGCTTTGTATATTAATTGGTATTTCAATGCAGACAGGTCCTTTTCTGCCTGATAGCGCCAGATTATAAGCTTCTTCTAAACATCTGCGGATATCATCCGCACTTTCTAATAAAAAATATTTTTTGGTGATGCCTTCCATAATTTTATCGGTTCTAACATCCTGTGTCCCATATTGTCTCATTCCTTTGTCACGCTCATACACGACACTTCTGCTATTAGAATTACCAGTAATAAGAATTACCGGAGAAGAATCTACCCATGCCTGTGCAATACCTGTAATTGTATTTGTCATTCCTGGTCCGTTAATAGCAAATACCACACCGGGCTTTCCGCTAATCCTCGCCCATCCATCTGCCGACATAGCGGCAGCCTGTTCATGGTTTGTAAATACAGGTTTTATAATTGTACTTTCACTCAATGCTTTACAAATCCATAATATCGCTCCGCCAACAACTCCAAATACAGTATCAATGTTTTTTTCTTCTAAAAAATGAACAATATATTCTGAAACATTCATAGCTCTTCTCCACTATATTTCTTTTTGCTTTCTAAGACCCTATAGCATTCTTTTTTATTCCACATAAATAGTTAAAGCAACTGATAATGTACTTAACTCCTTATTATCATCATCTACTAAATGATAGATCAAAATAGTATCATATGTACCAGGATCAAGTTCTTTCTCCAATGTCAAACCTGATAATTCGCTTCCCACCGGGATATATGGAGATGAATAAATAGTTTCTCCTGTCTCTGCAAGATTCAAATCAAAATATACGGTTCTTGTATTATTTTCTACATTAGCAACATATGCGTCTTCGGATTTTGTTCCCTCAAAATGCCAATCAATTGTCATGGAAGTCTCGTACATTCCGTCTTCTACGGGCTCTTGATTAAGATTTATGTCATCCGCATTATCTTCTGTAACTACTGTACCTCTCCCTCCATTATCTGCTTCATCTGTTTCATCAGGTCTTGTCAGAATATATATAATAAATCCTAATGCAACCACAAGAAGAATAATTAATATAATAACAACTATTTTCATCCGATTATTTGATGATTTTTTTCTGCTTTTTGACATCTTTATTCACCTTCTAATATTTATTTGTTGGATATATAATTACAATATATATTTTGTTGGATTCCAGAGTATTACTTCGTCCTTTATTCCTTTTTCAATCAATTCCTTTCTTATGGCCTGGTAAATGATTTCATCAAATACTGCTATTACTATATAATCGTATTCTTTAGAATACATACTGGTAATTTCTTCTACCGGCAAAAAATCGAACTCTCTTATTTTTTCAGCGTTTTTGTCTACCCATGCCACTACCAGGCATTCTCTATCTTCTTTCATATGGTAATAATATGCTTTTCCTACATTGCCTGCACCATACAAGATGACTCTTTTGCCTCTTAATCTCCCAAAATATGGATAATAGATATATCTTATACTGGACTTAAAATCTATTCCCTTCATACTTATCCCATCAATGCATAATTCCAGATATTCTTCTTGTAAACATTTTTCAAGTAAAGTGGCATTTGAATGTTTCATTAGCTCATCATGCAGACAGTGATACAACTTTTCCATATTTGCCATTATTCCGCCAACAGGATATTTGCTTTGCGTATTACGACAGTTATAATAATATCCTACATTTTTTATAACGCGTATCCTATTGCAATAGAAAGAATATACCCGACATAATAGTAAATCTTCTCCATACCAGATAGAGGAATCAATTTGTTTATAGATTTTTTTCAACATATCTGTTTTAAAGGCATATTTCCATAAATTACTGGAAACACTATTGTTCAGAAATCCAAAACCCAAAAAACTGCATTTTATAAATGGTAAAAGCTTTTCATCTTCATATACTCCTTCTGGAATTAGACATGGAACAGCTTCCATCTTACTTTGTCCTCTATCCATCAAATCGTCATCTATAAACTTCTCTTCAAATTGTCTTGTATATCCGGCACATACTAAATCGCAGCCATCCAGTGCCTCAACCATGGATGTTAATCTATTCTTATCAATGTAGTCATCAGAATCAATAAAGGTGATAAATTTCCCTTGGGCCGCTGATATGCCGACATTTCTTGCTTTCATAACTCCTTCATGTTTCTTCTCGATGACTTTTATTCTTTTGAGAGAATCTCGTTCTGCAATTTTTCTGCATAATTTAGCCGTATCATCTTCTGATCCATCATCGACTACTATTACATCAAGATTTTGATACGATGAATTTAATACACTCATCAAGCAACGCTCTATATACTGCTCCATATTAAAAGCAGGAATCACTATGCTAAGCTGTTCTTCCATTTGCGTAATCTTATCAGCAGAAGCCAATCTTTCTTCTGCAGATTTAACATCCGATAGCTTTTTATATTCAAGAGGGTAGTCACATTGAATATAAGGAGCAATTTCGGCTCGTTTATAGTTTCTGCCGTTACAATATCTGCAAGCCTCTAAATATTTTCGCTCATACAAAAAATTATCTATATCATCTGTACTCATACTATCATTAAGCTGTAATCTGTCTCGATTCATCTCATCAAAGACCATGGCGCCTAGATCTGCAGCATTTGCGGCATAAGGACAATTATATAGATATTCTCCCTTAATAGTAGGCAGATTACGGCATTCGCATTCACTGTATATATTTAAAAGTTCCTCTTCACAATAATCATGCCGTTCCAGCTTTCCACAATCCTGCCACTTCTCTATTTTTTGTACTTCATACCTTATATTATTCTTTATACACCATTCTACCCACGTCTCTAACTTGTAAGAAAGTTTCCCATAGTCTGACAAACGAATAAAAACTTTTTCTTGCTTCAAATGTTCCAATATGCTATCTTCTGGAAAAATTGTTGCATTGGAAAATATTGAAATCCGATTGATTTTTTCTTCGTTCTTGTACCAGTCCACAATCTTGATAAATTCCTTATTCATCAATGGCTCCCCACCCAGAATACGGACATCAAAAATACGACAATTCTTCCTTAAAAGAATATCCATTGTTTTTTTTACTTCATTGATATCCATATTTTGGGGAGCCTGATAATATTGCATAAGATTTGAACAGTCCTTGCATTTCAATGAGCAACGCTCAGTAACGACGGCATCTAATGAATATAAATAAAGTTTATTAGGCTCAGAAATTATATCTTCCGTGAAAAAATACTTATCCATATTGTTAATTACTGTTTGACAAGCATTATTCCATTCCATACACTGAAAGTTCATTTCACTCCATAATTTTCTGACACTATATAATCTTTTAATCCCCTTCCGGTATAAATATTCCGCTTCTCCACGTATAAATCTTGAAATCGAAAACAAAATTATAGCATTTTCTTTCTTATATATTTCTAACATTTCTTCTAAAGAAATAACATTCCCGAATAAAGCATGATAAGAAGCGTCACGATTTGCATACTGATATACAGGTATATTCAATTTCTGTAAACATCTTAAAGTGATATAACCCATTTCCTCAATTCCATAGACGATGATTTTCCTGTTTTTATGTACCTTATGATCATATGCAATTATTTCCATGCTGTCTGAGTTCTCCTCTCATCTATAATTTTTCCTGTTTCCTAAAGCTTTCCAAAATCATATTACTTCATCCATGAACTTTTCTGCAAAGATAACAGAGCCTTAAATATTGTAATATCATCCGTTGTTGTAATCTTAATATTGAGCTCAGATCCTTTTGCAAAATAGACTTTTTTCCCAAGTTCCAACAATAAAGTACATGTTGCCACTGAGTTTGTTACACCTCGCTCTAATGCTTCTTTATGTAATGCTAGAGCATCCCTTACAGGTATTGTCTGCGGAGTCTGTGCTCTAAATAGAGAATTTCTCAGTATACTTTCATTTGACTGATGTTCATCTTCCGATTTCAGCATCGCCTCCATACATGGAATAACTGTGATGGCGTTTCCATATCTTTTACAATTAGCAATATTATCTGATATAATATCCGCTGACAGCATTGGACGTATCGCATCATGTACTAAAATTAAATCATCCGCTGCAAAATTCTCTGCAATAGCGTATACACCGTTTCGTATAGAATCTTGTCCATTTTTGCCGCCTTTTAGAATTTTTTTGACTTTTGTAGCATTAAATTGTTTTACATAAGCCCACAAAACATCCTGCCACCCATTCAGGCATGCTACATAAATAGCATCTATGTCTGGATGGTTCTGAAAAGCTTCCATGGTATATATGATAATAGGCTTGTCATTTACACTTAAAAACTGTTTTGGAATATCCTGATGCATTCTTGTACCAGTCCCGCCAGCTATAATTAAAGCTATATTTGCCATGGCATTACCTCCGTGTCAAATAAATTTTATATCATTTACCGGATGTGTTTTTCTCTTATCTTCCGGCGGTAATTTCATATAATCTCCAAATTCATAACTCAGCCAGCCTTTATAATCCATCACACCTGAAAACTCATATCCTTCGAACAATATCGGTGCTGTTTGGCTAAACCATCTTCTATAATAACCATCCATTCCTTTCGGAGCCGGAAACGTTAAAGTCCTGACAACTTTTGTTCTATCCGAGTTTTCTTTCAAAATTAAATTTCTATACATTTTTTTTGCTGTCTTTTCTGGAATCATAGACAAGAAACTATACCATGTCTTCCCTATTGCACTTTTAGTCGCTTTTTTTCCTACTTCTGACCACAAAATTTTTCTAACGCAAAAGCATCTTAACTTGTGTATTTTGCGGAGAAATCTATTATCTGGCGTTCCATCAATCGGAAATATATCAAGAAATATTCCTTGTTCATATTTCATATGCTCCTGATTTTCCCGTATAAATAGCGTACCTTTTCTTCGAAGCTTAGCATATCCCCAACGATATCCGTCTGTCCTGTCGATATTTTGAAAATAAAATCTACTTTTATCCAATTTCTCATCAACTATTTCACAAAACTTTTCATATTCCGTACGCAGCATAGCTACATCGGCATCATCATCCCATGGAATAAATCCGCCATGCCGGACTGCGCCGAGTAATGTGCCTCCTATGATCGTATATTTGATATGGCTGTCCTTACATATACGATCTACTTCAATCAACATTTCTAACTCGATTTTCTGTAGCTTTTTCAGCATTTCTTGTGTTAATTCCATATGTATTGTATTCCAATTGTACTTATGGAGAAAGGGAAAACCACTTCTCCTGTGATTTCCCTTTTCTCTTTACTAATTATTTGTATCTATTACACTTATTGTTACATTATTTTAATATAAAAGTTTTATTTTCTTTAGTACCATCAGTTTTTGTTAATGTAACAGTGTAAGTACCCTTTCCATATCCGGCCGTATGCTCCCATATTGATAAAGCAAATGTTTTTACTGTTAAACTCTTTCCATTAACTCCAACTACCTGGCCTGAATCAATGTCACTTTGTGTAACTGGATAAACAGTTCCTTCTGGTGGAGTAATAACAGTATTTGTAGCAGTGATGTCTTCACTAAATGTAACAGTTACATCCTGATCAGGAGTAACTTCCGGAACTACCTCAATCGCTTCATTTTTTATAGTTGTACTTGCAGCAGTAGAATTATCTACTTTTTTAAATCCAAATACAGCTGAAAGGATTAACTTCTCATCACCCTTTGCATATGAAGACCAATCAGCCTTTTCAGAACAATAGCCGCCAATTGTCAGTTTGAGATCAGTACCTGTATTAGCTGTATATTCCATCTCATAGCTATTCGGATCATATTTGTCGGTAGCGCCATCTTTCATCTTAGCCGTATAGGTTGCTTTATCCATAATATAACTTACATCTGCACCTGATGCTTCTTTTGCATATACCGTATCTGCTGCTGCCATTGCGGTACCGGTAATATCAGTACCACTGGCGCCTGCCTTCCAGACCTTTCCAGCCGTATATGTGGTAGCATCCGTTGCCGCTGCAACAGATACTGCTACCTTTTTGTCTGTAGAATTTTTAAGAGCAGTAATAGCGGTGTCATCAGCCAAAGTGTCAACAACAGTAATACCGGTAGTAGCAGTATTATCTTTTTTCTTTGCTTCCAACGTATAGTTTGCAGATAATGCAACAGGTGCATTACTCTTATTGATTGCGTGCATATCCAAAGATGCGCCTACAATCGTACCTTTTGATGCCCCGGCTGTTCCATCATCGCCCAAAGTTGTAAGTCCTTGAGGATCCAGATAGAACTTCATGCTTGCTGTTGTCGGAAGCACTACATTGTAAACATCCTGGTCAATATATACGGTTCCTCCTTCAATGGTATCTGCTAATACAGGCATTGACATCATACCGGTCATTGTAGCAACTGCTAAAGTTGCTGCTAACATTTTTCTTGCTTTCATGGTTTTCCTCCTTATAATTGATCTTTGTGGCTCTGATTCCACACAACTACATTGTGTAATAAACAAAAGAACTGTGGCGGTCTGTTTATTACTGAAAGAAATATATATCTTTTAACGCAATGATACGCAATCCATTCAATATATCCCTATAACGGAGGACGATATTGTTTCATGCGTACTCGTATCAAGTTTTGGTTTAATATCGCCTGCTTTCATATATAAAAAATGGAGATAAATAAGCTGGTCAGTATCCGTAAGAAACAAATATCAGCGCATATTGTCTGCCACATTGACAATATATAACTTCTATTTGATGGTTCATCCTATAATATTTTTCATCAGAAATTTTGAATGTCTCCTCCTTTCATAAATATTTAGATGCTAAGGTTAAACTTACAAGATACTAAAAACTTGATACGAAACTTTATCCTGTCGTCTGATTTATTAACGACAGTTAGCGAAAAAAGCTTTTTTATGATTCAAAAATGTCGAATCTCAGTCTATCTCGCTTAATTTATTAAAGCGAAACACTATTTTTACATGCAGATCATCATTTTTCCAACAATATTTCATATTTTGATCAATTGTTCCGCGAATGTTTAAAACTGCATAATCAGGTGAATCTACTTTATTTACCTGGGATTTCTGCAGTGTCTGAAAGTCAGTTGCTGGATTTTTTCCTGATAATACAAAAGAAGCAACATCCTGTGTATTACCTTCAGGTAATCGAATCGTTTTTTTCAGGTTATCTGCTTGCAATAATTGTAAAGATAAATCGAAGTCTTTGTTTTGTATGGGGCTGCCGACACCAGAATTTGTCTGGAAATCAATAGCGGGATTCTGTATTGAATGGTCTACCTGTACTTGTGCAGAGGTAACATCGACCTGAACCGGAAAACTGCTTTTATTACACAAAACAATGTCTTCCCCATATAATTGGTTCCCTTGATCATCCGGTAATACAAGGATATTGAAAGAGGTTGGTAATACAACATTTACAATTTCTTTTTGATCCTTTTCAAAAGAAAAATTCTCAGTTATCGTATTTCCGGTATAATCTTTTGCAGTAACTTTAAAATTATGTGCGTTTCCATTCTCTAATAAAATTGTATACTGGCGAGAAGTAATTACCTCATATTCACCAAAAAGGGTAGTTGTTTCTAATACAGATGACTCTGATGTATCAATAAAATTACCATCCATATATACTGAACAGTCCATCAGTCCGGATATAATGTCTCCATGATCTTCAATGTTAACTAGTGCATAGAACTTCCCATCTTTTTCTATTTTTTTATAATGAACCGTCGGAGCAATATTCTCATTTACAACATATTCACTGCCGATAACTACTTTATTCTGGTTTGGATCAATACAAAAAATTTCTAGATGATCACTTATAGTATCAGGAACTTCAATCACGGCAAAACCATCTTTTACAGTGACTGTATCTGAAATTCCCCCAATCTGATAATTCAACTCTTTCACGGAACTATCAGGTGTAAAATTCACAATATATTGGGAATCGTTCGTTGCAAAAAAGATATTTCCCATATAGAATCCATTTGTACGCTCAATACCCGTTACTTTACAGATGAAATTACCCGAATTATCGTCAGTAGTATCACTTCCTTCTTCCTTCTTTATTTCAAGATCCTTTTCTTCTGTTTCTTTTTCAGGAACAAGATTTTTCCCATCGGTGTTTTCCTTATGGATATCGTTTTTTATCTCATCATCTGGCGTTGATTCTAAATCGGCTTTTTCATCCTGATTAAATTCTGGCTTTTTTTCAGAGAGAATCTCAGAGTTATCCTCTCCTTCTTCTGTAAACGGGTCCGTCTTTTCTACATATTCTTCTTGCTTTTTTTCCTGAACTAATGTTAGCGGCAGCTCATATTGTCCAGTCTCATCTGTATATACTATAAATACTTCATCAGTTTGATTGCCATCTGCTTCTCGTTCAGGTATAGGCACGGCATATACAGTTACCATATCACCAGGTGCTAATGTATCTGGCAAAGTTGTTGTCTTATCGGATATCTCATCAGTTTTATTGTGACTGATTTCGCGAGAAAGTAATCTATACCGTATTCCCTTTTCCTCACAGAACAATTCATATATATTTGGTTCCGCCAATGAGACTTCAAAATGAGTTAGTGGCTCTGTATCCGTATTCGTCAAAGTGATTTTTAATTCTGGTGTATCCTTGTAATCTATCAGGACTGCATCATCTACGACGGATACATCGATATCTATCATTTGTCTGTCGTGGTCCTCATTTTCTGTACCAACAACCTGGTAATTCATCGATGATGCTGCCCGAACCATTTCTGGTCTGGCAAATAAAACACATGACATTGCACAAAATACCATAAAGCGCCAAGGAATTTTCATCCTAAATTTATGGTTCACATCTATATAAATCATAAAAACATCCCTTCCTTCCATAATTATAGAAGTAACAAAACATATTCGTTTTTACATAGTTCTCTTATAGCTATTTATATAGATAAGTATTTTTCAGGCTCATTCAGGAACACATCCGTAATCCCCTGTTTTTCCAGGGAGGCGAGATCCAGCTTCGTTCCTGTTGCCCGTTCCGGATACAGATGCCCGGTCAGCCATGCGCGTACCGTATATCCTTCGAGCCTTTCCTTTGGAAGATCCATCCCTTTCCAAAACGGATGAAGGGCATCGGCGCCGCAACCGCCCTTTAACTTGTACAGGCAGTCAGAGACTTTCGCATCCAGGATCCCGATTTCCGCTTCTGGATCCAATTGCCGAATCCGTTCCAAGGACAAGGCGCTGAAAGAAGAGTAGATTACACAGTTCTGTAAGCCATATTGATGAACCATGTCAACGATTTTCTGCTCTATGCCCTTGTATGGAAAAATACTGTTTTTTAACTCGATATTCATCTTTAATCCCTGCTTTATCTTGTCTTGAAGCAGGTCGAATACTTCTTCCATTGCAGGAATCTGCTCCTGTTTTCCGCTGCCGGCATCAATCCGCAGCTTTTTCAGCTCGGACAGAGTATATTGCCTTAATTCACCGGAACCATCGGTCGTGCGGTCTACGGTCTCGTCATGGAAGACGGCCATGTGCCCGTCCCTGGTGAGCTGGATGTCCAGTTCAATTCCGGTAAGACCATCTATTTTCGCGGCTTTTTTAAAAGCAGTCAATGTATTTTCAGGATACATCTGACTGCATCCTCTGTGAGCCCATATATTCATGGTCAAATGCTCCTTTTCGATGTTCCTTCAAAAATGCTTCCATAATTCCGGCCATGGCCGTGGATTCTCCGCGTGTCAGTTTAAAGTCATTTTTGTTGCTTCCGTTTATTGTGGAAAGGAAATCGCTGATCTCATATCTCAGACCTTCCCCCAGGAAACGGTCTGAAAATTTTTCTACTTTCCCCGGATCCTCGTAATGAACCTCAAAATAGGTGGTTTTCCACCAGGGAGCTTCAGCTACGATATATCCTTTGGTTCCGGCAATCAGCAGCCGTCCCTCCGACTTTACGCCCAACCCGCAGGTGGCAGTGGCGATGCCATTCGGATATTGGAAGGAGGCTTTCGTAAAAAGGTCGATGCCGTTTCGATCATTGATACTGTGGAACTGAAGCTGCTCATAATCCTTGCCGAATAATTTCAGGATCGGAAGCATGACATAACTTCCGAGCTCCGTGAAGCTTCCGCCGTATTTGATATTCGTAAGCTCTCTGGATTTCAGATCCTCCAGCTTTGTAAAACAGGTTTCAATGTTACGTATATTTCCAATGATCCCGCTGCAGGCAATTCCCAGCAGATTGGCAAAGCCGGGGCAGTAGGCCGTCTTGATCCCTTCCATGAGAACTAAGTTTTTACTCTTTGCATAGGAAAATACTTCCTCAGCCTGTGCCGCTTTCAGTACCATCGGTTTTTCACAGAACACATGATTTCCGTGCTCTAAGGCAGTTTTGATATATCCGTAATGTGTCTCATGAGGGGACGCAATATAAACAGCATCCACTGCCGCATAAAATTCTTCCGGATCTTCATAGGCATTGATTTCCCACTTTTTTGCAAACCGGGCGGCGCTTTCAACATGCGGATTGTAAACCCCCTGTGTGCTGACTCCGCTGACCAATTTAGCTTCTGGGATAAACCGGTCCGCGATCCTGCCGGTGCCGATAACTCCGATCCGCTGGATACGCTTATTCTGGGTACGCAGCATAGTACTGGAAATGTTCTTCGTCCGCTCCAGATATACGACTCTGCAATAGTCCTTCAGGTAATCAAACTGTCCGGTCCAGTCGGAACCGACCGTAAAAATATCTATTTTATATTTCTGAATGTCACGAAACTTCTGACCGGCGGATTCCTCAATAATGATCTCATCGGCAAATCCGGTTTTCTGTACATTTTCAATCCGTGTCATCAGGGAATCAATGACATTTAATTTTCCCCTTGTACGGTCGTATTCCTCTGTGGTAACCCCGACTATGAGGTAATCACCAAGCTGTTTTGCTCTTTTCAGAAGCCGATAGTGGCCCTCATGGAACAGATCATACGTACCATATGTAATGACTTTTGTCACATCGTTATCCTCCCCGATTGACTTATGTATGCCGGCACACATACCGATGCGTTTTCTCCCCGCAGGACCCGTCATGATTTGTTGCGATAGTTCCATAGACCCGGATCTGCTGCTCCTGATCAAATGCATTGCCGGTGATGGCTCCGTCAAGGAAATTATTTAATGTGTTAAATACATTTTCTTCGCAGCAATACTGCATCCATTCGGAATTCTCCGCAAAGCCGGGCTCGTGTTCCTTTAGCTCGTTCAGGTCAAATTCAACAGGAATTTCTTCATATTCCTCTGTTTCCATATTAATAAGGAAGAGCTTCCTGTCAAAAACGGAGAACAGGAGGTATTCATTTTCTGCGTGAACCCTGGACGGACGGAAAAAATACGCCTTTGCCCAGGAAGGAAAGTACCCGTTTTTCGGCTGTTCGGGAAGCTCGAATGGGGGCTTCCATTCAGTCATTTCTCCGGTTGCCTTATTCAGCCGGATGAACATATTTCCCCACTGGGGCGGGAAGTAAACATAGTCTCGGCAAAATGCGGGGGCGCTGAACGGAACTTCCATGCATTCATATCCATGCACAATGTGGGCGCATGCCAGGTTCTCCGGAAAATCGGAGTACTCATGAACCTCACCCGTGTCAGGTCTCCATCTTGTAATGACATTGCCGTGATAGGGCAGCAGCCACAGGTCCGTCCCGCTGGGAATGATCCCGGCGCAGCCGCAGGAATGACCGACACCAATGTCTAGAATCTGTTCTTCCAACGTTTCTGTATGAATCCGGCAGATCTGACCATCTACAGGAGAAGCCAGATACAGGTATTCTTCGAAAACCCAGAACCCACCGACCTTTTTCTCGCCATTTACCATCCGAATAAATACATCCAGATGCTGGCCGAAGTATCGGACTTCATCAGCCTCCGTATCGTAACGGACAACCGCCGGGTAGTTATTCGGGATAAGGAACAAATATTTTCCGGATGCAATAGCTCCGGTAAATGCTCCTGCCTGTTCGATACATTGCTCCAGCACAATTCGTTTTTCAATGCTGTCTCCGCCGATAACCACAATGTCGCGTGCATTTGCTGGGCAGACATAATGCTTTTCTCCAATCGTGATCACCTGCGAGTAATAATATCCATACGCATAAGCGGACAGATCACAGAAATAGCGGTATTTGTAATCACCGGTGGGAGAGTAGTACAGCTTGTTACCCTGGGCGATCATCCATGCATTATCCCCGGTGACGGTGAATGCAGGAATGGCTTTTCCTTTCCAATCGTTTTCATCCGGAATTGTGTTGATGTTGTTATCCAAGATAAACAACGGTTTCCCCACGATTCCGAATAAGGAAGTCACAGAGGTTGCCGAGTCACCGATGTAGGCATCGCAAAACGCGATCGTATTTGCAATATCCGGTGTTTCATCATAAATGCCCAGATCATATTTCATAAAATAATTTTTTAACAGGTCGTATGCCGGCCGGAACTCCGCACGCATGGAATCCAGTGAGGATTCAAAAAGCGGGTGCGGTCTCCACAGCAGGCAGGCGTCTGGGCGGTCACGGAAGCAGGAGAAGACGTATTCCATCTTTTTCAGGAAAGATTTTGTGTCTCCCAGCAATCCGTTTAAGCTGGTATTGTAGAAATATACTTTTTTTCCGTTCAGCTTTTCCTTCCATTCTTCCGGAGGCTCCGGCGGATCGCTGCAGATCCGGATGATGCGGTCGAATTTTGGGGAGCCGAAGGGGAGCAGCTTTTCTTTTGGCAGGGCCGGATCAAAAAACTTCCGGTATTTTTCCGCCTGTATCACGATATAATCTGCCTGGTAATAGGCAGAGCAGAGAGCCTGTGCCTCGCTCATCCCGCCGGATGTAGAGTAATAAGGAATATATACCAACTTCTCGGCGCGTTTTTTCAGCTCGTAGGAGTAAAACCTTGGGTCAATACTGGTGACATAGTTGTACTGGTCATAGGGATTGTGAATGTAAACAATATCCGGCCAGCGCTTTTGGATGTCATAGTTTTCATAGTGGGTGACCGGAACGTAGTCAGGCAGTTCGTCACCTTCGTAGTGAAATTTGTTGAATGTGCCGTCCGGATTTCGCTCATAGTAGGGAATCGGAACTACATAGGTGTCACAATTCTCGTCTGCCTCCGCCGCCATCCATACGCTTTCCAGCGAATCCCACATGGCTGCTTTATATGGAAGAAACACAATTTCCAGCCGGTCAGGAATCAGGTCACCCAGTAGCTTTCTGGTCTGCTTCACCTGTACGGTCAGCTCCTGTAGCACTGCGCGCCGTTTCTCCGGATCTGAAAGAGCCTGTGTCATCTGGTATAAGCTTTCACAGTACTCCTCCAGCACATGTACGGTTTCCGTTCCCTCCCCATAAAGCATTTCCAGTTCATTGCCCATGGTGATAGCCGTTTCCTGACAGTCAATGAGAAGCTGCTGGATTCCGTCTTCATTTATTCGTTTTGCGGTCAGGCTTACTTTTAATGCCCTGTTTGCTTTATCCAGCAGATTCATCATTGTCAGCATCTGCTTTCTTAACGTACGACTCATATCATGGTTCTCCTTGCTTCATCTGGTTTAGGAACTGTGAATGGTAATTTCTTATTTTCTCTGATATATGCTGCAATACATTTCATGTTCACTGGGATGCCCCGCAGAGAACATTCTGCCGCATCCGCAGAAATTCCAGATCATCCGGAAGAAGCGGAGACAGTTGCAGGATGATCGGCAATGCTTCTGTATATTGTTGCTTCTCGATCATAGCCTTCAGTGCTTCTTTCATCTGCCCGGCCAGCATCTGGAACTCTTTTCCGGTGTTCATAGCCGGAGTCTCTATCCTGGCTGTCATTTGGCGGATAACCTCTCGGATGACACCTGTCATGGTGGGATAGAATCGGAGTGCTGTACGGAACAGGCGGACAGCTTCTGGACATTCTCCCTGTTCCATTTTTTCCAACGCTTCCCATACAAAGAGGGCAAAGCGACCATCTTTGGGAAGCAGAATCCTCTTTTCTTCGTTAAATATTTCATCACGGTACTGTATTTGATAAAAACGCAGAACATACCTGCTGTATTCCTTAAGTGTCTGAATCAAAGAATTGCCCGTAAGGAATCCTTGGATCAATTCTTTTTCATATAGAAGCTTTTTCATCCAGAGACCATAGGCGGGCATATCCTGGACCAGTTTTTCTGTCGAAGCTTTTAATTTTTCTAATCCGTTCAGCTGAATAATGTTTTGAGGATCGCTTGGCTTATTTCCTGATTTTACTGACCCATCTATTGAAACCAGGCTTTCAAGTCTCTCTGCACATTGCTTCCACGCCTCCAAATCCATCCCGCTGACAATCTCCGCCAGATCAACCTGGAGCAGGACTGCTTCTTTTATGGCCTGATGCTTCAGATATGTGGATTCTGTTTGTTTCACACATTGTACAAATAATTTCCGACGTTCCTCCATTACGATCCCATTGTTCTCCTGGATCGCCATCTGCATCTGCCGGTAAGGAGAGTGCTCCGGAATATGTCCCAGAAGTTCGCGGAAATGCTCGGCATAGGATTTTTTCCAATCATCAAAAACAGGATAATACCGTTGCATCCAGGTTTCCTCCTCCCAAGGGAGCAGTTCCAGGAAGCGGATTGCCTGGGCTATGTCATCCAGTTTTAATGCGGACTCCGTGCAGTTGATCCGGATCTGATACAGCTTGGAAGGCAGCTTGATGGACTCCTCTGTCAGGTCGGCATAGGTCTGCTGTCTCCACAGTTCCGGATGTCCGTCTACATATGCCAGTGTATCTTCAAATTCCGCACCGTAACGCAGAATCTCCTCATGGGCTCTGCGAAGAGTGTAGATTGCGAGCAGTGTTTCGTAAATATTCAGCCGGACCAACTCCCATGGTTTTTCCTGTTCTAAGATCAGTTGTGCTTCCCGTTCTGCCTTTTCATACTCTTTTTTCTCACACAGGATATACAGCAGATTTGCCTGCAGCCATCCGTGGTAATAATTATCTTCATACCCCTTACAGAGCTTCCGCCCCTTTCGGCAGTATTCCTCCGCTTTTTCCCAGTCCCTTATGATGATGTGCTCCTGGGCAATCTGAATATAATTTTTCACATAGGTAGGACATTCCTCAATGCACTTGAGCAGGAGCGGGATATTCCGAAGCGGCTTGACCGGTTTCCTGTTTCCAGCATCGTTGATATAGCCATAATGGTTTACATATGTATGAAAATATTTGCTGGGCCTTACGAGAGGGGTTATTTCCTCATGGACCACATTTTGGAATGCCATTCCCGGCATGATGCGCGCCATACGGAACGCATGATAATCAGTATATTGGATTCCGTCCCACTGGATGTAGTTTTTCTGTATATAGAAAGCAGAGCCATAGCTCCGGTATTCCCCGGATAAGAAGAAATCCCGAATCTCCGTCACATCTTCGAACCACTCATCATCGTCTATGTACATGAACCATTCCCCTTTTGCTGCCCACAGGCCTACATTTCTGGCTGCGGAGAAGTTGTCGCACCATGTAAAGGGGAGAATCTTATCGGTATAGCGGCTGGCAATCTCTTTCACTCGTTCATCTGTCCCGGTAAACACAATAATCAATTCGCTGGGAACCTGCGTCAATAGAGGACGAAGGGAATCCAGACATCTTTCCAGGGATGCAGCCCGGTTTGATGCGAGCAGCGAGATGCTGAGCTGTATCTGCATGGTACGATGCCTCCTTTAATATTTTACAGATTTTTATTCCTTGTCCGGATAAACCGGAAAGCACACATATGTTTTTTTCAGCAGATGGACGTTTTCTTTCATATACGACAAATGCCGTATGCAAAAGAAAGCGCCCATCCAGTGGACCGGCGCTTTCTGAAATTGTACCTGTAGTAATTACTGTAATAACTGAAGAACTCCCTGCGGTACCTGATTTGCCTGCGCAAGCATTGCCTGGGAAGCCTGAACCAGGATGTTGTTCTTCGTGTAAGCCATCATTTCCTTCGCCATATCTACGTCGCGGATACGGGATTCAGCTGCGGTCAGGTTCTCGCTCTGAACACCCAGGTTGTTGATCGTATGCTCCAGACGATTCTGCAATGCACCGAATGTAGAACGCATAGAAGAAATCTGGTCAATCGCAGCATTGATCGCACTGATCGCCGCCTTTGCTTTTGCAGATGTCGTAATACTCATTGCTACACTGCCTGTCTTTGTACCTGCGGTGGAAGCAATACCAAGCGCCGAAACACTTAATGCGCTGAAAGAAACCTTCAACTGGTTATAGCTTGCTCCTGACTCACCAACATGAAGTGTAATAGATTTTCCAGCAGAGAACAGCGAGATGCCATTAAACTTGGTCGCCTTTCCGATTCTGTCAATCTCAGAACGCAGCTGGTTAATCTCTTTCTGCATCTCAGAACGGTTTGTGGAAGAATAAGTTCCGTTCGCTGACTGTGTAGCCAACTCAACCATACGGTTCAGCATGGAGTGAACTTCTGTCAGAGCACCTTCTGCTGTCTGTACAAGAGATACACCGTCTTCTGCGTTCTTCTTTGCCATATCAAGACCTGTGATCTGAGCACGCATCTTCTCAGAAATAGCCAATCCAGCAGCGTCATCGCCTGCGCGGTTGATTCTGTAACCAGATGACAGTTTTTCCAGGTTCTTGCCTACGGAAGAGTTGTTGTTATATAAATTTCTGTGTGCGTTTAATGCTGTGATATTATGTTGGATTCTCATGGTTATTCCTCCTTGAATATTTTTGCATGGAAATTCCTTTTTCCTGCATAATTATACATTTTTGGTTTTTGAACAGAAGTGATCGGGAGTGAAACAAGCGTTCGATTCGGACGTGCCGGCGAACTGTCCAGAAAAGTACACCTTACTGGATTTTTCCCTTCTTTCCACGTTGTGTTTTCCTGAAAACAATGCTAAAATCATCTTAAGATACTGAGTCAATATGATTTAGATAGCCAAAGGCAAAAGAGTACGCCTGATTTTAAATTTTATGTATACAAGGAAAGGAACCGTGAATATGGGATTTTTTTTGAACAGCAAGGGCCCCTGTGCGGATTATCGTGAAATGATATCCGACTCGTATTTTGTTGATAAATCCATGTTGATTAAAGAACTGCTTCCCGCGCTGGGGAAAAAGAATCGATTTTTCTGTATAACAAGGCCGCGTCGTTTTGGGAAAAGCGTCATGGCAAATATGGTTGGGGCTTTTTTCGGAAAGTCTGTAGATTCCAGCGAGCTCTTTGATTTCCTGGCAATTGCAAAACACAAAAATTACAAGGAGCATCTAAACCAGCATAATGTGATCTATATTGATTTCAGTCGGATGCCGGAAAACTGTAATTCTTACCAAGCTTATATCAGTCGTATTCAGAGTGGTCTGAAAGAAGACCTGATACTGGAGTATCCGGAACTACCGCTGGATCCCGCAAAAGCTGTATGGGATAATCTGCAGATGATATTTGAAAAGAACGGACAGAAATTTATATTCGTCATAGATGAGTGGGATGCTATATTTCACAAATCATTTATCAAAGAAGAAGACAAAGAAAGATACCTTGAATTTCTAAGGAATTTGCTTAAGGGACAGATTTATGTCGAACTGGCTTACATGACCGGAGTCCTTCCAATCGCAAAATATTCCAGTGGTTCGGAGCTGAATATGTTTTTGGAATACGATATGGCGACCAGGAAAAAATTCAGCGAATACTTCGGATTTTTGGATGCGGAAGTTGATGAGTTGTTTGAGATATACAAACATGAAACAGAAAATCCTGAAATATCCAGAGCAGATCTGCGTATGTGGTATGACGGTTACTGTACGGCAACCGGAAAAAGGCTGTACAACCCCCGTTCGGTTGTATGCGCGCTGACAGACAACGAGCTTTCCAATTATTGGACCAGTTCAGGTCCCTATGACGAGATTTTTTACTATATACGAAATAACATCAAAGATGTCAGGAATGATCTGGTACTGATGTCAGCAGGAGAGCATATCAAAATGATGCTGCAGGGATATGCTGCCATGGAAACAGAACTTGAAACAAAGAACCAGATTTACTCGGCAATGGTCGTGTATGGTCTCCTTACCTATGAATACGGCGCTGTTTTCATTCCCAACAAGGAGCTGATGGATAAGTACAATGAACTGCTTCTGACCAATGACAGACTTGGGTATATCCACCGTTTGGCTAAAGATTCCGATAAAATGCTCTCTGCAACACTTGCCGGTGACACAGAAACCATGGCAGAGATCCTGAAATTTGCTCACGACACAGAAACTCCGATTCTCTCATACAATAGTGAGATCGAACTTGCAGCAGTGGTAAATCTGGTCTATCTGTCAGCCAGGGACAGATACCGTGTAGAACGTGAAGATAAAGCCGGCGAAGGCTTTGTAGATTTTATATTTTATCCGGAGCGGAGAAATGATATCGGCATTATTTTAGAGTTAAAAGTGGACAGTACACCAGAAGAGGCTCTCCGGCAGATCAGAAATAAGAACTATATCCTCCGTTTCAGGGGAAAGCTGGGAGAAATGCCAAAGTACAGTGGGAAGATACTGGCTGTAGGGATTAGTTATGATAGAAAGACAAAGGCGCATACATGTAAGATTGAGGTACTCAGAGAACCATTATAGATACGCATAGCAGAACCCGTTCTTACTGTATAAAAATATATGATCCCAGCTGCTTTACTTAAATGCGTGGAATCGGCCTGCAATCTGTTATGGGCTAAAGGCGGCCCATAACAGACTGTCAGATACCTGACATTTAAATTCTCCTGACGGCCTCTTTTCTGCAGATGAAAATATTTAAAATACCCAGGGCATCTCATCCTTTCTGTGAAGTTTTTCAAGCTTTATACCATATTTTTCATATTGGCGCAGACTGGTAAAAATATCCTGCTCATATATATAAGTACAAATCAGTATCAAATCTGGCTGTAATTCGGGAATCTCACTGGGACTATGGACCATACTTCCATCCGTCGTCTGTCCCCACATTTTAGGATTGCTGTTAAAAAGCAGCCACTCGAAATCCGCTTTGCCGAAAAATTCCTCATAAAGCCTGATAATAAGATTGGAAAATCCGCCATTCGGATAGAGTCCGATTTTCTTATACCCCTTTTTATATAAAAGAGTTCTTAACCGCTCCCGATGTGCCTCTTTTGTAAAATAAACCTGTTCTGCACGCCGATAAGTATCCTCTACGGCGGCTATGATCCCCAGCTTTTGTGTACAGTGCATTTCACACTTTCCGCATTTAATACACGGATTTTCTGCCGTATCAGGAAGCCAACCCTCACTGTGGAGCAAGGGACGGAACATATGGAGATGGTAAAGCAGCTCTTCCGGCTCCGTGCGGTTATAGGTAGCTGACGGTTTGAACAAAAATGCATTTCGCGCCTGCATGATTGCAGAGGTAGGAATCCCTTTGGGACACCCTTCACAATATTTGCAGCCCGTACAAAACCCCTCCAGATCCGCAACACTGTTTAAGACTCGTTCCAGCCTTTCCACAGGCGGTTCCAGATCAGACGTGGAAAATACCTCCAGGCTGTCTTTAAGTTCCTCAGTATTTTTTACACCGCCCAGAACGATGTCTACAGCAGGGTGCGCTTTGGCAAACCGCAAGGCGGCGTGGATTGTATTTTGTTCATCCCCAATCCCGCAGGCAAAGGAAAAATAGTCCTGATTTTGACCAATGACACCCCCGCCCAGGGGATTCATTACAGCAATACCAATATCATTTACATAGGCTGCATCCAAAACTGGGCGCATATTTGCCGCATTGAGTATGGAATAGGAAATGGTGGCGCCTTCAAACGCCCTGCTTTCAATGATTTTTCGGATATCATCTGGAGCGGCATGAAGGGAACAGCAGATATGGTCGATCAGTCCTTCATCCTTCAGCCGAAGAGCTCCTTCATATATGCCGCCTTTTTTCATAATGTTTTCAAATACTTCATAATTCCAAATTGTCCAACATGTAAAATACTGGACTTTTTCCAGCCCCATTGCTTTCAAATATAATTCTATACGCCTGCGGGCATCATCTGCTGTCCGGTCAGGCCCATACATCACTTTTGCCGTCACGGAAAACGGCTGGTCCGTCTGCTGGAATGCCTCTTTTAATACGAAAAGAGCCATACCAGCGGAATAGTTGTAGCCAACGTCTACATATGTAATCCCGCTCTCCAGCGCCTGATATACTAGCGCTATGGACTGTTCTATGCCCTTCGTATCATCCGGCCCGGCAATTGGAAATCTGGATGTACCAAGGCCCAGCGGAAAATGATTACTGAATATACTCATAAAAATCTCCTTGCCTCAAATCTTTTTCTGCCACCGGATATCCCGGAAAAGTGCCATTAGAAGGCTTTCCATTCCCCACTCCAAAAAATTCTGGAAACACCCTTTCAGATCTTCCACGGCGCCTGCCCGGTAGCGGCCTCGAAGCTTTCATGTGGGGCCAGATAAGAAAAATTTCTCTGCTCAGTATCATATGGCAGGTATTGCCCCAGGCATCTGCCCGGCAGTTATTCTGAAAAACGATATCGGAAGCAAGATTGCCTTCCGGATCCAGATTCAGAACTGCGTTTCGGCCGGACGGACGCGCGACAGCCATCAGTATCAGATGGGGGCTTTTGTAATATGCTGACATAAAGTTCGTGAGATTCAGGTCGGTGATACAGTCACTATAGCAGACGAGAAATGCGTCATCATCTATATAGTTTTTGATTTTTCGGATACGCTCACCGGTGGTGGAATCCAATCCTGTGTCTACTACGGTGACCTTCCAGAGGTCGCTTATCTTGTTGTGGATCATAATATCATTATTCTGCAGATCCACAGTGATATTGATATGCCACAAAGCAGGACGTTCACCAATCTTTACCATCGATTTCGGAATTTTGCCGGTTTCTTCTCTGATACTGCTGGGAAGGCCTCCGGCCAGAATTATCACTTTCATCCGTCTATGCCCTTCCATAAAATTATATTGTCTTTACCCATTCTCGTAGATACTGCTGTAAAAAATATCTCTATTCTTTTCCCACTAATTCCTCATAAATCTTTCGGACGCTACTTTTGGGATTCGAACTCAGTTGGAAACTATACAAAGGAAGCCCATATTTTAAGCAGTCAATACAAACTTTATTATCTTTTTTACGAAGCATCAGCTCTTTGTAGGTGGTCTTTTCGATATCTTCTGCCAGCAGCGCCTGCTTTTCATCATATACACAGTCACATACCAGAACTTTTCCCTTTGCGGTAACGCAGAACATGTTTTTAAATGAATAGCACAGTTCCGGATGATCGCAGATATCAGGATATCTCCTGTCACTGAAATCAAAGTTTAAAGTATTCAATACATTTTCAATATCACTGATATCCTCCCCCTTAAAAATGCGTATCACATTTTCTATCGGGTTTATACCTGCGTTATGATTAAACAGCGTATATTGCAGTTTATTACATATTTTCTGCCATGCCTGCAGTTCTTCGGATGGACTATAATTGTATTCGTGGTAGTATACCTCTACAAATGTATCCGGGCTGTATTTATCAAGCAAATCCCGTAATTTATACATATTTTGCTTTACAAGCGCTACATTTCCGCCCCGATGCGCTCTCTCATATGTCTCCTGTGTAAAACCGGAAAAGGATATCCGGAAATATTCCGGCTTCTGTCGGATCAATTCTTCAAGATGCGGAACATCCAGACTGAAGTTTGTAGAAATAATTCCCAATATTCCCTCATTTTTCAGTACCTTTACATACTCCGGCAAATCTCTTTTCAATAAGGGCTCTGTCCAGCAAAACAAAGGAATATACGCGATATTGGGCGTGTCCTTTTTGATATGCCCGACAATTCTTTTGAATCTCTCCAGAGACATTACAGCATTTTCATGCCGCGTCCAGTTTGACTGGGGGCAGGAGGGGCATTTTAAATTACAGGAATTGGTCAGATCTATCTCATAAACAGGTCCCAGGAGATCATCGGCCCAGCATAGATCTGTATTTTCAGAAAGCCCATGCGCGGTACAAATATCAAAAATTTCTTTTGCGCGAATGGCCGCCGCAACTATAACAAACGGAGTTTCAGTACTTTTTTCTGAAATTTCCCAGAAGTATTCCGGTGAGTATACAGTAAAGCCAAACAACTTTTTTCCCTGTACAAAAGTATTACTGTCAATGACACCCTTGATATTCTCGAACTTTTCACGTATAAGAACGCTGCATACCGCACCTCCGGTAATTTTAGCGCCCCATACATATATAGGCCTGTCTTTTAAATCTCTTTTTAATTTTATCAGTGTTTCATATGTATCTGTATAATGATCTAAATTGATTCCTTTACTCAAAGCTTTTAACCTCCCAAATTTATTATTTAAACTTCATGCAGGATCAACCCCCAAAAGCTTTGCCCAATCTGCCATAATGACAGTCTATATTCATCACAGTTGACCATAGACTTTTCGGTTTATCATTCTGTTCTTCGACTGGAGATCCCGCAGGGTATAAGGCCAATCAGTTTCAGATGAGATTGGAGCAATATACAGTTCCTGGTTGACCGCCTGCTGAATCAGGCGGTCAACGTATTGCGATGTACCTCTTTCGGTTTTTCTATCAGGATTGTTACAGATTCCTCCGGGAATAGTTTTTCCATAAATTCCATTATGGATTCGTGCATCTATATGTTCCTCTTTTATAATAGAATGATCGTGTTTTTGATTCCCATTTCCTGAATTTGAATTTGAATTTGCTTTTGATAAAGCATAGCGCAGATTAGCACTACATAAGGCTTATTTTTTAAAAAAGCAGGAGGATGAATGGGATAGTTGTACATTCTTCGCCCTTGCTTGATTTTATTGTTGTCTATAAAACATTTGATGTTACATTGCTGTAGATTTGTCGTTGCAAATAGACTCATCACATAAGAACCTGTACCCCAAATGGCAAGTTCACATTTCTTGTCCCGCAAAGCTTTTATGGTTCTATTTAACTCTTCACGTTGAAACTCCTGTTTTTTCAGATATTTTTGAATTGCATAAACCGTACTGGTATCCCGGATTTGGTATGGCTTTAAGCATGTTTTCTGGTATATTTGAATCAGACCCATGCCTTCGTGTTTTTGATCTATGCGTTCCATTCCATGCTGTATCATCAGGTAATCCAGAGACTTTTCAGAAAAATAATTAATATGCTCCAAATTAAAATGGTTAGGGACTGGATACGGATCTTCACCTATTTGGGAATAGTCCGGCACACTCATGAAGAAAAATCCATTTGGCTTCAACATTGCCTGGAGATTTGCAATCCCTTCCATTGGAAATAATAAATGTTCAGCTACTTCAAAAAGGAAAATTGCATCGTATTTCTCATATTCATCAGGAATAGCTTTGGAATAAATACTGGAAATATAGGCATACACTCCTGCTTCCCGCATATGAGATACGCTTACCTCTGAAGGATCTGTAGCAGACAAATGAGTATATCCGTGCTGCTTCAGCGCTCGGATGAAGCGACCATTTCCGGCACCGCATTCCAAGAGATTTGCATCTTTGGGAATGTACTTTTCCAAAAAAACTTCTACTGAATCATAACGGGATTTGTTATCATCTTTGCTCTCGTCAGCGTAAAAATTGCAATGTGTGTAATAGTAGTTATAATCTTCCATGGTGGCTGCAGTATCAGCATAGACAAAGCCACAATTCTCACAAGAAACAATACAATAGGCAGAGGGAAGATGATAATCTGCTGGTACACTCATATGAATCCGCTCAATGGGTATGGAATTGCAGGTATTGCAGAGTGGACAGCGTCTTTTAGTCATAGTCAGCCACCTCCTGGGCGTTATAATATATATTTTATACACTCTAATTTTCAAATACAATTCTATAGGATTAGTTGCAGCCGGGATCTATATATGTCCCACCTCTGCCCAAGGCGCTTGCCCCGATAACCATAGTTCCTCCAAATATTCTTTGTCCCTCAGAGTATCCATAGGTGACCAGAACCCCGGATGGCGATAGGCAGTCATCTCATTATTTTCGGCAAGCAGTTCAAAAGGCCGGCCTTCCAGCATGTCAGAACCATCTCCAAGATAATCGAAAATCCTCGGTGAAAATACTCCGTATCCGGCATTGATCCAAGACTGGTCCGAACGTGCTTTTTCCTTGAAGCTGTCAATGCGTCCAGAGTCTTCATTTATTTTTACTGCACCAAAACGGCCGTCTGGTTTCGTGACGGTTATAGTAGCAATACGGCCATAATGCCGATGACAATCCAGCAGCTTTTGGATATTCACATTTGAAACTCCGTCTCCATATGTAAATAAAAATTCTTCATTCCTCACATATTCCTGTATTTTGAGAAGTCTACCTGCCGTCAAAGTGTTCAATCCTGTATTGATCAGAGTCACTTTCCAGGGCTCTATTTTATTTTTCATGAAAATTTTTTTACCGTTTTGCAGATCAATCGACACATCAGAATATCTGGAATGATAATCTACAAAATACTGCTTGATCATGTGACCCTTATATCCGCAGCATAGTACAAACTCGTGAAGTCCAAAGCTGGAATACCATTTCATAATATGCCACAGTATAGGACGGCCGCCAATCTCTATCATAGGCTTGGGGCGAAATTGAGATTCCTCTCCAATACGGGTTCCCTTTCCTCCGGCCAGAATTACAACCTTCATCCGATCACCATACCTTCCACGGTGCGAGCCCTTGCTGCCACAGTTCTTCCAGAAACAGCTTGTCCCGCATAGTTTCTACAGGCATCCAGAAACCTTCGTGCTTATAGGTTGCGACTCTTCTTGTCTGTCTTAAACGGTTGATTGTCGTAGTTTCAAAGCTTTCATGAGATGCCAGATAGGAAAAAATTTCCTTGCTTAATATCATATGGCAGGTATTGACCCACGCATTCGCTTCGCAGTTATTCCGCAAAACAATATCGGAAGCAAGGTTGCCGTCAGAGTCCAGATTCAGAATCGCATTCCGGCCGGATGGGCGTGCAACCGCCATCAGTACAAGATGTGGACTTTGATAATATGCTGACAAAAAATCTGTAATGTTCAGATCAGTAATACAGTCGCCATAACAGACAATGAACGATTCATCTTCAATATAGTTTTCTATCTTCCGGATACGCCCGCCTGTAGCAGAATTTAAACCAGTATCCACCACGGTGACTTTCCAGGGCTCGCTTACTTTATTGTGAATTATAATATCATTTTTCTGCAGATCTACGGTTATATCGGAGCTGTAGATATAATAGTCAAGAAAATACTCCTTGATAAGTTCAGCTTTGTAGCCAGTACATATAATAAAGTCATTGAAACCGTAGCTGGAATATGATTTCATTATATGCCATAAAACCGGACGGTCTCCAATCCTTACCATTGGCTTTGGTATCTTACCGGCTTCTTCACTGATATTGCTGGGCAGACCTCCTGCCAGGATTACTACTTTCATGATTCTTAGTCCCTTTTGAAATTATTCTATTGCGTTCCCTTCACGATCAGTAATTAAGGTTATAGAACCTGCAGGGGGAGAATAGGAGATTTTTCTCTGCAATACAGGATTATTTTTTTGTAATCCTTCGTTAAATGTTGCTGCGTTTCCACCTTCTATTGCCTGAAACAGACTTTGATATACTTCGTTCTTCTCTATATTCTCATCGAAAACTTTTGAAAGATTTAAATATTTTCTGGCAATACTGATTTTGCCTGTATTCAACATCTTAAAACCGTATCGAAGACACATGCTTCCTAATTTCTGTATGCTCTCAGGCAGTCTCTTTTGGGGCAGCTGATAACCATATTGAGAGGTTACTTTTGCTATTTTATGTATGATCTGATAATGTTCCATAACAGCTGTCATATTATTTTCTGATTCGGTTGTTTCATTTCCGTTGTGTACTCTATACTGCATCAGCGGCTTGCCCAAATACGCTATATCACCCACGCAGGACATTAATGCATTATAATACCAGTCATTAGCGACCTGGAATGTACAGATCCATTCCTTAACCTGTTCAATAGAAGAGACTCTCATGATTCGCTGTCCCGGAATAGCAATCCCTGATTTCATGAACACGGCTGCCTGCTGTTCGCCGGGAATGATACAAGATGTATTATAAAACGGAACAGAGGTTAATTTGACGCCCGACTCATCTATTTCATCCCTGTGGGTCATTACCATGCTGACATTCGGATATTGCTCCAATATGGCTACGGTTTCTTCCAGGAAAGAAGGATAAAGAAGATCATCACTTGCCAAAATCAACCGATATTTTCCCCGGCTTTCCATTGCGCATAGTTCAGAATTTCTGTCACTTCCCAAATTTTGCGGATTTTTTCCGATTTTAAAAGGAATTCCCTGCTTCAAAAATTTATCCCGATATAATTTGGCTATTTCAAATGAACGGTCTGTTGACGCATTATCCCGAAATATTACCTCAAAATCCCGATAAGTTTGATCAATAACACTGTCAAGACAATACCCTAAGTATTTTCCGTAATTATAATTAGGGATCAATATACTGACTAACGGTTTTTTAGATGTATCCATGATTTTTTATGTCTCCTACATTTTCTGGTACAATACTCTAATGATTCCTGTACTTTCTATTTTCATATTGATAATTCTAAGTTTGAATAAATCACCAATTTTATACATTGTATTTTCTTGAAAAAAATTTATATGTTCATTTATTTCTATATCTGAATATCGGTGCATATAATCTTGTTTAGGCAGCTCAATATATAAATATGTATTATTACCCCCCCCCCCAATAGTCCTGACAGGGTCTTTAGTGTATCCAGCGGATCCGACAAATGCTCCAGCAGATGCATGCATAAGATAAAATCCCATTTTATCTGTTTTACGCTATTCAAAGTTCTTAATAACATCACATTTGGTATTGTCTGATTTCCGGAAATATCATATACATACTTATTAGCATCCGAAAGCTGATCCGGTATATATTGTCCTTTGTCGCCGCCATAATCTAAAACATTTTTAATCTGACCAAAGTCTAAAAATGGCCGCAAGAAGTCTAAAACACTCTTTTTTCGTGCTATGTAATATTCAATATTCGTATAAACCTCATTGTTCACAAGACAATATTTTAATTCCATACAATTCTTTGCCGGCTAATTCTTTATTCGAATCGCAAAAATACTCTATATTTTTTTCTGATTCCATCAGCTTCTTGTATAATTTTCGTCCGTCATTTCCACATCCATATATAATTATTTTCTTATCAAATAATGCTGGATTTACTGAACCATCTTCCATATAAAGGTGGCGCATATAATTTTCATCTCCATTAATAAAGTTCTGGCTATATAAAGGCATAGCAGTCCGTATCCCATACGACAGGAGAGTGGTGACGCAGATAAATTTTATATTCGGGTACCATTTCCTTAATTGCCAGCGGAACCTCCCACAAGTCTGACAAATAGTGATATGCACTGATAGCCAGTTTAGGCGTTTGTCTGGTAATTATCTCTTTCGCTCCTTGCAAGGCTTTTAATTCGTATGTTTCAACATCCATTTTGATAAAAGTAACCTTTTTATCTTTTAAAGACTGGTCTAGCGTTGTTATGTGTTCGACGTGTTTCTCTTTGCATTGAACATAACCATATTCAATTTCAGTTGTTTCATCAGAAACGCCGGCATTGAACAGCATGATTTTTTTGCTGTCATACTTAGCAACAGTTTTTTCCAATATTTTAAAAATAGCAGAATCCAGTTCAAAAGAATAAATCCTTCCAAATTTCCCGCCTGTACTTTGCAGAAATTTATCAATAGAATCTCCCTTATATGCGCCCGCATCTACAACATATTCATTGTCGTCCATTGAAAAAACATCCGATTGAAAATATTCTCCAGGAGTTTTCAGTTCATTAAAGATTTTAGTTGCCAGCTGAGGTGCGATTCTGTTGCAAATCGTCTCCACATAAACTTGTCTTGAAATCTCGTCTTCAAAAAGATCAAGGGTATTCAGCATTTTTGCTCTATTATTTTCAAACCAGATGTTACTGTAATGCGGATCGTAAGCATTCATGGTATACCAGTCCATAGGGTAACATTCAATTCCCATAGCCGTTAACTGCTTGTAGATAGGCCGCCATTCGCCAACCATAATCAAAACCGCGATATCATCCATTTCCGCTATCTTCTCAGGCGAAAGGCATTTCCTTCCATTAAATGTTTTTTCCCATTGTTCAGGATTATTATCTCCTACATATTCAAATCTGAGTATATATTCCGTGGTTGCACAACCTTCAAAAAAATCTCCGGTTCCCCAAATGCATACGTTTTTATGTGAATATAACGCATTTTTAACTTCTAGTGCCCGTTCATGTATCTTATAATTAGACTCTATTGCATAATGAATTGCTTTCTTTAAACGACTTTTTTTCTCCATTGCTGCAGATTCTCCTTTATTTGCAGAAAAACAAATTATCTAACTGCTGTTATCCCTATAGCGCAATCGGCTTTTTAAAATCTAAATAGCCCTGCTCTGCAGCTTTAGATACTTTTTGAGACGGATGGCAATGTTCACATACATGATAATATGGAAGTTCAATAAACTCTTTTATTTTTTTCTTCATTTCATCCATATCATCTGTCGAGTCCAAATCTACATAGTCTGTAGTGTAATCAGCTATATGCAGATGATATATTGCCGCAGCAAAGTCGCAAGGATGTAATTTCCCGTCTTTTATCATCATACATCTGGGCGGCTGTGTGCATTCGCTTTTTTTCTCTATCACTTCACTTTCTTCCATAGGGATCCTGTATAGTGTTGACGGTATGATCCATTCGGGCATAGTTAAGCCGACAGTATAAGAAATATCTGCCGATTTGATCTTTTCAATATTTTTATACATCAAATTTTTCTGATTTACGTGGATGCTATCTTCATAATTTGAAAAACTTATATTTACACGCGGATGACTCAGACCTTCCAACTGTTCATCTTTAATAGGATATGTACCTGATGTAGCAATGCATATAAGACCTAAGTTTTTCTTTGTGAGCAATTTCCTAACAATTTTCGACAAATCAGGATGCATAAACGGCTCTCCTCCCATAACCGTGACAGAACCTACGCTGTCAACCGCCTCAAAGAATATATTTATATCCTTTTCTATTCTTTCCAGCGTCATATTTACCCGCTCATTTAATGGATATTCATTCATATATGATGTACAGCATTTGCATTTCAAACTGCATTTCTGATTGATTGTCAAGGTAATGTGAAAGATAGACAGTGGGTCTTCGGCGGAACAATTCTGGTAGTTTACTATATTATTCAGCCTTTCACAAAACATTGCTCTACAATGCATACTCCCCTGGCATTGTTCAGATTGAATACCTGTGGTTATGTCAAAGGGACATATGATTCCTTCATATAGAAAATCTCCCCTCAAAACAGTGTAATAACCTTTGTCTGCAAGTGTTTTGAGCAATGCGTTCCGGATGACATTATTACCGATACAAAATATAATAATGGTATTCTGTTGATCCTCTGTAGTAAATGGATGAATAACCTTGACGCCGTTTACTTTGTCCAACTCTTCACTGCGTAGATCCCAATAGTTTTCAACAAAAATTCCCCGCTGAATCAATTCTTTTCCAACGGCTTCTCCGAGAAAACTTGCCCCCCAGATAATAACATGTCTGTATGATCGAATCTGATCAATGATCCAATTCTGCTCCGTGGCTTTTAATTTTACACCGCTATGTGCTTTCTTATAAAATTTTTCAAATTTATCCATTTTCTCTGATTCCCTCTCTGTTTGGTGTAATAAAGTCATAAAATCCTTGTTCCCCGGCTATACTGGTATTTCCCTGGATTCCACTGCAATGTCTGCAAGAATCATAGAAAGGGCGATCCAGCATCTTTTTAATTCTTTCTAATAGATCGCTGTCTGTAAGTTCAACATAATCCTTCGGGTAATCCGCAACACCAATACCATGTAACGAAAGACTGAATAAGCAGGGATATAATCGTCCATTCATTATCTGCAGGCATCGATCTGGTATTCTACAATTTGCTTTTTTGGATGTAATAATTTCTTCCGAATAATTTCGGTTCCATAAAGTAGACGGAATTGCCCATTCCGGCATTTTGACGCCGACGGTTACTGGAATATTGCTTTCTTTTAGTAATTGGATATTTTTATAATAAATATTTAATTTATCCTCTGGCAAAGCATCATAATATCCTGAGAAAGCAACATTAAGTCTGTCATCTTGAAAATCTGCAAGATTATCCTTTTTTATTGTAAAAATTCCATTTGTAGCAACGGACACAATACCAAAATTTGGCTTTTCTAATAATTTCCTAATAATCTTATGGATATCAGGATGCAGAAATGGTTCGCCGCCTTGGACGGTGATAGAACCTATTGCGTCTGTCACAGAAAAAATGGAGTCAATGTCTCTGGCGATCTGTTCATATGGGAAAAAGACTCTTTTTTCTTTAGGATAGCTGTTCATGTATGCGCAGCAATATTTACATTTCAAACTGCAGTTTGTTGTTACCATAATTGTAAGATTTGGCAGGAACAAACCATTCTTACTATATTTTTCTCTTATGATATTATGTAGGCGGGAGCAAAACATACTCCTGCAGGTCATTGTCCCATTGCATATTGTCCCATTAATTCCGGTGGAAATACTGAAAGGACATATCTCTCCCATAAACAGCTTATCACCGCGCAGTATATTGTAATATCCATTTTCAGAAAGATGATTTAACAGTTCTTGCATGATAGCTGTATTCCCTATACCTAATATCACTAATGTATTCTTTTTCTTTAAAACTTCGTTATCTGGAAACGGCGGAATTATGGGAATGTCATCTATCATACCTATTTCATCAGCGCGGGTATCCCACCAGATAAAATCTAATATTCCAACACGTATTAAATATTTTGCTATTTCTTGCCCAAGATAGCTCGCTCCCCAGATAACTACATTTGAAAAAGACGAAATATAGGACACGATTTCCCGATTGTTTGTACCGCAACCGGATTCTGCTTTGAGATAATACTTCTCAATATTCATGTAGACCTCCTCTTGCCGATTATGCAAGTTGTCATTATATCCATGCATAACATACAGTATCACCGATATGTGATGTATGATGCCGAATCGCAATATGATATTCTGGCAATATTGTTTTTATTAATATAGGGATTTCCCACAAATCTTTGAGTGAATGATAAATACATATTGCTAATTTGGGTTTTTGATCAATAATAATTTGTTGTGCATCTTTTAAAGCCATTTGTTCAGCCCCTTCGATATCCATTTTTAATAAAGTGATTTTACTTTTTCCTTGATTTCTAAAGGGTATGTATCGACTGCTTTTTTTAATTTAGTATAATTATCCATACTCATCTCAAAACAATAGGCTTGATCAAATTTGTTATTTACAATATCCAGAAAGTCAACAAGACTGTCTCCATTAAATGCCCCGACATCTAAAAAACGCTCATTATCACTCAAGTGAAATAGTTTTTCTGGTTCAAAGTATTGGCCGGGAGTGCATAGTAGCTTATATGATGCTGCGCCTAAATGCCGTGCCACAGTATATGATAGACTTTGAATATATTTTCTTTATTTTGTTCAAATCAGTCTTTGCTTGAATAGATATCATCCTGCATATTTAGCTGTTCAAAAAAATATTGGTTGGGATTGATCCACTACATAGTCTGCATGGATTCCGTAATTTGTAAACCAGCGTTCATATGCTCCATTGAAAAAACGTCCTGCACCCCAGATACAAAAATAATCCGAATTTTTAATTACATTTTTTATACAAAAACTTCCGGCTTCCATGGCATAGGAAACAGCATCTTCTAGACTTTTTAAATTATAGTCACTCATTAAATATCCCTCCATTCGGACGCATTCCAAATTCAGATGATGATTACAGTTATTCATTGGCATATCATGAGGTATCCGTATAATTTGAATAACTATGGCGCCTTATGCTATAAATTCCGTATTCCCTTGCCAAACGGTATCATGCATCGGAATCCCAATTCTTCCATCCGCAATATATCCGGTTCCAGCCAAAATGTACGGCTCGGATCGCTCTGCTTCATTCCGAACCCCAATTCAGCGCCTGGGCTTACTGCATCCCTTACCTGCTCCACGAAGTGCTTCAGCTTACCTGTCTTCCCGCTTGCGATATGATAAATCCCCTCCGCCTCAGAACGCTCAGCCAGTATTCGCATCGCCCTTGTGAAATCCGTAATATACATGAAATCCCACATATTTTCACAGCTGCTTAATTCCGGAACTTTCCCATCCCGCAACGTCCGCGCCACATACCCGAGCAGGGTTGGATCATTTTTCCTCGAACCATACACACTATAGATCCTAGGCCATACAAAGGATAGACCTAACTGTCCTGCCAATACACGTCCCATATGCAGACAGGACAATTTGGCTGCGCCATACATCATGAATGGTTCAGGGACAGTTTCATATTCCGAGGTTTTTTGACAGACAGCGCCGTATTCTGCCTGACTTCCGGCACCTATGAACTTATGGCATCCGCAGTTCTTTGCAGCCTTAAGAGCCTTTTCCATATAGATCAGATTCTTAAGCTGAGTATGATAATCATTTCTTTCTTCTCCGCCGGATCCATTCCATGCTAAGTGAAAGAATACGTGATAATTTCCGGAGAGCTGCTCCAGATCATCCAATGAGAGCTCAACCCGGTTATCGGCTTCAAGAAATTCTGCTTTTTCTGACGATTCCGGCCGGATAACGGCTGTCACATTATGCCCATTCTTTTTCAGCTCATGGCACAATGCCGATCCCAAGAATCCTGTAGCACCTGTTAGTACGATATCCATAGTTCCTGTCCCTCCAAGTTCAGACACCTGTCAATAGGCATATAAGACTGTTCCCTCACAGCTCGTCTTCGTATAATGCCTTAGTACAAATTTATATTCATGGTTAAATTTTTTTAACAGAAGTGGAATCTGCCAAAAATCACTTACCTTATGATATACACAAACGGATAACCTTGGTCTTTGCGTACGGATGATATGCTCTGCTCCCAATAGGGCATTCATTTCGGCTCCTTCTACATCCATCTTTATATAGGTTACATTCCTGCTTTTCAAAACATCATCTAACCGTTTCACTTGCGCCTGCTGAATAAGATTATTTGCAGAAGGCTCCGTCTTGTATAGGCTGATACCGCTGCTGGGTTCGTTAGTAGAAGAACCATGCCCGTAATCTAAAACGCAGTTTTCGTTCCACACGCCGCAATTATGTAGGTGAATGCTTCCATCTATATTTTTTAAGTTACTTACCATTTGGTCAAAATTGTCTTTGTCTAATTCAAATCCCCAGATTTCTTTGTATTTTTTAACAATATCACAAAATTTTAGAATAGTATCCCCTGTATAGGAACCGCAATCAACGAATGTTTCATTACTATGAAATTTAAAATATTCCTGATAAAAATATTGCTCCTCATCACAGAATAATTCTTCCCAAGTCAGTTCGGAAAAGGCTGGTGCAATACGATTGCATAATCCGTTTACATAAATTTTTTTTGAGCGGTCATCATGAAAAAGGGAGTATACTTTCTTTATATCATCGATTTCCTTCATAAACCAACCACGACTTCTGGGGATGTTCATTATTTCATCCAGCATGAGGTTAACATGATAAATAAATTGAATGCCCAGGTCTTTTAGCTGTTTTTCTACCGGAACCGGGTTCCCAAGCATAATGATAACTACAAGGCTTTCATAATTTGTCAATTCATATGGCGGTATACATTTTATAGATTCAAATGTCTTTCCCCATTTGTCAGGGTCATTGTCACTTAATAAGTTAACATGGAATTTCTTCTTCATATCCTGTGATGAAAACGCTTCATTAAAATATGTTCCTAATCCGAAAACACAAACATTCTTCGCATTTTCAATTATGTTTAAAGAATTAAAGCTTCCTCTTTCAAGGGAATATTCGATTGCATTATTCAGCTGCTGTAAATACATAATGTCCCCCCTAATCTTTTCTCAAAAATAAATTCTTTGAAACAGAATGTTTATCTTGGTTATATTCATCAATAATCTGAAAAATAGTTATATAATTCATCACTCCGAGATGAGTTAATTGCTGTTCAATTTTATCAGAGTCTTTAACAAAGATAATAACCATAACATTGGGATATTCCTTTAGTTGCTCTGGTGATACACAAAGAATCCCCTCTATATACTTACCTTGCATTTCTTGATTGTTGTCTGCCAATAATGATACATTCAGACCCAGATGCCAATATTCCTGAAAGAAGTGGTCGCGGAACAACTTACCAAGCCCGAATACACATACATGGCTACATTCGGCCAATTTTCCAATAAAATTATTGGCTATGGATGCTGTATAATTATCTTTGCCTGATTGCTTCTTGATTATGTCCACAGACTCTTTTATCCGCATCGAAGGAAGATCGGCGACATTTCTTGAATCACTGCAGGTTCTGCAGAGGATATCCGACGAGTCAGCCGTCAGTCCCTTTCTAAAATATTGAAATTCCTTTCCAGCCCGTATCTCTTCCCAGGATTCTTCCAGCAGATTTCCAAGTACATGCTTCATGCCATAGTCCTGACAGCATACTACCAATGTACCGTCAGGAAACATTACAGGAGCCCATCCGCCGATCTGCTTTTCAGAACCATGATAGCAGACAATGCTGCCGGTCTTCGCATCTGTAACGGGTACATCTTCTAAATCCAGATTTCCGGCTCTGTTTCCCAGCGAAATGCCGCATACATTTTCGGGTCGATTAGGTTCTTCACTGCAGGATGGACATTGCCGTGACAGGAATAATAATCAATCTTTAAATTTCTGCTTACCAGCTTCAGTAATTCAAGATACTCATCTGTAATCAAAAATTGGGAATGTCGTTCTTCATCTAGTATGTGAAGGACAAAGCTATCAAAAGGAATATCTTTGATTTTCTGATATTCTTCCATTGTCATGCCAACCAACGTAGTTAATAAAGAGACTTTATAACCTTGTTTGTATGCATATACAAGCATATCTGCACAATGTTGATTATGAAAAGGTTCTGACATTCCGCAGAACGATATACTTGAATTTTTTTCTACCTTATCAAGAGCCTTTTTAAAATCTTCAAAACTTAAGCTGTTTTTTCGGTTTTTGTCGGCACTGTAATATTTGCTTAATAACAATTTTTGCGGACAGTATAAACAATCCAACTGACATCCAATTGTCAGTGATAATTCTAATGCATGTAGTTTTTTGTTTGACAGGGGATTGCTACTGTTTTTTCCCACCCCAAGACAAAAGTTCCTGTTCCATTCTATACTCCTTATTCCAACGAACTGCCTCTATCTCATTACGGCTAAGAAGCGGAGCCATATCATCCAGCGGCCTGGATGCCATCTGTCCGTCTTCTTTCATATAATTGGCCTGCCTGGGCAGAATCTTTTGTTCGATATCTGCCTTAACCCTGCATACGACAGGCCCGTCATACTCCAGCACTTCATGAACCCGGTCTTTCAAGTCGCCTTCTGAATCCAGAGACAGTGTCCGGATTCCAAAAGCCGCGGCAGCCTTCTCGATATCCGGCAGCGTCAGACCGGATTCCCTGGTACATCCGGCCAGCCTGCCTTTGAAATTCCCGTTCTGGGAACCATAAATCATGCTGTATCCACCATTATCTGTGATAAAAATCTTCACCGGAAGGTTTCTGCGCTTTATTACCTCCAGCTCCTGAAGATTCATCATCACGCTTCCGTCCCCGGTCACACACACGGTCCGTTTCCCGCCGGATGCAATACAGCTGCCGATACACGCCGGCACGTCGAATCCCATTGCCGCCAGCCCCTTCGTCAGAAATGCGCGTTGACCTTGCTTGATCCGGAATACCTTCATGGCGATGTCTACAGAAGTTCCGGAACTGGTAAACTGGTAGATATCGTTTCCTGCCATCTGACGGCTGACCTCATCTATTAATCTGTAGGTGCTGACAAAGCCGGCCCTGGGCTCCGTCTCCGGGATCAAGACCGGATATCGTCTCTTCATCTCATCACAGTAGGCAATCCACTTCCTGCTCTGAGCGGTATAGAGTTCTTCTTTAGCCTCCAGCATCTTCTCCAGAAAATATCCAGCATCGCAGACAACCTCCAGGTTCGGATGAACACTCTTTTTATGCATCTCATTCTCATCAATGTCCACCATGATGTGCACCGCCTTACCCAGGAAGTTCTCATAGTTATAACCTGTGGAGAGCAGGTTCAGACGGCTCCCGATTGTCAGGACAAGGTCCGCGTTCTGCTGGATAAAGTTAGCATGCCGATGTCCCACGGAGCCTGGACGGCCGTAGAACAAGGGATGGGCATCCTCAATCAGATCCACCCCGTTCCAGGAGGTCATAACCGGAGCACCAAGTGCTTCATAGAACTCCCTTGCCTGGCAAACGGCTCCTGAAAGACGGATACCATTGCCCAGAAGGAGAAGCGGGCGCTCAGACTCATGGAGCAGCTCCATCACCTGAGAAATCTTTTCATTTATTTCGCTCCGATCCAGTGATTCAGCCGCACCGGATATATGAACTTCACCGGCATGCAGAGAATTGGATTCCAGGCAAGGAGCCGGACGGCCCAATTCGATCTGAGAAGCCTGAATATCCAGCGGAATATCCACCCATACCGGCCCTGGCCGTCCTTCCTTTGCAATGGCGGCTGCCTTCTTCATCTCAAAACAGATATCCTCCGGCTTTTGGATCTGCACTGCATATTTTGTGATAGATTTTACAATTGACAGGATGTCCGTCTCCTGAATCCCGAACTGACGGATTCCCTGATTCCCCACAAGGTCGTCTCGCTTCACCTGGCCGGAGATGAAGATTACCGGGGTAGAGTCATAGTAGGCGCCTGCCACGCCTGTTACCGCATTTGTTCCCCCCGGCCCGGAGGTTACAAGGCAGGCTCCATAGCTTTCGCTGATTCTGGCATAAGCCTCTGCTGCAATGGATGCACCTTGCTCATGAAGCATGCAGATGCCCTCTATCTGTTCATTTCGGCCCAGGGAGTCGTTTAGATGCATAGCGCCTCCGCCGCTGACATAGAAGATATGCCTGATCCCCAGATCTGCAAGGAACTGGATCACATAATCCGATACTTTCATAATAAGTCCCCTTCCATACAGTCAATCGTTACATTCATGGTCTGGATTGAGTACCTGAATGCTTCTTGTTTAGGAATCTATTCCGCCGCGCTATACGGATGGAACTGGATCAGTTCCTCAATCATCTCATTTCGTATCATCGTCGCTTCATAGCCTCCGCCAATCCCCAGTTTGCGCAGCAGATACTCCATCGTTACGTTTCCATCCCGCCACTTGCCGCCTAATCCTACATGGGTCACATCCATATAGTCCGCCCCCTCTGCAATGGCAAGGTCTGCAAGATTTTCTGCCGTGCCGTTCTTGTCATGGAGATGGACGCCCATCTCCATGCCGATCTTATGGCACTCCCGGATGGTATTCTTCACATAGTCTTCCGTCATCACGCTTTCCGTGTCTGCAAATTCTATAGCATGTACTCCCTTATCCTTTGCAAACTCTGCGAAGCGGATGTTCTGGTCGATCGAATTATACCCCGCGCTTGTGAAGTTGATAAATACTTCGTAGCCAAGCCCCATGGCTTCGTCCACATATCCTTCCAGAATCCCCAGATCTGTCTCATGGGAACGGGTCAGGATGCGGATGGTGTCAACGATACTCTCATTTGCCGGAAGGAGAGGGGAGAGGGGCCTTTGAATGTCCCGCATAGCAGACAGTTTTGTAACATTCTTGCAGGCCTTGAATACATCCGCAATCTCCTGGTTTTTCGTGCTGCAGTAGCGGTAGATCCCTCGGTCAGGATCTGCTGCTTCCTGATGGAAGAAGCCCAGCTCCAGATAATCAATCCCTTTTCCCTGGGCAAATTTGTAGGCATCCCGGACAAACCTGTCTGTAAAATGCCATCCTGTCTGATAACCTACCTCCCGCAGAGTGCAGTCGAATATTTTTAAGCCTTTGATCATAGCCTGTTGTCTCCTTTTATGCGAATATACTTTCACGAAGCCGAAGAATCATTTCATCAAGCATTTCTTTCGTCATACCCGGATAAACGCCTACCCAGAACCCCCTGGCCATTACCTCGTCGGTCTTGTCAAGACTTCCGAAGATCCGGTAATCTTTCCCTTCCTCCAAAGTCTCGAAGCAGGGGTGCCTGGTAATATTCCCAGCAAACAACGCACGGGTCTGGATTCCGTATCTCTCCAAATAGGCGATGATCTCATCCCTGGATTTCCCGACATTTTCCCGGACCATGAGCATGAATCCGAACCAACTCGGACAGGAATCCGGCGTGATCTCAGGGAGAATGAAACATTCTTTCAGATCGTCAATCTGAGTCCGCAGATAGTTCCAGTTTTCTCTTCGTCTTTCTACAAATCCGGGTAGCTTCTTAAGCTGGGCTGCGCCGATCGCTGCCTGCAGATCGGTCGCTTTCAGATTGTAACCTAACTGAGAATACACATATTTATGGTCGTACCCTTGCGGCAGAGTTCCGTATTGTCCGTCAAAACGGTGTCCGCACCGGTTATCCTGTCCACCGCGGCAGACGCAGTCCCGCCCCCAGTCCCTTAACGAACGGATGATCCTGTGCAGAAGAGGGTTACTGGTATAAACAGCGCCGCCTTCCCCCATAGTCATATGGTGGGCAGGGTAGAAGCTGGAGGTACCGATATCCCCGATCGTTCCTGCCTTCTGGTATACGCCGTCTATCTCATATTCTGCGCCGAGCGCATCACAGTTGTCTTCGATCAGGAACAGTCCGTGCTGTACACAGAATTCTTTTACTGCCTTCAAGTCAAACACATTTCCCAGACTGTGCGCCAGAAAGACAGCCTTTGTCCGGGATGAGAGAGCTCCCTCGAGCAGAGATATATCTATGTTATAATAAGGAATTTCGATATCCACAAACACCGGAACAGCCCCGCATTGTACGATTGGTGCAACTGTAGTAGGAAAAGCTGCCGCTACCGTGATTACTTCGTCTCCCGGAAGGATTCGTTTTTCCTTCAGAATGGGAGAAGTGAGCGCCGCTATGGCCAGCAGATTGGCAGAAGAGCCTGAATTCACAACAGAGCAATAAGGAATATCCAGATATTTGCCAAGCCCTGATTCAAATTCCTCCGTATATTTTCCTGCTGTCAGCCAGAAATCTAGGGATGCGTCTACAAGATTGCAGAGTTCCTCTTCGTCATACACCCGTCCGGCATAATTGATCCGGTCTCCCGGCTTCCATTTTTTCGCTGTATGCTGTTCCCTGCAGTATTGCGCAACCATATCTAAAATCTGTTGTTTTTCCATTGATAACCTCCTAAAATTCAGAACCTAAAGCATATATCTGCAGTCAATGACTTTTTTCTTACCAAGCGCGGGGACTATACGGAATTCTTCCCAGGCCGTTACAATAGCCAGAATATCCGATTCATCATATGCTTTTGCAAGGCTTTCGGCATAACCGATTGCTATGTCAGGATATTTCTGCTGAAATACATTCATTGCAATCGGATCATATGCAATAATATCCTGATATCCCAGCTTTTTAAGCTCCTGTATGATCTTAACAGCAGGAGTGTCCCGTACATCGTCGGATTCCGGTTTGAAGGAAAGTCCTAAAATACCGATTGTGCCAGGGGATCTCCGCTCCCCGGCGGGGCAATCATTTTCCTCATTTTCCTGCTGCTGTATGCAATTATTAAGATACCGGCCAATCTGTTCCGCAATCTGCCGCGGCCTCTCCGTATTGGTTCGGATCACTTGCCCTAAGATCTGCGCGTCGAAGCCTTTTGCTTCCGCCTGCGTATAGAATGCACAGGTATCCTTTGGAAGGCAGTATCCGCCGTAACCGCAGCCGGGATAAACATAACTGGTCATGCTGCAGTTATTCCAGCGCTTATCCATATGCAGAATACGAAATGCCTCTGCAACATCTATCCCGCCGAAAGCTTCCGCAGCTTCCGCCATTTCATTCGAATAACTGATCAGAGCGGCAAGCAGTGTATTGGACAGGTATTTGATAAATTCCCCGGTAGAATGGCTGACACACTTAATGGGGATTCCCATCGGTTCGTATAGCTCTGTAAGAAGAGCCTTGGATTTCTCATCATTTATTCCCAGTACAATTCTGTCCGCCTTCGTGAAGTCTTCCCAGCAGTGCCCTTCCCGAAGAAATTCCGGATTGTTGGCGACACCTACGAATTTCGCCTTCCCGCAGGATTTTTTTACATAAGGCAGGATCTTTTCTGCTGTCGTAGACGGCGGAATTGTAGACTTGGTTACCAGTACCCGGAATTTTTCATCATGGATTGCTTCGAGCGTGCTGTCAATTGCTGAGAACAAGTAAGTAAGATCCGCACTTCCGTCTGCTCCGTAGGGAGTGCCTACGCAATAAAATACATAGGTACTTTCCCGGATCGCTTTTTCGAGTTCATCTGTGACATAAAAGCTGTTTCCAAGATGTTTTCGCAGAACCGCTTCCATATGTGGTTCGTGAAACGGAATGATTCCGTTTCGCAGGGACTTTTTTCTTTCTTCGTCTACATCAATGCCAAGAACCTTACAGCCTGTCTCAGCGAATCCAAGCGCTGTAGTCAGCCCTACAAATCCTAAACCAAAGACGGTTACGACCCTGCCCCTGCTTTGTTCGTTTTTCTCACTCTGGTTTTTCTTTTCCGTTTCTGATACCTTTACCATATCAAGTTCGCCTCCCCATTCTTTCCTTCTTCCAGGCTTTCTTTCATGAATTTAAGGAACCTGCGGACTCCTTCTTCTGCCAGGATCTCCGGTCTGTAATCCAGTAACTCCCTTGCCTTGTCAATCTTTGGACAGCGTCTTTTGGGGTTGTTCGTGAGGTATTCTTTATCGTCTGAATCGGCGTAAGTAATCCTGCCGCTGTAAGCGAAAAGCTCCCTTCCGGCATTCAGATAAATTTCAGCCAGCCTTTTG
>ERZ808051.381-NODE-381-length-52349-cov-10.588881_pt1 | contig 52349 bp, 50 predicted proteins | sample MGYA00380199_ERZ808051 | MGnify/ENA primary metagenome ERZ808051 (study PRJEB31490, sample SAMN06133391) | mouse gut metagenome | isolation source: J11 | host: mice | place: China: Chengdu | collected 2015-05 ... | reverse complement strand
ATTATCACCGACGAACCTACGATGATGGACTTGCCAAAGGATACAGTCATCTTCAATGAAGAACAGACGAAAAAGATCATGGATAACAAAGTCCATGTTGACGGTGGTGCCAACACATCATCGAATGGTGATGTGGTACAGCCGAATGGTGATATACTAAAACCTGATGGGACAGTGATAAAACCAAACGGGGTAGCAATACAGTCAGACGGAACAATCATAACTCCCGAAGGTAAAGTATATGAACCCCTCCGTCCCGGTGACAGGATGTATGACATGCTCCAGAAGTTTAATGCCTACTTTAATAGCATTGACCAAAATGTGGAGAAGCTGACACCCAATTCATTCTATGACCACCAGAAACAGATGGAACAGATGGCTAACCAGATAACGAATTACAACAATGTGGTCAATAATACCAAAAATGTACAGCCTGTGGTGAACCATAATCAAATTCATGTCACACTGCCAAATGTGACAGATTCGACATGTGCTACTGAGCTATTAAGGGATCTGCAGTCTATAAATACAAAGAAGTATCAGGTATTTGGATAATACAATTCCCAAAATCAGTCACAAACAGTCTGGTTTTGGGATAATAAGGAGAAAATTAATGAAACAATTATCGAAAGAAGAATTAATTGATTTAATACGCGAGAAATCACGAAAAGTGACCAAAGAAAATGTAGACATAATGAGCCAGAGAATATCGGATTCTCTTAAAGATGTAACTAATTTTAGTACAGCACTTGTAAATGCTATGGCAGCATATGGTTCAGAACTTGAAAAGGAATGCTGTTACATTTTTGCCGAAGCATTGTATGAGATATTTTATTCTGAATAATTTGTAATAATTGACAGGAGGACGATAATTTAATGAAAAGTGCAGCAGATGAAATTTTAAAGACAATCAAATATGCAGTGGATAAGAAATCAATTAACTGTGACCGTACTTACAAATCAGTTATCAAGAGAATTGATAAAAAGGGCTATGTGATCCTAGACAGGACAGGAAGTGAAAGAACTGTAAAGTGTTGTATTCCTGGGATTGAATTAAGACCTGGACAGAGTGTCTGGGTGAAGGAACCGATGGAAAAATTGAATGATATTCATATTTGTGGTGTTGTGTAGATTGCAGATTAGTCAGAAAAATGCAACTTGTAGGTGTAGTGTTAGTATATTTGTGAAAATATTTATGATTATTTGATTCAGTATTTATTGCGGACAGGGAAAGTTTTATATCCCCTGTCCCATCATTGTATAAATTGAAAAATTAAATATAGTGTATAGAAAATTATGATAACGGGTTGAATTTTATAATATTAAAAAGAAAGAAGATGGAATTTATAAGTACTCCACAAACAATGAATTTTACAAGTAATTATAGGTTGAATAAGAGTAAATGCGTTTCCTTTATTGTTGATAAAAGATTTTTGCCTGAATATAATGGTAATAATGATATTCCAAATGAGGAATTGAGCGTGAAGGAAGAACTTTCAGCTATATCAAAAGAAGATGAGGCAGTTGTCATTAAGTATTTGTTGGATGTCATGAGAAAACATGATATAATTACAGAGGATGAGTATCATGCGGTTTTGTACAAATATGGTTAGGAAGTGTGGCGTATGGGAGAAAAAGAATTAAGGGCTGTATTCTATGCGAGAGTAAGTACCGAGGAAGAAGAACAGCTGAATGCAATTGAAAAACAAATTGAAGAAAACAGGGAAGTAATCAGGTCAAAAGGCTGGATCTTAGTTGATGAATATATAGATAAAGGGATAACAGGTACGCAGGCAAAGAAAAGAAATGAATATCTTAGAATGCTTGATGACATTAAGAAAGATAAATTTGATTTAATAGTAGTAAAAGATCAGTCACGTTTACAGCGGAATACGATGGACTGGTACATATTTTTGAACGATATTGTACAGAATCAAAAGAAGTTATATTTGTATTTGGAAAACACATTTTTTGATCCCAAGGATAAATTTATATTTGGTATAAAAGCAATGATGGCAGAAGAATACAGCCGCGATTTGAGCAAAAAAGGAAATGCGGCTAAGAAAAGAAGACAAGAAAAAGGAAAGCCAATTATTACAAATCGCACATGGGGATTTAAGAATATAAATGGTGAAATTGTAATAGATGATAATGAGGCACAGATGGTCAGGCAAATATACCAGCTATTTGCGGATGGGTTTGGTGGTCGCGTAGTAGCGAGAGTATTAAGAGAGAGTGGCATAAGGAATAGAAATGGTAAAACATTATCGGAAAATACAATACGTGAAATTGTAAAGAATCCTCTATACAAAGGAATTGCGGTCATGAATAAAGAACATTTTGACTTTGAGGCGAAAAGGACAATAAAGAACCCGCAAAGTGAGTGGATTTATAGAGAAGGATTAGTGCCGCAGATTATAGATGATGACTTATGGGATAAGGCAAATAAACAAATAAGTAGCAGGAAAACAATAGACAGAACACATAATGTAGGTATAAACAAAGGAAACAATTTACTTTCATCGAAAATAATATGTGGTGAGTGTGGCTCAAAATATTGGCGGAATAAGCGGCAAAAGGGCATATACTGGTATTGTAGTGAGGGGACTCGTTCTGGTAAAGTTCGAGAAAAAACAGGAATGAAATGTGTCTCTCTGAATTTGAAAGAAGATGAGATAATGTCTATGATAGAAAAATTGGGAGATCAGTTGATTGCGAAAGAGAAGAAAGAAGAAGTATTAAGTAGTGCTATTTCAAAAATTTATGAAACGATAGCAAATGTTGACAATAAAGAAACTATAGAAGATATCCAAGCACAGATAGAGAAACTTAATAATAGGAAAAACACGTTAATGGATTTCTTGTTAGATGGGACAATTACTAAACGTGACTATTCTTCTAAAATAGATAATTTAACAGAGCAGATCTCATTGTTAAACGCGAAAATAATAAAAGCCCAAGAAAAGAAGGAAGAAAATGCGGAACTGTTTGCGCGATTGAATAAAGTAAGAACTTTTTTTCAGGATAAGACAGAAAATGGTATAGAGGTTCCTGTCATGTGTTCTCATATTGACCAGATTAAAGTTTATGAAACAAGACTGGATGTCTATCTTGATTTCTTGAAAAATATGGAATATGTATCTGTAAAATGTGATAAAACAGGTAAAAATCACGTTTACGATATGCCCATTTGTGTGGGTGGAGTCCTACCCGGAAGATGTAAAGATGATACTCGCGGAAGGTCATGACCTTGGAAACCACAGTCAGAATCACAAGAATATGAGCCAGCTGTCCGACGCCGAGAAGGAAAAGGAACTCATGTCGGTGCACGATAAGGTCAAGGAGCTCACCGGGTATGATATGTTTCTGTTCCGCCCGCCATACGGCGATTATGACACGAAACTTATGAAAGTTGCACGAAAATGCAATTACTATCCGATCCAGTGGGATGTCGACAGTCTCGACTGGAAAGATTATGGTGCGGACTCGATTATAAAGACAGTCGCACAGAATGAACATCTCGGAAACGGTTCCATCATACTGTGCCACAATGGGGCAAGATACACTGCCGAGGCGTTGGACGTTCTGATCAGGACATTGAAAGAAGCCGGCTATCAGTTTGTGCCGGTGTCCGAGCTGATCTACAGGGACAATTACTACATGGATCATGAGGGAAGACAGATCCCGGGCAAAAAAGAGCGTTAAAATATGTTAAAAAGAAAACAAATGAAATCTAATAAAAATCGAGCAGGTCTCCCTGCTCGATTCAACAAAACAGTATTAGTTAGCAGTTTCCTCAGTAGAAGTAACCTCAGTAGTCTCAGCGTCAGCAGCCTCCTCGGTAGAAGGAGCCTCGGTAGTCTCAGTGTCAGTAGCCTCTTCTGTAGAAGGAGCTTCGGTAGTCTCAGCGTCAGCAGCCTCCTCGGTAGAAGCAACCTCAGTAGAAGCCGGCTCTTCTGTAGAAGGAGCCTGTGTCTCCTCAGAAGGAACTGCTGTATCAACTACATTTGTCTCGTTTGTAGATGTCTCATCTGCCTTGGAACCGCAGGCTGTGAGCATTGCTGCACCTAATGTAAGTGTCATGATTGTAGCTAAAATTCTTTTCTTCATAATTTTTTCTCCTCCATTTGCGCGTTCGCGCATGCACTATGTAGTGCGAAACTAAATTTCAGGAATAAAGGTATTGACTTGTTATTCCTGTTGTGCCTTACAAGTGATAATTATACATATATTTTTGCAAAGGTCAATAGCAAAATAAAAAGTTTATTCATTTTATAGTTACTTTATATTTACAATGCATTCATAGTTTGTTCATAAATAACGTCAAAAAGCACAAGAAACAAGATATCTTTATAGTGATAATGCCTCGAAAACCTTTTCTTGTGCGCTTCGCCGCGAAGTGATATAATATGAGTGTGGAGAGGACGTATGCTCCATCCGTACAGAAGACGAAGCGAAAAAAAGAGATACCAAAAAACAAGGAATAAAAAATGAGAAGTATGAAAAAATGTACCGCAGTTGCAGTGATGTTCATGACGTTGGCATTTTCTGCCTGTGAGGGGACAGATGAGCTGCAGGCGGTAGCGGAGAAAAACACGTCCGAGGCAGGCACAGATGAAAATGGAGATGGAGACATCAGGGAGGAAGTCTATGAGGGGCTGCTTTCCGATCCCGCAGCCTGCGGGCAGAAAAATGCCTATGACACATTAAATGTAGCGACATATATCACGAAGATAGAAGATACGTATTTCATCGCGGATTGTTATCATGACCAGATCATCTATCATGACAATATCACAGACCCGCTGAGCCAGTGGGAGGTGCTGACGAACGAGGTTCACTACGCACATACGATCGCTTCGGATGGAACTTCCTTTGTCGTTGACGACACGGAAAACAACCGCCTGATGGTGTTCCAGAAGATGGAGGGGAGTTATGTACATACCCAGACGCTGGAAAATATAGGGATGCGTCCCCACTATGTTCAATACGATGAAAAGAATCAGGTGTTCATGGCGTGGAGTTCGATCACAGGAGAGATGTATTTGATCAAAAGAGCTGCCGCGCCGCAGCAAAACGGTGTCTATCCGCTTTATGTTGACAGGATTTTGAAGATCGATGCGCTGTACGGCGTTTACGTGCGGTCGTTTACGGTTTTGGAGGACGGCATTTATTTTGTGTCAGGGCACAATAACCGGAAGATCATAAAGGCGGCGGTCAACGATGCAGGCGACGGGTTTGACCTCCTTGCAGCGTACAGTGTGGCGGACGGGATCGCAGGGATGGTGCAGCTGACAAAGATTGGCGGTTTTTATTACATTACAGTATCGACGGATGACGAGGAGGACCAGGATTATGCGACGATCATCAGGACAGACAGTCTGGAAAAGCTCGCAGGCGGGACCTACGAGGATATCTATGACCAGTTTGGGGTGTCGGGCGGGACGCCGTATTACATAACGGCGATCGAGGGAAGATATTACATGGCACACCACAGAACCAGTGAGAACATCATCGCCTTCGACGTCAATGGCGGCCAGATCGAAAACGTGGAGGTGGTATATTAAAAACAGTACATTTTAAAGGGCTCCCAGTCAGCGGGAGCCCTTTCTGTCGGAGATGAAAGGCGTCATGACGATCAGGGGCAGGGCATAGAAGACAGCGTACGCATACCGGAAATCTGCGGCGACCGGGGTGGCGATGCACAGGGTGAAAAAAAGCAGGATAAAGGGCAGGATGACCAGTGCGCCGGCAGGTTTTCCGAGTCGCAGGCACAGGGCAGTCAGCATCAGGATGCCCCACAGGATAAAGCCTGCGCTCCACAACAGTCCATACAGCGGGACGATATCCGGGAGTTTGAACAGGATCTCCTTTATCTTCACGATCAGAGGTCCTCTTATGACAGGCTGCCAGCGGATCCCGAAATCATTAGGATAGACGCCGTCTGCCAGACCAACTTCGCAGCTGACATCGGGATACCAGAAACCGTTTGTCTGAGCGATATAGGCATCGAAGTAAGTCTTTGGGTGGCTGAACCCGATCGAGAGCCACATGCTGAAAAATTCGCGCTTGTGGGACGCGAGGAAGTCGCTGCCGTTTTGACGTATCAGATTTTTGATATTGTCCGAGACATCCGGCTGGTAAGCGTTGGCAGCCTGCTCCAGATCCATCAGCTGGCTCAAAAATGCCGTCTCACGCTCCGTGAGCGGCTCGTTGTCTGCGACGACGCGCGCAAGCTGCTGGAGCGGGATGGAGAGGGACTCGATGTAGTCGGTCTGCCGGATCTCGTACACCTGCATGACCGGATACTTGACAAACAATACCAGAGCCAGAAGGATCAGGTGTACCGGGATCATGACTTTCAGCCATTTGCGGTAGGCAAACAGTATGAAAGGGATCGATGCGGCGATGGCATACCACCCGTTGCCCCGCAGCAGGCACAGCAGGCTCCCTGACAGGACATAGGGGAGCAGCAGGGTAACATACTCGCCGGGACGCAGTTTTGGTACGGCGTCGGCAGACGCGGCGAAACTGCCCCGCAGCAGGAAGCGTACCAGCGCTGCGGCAAAGAGCGTCATGCAGCCGGCAAACGGGATGTCCTTCCAGATCGTGACCACATATACGCCGTGATAGGGGATCAGGGCGTAAAAGCATATGGTGACGATCAAAACCGGCATGATGACATCTGCCTTCTGCAGCGTGCGGACAACGTACCCGGCTGCAAATGCCATAAAGAGCATCTGCGCGAACGTGTACAGGGCAAGCCCCGCATGCGGATCGCCGGTGAGGGAGAATCCGAGATTGTAAAAGAAGCCGATCATTGCCGTGTGGACGACGGAGTGATGGTTGGAAAGCTCGTAGGCTCCGATGATCTGTGCGTACTGGTTGATGCTGTCGGGTGTCATGATGCCGGGGTACTCGTACAGGAAGTACGGAAGCCAGCACAAAATGCAGATCAGCGAAGCCAGGAACGGGATCCACGCGTAGGAGTAGCCGGATCCGACAAGCATTAAGCCGGAGGCATTCTGCAGAAACCATATGGACAGGTAGTAGTAGATCAGCAATAGCCCTGCGCCTGTGAGGAGCAGGACGGCGGTGCAGAAAAGCCGGCTCGTCATGCCGCCCAGGATCGCGGGGTACTGTGCGGAGAGCGTGAAAGCACTGAAAAGGGCGCTCAGGATGGCAGAGAGCGTTATATCTCCCGGGACGATGTGCCCCTCCACATGATCGCTGTGAAGCTTTGAAAAGACGTACAACAAGATCAGGAACAGGATCATGGAGCACGGATTTTTGGTGGACAATCCGGTAATGCGCATTATGGCAAAAAGCGACAAAAAACTTTTGGCAAAAATCTTGAGATAATACATATTGAACCTCCGCTTTAGTATAAGGATTTCATTTTGATGGAAAAATATACTATATTTTAAATAGTAGAATGAAATTCTTTTGGAGTCAACAGACATTGCATAAAATTGGAAATTTTGATATGATAAAAAACAAGGCACTTTTAAGTGACAGGCAGATATGGAGGTAGGTATGAGTTGGGAAGATAATGTGCGGAAGGTAGTTCCCTATGTGGCGGGCGAACAGCCAAAGGATCAGGATGTCATCAAGTTGAACACGAATGAGAATCCCTATCCGCCGTCACCGAAGGTTGCGGCAGTGATACAGGGCTTTGACTGCGATATCCTGCGCAGATATCCGGATCCGGATGTGTCTGCGCTTGTGGACGCGCTCGCAGAGCGGCACGGACTGGACAGGGAGCAGGTGTTTGTCGGTGTCGGGTCAGACGATGTTCTGGCAATGTCCTTTTTGACGTTTTTTCAGGGCAAAAAGCCGATCCTGTTTCCCGACATCACCTATTCCTTTTATGATGTGTGGGCAGACCTGTACAGGATACCGTATGAGCAGCAGCCGCTCGACGAAACCTTCCGCATCAAAAAGGAAGACTATTTCAGGGAAAATGGCGGCATCGTCATCGCCAATCCAAATGCGCCGACAGGGGTGGCATCCAAGCGGTCCGTGCTGGAGGAGATCGTCGGGGCAAACCCGGATTCGGTCGTTGTCATCGACGAGGCGTACGTGGATTTTGGCGGGGAGAGCTGCGTGCCTTTGATCGAAAAGTACGACAACCTGCTTGTGGTGCAGACGTTCTCGAAATCGCGCTCCATGGCGGGCATGCGCATCGGCTATGCGATGGGCAGCAGGAAACTGATCGGCTGCCTCAATGATGTCAAGTTCGCCTTCAACTCGTACACGATGGGCGCGGTCGCGATCGCGGCGGGCGTGGCTTCCGTGGAAGATGAGGCGTATTTTGCAGAGACGACGGCGAGGGTTGTGGCGACGAGGGAGCGCACAAAGAGGGAACTTGCGCGGCTGGGCTTTGTCTTTCCCGACGCTAGGACCAATTTTATCTTTGCAGCGCACAGGAGTGTTCCGGCGCAGGAGATCTTTGACGCGCTCAGAGGGAACAGGATGTACGTAAGGCACTGGAACAAGCCGCGCATCGCCGATCATCTGCGCATTTCCATAGGGACGGACGAGGAGATGGACAAGGTACTTGGCTTCCTTGAGTCGTATCTGAATGGCAGATAGCGCCTGTATTTGACATATTCCAAGAAATCTGAATGAGAGAAAAAATAAGAATAATAATTAAAAAATTAAAAATAAGAAAGGTTAGACGATCAGAAGTATGAAAGAATTTATCGCAAACATTTTAAGGGGGATGGTGATCGGGATCGCGAACGTGATCCCCGGAGTCAGCGGCGGGACCATGATGGTTTCCATGGGGATTTACGACAAGCTGATACTGGTGCTGACGCATTTTATCAAGCGCATGAAGGAGGCGGTCGCGCTCCTGGTTCCGATCCTGGTCGGAATGCTCCTGTCCATAGCGATCTTTGCAAAAATATTTTCGGAGATCCTGTTTCCGCGGTTTCCGTTGCAGACGAATCTGTTTTTTATCGGCCTGATCCTCGGCGGTCTGCCCGTTATCTATGGAAAGGTCAGGGGAAACACCATCAGGATCCCGCAGATCATCGCGTTTTTGCTGTTTTTTGTGATGGTGGTGGGCTTTGCCTGCGTCGGCGAGGGCGGCGGTTCGAGCGCGGACATCTCCTTTAGCGCGGGCAATGTGGTCAGGCTCTTTGGCGTCGGCATCATCGCGGCGGCGACGATGGTCATCCCCGGGGTGAGCGGCTCGATGATCATGATGATCCTCGGCTATTACAACACGATCATCGACACGATCAATGACTTTATCAATGCGCTGAAAGCGTTTGATATCGCGGCGATGCTCGACACTTTCGTGGTGCTGGTGCCCTTCGGGATCGGCGTGCTGGCAGGCATCGTCGCGGTGGCAAAGCTGATCGAGTTCATGTTGAAGAAATATCCGCTGGTCACATACTGGGCGATCATAGGATTGATCGCGGCTTCGCCGTTTGCGATCCTGCTCATGATGGAGATCGTCACAGTAGGCGTAGTGGAGATCGCCACGGGGATCGTCCTGCTGGCGGTTGGATTTTTCATTTCATTGAAGCTGGGCGCCTGAGGGAGGCTTTCCGGCGATGTGATCAGGGAATATAGTTAGATATTTGGATAGTTAGACGGAGATGAGGATCGATGGAAGCGTACACAGATTTTGCTGGTGTGTATGACCAGCTGATGGACGAGACGCCCTACGGACAGTGGTGCGAGAACATCGCGCAAGTGCTGGGCGGGTATCATATAAGGGATGGGCTGGTGCTGGAGCTTGGCTGCGGCACGGGCAGCCTGACAGAGCTTCTTGCCGCGCGCGGCTATGACATGATCGGCGTGGACAGTTCGGATGAGATGCTGAACATAGCCTGTGAAAAGAGAGAGCGGTCAGGCTATGACATTCTCTATCTGAATCAGGACATGCGTTCCTTTGAACTGTACGGGACGGTACGGGCTGTCGTGAGTGTGTGTGATAGCCTGAACTATCTTCTGGAGGATGCGGATCTGACCGCATGTTTCCGGCTTGTCAATAATTACCTGGATCCGGGAGGGATATTTGTCTTTGATTTCAACACAAGATACAAGTATGAGACGATCGGGGACTGTGTGATCGCTGAGAACCGGGAGGACTGCAGTTTCATCTGGGAGAATTATTATGACCCGGAGAGCGGGATCAACGAGTACGATCTGACCATATTTGCGCGGGAACCCGGGCAGGAGCTGTTTGCGCGCGCTCAGGAGGTTCATCTCCAGAGAGGCTACACGCTGGATGAGATGAAACGTTTTGCAGCGCTGTCCGGGCTGGCGTTTGTCAGGGCATATGATGCGGATACGCTCGGGCAGGTCACAGAGACGAGCGAGCGGATCTACTGCGTGGTGCAGGAAAAACAGAAGGAAACGCTGTGTGATGCAAAGTGATGTGGAGGATATGGCGGATATGGAGATAGAAGGAGTTGTTATATGGGCGATTATATAGTGCGGGCAACGGCTGCAAATGCGCAGATCAGGGCTTTTGCGATGACATCAAGGGAACTTGTGGAGCAGGCGAGGAGCGTTCATGACCTGAGCCCTGTGATCACGGCGGCTTTGGGAAGGCTTCTCACGGCGGGCGCCATGATGGGGAGTATGCTCAAGGGGGAGCGCGATACGCTGACACTGCAGATCCACTGCGACGGTCCCGTGCGGGGGCTGGCGGTGACAGCCGACGCAAAGGCAAATGTGAAAGGTGCGGCTCTCGAGCCGCAGGTGATGCTCCCGCCGAGCGCGCTCGGAAAGCTTGATGTGGGGAAGGCTGTGGGAGCCGGTATACTGAGTGTCATCAAGGATATGGGATTGAAGGAGCCGTATGTCGGGCAGACGCAGCTGCAGACCGGCGAGATCGCGGAGGATCTCACATACTATTTCGCGACGTCAGAGCAGGTTCCGTCGGCAGTCGGGCTCGGCGTGCTGATGGAGAGGGATAACACGGTGAGACAGGCGGGCGGTTTTATCATTCAGCTGATGCCTTTTGCCGAGGATGAGACGATCAACGCACTCGAGGAGAAGCTCAAGACGATGGACAGTGTCACCAATATCCTCGATGGCGGCAGCTCTCCGGAACAGCTTCTTGAGCTTCTCCTGGGCGGTCTGGGACTTGAGATCAACGACACCATACCGGCGCAGTACTATTGTGACTGCAGCCGCGGGCGTGTGGAGCGGGCGATCATCAGTATCGGGAAAAAGGACATTCAGGAGATGATCGACGATGGCAAACCGGTCGAAGTCCGGTGTCAGTTCTGCAATAAACTGTACGATTTCGAGATCGAAGACCTGCAGAAAATGCTGCAGGATGCAAAGCGCTGACATGTCAGTAGATCACACCGGACTCCGGTCTGTCGGCATTCTCGGATGCGGCAGCTTTGTCTAGAGCCTCCGTGATCGCCTGCATCAGCAACATGGAGGTGTAGCGGTTCTCGGTGCCGTAGCTGATATTGTCGATGCTCTGCTCGGACAGGATGACGGACGCCAGCTCGGACAGCGTGGGGCTCATCAGCGGGTACAGGGTTGTTATGGACTCGTCAAGGTTCGTCAGCGTGATAGAATTGATATGGTTCTTATCAACGGCTACCTGCAGTTCCACGTTGGCACTTCCGAGCAGCAGTGTGCTGGAGTAGATGCCCGGGACGTAGAGGTTCTGCGCAGAGGAGGTACCTGTGCCGGAAGTCTGGTTCCGGGTGCCGGTTCCGGTTTCGCCTGTGCTGCTGTTTTGTGTTTCACCCGGGGTTTTGTTCTGGGTATCAGTCTCGGTGCCGCCGACGTTTCCGGTTTGTGTGCTGCCGGAGGTTCCGTTTTGGGGTTTGCCCGAGGGCGTAGTTTCCGGAACAGTCTGTGGCGGTGTCTGCGATGGTATCTGATCCGGTGTCTCCTCTGCGCTCTGGGCAGGGGCGGGGGAAGCAGAGTCTTTCGCGGGTAGGAAGAGGGATACTGCCACCATTATGATAAGTACACTTACAACCAGAAGCACAAGTGCATAGACTAATTCCTTTGAGCGAAGTACAACGATTTTTGTGTTAGAGCTCATGTGAAGACTCCATTTTTGTTCTTTTTATAATGGTATGAGCGCCATGCCAGGATTATGCTTTGGTGTTGACAAAAAGTACGCTCATATAGTAGTGTTGAGGTTGGGTATCTGCACAGCGCGCGATGCATCGCTGTGACAGACAGGATTTATGGAAAAGGAAGGGACAGGCTATGGCAAAATATACAAAGCAGGACATCATCGCGATGGTGGAGGAGGAGGATGTGGAGTTTATCCGCATGCAGTTTACGGATATCGAGGGAAACTTCAAGAATGTGGCGATCACCGCAAGCCAGCTCGAAAAGGCGCTCGGCAACGACTGCATGTTTGACTGTTCGCTTGTCAGGGGGATGCTGCCCACAGACAACGCGGATATGTTTCTGTATCCTGATCTTGATACTTTTGCAATCTTTCCGTGGCGTCCGCAGCAGGGAAAAGTCGCACGTTTTATCTGCGACGTGTACCGCGCGGACCGCACGCCCTTTGAGAGCGACTGCCGCTATATCCTGAAGAAGGCGATCAGGGAAGCCGCCGATATGGGGTATACTTTCGAGGTGGGACCGGAGTGCGAATTTTTCCTGTTTAATGCGGACGAGAACGGCAGACCTACCACGAACACGAACGAGCAGGCAGGTTTTCTTGATATGGGGCCGCTCGACAGCGGCGAGAATGCCAGGCGCGATATCGTGCTGACGCTCGAGGATATGGGCTTTGAGGTGGAGGCGTCCCACCATGAGAAGGCGCCCTCCCAGCACGAGGTGGACTTCCGCTATGATGAGGCGCTCGCGACGGCGGACAACATTATGACGTTTAAGCTTGCAGTCAAGACGATCGCAAAGCACCACGGGCTCCACGGGACTTTTATGCCAAAGCCCAGGAAGGAGTTCTGCGGTTCGGGTATGCACATCAACATGTCGCTGCGCAGGGACGGCAGGAATATTTTTGACGATCCCTCTGATGAAAACGGGTTGAGCAGGGAAGCCTATCATTTTATGGGGGGATTGATGAAGCACGTCAAGGGCATCTGTGCAGTCACGAATCCGCTGGTAAATTCCTACAAGAGACTGCGCCCCGGTTTTGAGGCGCCTGTGTATATCGCGTGGAGCACGCTCGGGGCAAACACGCTCATCCGCGTGCCGAACATACGCGGAGAACACACGCGGATCGAGCTGAGAAGTCCCGATCCTTCCGCCAATCCCTATCTTGCCATCGCCGCCTGCCTGATGGCAGGGCTTGACGGCATAAAGAACGGCATTGAGCCGGAGACGAAAGTGATGGACAACATCAACGTGATCTCGGAGGAGGAAGCCAGAAGGCGCGGTATCGAAAAGCTGCCGACAGATCTGTTGGAGGCGTGCAGGGAGATGGAGCGGGATCCGCTCCTGCGCGGACTACTGGGGGACCGTGTGTTTGAGCAGTACTATGATTCCAAGCTTGCGGCGTGGAAGGAGTATGATTCCCAGGTGACGTGCTGGGAGATCGAATCCTATCTGTATAAAATATAAGGACACCTTTGATGAGTGGACATGAAATGCTTCGCAGTGTGATTTTGGGGGTGTGCGATTGACGAATATTATTGTAGTTTTTGCCAGGATAGAGGATGCAAAGGGCATCAAAAATATTCTGGTCAGGAATGGGTTTGGCGTGACGGCAGTCTGCACTTCCGGGGCACAGGCGCTGGGATATGCCGACGAGTACCACGACGGCATTGTCATAGCGGGATACCGCCTCACGGATATGATCTGTGTCGGGATCAAGGAGAGTCTGCCCCCAGGCTTTGAGATGGTGGTTATGGCATCGCAGAGAGTTCTGGCAGAGGTGTCCGGCAGCGGGATCATCAAACTTGCCGTGCCGCTCAAGGTGCACGAGCTGGTCAGCACGGTCGATATGCTGTCGCAGGGGATCGTCCGGCGCAGGAAAAGACGGAGGGAAAAGCCGGTGATCCGCAGTGAAAAGGAGGCAGCTGTCATAGAGACTGCCAAGCAGCTGCTGATCACGAGAAACAACATGACTGAGGATGAGGCGCACCGCTATCTGCAGAAGCGCAGCATGGACAATGGCACGGACATGGTGGAGACGGCGCAGATGGTATTGGCTCTGAAATAGAAAATGAGGAGGAGATAGTGATATGAATATCGTTTTATTGTCTGGCGGCTCCGGGAAGCGTCTCTGGCCGCTGTCGAATGAGATCCGGTCAAAGCAGTTCCTCAAGCTGCTCAGCGACGCGCAGGGAGGTCACGAATCGATGGTGCAGCGCGTGTACCGCCAGATCGGGCAGGCTGGCATTACTGCGGATATCGTGGTGGCGACGTCATCCACACAGGTAGAGTCCATAAGGGGACAGCTGCCGGACGACGTGGATATCGTGGTGGAACCTGAGCGCAGGAACACGTTTCCGGCGATCGTGCTCGCGGCATCTTACCTGGAATCCAGAAAGCAGACGGATTCGGAGGAGACCGTGATCGTGCTGCCGGTCGATCCCTATGTGGATGTGGAGTATTTTGAGACGTTCAAAAAGATGGATGCGCGCGTACAGCAAGGCGGGGCGGACATCGTGCTCATGGGCATCACGCCGTCATATCCCTCAGAAAAGTACGGGTACATCATACCGGGCGAGGGCGGCAGTGTGAGCGGCTTCAAGGAAAAGCCGGATGAGCGCTCCGCGCGGGAGCTGATCGAGAAGGGGGCGCTCTGGAATGCGGGCGTTTTTGCCTTCAAATTAAAGTATCTGATGGGGATCGCGGACAAGTACGTGGAGAGCAGGGAGTTCTCCGATGTCATCAGGAACTATGCCGATCTGAAAAAGGACAGCTTTGACTACGAGGTGGTCGAGAAGGCGGAATCCCTCGCCGTCGTCCCGTACAGCGGCGCATGGAAGGACATCGGGACATGGAATACACTGACGGAGGAGATGAAGGAGGAGAGCATCGGCGATGTCATCATGGGGGAGGCGTGTGTCAATACCCATGTGATCAATGAGCTCTCGATCCCTGTCGTGGTGCTTGGCACAAAGGATCTCGTCGTGGCGGCGGGACAGGACGGGATCCTTGTGTCAGACAAGCACAAGAGTTCGTATATCAAGCCGCACGTGGAAAATATCGACAACCGCCCGATGTACGAGGAGCGGCGCTGGGGGGAGTACAAAGTGTACGACTACAGCCAGTATGCAGACGGGACAAAGTCGCTCACGAAGCATGTCACCATCAACGCAGGGTGCGCTCAGGATTATCATGTGCACAAGTACAAGGACGAGGTGGTTACAGTGACGAACGGACAGGGTGAGCTTGTCGTGGACGGCTGCCTGATGAAGCTTTCGCGCGGCGATACGATCTCCATCAGGAGAGGGCAGAAGCACGCGATCAGAGCCTTTGAGGATCTGCAGCTGATATCGGTACAGATCAGTGAGGACAACACGGAGGGAGATACGGAGATCCTCAGCTGGAGCTGGGCGACGTGAGACGGCGGCTTTCGGTATGATATACTGCACGGCGTTACAGGAACTGGAACCGACAGTGTATGGAGTTTGAGTGGAAAGGATAAAAATATGAAATTTACGAAGATGCATGGCTGTGGGAATGACTACATCTATGTAAATGGTTTTGCGGAGCATATTGAGGCGGAGAGGAAGCCGGAGATCGTAAGGAGGCTCAGCGACAGGCATTTTGGCATAGGCGGTGACGGAGTGATCTTTATCAATCCGGGGCAGCGTGCTGCGTTTGAGATGGAGATGTACAATGCGGATGGGACGAGGGCACAGATGTGCGGAAACGGTATCCGCTGCGTGGCGAAATACGTCTATGATCAAGGACTTACGGACCGGACAAACATCGAGATCGAAAGTTTTGGCAAGGTGAGATCGCTCGAACTTACACTTGGCAGCGACAACAAAGTGACGGCTGTGAAAGTCAATATGGGCGCGCCTGTCCTGAGCGCGGCGCAGATACCGGTTCTTTCGGACAACGATCAGGTCATCAGTGAGGAGATCGAGGTAAACGGAAAGGTGTATAAGATGACGTGCGTGTCGATGGGAAATCCCCATGCGGTCGTTTTCATGGAGAATGTTCCGGCGTTTGATCTAAAGGATTTTGACATTGAATCGATCGGGCCGCATTTTGAGCGTCACGCGCGTTTCCCGGAGCGGACAAACACGGAGTTTGTGCGGGTCATAGATCGAAACAATGTGCAGATGCGCGTGTGGGAGCGCGGCACAGGGGAGACGCTCGCCTGCGGGACAGGATGCTGTGCGGTCGCGGTCGCGGGGGTGCTCAACGGGCTGACCGACACGAAGGTAAATGTCAGGGTGCCCGGCGGCGAGATCCTGTGTGAGTGGGACCGGCAGGACAATCTTGTCTATATGACAGGTCCCGCTGCCACGGTGTTTGACGGTGAGATTGATGATAAGATGATAGTTCGGGAGGAAATCTGAGATGCTTTTCCCAAGTGAGGTTTTTTTGTTCGTTTTTCTGCCGGTGGTGCTGGTGGTATACTATGCGCTGCTGAGAAAGACGAAGATGCTCAAAAATATATTTCTGCTTGCGGCGAGTCTTTTTTTCTACGCATGGGGGGAACCGACCTACGTATTCCTCATGATCGGCACCATTCTGGTCAACTGGCTTTTCGGTATTCTGGTAGATGCGCTGCGCGACAGGAAGGCGGTCGTGCGGCTTTTGTTTGTGCTGCTGGTGCTTGTCAACATCGGCACGCTGGGGTGGTATAAGTACAGTGAGTTCACGGTGCTGCAGATCAACCGTTTCCTGCACACGAATATTCCGGTGCCGATCGTGGCGCTGCCGATCGGTATCTCCTTTTATACATTTCAGGCGATGTCATATGTGATCGATGTGTACAGACACCGGGGCAGGGTACAGAAGAATCCGCTGCAGGTGGGACTCTACATCGCGCTGTTTCCGCAGCTCATCGCGGGACCGATCGTGCGGTACGAGACGATCGCGGACCAGATCCAGAACCGGGTCGAGAATCTGGCGGATTTTTCATCGGGTGTCACCAGATTCTGTATCGGCCTGGGAAAGAAAGTGCTGGTCGCAAACAACATGGCAGTGATCGCGGACAATGCGTTTGGGCTGATCATCAACGGCGAGTTCCAGGCATCGATGGGTATGGCGTGGCTTGGCGCGGTCGCGTACACGCTCCAGATCTTTTTTGACTTCTCGGGCTACTCGGATATGGCGATCGGTTTGGGACAGATGTTCGGATTTCATTTTGAGGAGAACTTTAATTACCCGTATATTTCAAGGACCGTGTCGGAGTTCTGGCGCAGATGGCACATCTCGATGCAGACGTGGTTTCGGGATTACGTATACTTTCCGCTGGGCGGCAGCAGGGTCTCCAGGCCAAGGATGGTCGCAAACCTCTTTGTCGTGTGGCTGCTGACCGGGATGTGGCACGGCGCGAACTGGACGTTCATCGCGTGGGGACTGATGTACTTTGTGATACTCACGTTCGAGAAGCTGACAGGGCTGGGCAGGAAAGAATGCTGGTGGGGACACATTTACACGATGGTACTCGTCATCATCGGCTGGGTGATCTTTCGCTCGACGGGCATGGGGAACGCCTTTTTGTACATCAAGGCGATGTTCGGCATCGGCGCGAAGGGAATTATTGACAAGGCGGTCTGGGCATACATCGCGCAGAACTGGATATACTTTGTATTTGCAATCCTCGGCTGTGCACCCATCATGCCGTGGATCGACGATCAATTCAGGAAAAGCAGGTTATGGCAGGTCGTGTACACGGCAGGCATCGTTGTGTGCCTGATCGTCAGTGTCTCATTTATCTGCAACAATGCCTACAATCCTTTTATATACTTTAACTTTTGACGGTTAATTTTGATGGAGATGAATGATGATATGAAGAACAGGGATAAATGGATCACGGTCGTGTTTCTCGCTTTTATTATGATACTGCCGCTGGTGACTGTGGTGGGGAACATGCTGCCGCAAAAACAGGAAAGCGAGCTGTCGGAAGCGGAGAAAGCAGTCCTTGAGCAGAACGGAACACTGACAAAGGACGACGGGACGCAGACAGGGAGCACTGCGGGGGGAGACGTCAAAGATCCGTCTGGGGATTCCGGGTTTTTGCGGCTCCAGAAAGGCATCAACACCTTTACGGACGGCCTGTTTGGACGGTCGAAGCTGATCGCCTTCAACACGGGACTTACCTCGCTGCTCACAGGCGGGACGTACATCGAATCCACACAGACGCTCATGGGAAAGAATGACATGTTTTTTTATAAGACGGAGCTTGACGGGAAGCCGATCTGGGATTATATGGGTATCAACCATTTCACGGAGGCGGAGATGGCGGCGATCGCGGCGAACCTGACGGCGACGCGGGATCATCTGAACGCGGTCGGGATCGAGTTTTATACGATGTGTATCCCCAATAAGGAGATCATCTACGCCGAGAATATGCCCGACACGATCGCGCGCGTGAACGAGGTCTCCCGCGGGGAGCAGCTGGCGGAGTATCTGCACAAAAACACGGATCTTATATTTGTCTATCCCAAGGATGCACTGATGGCAAACAAAGATAAGATACAGCTCTATTACAGCACGGATTCCCACAGCAACCAGATCGGCGCCTTTGTGAACATGCAGGAGTTTTTCAGGATGGCGTATGGCACACACGCGGAGATCGACTCCGTGACGTTCAGGACAGATGCCACGGACTATGCGGGAGACCTGGTGACGATGGCAGGGCTCACTGATAAATACGATATCGACACAGTGTACGTGTTTGAGCAGGACTCGGCTGACAGGGCACAGTATCACGACCAGGTGCTGCTGTATGTGGGGGATTCCTTCGGCGGATTTCTGTCGCAGATCTGCAAGGGGTACTACAGGGAGGTCTACTGGGAGGATGCGAGGGATTTTCAGTACAGCATGCTCGACCGCTATGATCCCGATGTGGTGATCTGGGAGCGCGCGGAGCGCTACTGCGAAGTGTTTTCGGAACCGATTTTGATCAAGTAAGAAAATATAACTAAGAAAATATTACAGGGGAGCCATAAAAATGCAGAGGGAAATACGTATATAGATTATTCAGAGGTCTTTGCTTTTTCCAGAGGGGAGTCAGTGTGGAAGAGAAACAGTTCAGTGCATGTATGGAACGCATGAGATCCGGTGACAAGAGTGCATTGCATGAAGTCTACGAGGCATACATCGGCTATATTTACACGATTGTGCATCAGACCGTATCAAACCGCGAGGATGCAGAGGATGTGACGAGTGAGTTTTTTATGAAACTGTGGCGGCTTGCGGATACATATCGTGAAGGAAAGGGACATAGGGCATGGATGGCAGCGATTGCCAGAAATATGGCAGTCGACCTTCTGCGGCGGACAAAGCGGGAAGTGCTGACGGATGATTTTGCAGATACCATCCCGGAGAGGGCCTCGGATGTGTCCTTCGAGCAGGAAGTCATAGCCGACATGAGCCTGCGGCAGGCGCTTGACAGGCTCAAACCCGGGGAGCGTGAGATCGTGCACCTAAAGATCATGGGTGAGATGACTTTCCAGGAGATCGCAGATATGCTCAAGGCTCCGCTTGGCACAGTGACCTGGCGCTATCAGAATGCGATTCAGAAGTTAAGGAGATGCGGTTATGAGTAGAGATTTGGAGAGGGAGTACAGGGGGCTCGTCAACAGTGATGTGCCGGATCTGTGGACCCGTATCGAGGCAGGGCTGGAAGAAAAGAACACAGCTCCCGGAGAAGCCAAAACGGATATACGCATGACGGATTTTCAGGCATCGGGATCGCGGGTGGAAAATGTGCGCGGCAAAAGGGCACGTTTCAGAATCTGGGCGGGGATCGCGGCTGCATGCGCGTGCGTGGCACTGATCGTTCCCGCTATGGCGGGATATGTGCGGACGCGCGAGGGCGGCTCCGACAATACAGCGTCCGACTACATGGCACAGAATGCAGTGCCGCAGGCGGGGGAAGCCAGCGGGGCTGCGGAGAGCGTCAGAATGGAAGCGGCGGCATGTGAGCAGGATGGCAGTGCGGCGGAGAACGGCATGGATAAGAGCGCTGTCACGTCGGACGATGCGGCAGCCGATAACAGCGGTATGGCGGAGGCGGCTGCGGAGACATCGGAACTGTACAGTTTTCACGCAGCGGTTGAGATCCTGGATGCGGATGAAAGCCCGGACAGCGGTATCGTGTACACGGCAAGGGTGATCACGACAGACGATCCCAAACTGCAGGCGGACAGCGAGATCAGGATCCTGAGTCCGCTGGCTCCGTCCGCAGACGCGGCAGTGCTTGAGAATGGGCAGACTTATGAACTAATGCTGAGCGGACCCCACTCGGAGGATCCGGGACAGGAGGTGACATATCTTCTTGTCAGCGAGTGACAGGGGCAAGGATATTGGCGCAATTGTGGTTCACATATGAATATTTGCGGAACGTAAAGGAAATAATAGGTTTAGATCATGTCTGACAGGATCGATCCACAGGTGTGGTCTGGAAATGGAGGATATACTCTTATGAAGAACAAAACAATCGTTAGCAGGATAGGAATGCTCGCTGTGATCATGGCACTTTCCATGACGGCGGTGACCGGGTGCGGCAGCAAGAGCGGCGACAGGACTTCGGACGAGGTATCGTCTGAGGAGAATGCGGATACGGCAGGTATGGTGCATCTGAACAGCGCAGATGAAGTGTCAGCATTTTTTGACGAAGTGTACGGGGGAGTGGCGGAAGATCTGCTCCCTATGGGCGGTGCCATGACGAGTGAGCTTGATCTGGGGGATGCAGACATGTTATCGTATCATACAGGTCTGACGAACCTGGACGGCATTGAGGGAGTGTATCTGTCTGAGTCGATGATCAGCTCTACAGCCTACAGTGCCGTGTACATCAGAACAACGGATGACGCGGATGCGGAGAGTATCCGCAAACAGCTCATGGACAATATCAATCCGGCAAAGTGGGTGTGCGTCTCGGCAGAGCAGCAGTATGCGGTGATCTTCGGCAACGACATCTTTTTCGTGATGGGGCATCAGGATACGGCGTCGGAAGTGCTTGCGAAGGCAATCGCGGCGGCAGAGTCGAGGGACATGAAAGTCTCTGACACACTCGAGAAGGCAAATCCGGTATAGATCGGGATAGCAGGAGCGGCGCATATGCTTTTTTCCAGTATTACGTTTTTATATTTCTTTCTGCCTGTCACGATCTTTCTGTATTTCGCATCGCCGCAAAAGGGCAGGAATCTTGTGCTCCTGGTGATGTCGCTGCTGTTTTATGCGTGGGGAGAGCCTGTGTATGTGCTGCTGATGGCTGCGCAGATCGCAGTTTCCTATGTGCTTTTGTGGCTGGCGGACAGATCCGGGGGAAGAGGGGCAGCCAGGATATTTTATATTCTGTCTGTTCTTTTGCCGTTTGCGGCATTGTTTTATTTTAAATATTTCAACTTTTTTATGAACACGGTGTTTGGGATCGAGACGGGGGCGATCGCGCTTCCGATCGGGATATCCTTCTACACGTTTCAGATCGCAAGCTACTGCGTTGACGTGTGCCGCGGCCGGGTGGAGCGGCAGAGAAATATTGTCACCTATGCGGCGTATGTGACGCTCTTTCCACAGCTGGTGGCGGGGCCGATCGTGCGCTACAGCGAGATCGAACAGACCTTGACGCGCGGGGCGGATCTTTCGAAGATATGCGGGAACATCGGAAACGGTCTGGTGCGTTTTGCGGTGGGACTCGGGAAAAAGGTGCTGATCGCGAATGTGGCAGGTGAGTTTGTGTCGGAGATCGCGATGCTCGGTCAGCGCGATCTCCTGCTTTCGTGGGCGTATGCTGCCGCTGTGTCGCTCCAGATCTATTTTGACTTCTCCGGTTACTCCGATATGGCGATCGGTCTCGGGCGTATGCTGGGATTTGATTTCCCGGAGAATTTCAGGTATCCTTTTATCTCCCGGAGTGTGAGCGAGTTCTGGAGACGGTGGCACATCACGCTCGGCGCATGGTTCCGCGATTATGTCTACATTCCCATGGGCGGCAATCGGGTGAGCGTGCCGCGGTGGATCGCGAACGTCCTTGTCGTGTGGCTCTTTACGGGGCTGTGGCACGGAGCCGGTTGGAATTTTATCGTGTGGGGATTGCTGTTTGCGGTGCTCCTTGTCTTTGAGAAGGGGGCGGGCAGACTGTACGACCGGAAAAGATTTCTGCCGGAGGCGGTGCTTTGCGGGATCAGACACGCGTATGTGGGGATCGTGATCCTGGTGAGTTTTCTGGTATTCCACAATGACAGCCTGTCCGGTGCGTGGGCGGATATACAGGCACTGTTCGGCGCGGGCAGCCGCATTGCCCACGGCGTGGGCGACGCACAGATAGCAGTGTATTCGTATCTTTTGCGAAACCGGATCGTGCTGCTCTGTATCGGACTGGTCGGTTCGATGCCGCTCCCGGTGTGGCTCTGGGCAAAGCTGCAAGAGCGGCTGCAGGTGAGTGCGGCAGGGGCGGGGATCGTCCGCGCGCTGCGGGCTGTTGTGACAGTGGCGCTGCTGGTGCTGTGCACGGCTTATCTGATCGATGGTTCGTTCAATCCGTTTTTGTATTTCCGCTTTTGAGCGGGAACGAAACGTTGTGTGTTTCTGCAGGGAGGTGGTATTGTTGAGGCGCGGTAAATGGGAGATTGGGATTGCGGTCTGCAGTTTTGTGGTCGGCCTCGTGAGCATGACGGTGATGCTGGCTGTCGATCCGAGGGAGTCCGTGTCCAGATCGGAGCGGCGCCGGCTGGCGGAGAAGCCGGAACTGACATGGGAGAGCCTCGCGGATAAATCTTTTATGGACGATACGGAGAAGTATCTGCTGGATCACTTTCCATTCCGGGACGGTCTGCGGCGCATCAAGGCGTACTTTGCCTATGACGTGCTGCAGCAGAAGGAGAACAATGATATCTATGTGGTGCAGGATCATGCCGCAAAGCTGGAATATCCGCTGAATGAGTCGTCTGTGAGGCGGCTTGCCGCAAAGATGACAGGACTTTGGCGGCAGTATTTTCCGGAGCAGGATGTGTGGTACGCGGTCGTGCCGGACAAAAATTATTTCCTGGCGGGACAAAACGGATATCCGTCCATCGACTATGAACATATGATCAGGCTGCTGTCACAGGAACTTGCAAAGAATGCAGAGTTTGGTTATATTGATATTGTCTCGGATCTGTCGATCGAGGATTACTACAATACGGACACGCACTGGCGGCAGGAGCGGATCCTGGATGTGGCACACCATATCGCGGATGCGATGGGCGTGGGCGGTTCCCTGAATTTCTCAAAGGGGGAGGACACTGGTTTTGTAGAACATGAGATCCGGGATTTCTATGGCGTGTACTACGGTCAGGCGGCACTTCCCATGGCGCCCGACACGATCGTGTATCTGACGGACGAGGTGACGGACACGGCAGTTGTGTGGAGCCTTGAGGAGAACATGCTGAGCGGGCAGGATGCCGGAAAAGCGCGTCTGCCCGGCGAGGCGGGGGGAGTGTTAAAGCCCGTGTACCAGCTGGATAAGCTCGATGACGGGAAGAGTCTTGACAAGTACGATGTGTTTGCGGGCGGCGCGTCATCACTGCAGGTGATCATGAGTCCGGATGCCGTCACGGACAGGCGGCTTATCATTTTCCGGGATTCTTACACGAGCAGTCTTGTACCGCTTTTGCTGGGGGCTTACAGGGAGATCACGCTGGTCGATCTGCGCTATATCGATTCCGCGCGGATCGGGGAGTATGTGGATTTTGCCGGTGCGGATATCTTGTTCCTGTACAATACGGTGATCGTCAATCATGCGGAGATGTTGAAGTGAGGGGCGGCTGGTCCGGGTGTTTCAACCTTACGATAATGTAAGAAACACGGCAAAAATGTAAGGAGAATCGATGGCTGATTTTTTCTCGTTTTGGTATGCTGTATACAGTTCAAGCAGATAGCAGGATGGAATGAGGAGGAGAGTCAGTATGAGAAAGAAAGCAGTGTGCAGCATAGCGGTCTTGGGTTGTATCGTATCGGTTGCTGCGGGATGCGGCAGCCGCGCAGTGGATGCCGATATGGAGCTGGCACAGAACGATGTGGGCGCGATCGCCGTTTCAGAGGAGGTGCAGGTGGTGGGGCTTGGCGAAGCCAGCCACGGTGTGAAAGAGTATCAGGAAATGAAGGCGGAGGTGTTTCAGGCGCTCGTTGAGAAGAATGGGTGCAGGACTTTTGTCATAGAAGGTGATTTTGGGAATGCATTGAAAGTCGATGACTATATTCACGGCGGGGAGGGGACTGCGAAGGAGGCTGCTGCCCGGATCGGGTTCCGCATCTACCGCACAGAGGAGATGGAGGCGCTGATCGAGTGGATGCGCACTTACAATGAGACGGCGAGGGATGGAGAGGATCTGCATTTTTACGGCATGGATATGCAGTGGGCGGACAGCAGCAAGGAGTATGTATTTGACGTGCTGGAGCAGATCTCGCCAAACAGCAGTGCGGAGTACAGAGAGGCATTTGCCTTTTTGAATGATGATGCGATGTATGATATCAGCGCGAAGGCGTTTGAGCGGGGACTGCCTGTGGCGGAGAGACTGATCCAGGAGGTGGACAGCGCAGAGGAGCGCATTGTGGAGGCGCTTGGAGACAAGACGTTTGCATTTGCGCGGGAGTGCGCCCGCAGTATTTACAACTGCTGTGATATCCGTAGATCCGACCGCGAGTACAATGCGGTGCGGGATCGTCATATGGCGGAAAAAGTTCAGTGGTTTATGGAACATGGGGATGGAAGTGTCATTTTCATCAACGGACATAACGGGCATATCGGGAAAGTCAATTCTGCAAATTATGACTGCCTGGGCGGGCTGCTGGCACAGCAGCTGGGGGATAGCTACTTCGCCATCGGCACGGACGCGGGAGTCACTTCTTTCAATTCCCAGACGGATGACGGGTTTGAGGAGTTGACGGTGGAGAACCAGAATGCTTTGACGACACTGGCTGGGAGGACGGAACAAGACTATTATTACATTGATCTCGAGGAGGCGGCAGCGGATGACGGCTGGGACAGCATCCTGTCAGACAAACAGCGGATGACTTCGATGAATGTGACGGTCATGACGGCTGCGAAGGCATTTTACACCATAAATGCTGCGCCGGGGGATATGTATGACGCAATGATCGTGTTTGGCGAGGTCTCACCCACAACGCTTGACCAGTAATGCAGGCACCGGAAATAGAATATAAAAAGCAAAAACCTGTGACAGGACAGATGGTCACGGGTTTTTTTATTTTTCCCGCCGTCTCTATTTCGTGCGCACACAGCGCAATTCGTGCAGAACAATTGCGTTTATTCCGGATCGCGTGATAAAATCAGGAGAAAATAAGCAGGGTGAAATTGCGATAGTTCATGTGAAAAGGGGGATGAATCTGGCGGAGGGGTATGAGGCGGAGGCGTTCCGGTATCTGTTGAAGCCCCTGCAGCGGGAAAAGCTGTGGGAGGCGCTGGATCTCTTTCTGGTCCGGCGCAGGAGAGGGCAGCGGTACTGGACGGTGGAGACGCCGGAAGGTCAGAAGCGGGTGGCGCCCGCAGAGATCCGCTACCTGGAATCCTTCGGTCACACCTGTCTGCTGTATACGCCGGAAGCGTGCTTCCAGGTGAAGAAAGGCATATCGGAAATCGAAAAGGAGCTGGGCATTCTGGGGCTTTCGGTGTATCGCACCCACCGCTCCTATCTGGTGAACCTGGCGCAGGTCACAGCGGTCGGACGGGACAGGGCAGCCCTTGCGGGGGGAAGCTTTGTCCCAGTGAGCAGGGCACAGTACCAGGGGCTGAACCGCGCGTTTATCCGCCTGTTCCGCCGGGAGGGATAGCGGATTGTTTCGGCAGTCTGGAGACTGCGCTGTGCTGAAAGGATATGGATTATGCTGACGCTTTTTCTCGCCTTGCTGCTGCTTTCGGGGCTTGCAGCGGCTTTTGTGTTGATTCCCCGCCTGATCGACAGGCGGACGGAAAGCTTCCAGAGCGATCTGGTAAACCGTCACTATGAGGAAGTGGAAAATATGTACCGCACTATGCGGGCGTGGTGCCATGACTACCACAACCACATTCAGGCGGCAGGCTCGTATCTGGAACTGGGAAAATATGAAGAACTGGCGGTGTATCTCAAGGAACTTGACGAGAGTCTCTATGAGATCGACCAGATCATAAAGACCGGAAATCTCATGGCGGATGCGATCTTAAACAGCAAGCTGTCCCTGATGCGGGAGTATCAGATCCGGACAGAGGTGACAGCCCATGTGCCGGCACAGATGCGGATCACGGATACGGAACTGTGTGTACTCCTGGGAAACCTGCTGGACAACGCCATTGAGGCATGTCAGAAGGTCTCGGAGGATGAGGGGCGCTTTATCAAGATCTATATGGACATCCTGCAGGAACAGTTCTACATCGCCGTCATGAACGGGATGCAGGGAAGAGCCGCAAGGCACGGGAAGCTGTTTGTGAGCACCAAGCGGGAGCCGGGATTTCATGGTTTGGGTCTGCAGCGAGTGGATCGGATTGTGGAAAAGTACGGCGGCTTTCTGGACCGCCAGTCGGAGGAGGGGGTGTTTGCCACGGAGATCCTTCTGCCGATCCGGTGATCCAGGCATGGCACATGAGGTGTTACTGTTTACTCGTCAATAAAAGTAGTGAAAAACATGCGCCAAAATGCTTGCACTTTAGCATTTTGTGTGCAAATGGGTTGCTGTTTACGCATAGCTGACACAGTCAATGCGTATGACAAATCAGTTTATATGCGTCACCGGAGGTGGAGAGCTGGTTTCTTGCTGACTGGTTTCAGGAAAAGTATGTTAAATTGAGCGATGTGCTCATAAATGCAGTTCAGACGGAAGTGAAAACGTATATCTGTGAATGGAAGGATCGAAATGAGTCCTATGCGGATCAGATAAAGAATTCCAGAGATTTGTATTACTCTAAAAAATTGCATGGGGACAGAATGTTAAGGAATATTCAGCCGCAGGTTGTCGCGGAAAAGTGTCGAAAGTATTTTAGAGATACATATAACGAAATCCTGTATGCGGAGTTATAGTGCGTGCACGCAGAAGGAGGATCAGGGCAGAAAAGGCAGGATCCGCTCCGCGATAAACACGGCCGTGCACGCGAGCAGGGCGACGGTGAGCAGGCTTCTGCCCTTGTACGCTGCGATGACGGCGACAGCAAGTCCTGCAAGCGCGGAGTATATGCTTGCGGTGGCGTGGAGGATCGCCGGAAAAGTCATGGCGGCAAGGCAGGCGTACGGTACATAGTACAAAAAAGATCTGATGTGGATGTTGGTGATCTCCTTTTGGGACAGTGCGAGCGGAAGCATGCGGATCAGGTAGGTCACGCCTGCCATCACAAGGATATAGAGATAGATGTTGTGTTCCATGTCACGGTTCTCCTTTGCTTCAATGGTTTTTTATATTTGATAAAAGTATATGTGTTTTGCTTCATTCGGTGCGCCCGTCCTCGATCGGCTTGAGCCATGCCGCGATGCCTGCAACCGTGACGGTCGTGATGATGATGACAAAGCCCGACGTGATCCTGTTCAGAACCGGTAGGATCGAAAAAAGAAAGCTCAGTCCCATCGCGGACAGGACTACAAGCAAAACAGCGCGGTTTTGTCTGGCGGGCGGTATGATGATGGCGAGGAACATGCCGTAGATGGCAACGCCGAGGGCGCTGATCACGAAGGAAGGCAGGATGTTTCCGGACACCGCGCCCACGAGTGTTCCCAGCACCCACCCAGGGACGGCAACGCTTGTGATGCCGTAATGGTAGGCGGGCGGCAGGGCGCGGTCAAGGCTTGCATCCAGCGCAAAGATCTCGTCCGTCACACTGTATGCCATGAGATATCTGTGCCAGTGCGGTGCGGTGCGGTTTAATTTTTGTGCCAGGGAGAAGGACATCAGACAGTAGCGCAGGTTGATGACCAGCTGTGTCAGGGCGATCTCGATGTATGTCCCGCCCGCGGCGATGACCGCAAGCCCCGAGAACTGCCCGGCGGACGTCACGTTCGTGAGTGAGATCAGCACTGCCTGCAGGATGCTCAGCCCGTCGGCAGCCGACGCCATTCCAAATGTAAATGATACGGCAAAATAACCCAGCGCGACGGCGACCCCGTCGCGCAGTCCGTTTTGATAGTCTTTTGTATTCATGAGAATATCCTCATTTCTGTAGTTGTGGTGTGTACTGTCATATACTACCACTTTGTCAGCAAAATAGCAAAGAAAATCTGCAAATAAAATACAGTCCGGCTTTGCCGGACTGTATTGGGCGCTTTCGTATTTAGATGGAACATTTTTGTACGATCGCTGCCATCTGGTTCCATTTCGCCTCCATGTCAGCGACCAGCTTGAACTGTGTCCTGGCACGGTCGAGATTGTGGTTTGCCCGGTGGATCTTGAAGTAGGTGTCCCCTGTCAGAAAATCAGCCAGGAACCGGATGCCGCACTCGTAGGTCATCAGTTTTGCCCCCATGGGGAGCATTTCGATCTCCCTGGCGGTAAGGCTTCCGTCGCAGCCCTCGAGATAGCCTTTTGTGAAAGCTTCAAACAAGGACAAGTCGAGCGTTACTTTATCCAGGTCGGTCTCATCCTCAGCCCCCGTGCTCGCGCCAAAGCGGATAGAGTCCCCGAAGTCATAGAGGGAAAGCCCTGGCATGACCGTGTCGAGATCGATGATGCACAGTGCTTTTCCCGTGTCCCTGTCAAACAGGATGTTGTTCAGCTTGGTGTCATTGTGCGTCACCCGAAGCGGCAGTTCTCCACGATCCAGGAGGTCTGTCAGCACAGCCGTCTCGGACGCCCTGTCGAGGGCGAAAGCGATCTCCTTCTCGGCGAGGGCAGCGCGCTCCCTGTCGCCGTTTTGCACTGCCCGCTGAAAATCCCGGAAGCGGGAGGGTGTGTTGTGAAAATTAGGAATCGTCTCGTGCAGCGTAGTTGCCGGATAGTCCGCAAGCATTTTCTGGAAACTGCCGAAAGCGACGGCGCTGTCATAAAAGTCTTTCGCGCTGCCCACCTTTTCCAGACAGATCGAGCGCTCTATAAACGGAAAGACCCGCCAGTAGTTGTTGTCCGTGTCCTGGTAAAAGCTTGCCCCGTCCCGTGTCTTTAGGACATTTAAGGTCTCGCGCTCCGCGTCTCCGCCGCGGGAGAGGATGATGCCGCGCAGGTGGTCAGTGACATTGACGACATTTTCCATGAGCAGCGGCGGATTCCTGAAGATGTCGTGGTTCATCCGCTGCAGGATGTAGTTCTTTTCGCTGTGATCAGGTGTCTCGTAGCGGAGGAGGAACGTGTCATTGATATGACCGTTTCCATAGGGATTTTTCTGGAGGAGTCTGCCGTTGATCGCAGATCCGATCCCAAATGCCTCGATCGCCTCGTCTATCCTGGCACAGGCTGGATTGATAGTACTCATGACAAGCCTCCGTTTCTGTCGGAAATGTCGTGCCCGCGATCGATCCACCGCATCTCCATCGGCGCCAGATCAAGCTGCGCAAAGAGTGTTCCCTGCACATACAGATCGGTTTTCTGCGGCTGTTTGGAGTTGTTGATGACGGCGATCTTTCCGGTCTGCTCGAAAGCGGCAAGTTCCGTGTCTACATTCGTGACATAATACTTTTTCATCTCGTCTTCCCGGTGCGCGGCGTAGTAGATGGCGCGCAGCAGGATGCGGCAGTTCTGGGGCGAGTAGGGAAGCCCTGTGAAATAGACGCTTCTGCCTTCTCCGTACTCGTTGACGACCAGCCGGCTGTATTTTCCGTCCATATCGAGGATCTGGTAGTGTTCCCCCTGTGCGTAGATGCGGCTCTTCCCCTCGCCAAAATCGATCTCGCCCGGGATGTCCTCCAGGATAAAGTGTTCGCGGTTCAGTTCGTTGTACTTATCGGTGCTCATCGAGAAGCCCAGTTCCCTGTCAACGCCCAGCACGTCGCTGAGCTGGAAGAAGCGCCCTTGATACTGGCAGGCGCTCGGCTCGCCGACACCGATGAAACCGCCGCCCTCGTCCACGAACCGGCGGATCGCGCACACGACCTTCTCGTCCATCCAGTTTTCGGCACCGCTCCAGGAGGTGTATGCGTCCCCGGCGTTGATGATAACCCGGATATCGGGATCAATACCGTCTCGGATCTGGTCAAAGTCGATGAACTCTACGTCGATCGGCATTCCGCTCAGGCATTCGATCACGCCCACGTAGGAGTAGATCTCGCGATACCACAGCGCGTGGTGTACCTGGTTTGCCATCCACCGGCGGATGCTGCCCCAGCAGTTCAGGATGCCCACTTTGAAGGGCGCAGTGTACGCCTTGGTTCCCTGCATATTCTGGTGTATCTGACGGAACTCGTCGACTACTTTGCGGATCTGGTCTATGAAGCCCGGCCACTCGGCTGCCAGCTTGAGATAACCGCCGTATCCGATCCTGTCGAGAGGGGAGCGCAGGATCGCCCTTCGCGCTTTCAGCCAGTTGTCCTGCGCCTCCCCGATCGGGTCGCCGCCCTCCGTGAAGACGTCCGGGAAGAAGTAGGGCAGCAGTCTGCCTTCGGTGTAGTTCACCCCTTTGATGTCGGAGATCATTCTCAGCGTGACGCCGTCCCCTACGGATCCGACAACGGCGTCCAGACCGATGTCCGCGAAATATTTTCCGAAAGGCTCCGTTCCGATCCAGTGGTCGCCCAGGAACATCATTGCCTCCTTGCCGTAGCTGTGCACGATGTCCACAAGCTCCTTTGCCAGTTTGGATACCTCGATCTGCTGGAATTCGATGAAATCCCGGAACTCTTTGGACGGCACGCGGAAGATCGAATTGTGGTAGCCCTGGTCCACGATGTACTCCGGGCGGAACGGGTAGCCTGCCCATTTCTCAAACTGCTCCAGGATATGGGGGCTGACGCTGGCGCTGTAGCCGAACCATTCCACATATTTCTCCCGCTTCTGGTCGTCGAATGTCAGGGTAAACTGATGGAAGAAGGTGGTGAAGCGCACGACGTCGATATCGGGATTGTCCTCGCACCATTTTTTCAGCTTTTCTTTCACGTAGACCTGTGTCTTTGGCTGACGCACATCGTAGGTCAGCTGATGGGGCGCGTCCTTCCAGTCGTTTGTGATAAAATTGTACATATGTACGGGATCCCAGATCAGGAATGCGAGGAAGCTGACGGTGTACTGGTGGTAAGGGATGGTTTCGATCACGACCTCCCCCGCAGCTTCGTCGTACTCCCAGCGCTCTGTCGGGACGACTTCGCCCGTCGTCCGGTCCACGACCTCCCACCACCGCTTTGGGGAGTCCAGTGTGTTCACCTTGAGCTGTTCCGTGTGGAAGCCTTTCATGAGCCTGATGCGGAGGGACGCTCCCTTTGCCGTGACACGGTCGCTGATCAGGTATTCCTGCTGGATCTCCTCCGGGTTCTGCATCGCCCACTCGTTGTCCTTGCGCGTGGTGTAGTAGGTTGCATAGATCTTGGCGTTCTGGTTCAAAAGCGCTTCGGGCATGGTGGTGCCGTCACAGTCGCGCAGGGCGTCCGCGCCCAGCAGATTTTTCAGGCGGATCGTCTCATCGACCATATCCACGTCTGTCGGCAGTGTCAGTCTGCCTGTGTTTTCCATATTCATTTTGACAGCCTCCTTTTTCGCATCGTTATTGATATTTTTTGTTGTATAAATAGAGGAGAACTAATATTCCGGCGAGACCGACAAGCATTGTCAGAAGCCCGGCAGGTCCGATATTGCGCTGACCTGTCACGATCAATGTGATGCTGGCGAGAAAGACCAGCAGGTACAGTAGTCTGATGATCTGTTTCATATCCACACCTCCCTCATTATCCTTTGAGACCGCCAAGGCTCATGCCCTGTGTCAGTTTCTTCTGAACCAGAATGTACAGGATCAGCGTCGGCAGCATGACAATGACTAGACCCGCGTAGAGCTGGCCGTAGTTTGCGGCTGCCTTCTGTGCCTGCATCAGCTGCATCAGTCCCACCGGAAGTGTCTTGGAATTCTTTGTGAGCAGTGTCATCGATATGATGTACTCATTCCAGAAGGACAGGAAGTTGAACAGGATCACAGTGATGATGCTGGGCAGTGCCATCGGCATCATGATCTGGACCATGGTACGGAAGTAGCTGCTTCCGTCCATGTAAGCCGCCTCCTCGTAGTCTCTCGGTATCGTGACAAAGAAGCCGGAGAGCAGGTAGATCGTGAAGGGCAGTGCAGTGGCGGCGTACACGAGCGCCACGATGAAGAGGTTGTTCAGGAAAAAACCGTCTCCGGTCAGATTTCTCAGAAATTTGTCAGCGTCGACAAACATCAGGAAAATGGGTACGACGATATAGTTGACATTGATGAACAGCCCGCCCATGAACAGGACGTTGATCACCTTGCTGCCGAAAAAGCGGTAGCGGGCGAGCACGTAGGCAGCCGGAAGCGCCACCACGAGCAGTATGGCGAGTGCCAGCACGGTCACGAGCACGGAATTCATGAAATACTCGCCCATCTTTGCCTTCTCGAAGGCGTCGATAAAGTTCTGGAAATAGATGCCCTTTGGCAGTGTCCACGGATTCCCGTAAAATTCGGAGTTCTCCTTGATGGACGCTAAGAACACCCAGCCGACAGGCACCACGATACTGACCGCGAGCGCCAGCAGGGCGACATAGACAAAAATTTTGTATAATTTGCTGAAATTCAGCTCTTTCTTTTCCTGCATACGCGTCTCCCTCCCTTAAAATTCCAAAGGTTCTCTCTTGGTGGCAAAGTTGATCAGTGCCGACAGTCCGAAGGAGAACAGGAATACGACAACACCGATCGCCATGCCGTAGCCGTAGGACGAGTTGGTGTAGGCCTGCTTGTACATGTAGCTTAAAAATACCTCCGTCGCACCGTCGGGACCGCCGTTTGTCAGGGCTTTGACGATCAGGAAGCTTAAGTTGATGGAGCTGATGACGAAGAAAGTCAGCGTCGTCCTCACATTGGTCCAGATCAGCGGCAGTGTGATGGAGAAGAACTGGTGTACCTTTCCCGCGCCCTCCAGGTTGGCGGATTCGTACAGGCTTTCCGGCACGCTCGCCATACTTGCCATATACATGACCATATAGTAGCCGATCGCCTGCCAGATCATGGCGATCACCAGGCTGTAGATCACCAGCTTCTGGTCACCGAGCCAGAGGATCGGCGTCTTGTCGCTGCCCCTGAAAATGCCGATGATACTGTTGAGAAGTCCGCTGTTGGGATCGTAGATCGCCGAGAAGATCGCTGAGATGACGACTACGGACAGGATATTCGGGATATAGAATATAATGCGGAAGAGATTCTGTCCTTTGATCTTTTCGCGGGAGAGGATCGCCGCGAATATCAGGGAGAGCGCCATCGTCACGATCGTCACACAGACGATCAACAGGACTGTGTTCTGGAAAGAACGGAAGAAATTGGTGTCCTCCATCAGGATCTTGAAATTGTTGAGTCCGACAAACTGTTTGTTGTTGGAGTAGCCACCCCATTTGTACAGCGACATTTTAAAGACGTTGAAAGTGGGAATCATCATAAAGATAATAAACAGTATGACTGCCGGTGCTACACATATGGTTATGAAAATGGATCGTTCTTTGCTTTTTTTCACATTCACACCTCCGTTGGTCAATGTACACGGGCACCTGAGATAATATGTCAGCAGGAGCTGGCGGGTGCCCGGCGCATTTCCCTGTTTGATTGAAAAGGCGCCCCAAAGGCAGAACCCTTTGGAGCGCTCCTGAAACCTATTCCATTGCTGCTCTCAATTTGTCGCTTACTTCTTCCACAGCTGCCTGCCACTCAGCAACAGTCTTGTCACCGCTCACGATACTGTTGACTGTTCCGCACAGTGTGTCGAGCATGTTGACACCTTCCACCGGTGCAGTAGATGCAAATCCGCCCATGACAGCAGTTGCGCCGTTGTCATAGATGCTGTAGAACATCTTGTTGTCACCCTCGAGGGATTCGCTCACGCCTGTGATCGGCTGGATCGCAGTAGATTTTGCAAAGATTGCAGCCGCCTCGTCGGAGTACATGTACGCCACAAATTCCTTTGCCATATCCTGATTCTGTGCCGCTGCAGGGATCCACATCTGCTCAAACCAGCAGAAAGAGCATCCGGCGCCGCCTGCATTCACTGCCGGAATCGCCATGAATCCCCACTCAAAACCGTCAGCTCTCGGAGCATCCGCCATCTCGCCCGGAAGCCATGTACCGTTCGGGCAGAAGATCGCCTTGTTGTCAAGGATGAGCTGCTGGTTCTTTGTAAAGTTATCATTGTTCGCGTTGGCTACCGTCGTGCCCTCTGTGTATTTTGCAAGCTGTCCTACCAGATCAAACACCTTGGTCGCGTTCTCGCTCTCCCAGATACCATCCTCGTAAGTCATGCAGCTGTTAAAGAAATCAGAGCCGCCTGCCGACGCCAGAGCCGCGTATGTAAACGCATCGAAATATCCGGTTGTGGGATAGGTGAACAGTGCGATGCCCTCCTCGGCTGCCTTGTCGCCGAGCGCCCACATCTCTTCCCATGTGGTCGGAACGTCCCAGCCTTTTTCCTTGAGGAGGCCGGCATTGTAGAACAGACCGCAGGGGCTGTAGAACATCGGTGCATAGTAGGTCACGCCGTCACCGTAAGGGTTGGTTGCCAGTGTATCGAGGAAACCGGGAATGATCTTATCTTTTACTTTTACATCTTCCCCGGGAACAGTCATGTCGAGCACGTCCGTCAGCGGGAGAAGTGCGTTTTCCTTTGTCAGCGTCTCGGTGAGCGCTGCCTCACGGCCTGTCGCCAGATGTACGACATCCGGATAGTCGCCGGCTTTCATCGCCGGGCTGATGACATCTTCCAGCTTCTTGTCGATGGTCAGCTCCACGGTCACGCCAGGATGGGAAGCCTCGAAAGCTTTCACAACCTCGGACCACATATCTGCGCCGTATCCGCCCTCAAAAGCGGCTACCTTCAATGTCTGCTCCTCGTAGGTTGGTGTGTCAGTGTTCTCAGCGTCGGCAGTGTTACCAGTGTCATCTGTCTTCTCTGTGCTCTCTGCCGGTGCCGTGTCAGTCTTGGTGTCTGCCGCAGGGGTATCAGCCTGTGACGCAGTCTCCTGTGGTGCATCTTTGCCGCCGCAGCCAGCCAGCAGTGATGTAGCCATAGCGGCTACGAGTAACGATGAAACAACTTTTTTGGATTTCATAAAATAGTCCCTCCCTTTTAAGGTATGTGATCCTAGAGATCCCTGTGCACCTGACGTTAGACAGGTGCGAAAGAAACTTCGGGGACACATTGATGCCTGCCGTGGCAAAATGCTGATTTGCCACAGGCAATTGTTAAGTTGTCTTAAGTATAATGTAAACGCGAATCAGATTCAATCTGATTGTTGCTCGATATTTTAGAAATCTTGCTTTTAGATATTTTTATTGAAATGAAAATCGGATCGTTTTGTGTATTGTGCATGTTCTATATGAAATGCGAAAATACACAATATTTTTTATACAAGTTATAAAGTCAAAGCGCTGAAAATGAAGAGCGGAGAATTGCGGAAATGTACCGGATATACAAAAAAGTGGAAAGAAAGAATTTTAGAAATTTTTGGGATGTGGAATGTGTGGACAAAATATCTAAATTCTGATATATATTATAATTAGGAACAAACAGGAGACGCGCATGTGCGGGAAAACTGTATACAGGAACGGACCGCAGGCGCTGTGAGGATCGGACTGGAGGAGATGCCATGGGAAACATCAGACACTGTATTGAGAACAGTAAGCCCTCCGGCTTTGACGGAGTGAAACTTTTGTATGTGTCCACATCAAAATACGAGGGGGACTGGCAGAGCATCCTGCACTCCCACCCGTTCAGTGAATTGTTTTATGTTGTGCACGGAAGCGGTACGTTTGTCACGGAGGGCATGGAGTTCCCTGTGTGCGAGAACGATATGGTCATCATCAATCCCAACGTGCAGCACACCGAGAAATCCCTGTACACGACACCGCTGGAATACATCGTGCTGGGCATCGAGGGACTCGCGTTTTCGTTTGAGGAGATCGCCTCGGTGCAGGACAGGATCCTGATGCAGACCGCGTCGGGTGACGTGTACAAGTACAACACGCAGAACTCGTATGTGTATTCCTATCTGAATATCATGCTCGAGGAGATCAACAAGAAGGAGGAGAACTACGAGGCTGTCTGCCAGAACCTTTTGGAAGTGATCATGCTGTGCATGCTCCGGCACAACAATCTGTCCATCGTGCAGAGCAGCAATGTTCTCCTGAACAGTGAGTGCGCACGGATCAAGAAGTACCTGGACGCCAATTACGCGGAGAATATCACGCTGGACACGCTGGCGGCACTCTCCCATATGAACAAGTATTATATGGCTCATGCCTTTGCGAAATACATGGGGGTCTCGCCGATCACATACCTTCTGCAGAAGCGGATCGAGGAGGGGAAATCGCTGCTTAGCTCTACGTCGCACTCCATTTCGCAGATCGCGACAAGCCTGGGTTTCTCCTCGCAGTCCTATTTCTCTCAGGCGTTTAAGAAGGCGACCGGAAGAACTCCTGTTCAGTACAGAGCGGAGTGCAAGCGCGGCAGGCAGGGAACTGTGTGAAGGGACGGGAGGAGGAAGAAAATGCATTTTGTGAACGCGAAGGGGATCTTGTCCGCAAAAAACGGCATGAATCTGTACAGAGGGTGCACGCACGGCTGCATTTACTGCGACAGCAGGAGCACGTGCTATGGCTTCACACATGATTTTGAGGATATCGAGGTCAAGCAGAATGCGCCGGAGCTGCTCGAGCGAGCGCTGCGCTCCAAGCGCAGGAAGTGCATGATCGGGACCGGCGCCATGTGCGATCCCTATATGCACTGTGAGGAGACGTTAAAGCTCACGAGAAGGTGTCTGGAGATCATCGACCGCTATGAGTACGGCGTGACGGTCCAGACGAAATCGGACAGGATCCTGCGGGATCTGGAGCTGCTCGAGCACATTCACAGGAAGGCAAAATGTGTCGTCCAGATGACACTGACGACGTACGACGAGGATCTGTGCAGGGTGCTGGAGCCGAATGTGTGCACGACGAAGGAGCGGGCAGCGGCGCTGCAGGTCTTTCGCGACCATCAGATCCCGACCGTCGTCTGGCTGTCACCGATCCTTCCTTTTATCAATGACACGCGGGAGAACATTGAGGGGATCCTGGACTACTGCATTGAGGCGAAGGTGTACGGCATCATCTGCTTTGGCATGGGGGTGACGCTGCGCGACGGCGACAGGGAGTATTTCTATGCCGCGCTGGACAGGCACTTTCCCGGTGTGAAGGAGCGATACCAGAGAAAGTACGGACATGCCTACGAGATACAGAGCGACCACAGCCGGGAGCTGATGGCGCTGTTCAGGAAAAAGTGCCAGGACAACGGCATCGTGCATGATCTGAATGCCTGCTTTGCCTATCTGGCGGAATATCCGCAGAAGTATGAGCAGCTTAGGCTGTTTTAGGGCTTGTTTGATAATGTATCAGTACTCAAACGGTATCTCGTCAAAGCACTGATAAAATTCAGCATTATCCCAGGAAGTTTTCGGTCTGTAGTCATAGTAGACGCCGTTGACGCCGAAATTGGAGCAGCTGTCGATCGCCATGGACAGCCGGATGACGTTTCCGTCGGAGAGCGTCAGCTCCAGACAGGCGTTTTCATTGCCGCAGCCGGCACCAAATGAAATGTAAGATGCGTTGGAGAACCAGTCTTCGAACAGCGCAAGGGTCTTCCGGTCCGTGATGGTCTGGCTGTAAAATTTTTGGTCTGTAAAGATACTGCACACGTCTAATTTCGCAGATACGATGTCGCGGATCTGCGTGATGTCGACGGGTTCATAGCCGAGGTCTTCTGACAGGAGCTGCTGTACGAGGCCGCAGAGAGCTTCATTGCGGACAAGGGACTCTACGACTCCGCGCTCTTCGTCGACCTCCGTCGCATAGAGATATCCGCCCTCGAAGACCAAGTAGGCACAGCCCTTATAGTACAGTTGATATCCGGTCTCTTTGAGTCCCTTTTTTGCGACGACGGAGCGATCATCGTCGTCCTGCCAGTCGGGTTTCATGCGTTCCATCAATGAGATTAGCTGACTCTGCGCGCTGCCGGACGGGATATAGAAATAGTCCTGATGTTCCCTGAGCACAGAGGGCTGTATGCAGATGCATACATAGTCCGGTTCCGGAACAGTGTACAGCGCGGTGCCGTGGTAGATCATACTTTCCGGAGAGGAGGATTCTGTTCCGGATTCTGTCCCGGCGTGCTCGGTGCTGAGTTCCGTATTGATTTCAGCAGTGGGAAGCGTTTCTGTCTCGGTGCGGGTTATCGACATGTCCTTTTGCGCGGTTTCTGTCAGTTCTGGAGCCGTCACAATGCCGTCAGGATCGCTGCCTACAGCACTTCCGTAAGTGCACCCGACGATGATGCCGCACAGAGCGAGTGTCGCGGCAAGTGTTACGAGCCGGGTGCGGGGCTTATGTTTTAACAGGTTGATCCGTCTTTTCATCTCTTTCATACCGCCCGCGGCGCCTGTGCGGAATCCGGTCATGCGCGCGGCAGCCGGCTGTGACAGGTTTTGGGCTGCCAGGATCAGCGTTCTGGCGTATGGGGCAGGGTTCTGCGCGCCGATGTGTTCCAGGGTTCCCGCATCGCAGGCAAGCTCCCCGTCGCCGGCTGACCTGCGCGCCGCCAGCCACACAATGGGATTGTACCAGTATACAGAGACACAGATACATCTCACGGCAGCCCAGATGTGATCCCCGTGTCTGAAATGGGTGTATTCATGTGCCAGTATCAAAGAGAGCTGCTCCCTGTCAAAAGGATTTGCCCTGTCGAGATAGATCGCAGGGGCAAAGACGCCGATGAGACAGGGCGTGCCAAGTCCGTCTGTCTCATAGATAGAAAGTCTATCCTTATAGTTTCCCATCAAAACCCGGCCATGCCGCAGCCATCTGCGCAAACGGACAGCGCTCCACAGAAAGATCCCGCAGCACAGCAGGCAGCCGAAGAGCCACAGCGCGGTGAGGATCGCTGGTATTCTCTGGAAAGACGCTTTCTGAGCGGCTGTTTTTTCATAGCCAGTCTGTTGATCTAAAGTATTTTGGTTCAAAGTCTTTTGACTCGAAGCCTGTTGGTCAGGCGCCTCCTGCTTTAAAGATGGATCGGCGGCTGCGGTGTCTGAGCGTGCGTCGGGGCGCTGGTCTGTGCTGTCCCTTTCCAGGGCAGCGGGATCCACAAGGTTCAGAATGCTCATGGGTGTCTCAAAAGCAGGCAGCGGGATCAGCAATTTGACGACTGCCAGCAGCCACAGCGCGTATTTCAGGCGGGGATCTATCCGTTTTTCCAGGCAGACGGAGAGCAGCAATAGGAACAGGAGCAGCAGCGTTGAGGTTATGATGTGGTTTATCATGATTGCAGACCTCCTTTTTGAGTGCATATTTTTTGAACGAATAGGTGCTTTTTCATATTCGATTTGAGGCGGAAATATTTTTGTATTACTCATGTCAAACAATTTCAGTATAACAAACAGGTTGACGACTGTCAACCTAATTCGCAAACGTTTGGATTCCAGCCTTGTCATCGGTATATAATCAGAGTATACTATAATTGATGGAAAGTGATTGATAATGCGGATTGGTAGGAGTTGATCATATATGAAAATCAGGGAAATGCTCGATACACTTCAATTGAATAAGATCCTGGACAAGGGCGGCGAAACGCATCATCAGCTCTTCACGCCGTGGGGGGAGCGCATCGCGCAGGAGCGGACGGAGACTGTGCTGACCGAGTACCCGAGACCGCAGATGGCGCGGAAGAATTATAAAATCTTAAACGGCTTCTGGAAATACGCGATCACGGGCGATGACACGAGACCAGTGCTGTGGGACGGTGAGATCCGCGTGCCGTTCTCGCCGGAGACCAGCCTGTCCGGTGTGAACCGCCAGCTGAAACCGGACGAGTACCTGTGGTATGAGCGAAAGCTCGAGATCGACAGGATCCCGGCGGGGAAGCGGCTGCTCTTGAATTTCGGCGCCTGCGACGAGCGCTGCCGCGTGTATGTGAACGACGAGCTGGCGGGGACGCACTCGGGCGGCTACCAGGCATTTGCGCTCGACATCACCTCCTGTATACAGACCGGAAAGAATACCCTGCGCCTCTGCGTGCAGGACAAGAGCGACACGTCGTACCATGGGAGAGGCAAGCAGATGCTCAAAAACGGCGGCATGTTCTACACGGCGCAGAGCGGTTTGTGGCAGACGGTGTGGTGCGAGTGGGTGCCGGAGGTCTATATCCGCAGGCTGCGCATCACGCCCGATTATGACCATGACAGGGTAGTCATCGAGGTGGTCTCCAATAAGGAAAGCGGCGAAAAGGCGGCACCGGATTCTGACAAGGCGGCGCTTTTCGGGACGGAAGCCTGCTGCAAAACAGAAGACAGCACAGAAATCCCCTGCAAGGTGCTCCTGTTCGAGAAGGATCGGGTAGCCGGTGAAACAAAGACCGTAGTCACGGCGGAGGAAAAGGCTGTGATAACCATGGAGATACCGGACAAGAGGAGCTGGACGCCGGAGGATCCGTTTCTGTACGAGCTCAGGATCGTCTACGGCGAGGACATGGTGGAGAGCTATTTTGGCATGCGCTGTTTCACCGCGGAGCCGGACAGGGACGGGATCCCAAGGCTCTGTCTGAACCACAGACCTTATTTTCAGAAAGGGGTTCTCGACCAGGGCTATTATCCCGAGAGTCTGCTGACGCCGGTGAGTGACGAGGCGATGATCTTCGATATTAAGACAGCAAAATCGAGGGGATTTAACATGATACGGAAACACTGCAAGATAGAACCCATGCGCTGGTACTACCACTGTGACAGGCTTGGGATGCTCGTCTGGCAGGACATGATCAACGGCGGAACGACTTACAACCTGGTCAAGACCTGCTATATCCCGACGGTCCTGTTCCCGCTCCGGCGCAAGCGCGACAACGACTACGCCTATATGTCAAGGGCGGACAGGAACGGCAGGGAGGAGTGGAAGAAAGAGTGCATCGAGACGGTGGAACAGCTCTACAACTGTACTTCGATCTGCATGTGGGTGCTCTTCAACGAGGGCTGGGGGCAGTTTGACGCGAAGGAGAACACCGAACTGGTGCGCAGCGTCGACAATACGCGCCTCATCGACGCCCACAGCGGCTGGTTTGACCAGGGCGCGGGCGATGTGAAGAGCGAGCACATCTATTTCTTTGATCTGATCGCCAAAAAGAGCGGAAAACCGTATGTCATATCGGAGTTTGGGGGGATATCCCTTGCGGTGGAGGGGCACACGTACTCGGACAGATATTTCGGCTACGGAAGCCACAGTGACACGGCGGCGCTGCAGGACGCGTACAGCGCCTTTGAGAGAAGGATAGAGGAGCTGAAAAGGGAAGGACTGTGTGCGTCGGTCTACACGCAGCTCACCGATATCGAGGAGGAGACCAACGGCATCATGACATACGACCGGAGTGTATTGAAATTATGAAAAGTGAGGGAAATACAACGCCGAAGATGATCGCGGTCATCGAGGACGATGTGCACATCGGGGATATCATCGAGGAGAGCCTGCACAGGGAGGGGTATCGCACCTGCCGCGCGTATTCGGGCACGGAGGCACAGTATCTGCTGGCGGATCAGAAAGGCGGGCAAAAGCCGGATCTGATCCTGCTGGATCTGATGCTGCCCGGCGTGACAGGCGAGACGCTCTTGCAGCAGATTCAGGATATCCGGGATATCCGAGATATCCCTGTCATCGTGATCAGCGCGAAAGTCGGCATAGATGACAAGGTGGATGCACTGCTCGGAGGTGCGGCGGACTACATCACAAAGCCGTTTGCGGTCAGGGAGCTGCTCGCGCGCATCACCGTGCAGCTGAGAAAGCGTGATCTGTCTGCCAGGGCGGGGCAGACAGCTGGTTCTGACAGCTGTCAAAAAGATCAGAGGCTGATGGTGGGGGATCTTATGCTCGACCTTGTACTGCGCGAGGTCTCGTCACAGAAAGCGCAGGATAAAAACACAGCAGTCCGTCTGACACGGACAGAATCTGCCATTCTGCGCCTCCTGATGCAGAATGCCGGACAGGTTTTCTCCAAGGCTGCGATCCTCGACTGTATCAGCGAGGACACGCCGGACTGCACCGACAGTTCCCTGAAACAGCACATCAGCAATCTCAGAAAGAAGCTTGCAGGGATCGGCGAGGCGGACTGCATCGAGGCGGTCTGGGGGATCGGCTTCCGACTGAAATCTTTACCAAATCTTTACTGATCTCTTTACCGGTTTCTTGAACCTTATGCTTTACTGTGATCCTGTAAGACAGCTTCCCGGGATCTCCCAAGGGCAGTATTTCGATGCGCTCGATCACCTGCTCCTGCGGCAGATCTGCGCAGGGAGATTCCGTGAACCTGTCGAAAAATAGGTGCCGATCATTACAGGTGGTCAAAAGGCGAGAAAGGCAAGAAAGGTGAGAAGAAAATGGATTACTGTCTGACAACAAATGCACTCTGCAAACACTACAAGGACTTCAAGGCGCTGAACAACCTGTCCATGCATGTGCCAAAGGGCGCGATCTACGGTTTTGTGGGAAAAAACGGTGCGGGCAAGACGACGCTGATACGTCTGGTCTGCGGTCTGCAGCTGCCGACATCGGGCACGTTTGCCCTGTACGGCGTGGGCAATGCGGATAGAAAGATAGCGCGGTGCCGCCGCAGGATGGGCGCGGTGGTGGAGACGCCGTCGGTGTATCTGGACGCGACGGCAAAGGAAAATATCAGGGAACAGTACCGTGTGCTCGGAATGCCCTCCTTCGACGGGATTGACGAGCTGCTCGCGTTTGTCGGTCTGGAAAACACAGGGAAAAAGAGGGTGAAAAACTTCTCGCTCGGCATGCGCCAGCGGCTCGGGATCGCGATCGCGCTGTGCGGGGAACCCGATTTTCTGATGCTCGACGAGCCGGTGAACGGTCTCGACCCGCAGGGCATCATAGAGATCAGGGAGCTGATCCTGCGATTGAACCGCGAGAGACAGATTACGGTGCTGATCTCAAGCCACATTCTCGACGAACTGTCGCGGCTTGCCACGCACTACGGCTTTATCGACAAGGGCAGCATGGTGAAGGAGGTCAGCGCGGCGGAGCTGGAGGCGGAGTGCAGGAAGTGTACACGGCTCGTGGTGAGCGACACGAGACTTTTGTGCATGGCGCTCGACCGGATCGGATCGGCGTACCGCGTGGTGTCCCGCACGGAGGCGGATGTCTACGGGGAGATCAAGGCGTCGGATCTCGTCCATGTGCTCGACGCGGCGGGCTGCGACACGATCTCCATGCACGAGAGAAATGAGAGCCTCGAGACCTACTACATGAATCTGATCGGAGGTGGGCAGAATGCGTAATCTATTGTCGGCGGACTTTGCAAGGCTTTGGCGCAGCAGGCTTTTCTGGATCATGGATGCAGGCGTGTTCGCGTGGGGAATTTTTGTCTATTTTCTGTTGAGGGTCAATACCGCAAACGGCTATCCGTTTCAGAATGGAAACAATTATTTTTTTAACTACATGACGTTTGTGGGGATCACGGTGGCGTGTTTCAGCGGACTGTTCATCGGTACAGAGTACAGTGACGGGACGATGCGCAACAAGATCAGCGTGGGGCACAGCAGGGTGACGATCTATCTGGCGAATCTGGTCACAGTCGCATGCGCGGGGGTTGCGCAGTCTGCAGCCTACACACTGGCGGCAGTGACAGCGGGACCGCTTCTGGTCGGTGATATGGTGTGGAGCAGGCTGTACAGTCTGCCGGAAACGTTTGCGCTCGCTTTTCTGTCAATCTGTTCGAGCGCTGCGGTCGCTGTGCTGATCTCTATGGTGGTACTGGACAAGTCAAAAGCCGTTTTGCTGAATGCGCTGCTCTCCATATTGCTGCTGGCAGCGGGCGCGTCAGCGCTCAAAGGTCTTCTGCAGCCCCCGATGACAGAGCGGGCGTACGTTGCGGCGCGTGGGCAGTATGTGTACGCATCGCAGGAGGAGATCGGCGATCTCCCCGGAGTCGAGCTGGCGCCCAATCCAAAGTATCTGACCGGGACGGAGCGGAAAGTGTACGAATGTATTGCCGCGGTACTGCCCACTTCGCTGGCGCTCTCCTGCGCGCTGGACGAGGGAGACGAGGACTATTATGACCGCTTTTCGGGACTGCAGACAGCTGGAGCGCTGGCGGCGGTGGCAGTGCTCTCCGGCAGCGGCATACTGGTATTTCGGAAAAGGGATTTGAAATAAAAATAATGAAAAAAGGGGAAGAGAGCGATGGTTTCATTTCCATGGGGTGTGATCTGTGCTGCGGGGGCACTTGTCATAGCGCTGCTGGTCCTAAAAATATATTTTCTGTACCGTGATCTGGATCAGATCGGCGCACAGCTTGGCGGCCGCCTGGGCGAAGAGACCAACAACCGGATCTATGCCCCGGGAAATGACAGGCACATCAGGGCGTTTGCGGCGCGTTTGAACAGGGAGCTTGGCGTTTTGTACGAGAGCCGCCGCAGATACCGGAATGGTGACAGGGAGCTCAAGGAGGCTGTCACCAATATTTCCCACGACCTGCGCACACCGCTCACGGCGCTCTACGGCTATCTGGAGCTTGCGGACGCGGCGCTGGAAAGCGGGCGCGGAGATCCGGGAGAGCCGGATGTCGAGCGTGCGGTGCACTATCTCGCACAGATCCGCAACCGGGCGGACGCGATGCGCTCACTCACGGAGGAGCTGTTCCGATATTCCATTATCTTGTCGGCTCCCGGGGAAAATGCCGGAAGCCGACAAGACTCTGGCCTGGCTGGGGAGCGAGTCGTCCTGAACCGTTTCCTCGCGGACTTTCTGCTGTCCTACTATGATATATTCACGCAGAACGGCATCGAGCCCCGGATCAGGATCGCGGACGCTGAGGTGGTGCGGTTTCTGGACACAGGGGCGCTCAGACGTGTATTTAGCAACATACTGGACAATGCCGTCAAATACGGCAAGCCTGCCCGGAGCGCGTGCGGCGGTGACATGTGTTCCGGGCAGGTTTGCCTGTCGGTTGAACTGTTTGCGGACGGCACGGTCGTATTCTGCAACAGTGCGCAGGATCTGGACTGGGTGTCCTGTGAGCGTCTCTTTGACCGCTTTTATACCGTGGAGACCGGGAGGGATTCGACCGGGCTTGGACTCTCGATCGCCAAGCTTCTGACAGAGCGCATGGGAGGGAGCATCTCGGCGTCGTATGCGGACGGCATGCTCTCGATCACGGTGCGGCTGTGAACTGAACCCGATCGTGGCAGGCTTTGTGAGGGCGATGCGCGACGAGCAGATCATGAGACAGGAGTTTTCCTACATCCCGCCGGAGATCGAACGGTATGATAACCGGTTCATCTGCATCCGGAATGGCAACTGTCTCGGCGCAATGCTGTACACGGTACAGGCAATGCTCGGGTATGGTGATGATCATGAGGATCTGATAGCATTTCAGCAGATCGCGCTGAAAGGCTTTGAGCGGATCCTGCAGATGTCGTCTTTGGAGGAAATACTGAAAAAGCGAAAGGGAGTGGAGAAGAATATCCAGATGCTCGCGGATGCGTTGAACCATATCAACAGGATCATGAAACCGGACAACCAGATGCATGTGAAGACAAAAAGCAGGTATTACGCGCCCTGCTTTGCGCTTGTGACGCCGATCAGGGCATTTGACCCGGACTACATCAGCACGATCACGTACAGAAGGATTTTGACGGAGATCGCAATGCTGGGCGTAGGGGAGCGCGTGGGTGTCGTGAAAGAGTCTCTCGAGGCAATATCCGCGGCGACAGACGATGAGGGGATACTGAAAATGAACTTTGGACAGCCGCACAACAAGCGCTATTCGCCGTTAAAGATCGAATATCCCACGCCGTATGTGGATGTGAGGCTGGAAGAAGACTATAAGAAAGGTCACGGTCTGGACTGCGACCTGACATTCTGGTCGGTACAGTTCAAAAGTCTGGTCGAAAACAGGTTTTTCCTTGATAAGTGAAAAATTTTTTGTTATACTATCCTGTAATAGGTTAGGAATTACTGTTTAATATATTTTGAGGATGTGATGACATGACATATGATCTGTTAGAAAAGGAACTGAAAGATCTGCCGGAAGCCAATATAGCTGATGTAATAGAATATATTCAATTTCTAAAATTTAAACAGTTGAGAGATGAATCTGCCGTTGTGGTAAGAAAGCACCCAGAGAGAAGGTTAGGTATTTTAGAGGGGAAGTTTGTTATGTCAGAAGATTTTGACGAAACCCCAGATTGCTTTAAGGAGTATATGTGATATGTATCTATTGGATACTCATACGCTGCTTTGGGCGTTATTTAAAGAAGATTTTCTGTCTATGAATGCAAAGAAAGTTATTCTGGATGATAACGATATTTTTGTGAGTATTGTTTCTTTATGGGAAATCGCAATAAAACAAAGTATCGGAAAGCTGGAAATGAACGAATCTATTGAAACGATTGTACGGACATGTAAGGATGAGGATTTTTGTATTCTTCCAATAAAGCCTTCTCATCTTGATCATCTCAAAAACCTTCCTCAGATACATGGAGATCCTTTTGACAGGCTCATCATTGCACAGGCAGCTATAGAAAATCTTGTAATAGTTACTAAGGATGCAAAAATACCAACATATAATATCAGAACAATATGGTGATGGAAAAAATGAATAACCTTTCTCCGCACCGGCATAGCAATATCATAAGTGCTGTGACAGAGCAGAGAAAGGTTTTTGCTGTCCGGAGCATGTCTGTGAGAGCATCCATGGTGTAAACAGGCACACAAGGGGAAGACTGACGGATATTGAGGATAGGATCGGGGTAACAGTTCAGTCTAGGACTTCGCACTGCGCTGCGAAGTCCGTGAGAAAGCATAGCGGCTTAGATGCATCAAGCCACGGTACGTGGCTTTGACATCCGCAAAGCGGTTTTTGCATGGCTTGATGCCTGTAACAGGAAGCCGAAGGCTGAACTGGTTACTGTTCACTCGTCAATAAAAGTAGTGAAAAACGTGCGCCAAAATGCTATTCCCATAGGACACAGACTGTAGTAAAATAGAGTGAGATCAGAGACCGCGCGATCTTGATCGGAGTGCTATCAAATATGAAATAGGAGACAGGGATGAAAAGGGCAAAGGAACGAAAGGAAAAGAAACTGACATTTCAGGAAACCATAAGAAATGACTGCTACGCGTTGAAGCTTGGTTTTTCTATAGAAAAGAGTATGGTGATCCACTCGTTTTTTGTACAGGCGTCAGGGTACTTTGAGTGGGTGTTTTTTGAGGCGGTCTTCTTACGCCATATTGTCGACGCGCTGGACCGCAACCAGGATTTCCAGGTCGTGTTCCGTTTTATCCTGCTGTGCGGGGCGATGTTCTTTCTGCTGAGCGTGTACGAGAATTATGTGGAGAACGTAGTTTATCCGCTGTCGGCTGTCAGGCTGCATTACGGAGTATATTCAAAGCTGTATGCAAAGGCGAAAAATGTGGAGCTGCGATGTTATGAGGATTCGGAATTTTATAACCGGTACACGATGTCAATGGACAACTCGGACACCAGGATCCTGGAGATCATCCGGAACATGTGGGGCGTGCTCGGCGGCACGGCGGCGACGATCGCGGTGTTCTGGTTCATGTATGAGATCGACCATTACGCCGTACTGTTCATCCTGTCTCCGCTGATCGGAAATTTTGTGTTTGGCCACTTCAAAAATAAATATGAATTTAAGCGGTATACGGAACAGGCGCCTGACGACAAAGTGCTGAATTATGTAAATCGTGTTATGTATCTTCTCGATTACGCCAAGGAGATCAGGCTGTCCAATGTGTTCTCGCTCCTAAAGCGGCAGTACCGTGATGCGACGCAGCACAAAGTCCGCACCGCCGTGAAGTACGCTTTCAGCAACGCGAGCCTGAGTTTTCTCAAGATCACCTTTACCTTTACGGTGATCTTTGAGGGCGTCCTGCTGTATGCGATCTACCGCAACCGCGTCACGGGTTCGATCTCCCTGGCGCAGCTCACGGTCATGTCCAGCCTGATGGTAGCCATGACATGGATTCTGATCGGCTTGTTTGAGAATATTATGAGTATTATGAAAAACGGCATGTTCATCAGCAATCTGCGGGGATTTATGGCATATCAGGAAAAAATCCCCGAGGATCAGGACGGCGTGATGCCGGAAGGGAAGTTTGAGACGCTCGAATTTGACCATGTGAGCTTTTCCTACAAAGAGGAGGAGACCATCAAGGACTTGTCGTTTACGATCAAGGAAGGTGAGATCGCGGCGTTGGTCGGGCATAACGGAGCCGGAAAAACCACGATCATCAAGCTGCTCCTGCGCCTGTATGACCCTGTTTCGGGTGTGATCAGGCTCAACGGGAGGGATATCAGAGAATACAATCTTCACGCGTACAGAGAACTGTTCGCCGTTACATTTCAGGATTTCAGCATATTCGGCTTAACCGTCATGGAGAATGTGCTGATGGGAAGACACGGTGAAAACGACGAACAGGTGGCAGCGGACGCGCTCAAAAAGGCGGGGATGTACGAGAAAGTCATGTCCCTGCCAAATGGCATGCACACGGTGATGACCAAGGAATTTGACGCGGACGGCGCGGTATTCTCGGGCGGGGAGAGCCAGAAGATCGCGGTGGCGAGGACTTTTGCGAAGGATTCCTACATCAAAATCTTTGACGAGCCGTCGAGCGCGCTTGACCCCATCGCGGAGTACGAGCTTTTTCAGAACATTATGAAGGAAGGCAGCGACCATACCATGTTTTTTATCTCACACAGGCTCTCGTCGGTCAAAAAGTGCGACAAGGTCTTTATGCTGGAGGGCGGAAGACTCATAGAAGAGGGATCCCACACAGAGCTGATGGCACGAAACGGCAGCTATGCAAAGATGTACCGCAGACAGGCGATGAACTATCTGGCGCTGGACACAGATGAGGAGGTGGCAAATTGAAACAGGATCAAAGCGGCACAAAGCAATCCGCGGCAATGGTGTGGCGCAACAACTGGTTTCTGATAAAGCTGATGTTTAGCGCATCCCCCTCCTTTATGATCTTCACGCTGATGGACTCCATACGAAATCAGATCTCCATCTTTTTTGAACACACCTACGGGATCGGGTATGTGCTGGAAGCCGCAGAATTTCATTACCCGTTCCGCCAGGTGGCGCAGTTCATATTGATCCTGGCAGGCTGTATCACGCTGGGCATGGTATTCACGGTGGTGGCGGGCGACTATATCCAGGAAAAGGAGCGCCCCAAAGTCAGGGAAAAGATCAAGATGCTTTTGTATGAAAAGACGAAGGAGCTCGACCTGGCGTGTTATGATAACCCGGAATACTACAATGAAATGGTGCTTGCCATTTCCGAGGTAGATACGCAGATTGACAGGTGCGAGGCTTTCCTGCGCAATACGGCGTCAGGCATTACGGTCTTTGTCTCCACGGGGATCTACTTTCTGATAAGGGACCGATTCTCCATTGTGTTTGCGGCATCTTCCTTCGTCATGGCGTTTGCGTTCAATCAGTTGTACAACAAGCGCTCATTCCAGATCCGGATGGAGCGCAACCCGCACGAGAGAAAGCGGGAGTATGTAAAGCGGGTGTTTTACCTGGGCGACTATGCCAAGGAGATCCGTCTGAACCCTGAGATCCCTGATATTTTGCTGCAGACATTTGAGCAGGCGAATGAGGAGGTCTACCGTGTGGAGAAAAAGCATGCCATGCGTAGGCTTTTTCTGGGCGTCATGCGCCGGTATGTGAGCAACGATTTTTTCAGTGATGTGTTGTATATCACCTATCTGGTTTTTCAGGCGGCAGTGCGGGGAGTGCTGTCATTCAGCGGTGTAGCCATCTTGTATAACTCCTTCGGGAGACTGAAACGAGGGATGAGCATTTTTACGGACGTGTATCCGTTCGCGTGTGAGAGCAGCCTGTATGTGCAGAAGATCCGTGATTTTCTGGCGTACGAACCAAAGATACAGAGCGAGGAAGGCATCGAGCCTGCCGAGGGCGCCAGGGAGATGGAACTTGACGGGGTTTCCTTTGCCTACGATCAGCGAACCGGCGGGCTGCTGAGGGACATATCACTTCACATCGCACCCGGTGAAAAGATCGCGCTTGTGGGCTACAACGGCGCCGGAAAAACGACGCTTGTCAAGCTGCTCATGCGGCTCTACGACGTGGATGCGGGGAGGATCCTGGCGGACGGAAGGGATATCCGTACCTATGATGTGCAAAAGTACAGGGATTCGATCGGAACGGTGTTTCAGGACTTTCAGATCTTTGCCGGAAGCGTCAGGGAAAACGTACTCCTCGATGTTGCGGACGGCTGCGGCGAGGACGGCATAAAGGAGGCGCTTGCAGACAGCGGGCTGATGGAGCGCGTGGAGCGGATGGAGAAGGGGATTGACACGCCGCTCACGACCGAATTTATGGAAGACGGCATGGATCTGTCGGGAGGAGAAAGCCAGAAACTCGCGATCGCCAGGGTTTTCTACAAAAAAGCCGGACTGATGATTTTAGACGAGCCGTCAAGCGCGCTGGATCCCATTGCGGAGTATCAGCTGAATCACGCCATGCTCTCGGCGACAAAGGATAAGACGGTGATCTTTATCTCGCACCGCCTGTCCACCACCAGGCTTGCCGACCGCATCATCATGCTGGAGCAGGGGAGGATCGTGGAGCAGGGCAGCCATAGTGAGCTTCTCGAGAGAGACGGAAAGTACGCGCAGATGTGGCGCGTGCAGGCAGGGGCGTACATTGAGGTATAGATTATTTGAGACTGTGCAGGGGGCGGCTGTCAGACAGTACGGTATCTGGCACAATAATTCTTCCGTTACATGGTATAATTATAGAAGCGTTACAGATAGGGAACAATGGTCTTGGGGAAGCTGTAGGGTTGAAAAGAAAGGAAAGGTAATGTTATGAGAAAAAGCAGTTTTTGCCTGAAAACCGATACATTGACGATCACCCCCTCAAATACGGAAGATCTGTGGGAGTCTGACTGGATCATCGCATTCAGGAAGGGAGAGAAAGAGCAGCTTGGAACGGCGACATTTGCCGGGGTGAAACGCCTTGGGACAGTGCCGCTATATGTGGAGCTGCTGCCGGAATACAGGAACAGGGGACTTGGCACAGAGATCATCCGCATGTTGGTAAACTGGGCATTTCTGCACAAGAATATATTTGAGGTGGTCTCTCAGGCGGAGCATGAGAATGACAAAGGCGTGAATGCCCTTCAAAAGGCGGGGTTCGTGTATCGCGGCAGCGAGGGAGAGGTGGAGACATATTCCATTATCAAGGGAAAGACGGCGTGGACAGGCGTCTATGTGATCGTCGGTATCCTGAACGGCATGCTTTTGGGGATCGTGTTGAACAGTTTGTGGCTGGGTTTTGCCATTGGGATCGCTGCCAGTCTCTGTATCGGCGCAGTTATGGATAACAATGCCTTAAAATACCGGGAGAGTGTTATCGGGAAAAGTGAGCGGAACATAAAGCACATAAAAAAATAATGTGTCGGAAATATACAAGACACCATAGCATCAGCCTTAAAAGCCTGATCACCACGGACAGATCAAAATGGGGCGGTTATGTCTGCAGATCATCCCAGTTCTTCAACTCCAGGGACAGTGTGTTCTATCCTGAGAATCAGGAGATCGCCGAATTCGAGTGCGGGTATATAGCAGACACACAGCTCTCGGACGGTTCCTGGGATGTCCCGTGGGGCTGGGACAGTTTTCCGGATGTGTGGGCAGTCAGCAAAAACCGGATCAAGAGTCAGATGATCGTCGATAATTTATTGTATTTGAAAGGCTTTGGCATTATATAAAAAAATTATAACCCTGCGACAGATTCGTGCACGAAAAGCGGCAATTTGTGCACGATTTTTTTATAGCTCTAAAGGAGTGGTAAAATATAGAGGGAAAATAGGATAAAGACAAAATATAGTTTGTGTGACAGCATTAGAGACACATTTTGGCGTAAATACGGCAAGTCATATCAATGCTTGTTTTTTGAGATATCGTATAATCATTCTCAGGAAAGGAACGGCTGGAGAAAAATATGTCTAACCTATAGCTGTTTTCGCGGACTATATATATGGAGTAGTCTCGGAAACTCACTGAAGATGCAACAGAAAAACAGGCCATATAAACGAATTCAACAAGTGGGAGAGAAAA
>ERZ808051.380-NODE-380-length-52360-cov-26.254041_pt1 | contig 52360 bp, 48 predicted proteins | sample MGYA00380199_ERZ808051 | MGnify/ENA primary metagenome ERZ808051 (study PRJEB31490, sample SAMN06133391) | mouse gut metagenome | isolation source: J11 | host: mice | place: China: Chengdu | collected 2015-05 ... | reverse complement strand
ATTACTCACAATCTGGTATTATACTGTATTTAATTCCAATTTGATTTCCAACGGATAACTCTTGATTATCTGCTATAATAATTATCCGCCGTTATCCCTCATTTTCTTCAGCCAACTCCTCCCCATATCCCTACCCTTGTGTTATCATCAATAGAAAACCCTAAAAAGGAGATAACTACAAATGATAACAAACCAGAACCAACTCCCCCTGTATTTGCACTACTGTCTGAATCAGAAAGAATTGGATCCTAAGACGGTCAAAGCTTACCGCATAGACCTGACCCAGTTTTTTCAATATTTGGCGGAGCGTGGCATGGAAATGGACAAGGACGGCATCAACGGATATTTGTTCCATATCCACAGTTGTTACAGGCAGAGAACCGTAAAACGCAAAATAGCCAGCCTGAAAGCTTTTGTCAGCTATCTGGAATATGAAGAAATCATAATGGAGAATCCATTTCACAAAATAAATACAAGATTTAAAGAAGAGGTAATCCTCCCCAGGACGATTCCGAGGGATGTAGTGGAACTTCTTTTGCGGAAAATGTACGAAGAAAAGGAAAAAGAAATGTCGGATTGCGAGGCAAAGTTTCTGGCCAGGGATATTGCGGTGGTGGAGTTTTTGTTTGCGACAGGACTTCGCGTATCGGAATTGAGCGCGTTGAAAAGGGCGGATATAGATTTGAATGCAGGAATTTTTCTGATTAAGGGGAAGGGAAATAAAGAACGCTATATGCAGATTGAAAACAGGGAAGTAAGAGAGGCGGTCGGAGAATATTATGATCGTTTTCAGGAGGAAATCGGGCGGCAGGACTATTTTTTCCTGAATAAATGGGGGCAGAGGATGTCGGAACAGGCGGTGCGCCTGATGCTGCGGAAACATGTGGAGAAAGCGGGAATACCTGTACATTTGACGCCCCATATGTTCCGCCATGCCTTTGCTACGTTATTGCTGGAAGAGGATGTGGATATCCGGTATATACAGAAAATGCTTGGACACTCGTCCATAGTAACGACACAAATATACACTTATGTGGCGGTAGAGAAACAGAAGGAGATTTTAAGGATGAAGCACCCGCGCAATAAGATGCAGATACAGGAACGTATTGAAAAACAGGCAGCTTCCATTTGATTTATACATATATGAATATCATGGAAGATGTTTATTATAATTTAGCATATTGTCTTGACCACAAAATGACTTTTTCATAAAATAAGGCTATTCAAGAAAATCGCAGACTTTTTCTTTCGTCTGTACAGGTTCGGCATATCACTTCTGCATCCCCTATTGAAAGCGGCGCTAATAAAAGATTCAATAGGGGTCTTTTTAAATGAAAAATTAGAAAATTTAGAAAGAATGATTAAAATTATAAAATATTCTTAATTTTTCGTGTACATTTTAAAAAACCAATGACGTAAAAACGTGTATGTGTTATAATGTGTACATCTGGGAGACCGGATAAGTATAGTAGTTTAATAGTAGCAGTAATTGGAAAGAGCAGTAGGAGGAGTGTAGGTATGACAAAAGCAGAGATTTTAAAGAGGGAGATTTTATCACAGTACAAGAGCGTGCGCCAGTTTGCTATCGAGATGCAGATACCATACAGTACATTGGTAACGGCATTGGATAGAGGGATAGAAGGGATGGCATATGGAACGGTAATTAAAATGTGTGATAAGCTGAATCTGAACCCGGTGGACTTTACATCTCTGGAGAAAGGGGCGAGCCTGGGCGAGAAGATACTGGAAAACCGCGTGATGCAGTATTATGTGAAGCTGAATAAAACCGGACGTAAGAAAATCCTTGAAATGATGGACGATTATGTGCAGCTGGAGAAATACCAGATAAAGGAATAGACGGAAAGGGATCGCGTTCATGCAATACGACTACTTAATTGTTGGAGCCGGACTGTTTGGTTCCGTATTTGCCTGTGAAATGAAAAAAAAGGGGAAGAGCTGCCTTGTAATAGACAGGCGGGAACATATAGCAGGAAATATTTATACAGAGAAAATTTTAGATATTCAGGTGCATAAGTACGGGGCTCATATTTTCCATACGTCGGACAGGCGGGTTTGGGAGTATGTGAACCGGTATGCGGAGTTTAACTGTTTTGTAAATTCACCGGTGGCAGTATATGGAGAAGAACTCTATAATCTTCCTTTTAATATGAATACATTCAACAGGATGTGGGGAGTCAAGACCCCTGCACAGGCGAAGGCAAAAATAGAAGAGCAGATAAAAGAACTCAATATCTCCGAACCGCAGAATCTGGAAGAACAGGCTTTATCGCTGGCGGGCAAAGACGTCTATGAGAAGCTGATCAAGGGATATACGGAGAAACAGTGGGGGCGTTCCTGCAAGGAACTTCCGGCTTTTATTATTAAGCGGGTGCCGCTTCGCTTTACTTATGACAATAACTATTTTAATGACCGGTACCAGGGAATTCCAGTCGGAGGCTATACGGCAATGGTAGAAAAAATGCTGGAGGGAACAGAGGTACGGACTCATACGGAATATAAAGAGTTTATAAAGCAGTGCGGGGCAGAAGGAATTACTTTTGACAGAGTACTCTATACAGGCATGATTGATGAATACTTTGATTATAAATTAGGGGCTTTGGAATACCGTTCTTTGAGGTTTGAACAGGAAGAGATGCCGGATTGCGCCAATTACCAGGGCAATGCGGTGGTGAACTATACGGAGCGGAGCGTGCCTTATACGAGGATAATCGAACATAAACATTTTGAATTCGGCAGTCAGCCGGGTACCGTTATTACAAGGGAATATCCTGCAAAATGGCAGCCGGGTGATGAGCCGTATTATCCGGTAAACGATGAACGCAATGAAAAATTGTTCCGGGAATACAAAAAGCTGGCGGAGGAAGAGGGGAACTTTAAGCTTCTGTTTGGCGGCAGACTGGGGCAGTATCGATATTATGATATGGATAAAGTAATCGCAGCGGCTCTGGATATGGCAGAGTCAGAGGCATAACGCCGGGAAGAAAGGGTGAAAAAGAAGCTGTTGCACTGAATAAGTACGCAGCTTCTTCTTTATGCGGGAAAGAGAATGCGGCAGGATGAGGATCAAAAAACAATGAGGGTATTTGCGGTGAATTTACAAAATGTGAAAGATTGGATAAAAGGAAAGCAGACGGACAACTTTTCGAAAGAACATACATTTGCTACAAAAGGGGTTTTAACGCTCATATTGTTGACGCACCACGTTTTTTATCCTGATTATATAACCGGCTATGGCATCAATACGATCCTTGGCGATGTGAAACTGGTGAATCGGATTATGCTGTATCTAAAGATATGCATTGCTGGGTTCGCTTTTTTGACGGCTTTTGGAATGACACGTATTTTCAGGGATCAAAAGGATAACAGCATCCAGGGATTTTTCCGTGTGGTTGTTAAGAGATTAGCGAAATTGGAACTGGCGGTAGTTATTGTATATGTATTGGCTGTTCTGTACCGGTGCCTGGTGGCCAGGCAGTCTCTGGCGGATTTATACATGACGGAACAGCAGAGCATTCCCATGATGCTGCTTTACATGTGCCTGGATATGGTCGGGTTGGCTCATTATATGAAGACACCTATGATCAATATGACATGGTGGTATCTGTCGTATGTCATTTTGCTGATTGCAGCGATGCCCTTTATTTATAAGGCATATGAGAAATTCCGTTATCTGCTGCTGCCCATAGGCTGTTTGCTGCCTTATGCGCTTACTGATTCAGATGCATCTTTTCTTGCGCTGCTTCCTGCTGTCTGGCTGGGAACTGCATTCAGCTATGAGAACTGGTTTGAGAAACTGAGGGAAAGCCGGAAAAAAAGCAATATTGCCCAGCGGCTTTTGGTGAGTATCGGACTCATTTTTCTTGGTTATTTCATGAATACTTATGTACATGGGGCCTACTGTTATATTGTCATACCGGTGATCCCTTATCTCGCCTATGAATATTTGTCTTATATACCGGTGGCGAGGTTTTGGTTGAAATATATAGGGAAACATTCTATGAATATTTTTTTGACACATACTTTCATTTATTTTTATTATTATCCGGACTTTATATACTCCTTCCGATCTACATGGTATGTTCTTCCGGTATTTGCGGCAGTCAGCCTGGCATTGTCCATTATGATTGAAGTGATTAAGAAAATCATTGGCTATAATAGGCTGGAAAGCTTGCTGGTGAGTTGCATAGACTGTACATATAATAAGAAGGGGGACGCTTATGGGAAAAAATAGATTAAATATCCTTGCGGCCGCTTCGCCTGGTAAGCATAAATGTTTTTTGGCAATTTCCGGTATCTTTGCTTTTTTTGCGTTGTTGTACTGGCCTATGGAAACGGCGGAATCTTTATACCCGCTCTATGGGTCAGTGGGCCAGATTGCAAAAACATGTATTCTCATGGTATTATATACAATTTTGTTTTATTATGGAATTACTTTTTTTTATTACTATTTAAACAGGCTGCGATCCAGGGAAGGGGAAAAGCGCTTGTCTTATGCGAAAAAAGCGCTTATTCTGGCACTGGTTTGGCTGCCCCATGTACTTGTGGCCTATCCGGCGAGCATTCCTCCTGACACGGAGGCGCAGCTTATGCAGTTTATGGGATATGAACCGTTTACGGCTCATCATCCTCCTGCGCATACTTATCTTGCAGGGATATGCACACAGCTGGGGAAGAGGTTTTTAGGCTCGTATAATGCTGGGATTTTCTTCTGTGTGATTCTCCAATACCTTATTATGGTGCTGGTTTTTGCTTATTCGATACATTATTTGGAAAAACGGAAAGCTCCGGCATTTATTTTAGGCTTCCAATGGGTGGTCTGCGGCCTGTCGCCGCTGGTTACAGGATTTGTAGGCGTTGTTTTAAAAGATGTTATTTATTCCGCTTTTTTTGTCTTGTTCGTTGTTTTTTGTGCCCGTTTTGCAGAAAAAACTTCTTTTTGCCTTTCGATGGGAGACGTGATTGGGCTGGGAGCCAGCGGGATATGCGTGGTTCTTCTGCGGAATAATGGAAAATATGTGGTTTATCCTATGTGCTTCGTTGTATTTATGATCGTTATGCTTCATAACCGCAAGGATAAGAAGCAGTGGGCGAAGGCTCTTTCCGTGCTGCTCCTTCCGGCAGCGGTATCCTGGCTGGTTCTTAACAGCCTGACTGTAGCTTTTCATATTGCACCAGGGAGCATCCGGGAAGCTCTGTCTTTCCCGTTCCAGCAAACGGCGAGGACAGTCAGCAAACATGCGGATGAATTGCCTGAAAATGAAATAGAAGCGATTGACAGAGTATTGGATTTTGAAAAAATCGGGAGATGGTATGATTACAAAATCAGCGATCCTGTCAAACTTACTTTTAAAGAGGAAGCATCCAAAGAAGATCTGATGAATTATTTCGGCGTATGGGCAAAAGAGTTGCGACGTTACCCGGCCACTTATTTTACGGCAACCCTTATGCAGAACTATCCGTTGCTTTGTCTGTTTGAAGACAACAGCTATTATTATAGCAGTTCCAGTGCAGCGCATGAAGGGAATGAAATCATTACTTCGGTTCCTGCGGTGGAGAAGATTAATGAAGTATTTTGCCGGTTTTATGGAGCGGTTCATGAGATTCCTGTATTCGGCCTGATTGCCCATATGAGTTTTTTCTGCATTTTGTTATTTGTACTGACGGCGTATGTATGGCGAAGAAAGAAATATAGGATTCTGATTCCAATATTGCCATTGTGGCTGTCCTTTGGCATATGTATTCTTGCCCCGGCTGTCATCAATAACGCGCGATACGCTTTTCCGATATGCTACAGCATTCCGTTTTTGTTCGGATGCTATACGGTTTTTGACGAATAAAAAAGTTGGCCGTAAGGCCAACTTTTTAGATTTTTTTGTTTTTTAGTTTATCAGCAATAATAATTAAATAACATTCCGCTGAATGCGCTCGTAATATATGGCGTTGCATAGTTCTTTCCAGGATTTTTATAAGCGACGACAGTCTTGTCAACATAGTCCATCGGATTGATGGATATCTGGTTCATTTTACGAACGAGAGAGTTGGCAAAGTTCTTGATAGAGGAAAAATCTTCCTTCGCATATTCGGATAAAGCAGCATTCTGCAGTTCCGCTTTATCGATTTCTAAAGTGCCGTTTTCCTGAATGTTTAAGCCTATAAGATCTAACTCGCTATGGTAACGGTTAATAATTCCGTTCATTTCCCGTAAAAGTTTCTGGCTGCCTGCAAAATTATCCCGATACGCCGCCATGTTGGTGATAAAGTTGTTATATCCACGGGTCAAAGTGCTGATGTTTTCCGTTAAGGATTCGATATCTGTTTTAAGTCCGAAGGTGGTTTTTTCACCGTTCATGGGACTTATGCCTTTCAGCGTGACATCAAACAACCTGTCGATCGTAAAACGGTTGGAAACGGAAGTATGCCGTTCGCCGTTCAGCGAAAATTCCGCATTGGAGGCGGGACGGGTCGTATAATCCAGTCCGAAATATGCAACCGATCCGGACTGTTTGCTGGTGTGTGCATCGGAAACATGAAAAATGGAAGAACCGTTATCTTTTATTCCCTCTGTGGAAGAGCGGAGGCGTAAGGCACTGTTGCCTTTTTCGTCTTCGATAACGTCAGCCTTCATCTCGATATCAGCGCTGCTGATCAGTTTAGCCAGTCTGTCGTGGATATCCCTGTTTGTTTCGCCTTCCCGTATATTATATTGAAATTCGTAATTCAAGTCGTTGATCATGATGTCAAAGGAATAGGTATCCGGCGGCAGGGCAGGTTTAGTATCGGGAAGAAAAGTTCCCATATTTACCTGGCCGGAAGCGAGGGAATAAACCTCTATCTCATAAGCCGGTACCTCGGAATTTTCCGGATGCTCGCCGATATAGTTGACCAACGCGATATCTTCATTACTGGAGTAGGAAGCTTTTTTATTCAGAATCTTCTCTTCGTCGAGTCCGCCCAGGGAAGCGATCACATTGCGCAGCTCGCGGGCATCTTCCTTAATTCCCACAGCGAAGTTTTTAGCCGCTTTGCTCGTATCCAGTTTGTATAAAGGAGCTTCTTTGTTCAGCTTTACAATCGTATTGTATATATTACGAAGCTCGCTTTTCTTATGGGTATCATAGCGGGTTGAACTTCTTGGAGAATAAGTCGTCATATAATAATTATAGACATTGTTAAGAATAGTAGTATTATATGCCATGATACACCCCTCCTTTCTTCCGTGAAAAATACATCCGCAGGAATCGGTTCCTGCGTGGCAGCCGGTATTGGATGCCGTGTATGGGGTTTGGTTTTGCCATTATTATACCATATATATCGGCGGAGGAAAGGGAAAAAATAAGAAAAAATGGAAAGAAAATTAAAAAAGTATTGTGAAAAATTGGTTGACTAGGATGTGATCTTATGATATGGTTATTCTACAAGATTGATTCAGGTCTTTTTTTTATGCTCAAAAATTGGAGGGAAAATAAATGCGTACGAGAATTACATTAGCATGTACAGAGTGCAAACAGCGTAACTACAATACGATGAAAGACAAGAAGAAACACCCGGAAAGAATGGAGACGAAGAAGTATTGCAAATTCTGCAGGAAACATACGATGCATAAGGAAACAAAATAAGATTGGCCTGCAGTTGTTGAAAGGAGTAGCGCATGGGAGGTTCCGCAAAGACAGATAAGACGCCGAAACCGAGTTTTTTTAAAGGTTTGAAAACTGAATTTAAGAAGATTGCATGGCCGGACAAGAATTCGCTTTTTAAACAATCCGTTGCGGTTGTCTGCATCTCGGTCGTGGCAGGAGCGATTATCGCCATACTGGATTTCCTGTTCCAATATGGCATAGATTTCTTGACGACATTGTAGAGTGAGGGTGAATGAATGGCAGAGGCAAACTGGTATGTAGTGCATACTTATTCAGGATATGAAAATAAAGTCAAAGCCAATATTGAAAAGACAATCGAGAACAGGCATCTGGAAGAGGAGATCCTGGAAGTCCGTGTCCCTATGCAGGATGTGGTGGAAATGAAAAACGGGGCAAAGAAGAATGTCCAGAAAAAACTGTTCCCGGGTTATGTCCTTATTAATATGGTGATGAACGACGATACATGGTATGTAGTCAGGAATACAAGAGGCGTTACCGGATTCGTCGGGCCGGGAAGCAAGCCGGTGCCGCTGACGGAAGCGGAGATGAAGCCGCTTGGCATCAGGACGGAAAATATCACCGTGGACTTTGCCGAAGGCGATACCATCGCGGTTGTTGCCGGAGTATGGAAAGATACGGTGGGCATGGTTCAGAGGATAGACTACGGCAAGCAGACGGCAACGATAAACGTGGACCTGTTTGGCAGGGAAACCCCGGTAGAGATAGGTTTTGCAGAAGTAAGAAAAATGTGATATTTATGCCGGTTTACGGTTTAAATATAAACAGCAGTATGTAAAGTCCCGGAAAGTCATGCCGGGGCAGTGGGAGCAGCGCCATATTGGGCGGATGCGCCATACCACAATATTTTAGGAGGTAGCCAAGATGGCAAAGAAAGTACAAGGTTATATCAAATTACAGATTCCTGCCGGCAAAGCAACACCGGCTCCACCAGTTGGTCCTGCACTTGGACAGCATGGTGTGAACATCGTTGAATTCACAAAGCAGTTCAACGCGAGAACAGCGGATAAGGGCGATACCATTATTCCTGTTGTTATTACAGTATACGCAGACAGAAGTTTCAGTTTTGTTACGAAAACTCCTCCTGCCGCAGTGCTTTTGAAAAAAGCGTGCAATATCAAATCCGGTTCCGCGGTGCCGAATAAGACAAAGGTTGCAACGGTTTCCAAAGACAAACTGAGAGAGATCGCTGAGATGAAAATGCCGGATCTGAACGCTGCATCCGTAGAAGCGGCGATGAGCATGATCGCAGGAACGGCAAGAAGCATGGGAATCACGGTAGAAGAATAATAAGGAAAAGATAGAATTGGGAGACAGCAGTGAAAGGGCGCCGTGCATTTGAAGTGCATTGCATCCAGGATGCAGTGTATGGAAGAGCGGGGAGACTTGAGCGCAGGACTGTCGATTGAACCATAGGAGGAATTAATAATGAAACATGGAAAAAAATATAATGAGGCTGCAAAGCAGGTAGACCGTTCCGTTCAGTATGAAGCGCTGGAAGCGATCGGACTCGCTAAGAAGACAGCTATTGCGAAATTTGACGAAACCATCGAAGTTCATATCAGGACAGGATGTGATGGACGTCATGCGGATCAGCAGATCCGTGGTGCCGTTGTATTGCCGAACGGTACAGGTAAAGAAGTAAAGGTATTGGTATTTGCAAAAGGAGATAAGCTGACGGAAGCGGAAGCTGCCGGAGCTGATTTCGTAGGCGGCGATGAATTGATACCGAAGATCCAGAACGAAGGATGGCTGGGATTCGATGTTGTAGTTGCTACACCTGATATGATGGGCGTGGTAGGCCGCCTCGGTAAGACATTGGGACCGAAAGGCTTGATGCCGAACCCGAAGGCCGGAACAGTAACCATGGACGTAACGAAGGCTGTTAAAGATATCAAAGCCGGTAAGATCGAGTACAGACTGGATAAATCCAACATTATCCATGTTCCGATCGGAAAGGCTTCTTTCTCCGAAGAGCAGTTGGAGCAGAACTTTAATGCGTTGATGGAAGCGATCATAAAGGCAAGGCCGTCAGCAGTAAAAGGACAGTTCTTAAGAAGCATTACCTTATCTTCGACCATGGGGCCTGGAGTAAAGGTAAATGTTGCAAAATATTAATGAAGCATTGTTAGCAAACATGGAGACCATCTGTACGGGGGACCTTACAGATGGTCTTTGGACTATTTACAGGAAAGTGCATTATGGCAAAAAAGGGAAAAAAGAAAAAAAGGAAGAAAAAAAACTACTTCTTAAATACTTTGCTGACTTTTTTGTTGGTTTTCAGCAGCGTCCTTATCCTTGGGGTACTGCTTTTCCTTGTATGGCAGAACACAGGGAAAAAAGAGACGGGAAAAATGGCGGGAGAGGATCCTGTAAGAGATAATTCCGCAATATTAACGGAAAATATTCCTCAGGAAGAACCAAAGGATTTGCCGGAAACCGGAGAAGCGCAAGGACAGGGCGGGCTTTTGGCGCCTGCGCCTGAAGAGGGCGAGGGCGAAGAGGAACCTGTGGGGAAATACGGCGAAATTCTCGCCGATCCGGCTTATATGGCAGAAAATAATATATATGCGAAGGAAACGGCAAATGAAGGGGAAGTTACCCTGGCATTTGGAGGGGATATTCTATTCGATCCGGCCTATAGCGTGATGGCAAGTCTGCTGCAAAGATCGAACGGCATTTATGATAGCATTTCTGAGGATTTAATGGATGAGATGAAAGATGCGGACATTATGATGATCAATAATGAGTTTCCGTATTCTTCCAGGGGAATTCCGACGGAAGGAAAGCAGTTTACTTTCCGGGCCAGGCCGGAATCTGCCTCTATTTTGGAGGAAATGGGAGTGGATATCGTATCCCTTGCCAATAATCATGCTTATGATTATGGAGAAGATGCCTTTCTGGATACATTGGATACCCTTGCCGGCATCGGAATGCCGTATGTTGGTGCCGGGCGGAACCTGGAAGAGGCGTCCAAACCGGTTTATTTCATTGCCGGGGATATAAAAATAGCGATTGTTTCCGCCACACAGATCGAGAGGCTGGATAATCCTGACACAAAGGGGGCCACCGATGATTCTGCCGGCGTATTCCGCTGTCTGAATCCCGATCGATTGCTGGATGCGGTTCGCGAAGCAAAGGAAAACAGCGATTTTGTCGTGGTATATATTCATTGGGGGACGGAAAATACGGTGGAAGTGGACTGGGCACAGTTGGACCAGGCGCCTAAAATTGCCGATGCGGGAGCTGATCTGATCATTGGGGATCATCCTCATTGTTTGCAGCCGATAGAATATGTAAACGGCGTACCGGTGGTATATAGCCTGGGCAATTTCTGGTTCAATTCGAAAGAGTTGGATACCTGTATAGTAAAGGCGGTCGTGGGGGAAGACGGATTGAGGTCTTTGCAGTTTATACCTGCTTTACAGAAGGGGTGCAAAACCTCTATGCTGCATGGGGAGGAAAAAGCGAGAGTGCTTAACTATATGCGGTCGATTTCGCCTAAAATAGATATTGATGAAGAAGGATTTATTTCAGCAAGGTAACGGTGAATGCCGATGGAAGAATTGCAATGACAAGGGATGAAGGATAAGAGGAGGATGCGTATTATGATAGAGAGACAAAAGAAGATTCTTTGGAAGATTGGGGGGGGGTATAAGGAAAGCCGGTTTGTGGTTTGACAATAAAAAAATAGCGGCAGGTATGGTGATCTTAATGGCGATTACGGTTATTCCCATGTTGGTAGTGGCAAGATATTCCCATGCTTCGGCAGATGATTTTGGATGGGGGGCCGGGGCGCGCCGTCAGGTTTGGAATGAAACTCATTCAATCATGCAATTTGTGAAAGCAGCGTTTCAAGGGACGGTCAGCATGTATCATGAATGGCAGGGAACATTTACAACCACTTTCATTCAGGCATTTCAGCCGGAGATTTTTAATACAAATGCCTATTTTATTGTTCCATATATAATGCTTTCTTTTTTTCTCGGCAGCACGGCATTGCTCCTGCATTATCTGCTGGTAATAATGTTAAAAATGAAGAAATCGGTTTATATTGTAGTGACAATGCTCTATTTTCTGATTTCCATCCAATATGTACCGTCTACCGGGGAGGCATTTTACTGGTATAACGGGGCAGTGGCATATACCCTGGCCTATTCGGTACTGCTGTTTTGCTTATATTTTTCTTTAAAATTTATTTTTTCAGGAAAGAAAAGCAATTTGGTTATGGCAGCACTCACTGCATTTTTTGTAGGCGGAGGCAATTATCTGACGATAGTTCTGCTGCCGCTGCTTCTGATTTTGTTTCTGTTTCTTTTTGCCCCTACCAAACGGAATGCTTTGTATTTGCTCGTTCCCTTAGCGGTATTTGTGGTAACCGCTATTATCAACATGAAAGCGCCTGGGACGCAGGTGCGGGGAGGAAGCGGTTTTGGGTTTGACATTCATAATGTGGTTCGCACGATTGGCAGATCTGTCGAAAAAGGATTGACAGATGTCCGTCTGATGTATGCGAATAATCCGGTGATCGTCCTGGGCATGGTTATCATCGCCCTGTTTCTGGCCTCGCAGATGGTAGGGAAGCAATACGAGTTTTCTTTCCGGTTCCCTTTGCTTTTCGTGGTTATGACATCGGGCAGTTATCTTGCTATGTATGCGCCGACTTATTACGCTGGTGTCGGCGCGCCTTTTGGCAGGATGTCTAACTTGATTTCTTTTTATTTTGAATTGAGCCTGATCCTGGATATTGTCTATGTGACGGGGTATGTGACAAAAAGGTGGAATGATAAATGGAAAGAAGGATGCCGGAAATTGATGGAAAAATGGGAAATATATAAAATATACGTTCTTTTAGCAGCTGCAGTTTTGATTTTGTTCCATCCAGACTGGTATAGGACTACCGCTATGGCGAGAACCGTTGATTATTTGGTAAGCGGACAGGCAGAAGAATTCGGAGAAACAATGGACAGGCGGTACGAAATTTTATTGAATGAAGAATTGAAGGACGTAGAGCTGGATCCGGCACCTTCCGCCGGGCCGCTGTTTAATTATGATATTGGGGAAGATTGCAACGAATGGCCGAATACGGCAGTAGCGGAATTTTTCTATAAGGACAGTGTGAAATTGAAAAATGGGAAGTGAGTTGGCGGCAACGGAATCCATCTCAGGGGCGGCATGTCATTCCGCCGGTTTTATCTCTGATTTGTCATATTTTCCTTGACAGAATGTCCGATATAGAATATAGTAGTAAATGCCGAAGACAGCAGGTGCTGTGGAAACAGCGTAAGGACAAGACGCCTGCCGAGGAAAAGAGTTTATTTGGTATGACTTTATGCCTTTCTGTCTTTGGAACATATGGACAGGAAGGTTTTTATATTATACTGGTATGAAAACTCCTTTCGGCGTAGGGAGGCCGGCAGAAATACCGGTTTCCGACAAATCTATAAGGAGGTAAAGAAAGTGGCAAAAATTGAATTGAAACAACCCATCGTAGAAGAGATTTCTGCAAACCTGAAGGATGCTCAGTCGATCGTTCTTGTGGATTACCGCGGTCTTACCGTTGAGCAGGATACAAGGCTCCGCAAGGAACTTCGTGAAGCCGGGATCACTTACAAGGTTTACAAAAACACGATGATGAATTTCGCGTTTAAAGGAACTGATTTCGAGGCGCTTAGCCAGTATCTGGAAGGCCCAAGCGCGGTTGCCATTTCCGATTCGGATGCTACCGCTCCGGCGCGGATATTGTGCAAGTTTGCAAAGGAAGCCAGCAAACTCGAAGTGAAAGGCGGAATGGTTGAAGGCATTGCATACGATGCGGCAGGAATTGCCGATATCGCAAAGATCCCTTCAAGGGAAGAACTTATTTCCAAACTGCTTGGAAGCTTACAGTCTCCGATTACAAACTTCGCTCGCGTTATGAACCAGCTTGCAGAAAAAGGCGGCGCATCCGCATGCGAAGCATCTGCGGAAGAAGCGGCAGCAGAGACTGCAACCGCAGAAGCTGCGGCTGAAGAAGCAGCTCCGGCAGAAGAGACTCCCGCAGAATAATAGAAGCGGAAATTAAAAATCAGGTAAAAAACAAATTGTATAAAATCGAATCATGGAGGTAAATGATAATGGCAAAATTAACAGCTCAGGAACTTATCGATGCTATCAAAGAGTTAACAGTTCTGGAATTAAATGATTTAGTAAAAGCTTGTGAAGAAGAATTCGGCGTATCCGCAGCAGCAGGCGTTGTAGTTGCAGCAGCAGCTGACGCAGGTGCAGCAGTGGAAGAAAAGACAGAATTCGATGTAGAGCTTACAGAAGTAGGCCCTAACAAAGTTAAAGTTATCAAAGTTGTACGTGAAGCTACAGGCCTTGGCTTGAAAGAAGCAAAAGACCTTGTTGATTCCGCTCCGAAGATGGTTAAAGAAGGCGTTTCCAAAGAAGAAGCAGAAGAAGTTAAGACAAAATTGGAAGCTGAAGGAGCTAAAGTTACGGTTAAATAATAGCGAGACCATAACGAAAAGCAAAATAGTAGCAGAAATAAATGCCGGTATAGAAAAATCAGGATATGGTTTTTCCGTACCGGTATTTTTTGAAATTTATCCCCTGCGGAAATCAACTTTTATAAGCGCCATGGCGGAGGGAGCCAAATGAGCCGGAACAGATGGGGGAGGAGCCGAGGAAGGGGCTGGGGGAGGGCCGGTTTTCTGCCGTTGCGTACAATCAGTTATTTCGCTTATGAAATGTTCAATAGTTAGAGTGACCCCGCCAAGGATGGCGGGGTCAGGAAGCGCAGGACAGGATGTCCGTTGCTTCCGGCTCGTCCGGTTGGACACCATATATCCATTTCATTAGTGAAATCTGATTGGAAGCGCCGGCAGAAAATTGTACGCAACGCAGAAAACCGGCCCTCCCCCAGCCCCTTCCTCGGCTCCTCCCCCATCTGTTCCGGCCCATTTGGCTCCCTCCGCCATGGCACTTATAAAAGTTGATTTCTGTGCCCCTCTTAAAAAAACCTTGACGCGCCAATTCTTTTGTAGTAGAATGGATGATGCACTATTGTGGTAAGGTGTGCTTACCTTTCATTTTTGTACAAACAAAAATTAGAATGGGGATATGTCAATCACCGATAAATAGGCTCAAAATCATAAAGAACGGGGTGAAATGTCAATGGAAAAAAACCGAATACGTCCCATTGCCGCAGGCAAAAATATACGTATGAGTTATTCACGGCAAAAAGAGGTCCTGGAAATGCCAAACCTGATAGAAGTGCAGAAACATTCCTATCAATGGTTTCTCGAAGAAGGCTTGAAAGAAGTCTTTGACGATATTTCTCCAATAGCAGACTACAGCGGCCACTTAAGTCTTGAGTTTGTAGACTTCGAGCTGTGTGAAGAAGACGTGAAATATTCTATTGAAAAGTGTAAAGAAAGAGATGCAACTTATGCGGCGCCGTTAAAGGTCAGGGTTCGGCTTTACAATAAGGAAAAAGAAGAAATCAGCGAACACGAGATTTTTATGGGCGATCTTCCATTGATGACCGAGACGGGAACGTTTGTCATTAACGGGGCAGAGCGTGTCATTGTCAGCCAGTTAGTTCGTTCGCCGGGCATTTATTATGCAATCGGCCATGACAAGATCGGTAAGAGATTATTTTCTTCCACGGTCATTCCGAACAGGGGTGCATGGCTGGAATATGAAACGGATTCCAATGATGTTTTTTATGTACGTGTAGATAGAACAAGAAAAGTGCCTATTACCGTGCTGATCAGGGCTCTAGGCGTAGGTACGAACGATGAGATCAGGGAGCTTTTCGGTGATGAGCCGAAGATTGAGGCCAGCTTTGGAAAAGACGTTGCTGAGAATTATCAGGAAGGTCTTTTGGAGTTGTATAAAAAAATACGTCCGGGCGAGCCTTTGAGCGTAGAAAGTGCGGAAAGCCTGATCACCGCGATGTTTTTTGACCCCAGAAGATATGATTTGGCAAAAGTCGGAAGATATAAATTCAATAAAAAGTTAGCATTCAGGAACAGAATCAGAGGCCATGTGATCGCAGAAGATGTGGTGGATACGACGACAGGCGAAGTGCTGGCGGCAGCCGGGACGAAAGCGACGGCCGAACTCGCCGATGCGATACAGAATGCGGCAGTGCCTTACGTATATATCCAGACAGAAGAGAGAAATGTAAAAATTCTTTCTAATATGATGGTGGATATTACGAATTTTGTAGATTGCAATCCTAAAGAATTGGGGATTACGGAACTGGTATATTATCCTGTTCTGGCGCAGATTCTGGAAGAATATGCCGATAATGCGGAAGAACTGGCAGAGGCTATTCAGAAGAATGTGCATGAACTCATACCGAAGCATATTACTAAGGAAGATATTCTTGCTTCCATTAATTATAATATCCATTTGGAGTACGGTATCGGAAACCATGACGATATCGACCATTTGGGAAACCGCCGTATCAGGGCGGTGGGCGAATTGCTGCAGAACCAGTATCGTATCGGTTTGTCCAGGCTGGAAAGGGTAGTTCGTGAAAGAATGACTACTCATGACGCTGAGGAGATATCTCCTCAGATCTTAATCAATATTAAGCCGGTACAGGCTGCGGTAAAAGAATTTTTCGGTTCTTCCCAGTTGTCCCAGTTTATGGATCAGAATAATCCGTTGGGTGAATTGACCCATAAGAGGCGTCTTTCCGCGCTCGGACCAGGCGGTTTGTCCAGAGACCGGGCAGGATTTGAGGTGCGGGACGTACATTACTCCCATTACGGCAGGATGTGTCCGATTGAGACGCCGGAAGGTCCGAACATCGGATTGATCAATTCGCTGGCAAGCTATGCAAGAATTAATGAATACGGTTTTGTGGAAGCTCCGTATCGGAAAATAGATAAAACCGATCCGCTTAATCCGCGCGTAACGGATGATGTCGTATATATGACGGCGGATGAAGAAGATAATTATCATGTGGCCCAGGCGAATGAAGCTTTGGACAAAGAAGGATATTTTGTAAGGAATACCGTGTCCGGCCGCTATAAGGATGAAACTTCCGAATATCCGAAAGCGATGTTCGATTACATGGACGTATCTCCGAAAATGGTATTTTCGGTGGCTACGGCGTTGATTCCTTTCCTGGAAAATGACGACGCGAACCGTGCCCTGATGGGTTCCAACATGCAGCGTCAGGCGGTTCCGCTTTTAGATACGGAGGCACCGGTAGTAGGGACAGGTATGGAGCCGAAGGCGGCGGTGGATTCCGGCGTTTGCGTAATTGCGAAAAAAGCGGGAACCGTCAGCTACGCTTCTTCGAGAATCATTAAGATCGATTATGACGATGGCGAAAGGGACGAATATCGTCTTACCAAGTTTTCCAGAAGCAATCAGTCCAACTGCTATAACCAGAAGCCCATCGTGCTTAAGGGCGATCATGTGGAAAAAGGGCAGGTAATCGCGGATGGTCCGTCTACGGCTGACGGAGAACTGGCATTGGGAAAAAATCCGCTCATCGGCTTTATGACATGGGAAGGCTACAATTACGAAGATGCGGTTCTTTTGAGCGAAAGGCTGGTACAGGAGGATGTATACACATCCGTTCATATAGAAGAATACGAGGCGGAAGCAAGGGATACCAAGCTGGGGCCGGAAGAGATCACGAGGGACGTTCCCGGAGTCGGCGACGATGCTTTGAAAGATCTGGACGAGAGAGGTATTATCCGTATCGGAGCGGAAGTGCGTGCCGGAGATATATTGGTGGGCAAAGTAACGCCTAAGGGAGAAACGGAGCTTACGGCTGAAGAAAGGCTTCTGAGAGCTATTTTTGGTGAAAAGGCGAGGGAAGTAAGGGATACTTCTCTGAAAGTGCCTCACGGGGAATATGGTATCGTTGTGGATGCCAAGGTATTTACGAGAGAAAACGGCGATGAACTTTCTCCCGGCGTCAACCAGGCAGTGCGCATTTATATCGCTCAGAAGAGAAAAATATCCGTGGGCGATAAAATGGCGGGCCGCCATGGAAATAAGGGTGTTGTTTCCAGAGTGCTGCCGGTAGAAGATATGCCTTATCTTCCGAACGGGCGTCCTTTGGATATCGTACTGAACCCTCTGGGCGTGCCTTCCCGTATGAACATTGGACAGGTATTGGAAATTCACTTGTCCCTGGCTGCGAAAGCGCTTGGATTTAACGTGGCGACGCCGGTATTTGACGGTGCCAATGAAATAGATATTATGGATACGCTCGATCTTGCCAATGATTATGTCAATCTGGAATGGGAAGAGTTTGAGAAAAAGTACAAGGAAGAATTGCTTCCGGAAGTGATGGATTACCTGTATGAAAACAGGGATCACAGAGAGGTCTGGAAGGGAGTGCCCATTTCCAGGGACGGAAAAGTAAGGCTGCGCGATGGCAGAACGGGAGAGTATTTTGACAGTCCGGTAACGATCGGACACATGCATTACCTGAAACTGCACCATCTGGTAGACGATAAGATCCACGCGCGTTCTACCGGCCCTTACTCCTTAGTAACACAGCAGCCTTTGGGCGGTAAGGCACAGTTCGGCGGACAGAGATTCGGAGAGATGGAAGTTTGGGCGTTGGAGGCATACGGCGCATCTTATACATTACAGGAAATCCTGACTGTGAAGTCCGACGATGTCATCGGGCGCGTAAAGACTTACGAGGCGATCATTAAAGGAGATAATATTCCTGAGCCGGGTATTCCGGAGTCTTTCAAAGTGCTTTTGAAGGAGCTGCAGTCATTAGGACTTGACGTGCGCGTTCTCCGTGAGGATCATACGGAAGTGGAGATCATGGAAACGATCGATTACGGCGATACCGATTATCGTTATGAGATGGAAGGGGATTCCAGGAATTATGATTACGAGCAGGAATCTTTGGGTTCTATGGGTTATCAGAAACAGGAATTCGATGAGGACAGCGGAGAACTCGTGAATGCGGAGGCGGATGATCTGGAAGACGATCTGGCGTTGGCATTGGATGACGAGGCCGAGTATGTGGAATCTTTTGATGAGTAAAAAATAATAGCAGTCCGAAAAGAAAGGAATGTGTGCAGATGCCAGAAATAAGACAGGAAACGTATCAACCAATGACATTTGATGCGATTAAAATTGGTTTAGCATCTCCGGAAAAGATCAGAGAATGGTCCAGAGGCGAAGTAACCAAGCCGGAAACCATTAATTACAGAACGTTAAAACCGGAAAAAGAAGGGTTGTTCTGTGAGAGAATATTCGGACCCAGCAAAGACTGGGAATGTCATTGTGGTAAATATAAGAAAATCAGATACAAAGGAGTTGTCTGTGACCGCTGCGGCGTGGAAGTCACAAAGGCCAGCGTACGAAGGGAACGTATGGGGCATATTGAGCTGGCGGCTCCGGTATCCCATATCTGGTATTTTAAAGGCATCCCCAGCCGTATGGGGCTGATTCTCGATTTGTCACCGAGAGTATTGGAAAAAGTATTGTATTTCGCATCCTATATTGTATTGGATGCGGGCGATACGGACATGGATTACAAGCAGGTATTGTCCGAAAAGGAATACCAGGATGCGAGAGAAACCTGGGGAAGCCGTTTCCGCGTAGGTATGGGAGCGGAGGCCATCAAGGAGTTGTTGGAGGCGATCGACCTGGAGACAGAAGCGGTGGAATTGAAAACAGGATTGAAGGAATCCACCGGGCAGAAAAGGGCGAGAATCATCAAAAGGCTGGAGGTTGTGGAAGCTTTCCGGGAATCCGGCAATCAGCCCGCATGGATGATCATGGATGCCATTCCAGTAATTCCTCCGGATCTGCGTCCTATGGTGCAGTTGGATGGCGGACGTTTTGCGACGTCGGATCTGAATGACTTATATAGAAGAATTATTAACAGAAATAACCGTTTGAAGAGACTTCTTGAGCTGGGTGCGCCGGATATTATTGTCCGCAACGAGAAGAGGATGCTTCAGGAGGCAGTGGATGCGCTGATCGATAATGGCAGAAGGGGAAGGCCGGTAACGGGGCCTGGCAACAGGGCGCTGAAGTCGCTTTCCGATATGTTGAAGGGTAAGTCCGGGCGTTTCCGCCAGAACCTGCTCGGCAAACGTGTGGACTACTCCGGGCGTTCCGTTATCGTAGTAGGGCCGGAACTGAAAATATACCAGTGTGGTCTGCCAAAAGAGATGGCGATCGAACTGTTTAAACCTTTTGTTATGAAAGAACTGGTGGCAAGAGGGATATCGCAGAATATTAAGAATGCGAAAAAATTGGTGGAAAGACTGGATACGCAAGTATGGGATGTTCTGGAAGAAGTCATCAAGGAACACCCTGTTATGCTGAACCGTGCCCCTACATTGCACAGGCTGGGAATTCAGGCGTTTGAGCCGATTCTGGTAGAAGGTAAGGCGATCAAGCTGCATCCGCTTGTATGTACGGCTTTTAATGCCGACTTTGACGGGGATCAGATGGCGGTGCATCTTCCTCTTTCCGTGGAGGCGCAGGCGGAGTGTCGTTTCCTGCTGCTTTCTCCAAACAATTTGCTGAAACCGTCTGATGGCGGGCCGGTGGCTGTGCCTTCTCAGGATATGGTACTCGGTATTTATTATTTGACCCAGGAAAGACCCGGAGCAGAGGGCGAGGGCAATTTCTATAAAAATGTAAACGAAGCGATTCTGGCTTATGAGAATGGATGCTGTACACTGCATTCCAAAATCAAAGTAAGAGTGAGCAGACGTAATGAAGAAGGGAAAACGGTAAGCGGCAACGTGGAATCCACGTTAGGGCGTTTCCTTTTCAATGAGATTCTTCCCCAGGATCTGGGCTTTGTGGATCGGGCAAACCCGGACAATCTGTTGAAACTGGAAGTTGACTTCCACGTAGGAAAAAAGCAGCTGAAGCAGATTCTGGAAAAAGTAATCAATACCCATGGCGCTTCCAAGACGGCCGAAGTACTCGACCTGATCAAAGCGACGGGTTATAAATATTCTACAAAAGCGGCCATGACCGTATCCATTTCGGATATGACAGTTCCGGCGCAGAAACAGGAAATGCTCGACCAGGCGCAGATGACGGTAGACCGGATTTCCCAGAATTACAGACGAGGGCTGATTACTGAGGAAGAAAGATACCGTGCCGTGGTGGAAACATGGAATGAAACGGATAAGGAACTGACGGAAGTGCTTTTGTCAGGACTTGATAAGTATAACAATATTTTTATGATGGCGGATTCCGGTGCCCGTGGTTCCAACCAGCAGATCAAACAGCTGGCGGGCATGCGCGGACTGATGGCGGATACGACGGGAAGAACGATCGAATTGCCGATCAAGTCCAATTTCCGTGAAGGTCTGGATGTTTTGGAATATTTTATGTCCGCTCACGGCGCACGTAAAGGTTTGTCGGATACTGCTCTGCGTACGGCGGACTCTGGTTATTTGACAAGGCGTATGGTGGATGTCTCCCAGGAACTGATCATCCGTGAAGTGGATTGCAGTGAAGGCAGGGATGAGATTCCGGGCATGAGTGTAAAAGCATTTATGGACGGAAAGGAAACCATTGAAGGATTAAAAGACAGAATCAACGGAAGATATTCCTGCGAGGAAATTAAAGACAGGGATGGAAACGTTATTGTTAAGAAAAACCATATGATTACGCCAAGCCGCGCGGCGAAGATATTGAGTATAGGCGTGAATGAGAAAGGCGAGCCGATTGAGGAAGTAAAGATTCGTACGATCCTGGCATGCCGTTCCCATAACGGTATCTGTGCGAAATGCTATGGCGCGAACATGGCGACAGGAGAGGCCGTTCAGGTCGGCGAGGCAGTCGGCATTATTGCAGCCCAGTCTATCGGCGAACCCGGTACGCAGCTGACGATGCGTACTTTCCATACGGGCGGTGTTGCGGGTGACGATATTACACAGGGTCTTCCCCGTGTTGAGGAGCTTTTTGAGGCAAGAAAGCCTAAAGGCCTCGCGATTATTGCGGAGTTTGGCGGTCTTGCCACGATTAAGGATACAAAGAAGAAACGTGAGATCGTAATTACCAATGAGGAAACAGGAGAGTCCAAGACGTATCTGATTCCTTACGGTTCCAGAATTAAAATTATGGACGGGGCGGTTTTGGAAGCCGGAGACGAACTGACAGAGGGTAGTGTCAACCCTCACGATCTGCTGAAGATCAAAGGGGTACGCGCGGTTCAAGATTATATGCTTCGGGAAGTACAGAGGGTATACCGTTTACAGGGCGTTGATATCAGCGATAAGCATATTGAAGTTATCGTGCGCCAGATGTTAAAGAAGGTACGTATTGAGAGCAACGGCGATGCGGAATTCCTGCCTGGCACTCTGGTGGATATTCTGGAATATGAAGACATGAACGAAAGGCTGATTGCGGAAGGAAAAGAACCGGCGGACGGCAAGCAGGTAATGCTCGGTATTACGAAAGCGGCTCTGGCTACTAATTCTTTCCTGTCGGCGGCATCTTTCCAGGAAACGACAAAAGTTCTTACGGAAGCGGCGATCAAAGGCAAGATCGATCCACTGATCGGTCTGAAAGAGAATGTAATCATCGGTAAGTTGATACCTGCCGGTACTGGAATGAAGAGATACCGGAATACGGTATTGGATACGGATAATAATCTGATGGGAACTATTTCTTTTGCAGAAGACGATTTCGACGAAGAAGAGTTTGGCGGATCGTTCGAAGACGAAGCTGACGAGATAGATGAAGAGATGGAATTTGAAGAGGATATGGATAAGGATGGAGCGTACGATTTGGACGATATAGATGAAGAGTACGATTCGGAAATGGACAGCGAAGAGGAAATGGAAGAAGAAACCGAATAGGAAATATGGATGACCTGAAAACGGTTTTCTCCCATATTCATTTTACTTGAAAGCATACCGGCGTTGAGGAAGATATGATTTTGATCCTTGACGCCGGTATTTATAACCGTTTTGAAAACGATTTCCACGAATTTTCCCGAAAACCTATTGACAAGGCTTTCCGAAGCACTTATACTAACGGAGTGTGCATGTAAATGCATGATCTTTTTGTGCGCATGAAAACAAGCATGGCACGAAAAGCGGCATTGAAGGGCATACGGACCAAACACATTTTATACAGTTTATATCACAGGAGGTGAAACAGAATGCCAACATTTAATCAGTTAGTAAGAAAAGGACGTCAGACATCCGTTAAGAAGTCAACAGCGCCGGCTCTTCAGAAAGGGTATAATTCTCTTCATAAGAAAGCGATCGAAACTTCTTCTCCTCAGAAAAGAGGCGTTTGTACGGCTGTTAAGACAGCAACTCCTAAGAAGCCTAACTCAGCGCTTAGAAAAATTGCCAGGGTGCGCCTTTCTAACGGAATCGAAGTAACAAGCTATATTCCGGGTGAAGGACATAACCTGCAGGAGCACAGCGTTGTCCTGATCAGGGGCGGAAGGGTAAAGGATCTGCCCGGTACGAGATACCACGTAATCAGAGGTACGCTCGATACGGCAGGAGTCGCTAACAGAAGGCAGGCCCGTTCCAAATACGGCGCTAAGAGACCTAAGGCTGGTAAGTAATTAGGATTTTTGTACCACAAAAACAGAACTAATTTGTGTTGGAATTCTGCAGTATGCGTCACCATGTGTAAAATAAGGCCGCCGCTTTCGGTGGTGGCTCATATGACATAAGGATAGCCCGCAAAACGCGGCATCCATTGTTTATGCACAGGCTCGCAGGAAGAAGTTTGCTGCTCATGCAGTATGCGGGCCGCGCAGTCGGCAGGGAATAAATCTTCCCTGTTCGGTTAGAAAACCGCACGAACACATTAGTAGCGGCAGCCGCCGCTTACACCCGCCTAAGGGCATGTGTATCTCAACATGTGAGTACCGTTGAATTATTCAGGTAACGAGATTCGGAGCAAAGAGAGTTTGCCGGACGGAACATCGCTTATAAGGATGCGGTGGGAAATCTGCCGGATAGAACATCGTTTATAAAGATGCGATGGGAAATTTGCCGGAGGCAAATTTTGATTTGTAACGATGAAATCGTTACAAATTAATAAGGAGGGAAGAAACGTGCCACGTAAAGGACATATTCAGAAGAGAGATGTATTGGCAGATCCTTTATACGATAATAAGGTAGTAACCAAACTTATCAACAACATTATGTTGGATGGTAAAAAAGGTGTTGCTCAGAAGATCGTATACGGTGCATTTGCTACAGTAGAAGAAAAGGCTGGCAAACCGGCGCTTGAAGTTTTTGAGGAAGCTATGAACAACATCATGCCCGTCCTCGAAGTAAAAGCAAGGCGTATCGGCGGCGCTACCTATCAGGTACCGATCGAGGTAAGACCGGATAGGCGCCAGGCTCTGGCTCTTCGCTGGCTGACCATGTTTTCCCGCAAGAGAGGCGAGAAAACAATGAAAGACAGACTGGCAAACGAGATCCTTGATGCAGCGAACAATACGGGAGCTGCGGTAAAGAGGAAAGAAGATATGCACAAGATGGCAGAGGCTAACAAAGCATTTGCGCATTACAGATTCTAAAGGAGGAAATACCCTTGGCTGGAAGAGAATATCCATTAGAGAGAACCAGGAATATCGGTATCATGGCTCATATAGATGCGGGTAAGACGACTCTTACGGAACGTATTTTGTATTATACCGGTGTTAATTATAAAATTGGTGATACTCATGAAGGAACTGCTACCATGGACTGGATGGAACAGGAGCAGGAGCGAGGAATTACAATCACATCAGCCGCTACGACATGTCACTGGACGGAACAGGAAGAATGCAAACCGAAGCCGGGTGCATTGGAACACCGTATCAATATTATTGATACGCCGGGACACGTTGACTTTACGGTGGAAGTTGAGCGTTCACTCCGTGTACTTGACGGCGCAGTAGGCGTCTTTTGTGCAAAGGGTGGAGTAGAGCCTCAGTCGGAAAACGTATGGCGTCAGGCGGACACTTACAACGTACCGAGAATGGCATTCATCAATAAGATGGACATTTTGGGCGCGGATTTTTACGGTGCGGTAGAGCAGATCAAGACAAGACTTGGAAAAAATGCTATCTGCATCCAGCTTCCTATCGGCAAAGAAGATGAATTCAAAGGAATCATCGATTTGTTTGAGATGAAAGCTTATATTTATAACGATGAAAAAGGCGAGGATATTTCGATCGTGGAAGTTCCCGACGATATGAAAGATGAGGCCGAACTCTACCGCTCAGAGCTGGTAGAAAAAATCAGTGAACTGGACGATGACCTGATGATGATGTATCTGGAAGGGGAAGAGCCTTCCAATGATCAGTTGAGAGCAGGTTTGAGAAAAGCTACCTGTGAATGTACGGCGATTCCGGTTTGCTGCGGAACCGCATACAGGAATAAGGGAGTTCAGAAGCTTCTGGACGCTATTTTGGAATTTATGCCTTCACCGATCGACATCCCTGCAATTAAGGGAACGGATCTGGACGGAAATGAAGTAGAAAGACATTCATCCGATGATGAACCTTTCTCAGCTTTGGCATTTAAGATCATGGCTGACCCGTTTGTCGGCAAGCTGGCATTTTTCAGGGTTTACTCCGGTACTATGAATTCCGGTTCCTATGTATTAAACGCAACAAAAGACAAAAAGGAGCGTGTCGGACGTATTCTTCAGATGCACGCAAATAAAAGGGCCGAATTGGATAAGGTTTATTCCGGTGATATTGCTGCTGCGGTAGGGTTTAAAATCACGACCACAGGCGATACTATCTGTGACGAACAGCACCCGGTTATTCTGGAATCCATGGAGTTCCCGGAGCCCGTTATCGAACTTGCGATCGAACCGAAAACAAAAGCAGGACAGGGCAAGATGGGAGAAGCTTTGGCAAAACTTGCAGAAGAAGATCCTACTTTCCGTGCGCATACGGATTCGGAAACAGGTCAGACCATCATTGCCGGTATGGGAGAACTTCACTTGGAAATCATCGTAGACAGACTTCTGCGTGAATATAAGGTGGAGGCTAACGTAGGCGCACCTCAGGTTGCTTACAAAGAAACCTTTACAAAACCGGTGGATCAGGAATACAAATATGCAAAACAGTCCGGTGGACGTGGACAGTATGGACATTGTAAGGTTAAGTTCGAGCCCATGGATCCCAACGGCGAAGAAATATTCAAATACGAATCTACCGTTGTGGGCGGTGCTATTCCGAAGGAATATATCCCCGCAGTAGGAGAAGGTATTGAAGAAGCTACTAAAGCAGGTATTTTGGGAGGATTCCCGGTACTTGGCGTACACGCAAACGTATACGACGGTTCTTACCATGAAGTCGATTCTTCTGAAATGGCATTCCATATTGCCGGTTCCATGGCATTCAAGGAAGCGATGAAGAAGGGCAATCCGGTGCTTTTGGAGCCGATCATGAAGGTAGAAGTTACGATGCCGGAAGAGTATATGGGTGACGTAATCGGCGATATCAATTCACGCCGCGGACGCATTGAAGGCATGGAGGATATCGGCGGCGGCAAACTGGTAAAAGGCTATGTCCCGCTGGCTGAAATGTTCGGCTATTCCACAGACCTTCGTTCCAGGACGCAGGGACGTGGTAACTACTCTATGTTCTTTGAAAAATATGAACAGGTACCGAAGAGCGTACAAGAGAAGGTACTGGCAGCTAAGACGAAATAATGCTTGAAAAACTTGGCATTATTTAATATAATCAAAGAAGCGAGAAAATCGAAAATTAATTGGAAACTTTTTTAGAACAATTTAAAGGAGGACTTTAGAAATGGCTAAAGCTAAATTTGAAAGAAACAAACCCCATTGTAATATTGGGACCATTGGTCACGTTGATCATGGTAAAACAACTTTGACCGCTGCAATTACAAAGACATTGAACGTAAGGCTTGGTACAGGTGAAGCTGTTGCGTTCGATATGATCGATAAGGCTCCGGAAGAGAGAGAACGTGGTATTACAATTTCCACAGCTCACGTTGAGTATGAAACAGAGAAGAGACACTATGCACACGTTGACTGCCCTGGGCATGCTGACTATGTAAAGAACATGATCACAGGTGCTGCTCAGATGGACGGCGCTATCCTCGTTGTTGCAGCTACGGATGGTGTTATGGCTCAGACAAAAGAGCATATCCTTCTGTCCCGTCAGGTAGGCGTTCCTTATATCGTAGTATTCATGAACAAATGCGATATGGTTGACGACGCTGAATTGCTTGAACTGGTTGAGATGGAAATCAGAGAATTGCTGTCCGAGTATGAATTCCCGGGCGATGACATTCCGGTTATCCAGGGTTCCGCTTTGAAGGCTCTGGAAGATCCCAGCAGCGAATGGGGCGACAAAGTTCTTGAACTGATGAGCGCAGTTGATGAGTACGTTCCGGATCCGCAGCGTGATACAGATAAGCCTTTCCTTATGCCTGTTGAGGACGTATTCACAATTACAGGCCGTGGTACAGTTGCTACGGGCCGTGTTGAGCGTGGTACGCTTCACCTGAACGAAGAAGTTGAAATCGTTGGTATCAAAGAAGAAACAAAGAAAACGGTTGTTACAGGTATCGAAATGTTCCGTAAGATGCTTGACGAAGCTCAGGCTGGTGATAACATTGGTGCATTGCTTCGTGGTGTTCAGAGAACTGAAATCGAAAGAGGACAGGTTCTTTCCAAACCCGGTTCTGTAACATGCCATAAGAAATTTACAGCTCAGGTTTACGTTCTGACAAAAGATGAAGGTGGACGTCATACTCCTTTCTTCAATAACTACAGACCTCAGTTCTACTTCAGAACAACTGACGTAACAGGCGTATGTAATTTACCGGAAGGCACAGAAATGTGCATGCCTGGTGATAACGTAGAGATGTCGATCGAACTGATCCATCCTATCGCTATGGAGCAAGGTCTTACTTTTGCTATCCGTGAGGGTGGTAGAACAGTTGGTTCTGGTCGTGTGGCTACTATCATCGAGTAATTATAATTTGTTCAGTAAAATCAAGGCTTTCGGGGATTTCTCCGAAAGCCTTTTTACGTTGCGAAACAATTCTAAAATGTTTTGTGGTTCTAATCTGGTTCTAAAAAATTTGTTCATCAGGAAATTATATCAAAAGGCAGATAAGAAGGGAGAGATTGGTATAATGGACAATGGAAATTGGGGCGGACAGTATCCTATGGAGAATATTATAGATTGTGAATACAACATGGATAGCGGTTACGTGGAGGCCTATTATTATGACGGCAATATTTTGCGGTTGAAATGTGAAGAAATAGAAGCCAGTCTGCGCACTACAGAACAATCGCTTGCGAAGTTGCATAAGTTGTTGATAGCAAGCCGATTAAGTATGTTGCAATGGTGTTGTCGGGAGGACTACAAGCTTATTGTGACATAGAGGCAGATATGGTAAAGGGTATGTTTAGCACGATTGTTCAAGGCTACTTGAAACAAGGATACAATAAGGTTATGGCAGAAGTGTTAGCGAGAGAATTTTTCAGATATGAAAGTTGAGGAGAACATGACAGATACAGAGAAAAAAGTAATGGTGCGGTTATGCACGAAGATTTTGACAGAAACAGAACTTTATGAAATGGATATGGAAGTAAGGAATTTAGTGGATTAGATATGCGTTTCGGAGCAGATGAAAGAGAATAACAATAAAATTCGTAGCCTGACAGGGGAATACGAACAGATAGAGTCGGAATGTCGGGAGGGTGTCAGAGAAAAACTAGAATGTATGAAAAAGCTGTGTGAAGAACGTAATAGTTTGTATGAAAAGCAGAATGAGTTGAAAGGGAAGAGAGAGAAATTAGAGAGGAGTTTTGTAATAAAAGATATAAGCGTAAGGGGTAGGCAAGTATAACCAGTCCTTTCCTTAATGGTATTTTATGACATGGTGCTAGCACCATGTGGTTAATAGGGTATTTAAGTAATAATATTCCAGATTAATTAAAAAAACACAAACCACTATACTAGACAAAAATATAAAAAATATAAAAACATATTGACTTATGATGCTTGATAATATATAATTCTTGGCAGAAATAGGTGAATTGATGGAAAACAGAATTATTGAATTATTTGAAGAAAATTTCGGATTTTCTTTTAAAGCAACCACTTATAATAACATGATTGTGGCAATTAGAACGTTTGAGCAATTTAAGAAAAAGAATGAGGATTTCTTTTCATTTGAAAAAAGAGAAACAGTATTTGGACATTTAAGAACATATGCTATAGAAAGACAGTTTAATGATTCAGCCTTTAACCCTAGAGCTAATTATTCTGTTTCCATGAAACAAGTTAATAGTTATAAGCATAAGGCGTTATGTATAGAAACAAAAGATTTTATTGTAAATTTAGGGAGAACTAATGGTGCTTTTAAATTATTGCCCCAATCTTCATATAAAAAAGATTTTGCAAAATCAAATGCAGGGATAAGCATGCAATTATCGTTTGATCTTTCAGGGGAGTATCCTGTTGTGGTCGAAAGTAAAAAATATGCACAAATTACATATGGATATAAATTTGGAGATATGACACACTTAAGTATTGTACTTCCAAGTGATAATTATTCAGGTTCTGAATATACAGTTAATCTTCTTGCAGATGTAAACGTATATAAGAATTATGTGCCCGAAGAATTAGTTGAAGAATCAATTGTTACTTTAAAAAAGAATTTATCAGATGAAATTGAAAAAATAATATAGAATGTTGGTGGATATGATGGAAAGCGAAAAAAAGGTTGTGCCATATAGGATTAAACAGGCAAGAATTTCCAGAGGATTGTCAATGGTAGAATTATCTGACTTGGTTTCGGTAAGTAAACAAGCAATCTCTCAATATGAAATGGGTAAGAATGCCCCTAGTAAGGCAATTTTAAATGCGATTGCTAGTGTACTAAAATATCCGACAAGCTTTTTCTATAAACCTATGCCAGCGAATGAAAATGCTAGTAGTGCTGTTTTTTTTAGATGTAAAAAGACAACAAAAGTCAAGGTACTAAATGCTGCAAGGGAAAAAATTGAGATATTTAGAGAAATTAATGATTATTTGGAAAAATATATTGATTTTCCTACATTGGACTTGCCTAAAATAATCTATGAAGATGATGGGATTAATCCGTTGGATAATGAACAAATAGAGCAGTATGCAATGACGTTGAGAAAATATTGGGGGTTAGGAAATAGACCTATTGATAATTTGATAAGTATTGTTCAAAAAAAAGGAATAATGGTTTCTAAAATGCAATTACGGTTAAACAAACTAGATGCATTTTCAGTATGGTTTGACAATAAACCATTTATTTTTTTAAGCAGTGATAAGGATACCAATGTTAGAATTAGATTTGATATTGCACATGAATTAGGACATTTACTTATGCATTCAGACTACTATTCGGAGGAAGATTTAAAAAATAGTGCAATTCATGAAAAACTTGAAAATGAGGCGGATAGGTTTGCAGGTGCGTTTCTTTTGCCAAAGGAAACATATTCAAAAGATGTGTTTTCGACTTCTATAGACCATTTTATTCAGCTAAAGGCGAAGTGGAAAGCATCTATTGGTTGTATGATTTACCGATGTGATACGCTTGGCATTTTGTCCCTTAATCAAATTAAATATTTAAAGGATCAAATGACAACAAGAGTGTATTGGAGAAAAGAGCCGTTAGATAAGGAAATGCCAATTGAAAAGCCGTTTGCACATAAACAGGCAATATTATTATTGTTGGATAATAATATTGTTACAGCAAATCAGTTGATTGAAGAAACGGGATGTTCTGCTGAGGAATTGGAGCAGTATTGTTTTTTGGATAAGGGAACATTAGAAACGAAGGATGATTCAAAAATAATTACCCTAAAAATAAGATAGTAAGAAAATGTTGTTAAATTTTATATAGAATAGTTGTTTTATTTAGAGGTAAATGATGTTAGATTATATTATTGAACGCACAAATAAATATATTGATGATATGCCTAAAAAAGAGCGCAAAAAATACGGTCAGTTTTTCACAAGTAAAGAAACAGCACATTTTATGGCTGGATTATATACTATTCCAGAAAACTTGTCCAAGGTTCGCATTTTAGATGCAGGAGCAGGTTCAGGCATATTGTCGTGTGCGTTTTTAGAACAATTGGAGCGGATGGTTTCTGTTCAGATGATAGAATTGACTTGTTATGAGAATGATGAGAATATTTTGGGATTGTTAAGAGAAAACCTGCATACTTATCAAGAAAATTCCAAAAAAAACATTGAAATTAATATTATTACAGAAAATTATATTACAAGCCAGTATTTGGACTTCAATCATATGTTAGGCGGCAATCTCTCACCGAAGAAATATGATTTTGTAATTGGCAATCCCCCATATATGAAGATACCAAAAGATGCGCCAGAAGCAACAGCTATGCCGGAAGTCTGCTATGGCGCCCCCAATTTATATTTCATTTTTGCGGCAATGGGATTATTCAATCTTGATAGTGAAGGGGAGATGGTGTATATTATCCCTCGTTCATGGACTTCTGGAGCATATTTTAAGCGGTTTAGGCAGTATTTTTTGACAGAAGGGAAGTTAGAACATATTCATTTATTCGTAAGCAGGAATAAGGTGTTTGATAAAGAAGATGTCTTGCAGGAAACAATCATAATAAAAGTAAAAAAGACAAATCAAACACCAGAAAAGGTTACAATTACTTCTTCGCAGTCAAATAATGATTTTGATAATCTGACTTCACTGACAGTGCCATATAGCCTTGTGGTTTCGGGAGAAGATTATTATGTTTATTTAGTAACAGATGAAAAAGAAGTTTCTGTGTTGGAACGATTACATAGATTTGATAAAACATTACCGGATATTGGGCTAAAAATGAAAACAGGATTGACAGTTGATTTTCGCAATCGTGAGATACTTCGTGATGATGCGGAGGAAGGTGCAATTCCACTCTTTTATTCGCAGCATATTAAGCAGGGAGAAGTGCAGTTTCCTATTCAGAAAGAACACGAGTATGTGGTAACAGATCAAAAGGGATTGGTGCAGGATAATCGAAATTATTTGTTTGTCAAGCGTTTTACTGCAAAAGAAGAAAGACGCAGACTGCAGTGTGGTATATATTTATCAAAGAAATATCCACAATATAAGAAAATCAGTACACAGAACAAGATTAATTTTGTGGATGGGTTGATAACGGAAATGTCTGAGTGTCTTGTGTATGGATTATATGTGATTTTTAATTCTACTCTTTACGATGAATATTATAGGATTCTGAATGGTTCAACGCAGGTAAATTCGACGGAAATTAATGCTATGCCTGTGCCTGATTTAGAAAGCATACAGGAAATGGGCAGGACACTAATGAAAAGCAAGGATATGTCAGAAAGTAATTGCAATATGATATTGGAGGGATATTGTGGATAAAATTAATGAGGCAAGAGAACTTTTGAAAATGCTCGGAATGCCTAAAGCGCAGCAGACGGATATTTGCTGTTATGTGCTGTTGGCAATGGCAGGGATAAAGCAGGATACATTATGGAAAGATGCTGGAAATGAGTGGATTCGTATACATGATATTATTCAGTTTGCTAATACATATTACAGATCTACTTATGCAGAAAACAGTAGGGAGACTTTTCGTAAGCAGGCATTACATCATTTTCGCAATGCTGCACTTGTAGAGGATAATGGAAAAGCCACAAACAGTCCTAATTATAGGTATAGACTTACAGAAGAAACATTGCAGATGATAAGGGTGTTTCAAACATCAGAGTGGCAAAAATCTGTAAGTCGATTTTTGAAATACCATGAAAAACTGGTAGATATGTATGCTTCAAAAAAGAAAATGACAATGATGCCGGTGCGTATAAATGGAACTGATTTTCAATTTTCTACAGGCAAGCACAATGAACTGCAGAAAGCTATTATAGAGGAGTTTGCGCCACGATTTGCACCCAATTCGGAATGTTTGTATGTTGGCGATACCATAGAGAAAGATTTGGCAAAGAATGTTGATAAGTTGAAAGAATTGGGATTTGAAATAACTTTACATGACAAGATGCCGGATGTGGTTTTATACAGAGAGGATAAGGGCTGGATATATTTTGTAGAATCAGTAACTTCTGTAGGTCCGATGGACGCTAAAAGAATATTGGAAATAACTGAAATGACAAAGAATGTAACAGCAGGGAAAATCTTTGTGACAGCATTTCTTGATTTTAAGACTTATAAGAGATTTTCAGAGAGCTTGGCATGGGAAACGGAAGTTTGGATCGCGGAGATGCCGGAACATATGATGCATTTGAATGGGGATAAGTTTTTAGGACCGAGGTAGAAATATGTTAGAAGAGTAGTATTTATTTGGTTAAGAGGAGAGAAGAAAATGAAGGAAGATAAAATACCAAAAGTTTTCATATCATACTCATGGAGTAGTGAAGATATGACTATGGCATTGGCAGAACGACTAATGTCACATGGTATAGAAGTTGTTTTGGATAAGTGGGATTTAAAAGAAGGACAAGATAAATATGTTTTTATGGAACAATGTGTTAGTGATTCAGAGATTGATAGAGTTCTTATAATTTGCGATAAGGCATATGCTGAAAAGGCAAATAATAGAGAGGGTGGAGTAGGTGATGAAACCGTAATTATTTCAACTGAAATATATGGGAAAGTCAATCAAGAAAAATTTATACCAATTATTGTAGAGTGTGATGATGATGGAAAACCATATATACCACTTTATATAAAAACAAGAATTTACGTGAATTTGTCTGAGACAGAAAAGTATGAAGAAGAGTATGAGAAATTATTACGAAATATATATGAAAAACCTTTGTTTAAAAAACCTAAATTGGGGTCAAAACCAGAGTGGTTAGAGGAGGATAGTGTAAACCTTTTTCCTTTGCAGGACTTAGTTCGGCAGCTAAAAGGGAGTGGTAGTGTTAGAAAACAGAATGTAATAATCAGACGATTTATTGATCAGTATATTGAAATATTAAAATCCTATTACGATAAAGACTTAAATGCTGGACAACAAGTATATGAAACATGGATGAAGACAAAAAATGTTCGAGATTACTTTTTAGATTTTTTGGATGCTCTTTTAGAAACTGATTGTGATATGGGAAGGTTATTGTGTGAAATATTTGAAAGATTTTACAATACGCTTACTTGTGTTAAGACTTTTAATGACAAAGCAAATTCTTATGGCGACATAGAGTGCGATGTTTTCAAAACGCTTATTTGGGAACTGTTTATCTGTACAGTAACATTTTTAAGACATTTTGAAGATTATGAAACATTGAATAAAGTATTAAGTAATACATATTTTTTGATTGATTCAGGATTTGGCGGTTCTTTTAAGCCAACAAATTATGCAAGATTTAGACACTTCAGCAAACCTATAGAGGAATATTACAAACCGGAATCAGAGAAAAAAGATTTATTTACTTTGATGGGAAATACATTATGCTGCGAAAGAGAAAAATATCCAATATATACAAAGGAAACATTAGCTCAGGCAGACTTATTCCTTTATCAAGTATTTAATGCCTTTGATTTGGTAAGTGAGAGTACATCATATAGAGATAGTTATTGGTTTCCGACATGTTATGTTTATGCTGGAGAAAGAATGTATGAGTGGGAAAAGATGAAATCTCGAAAATATTGTGAAAAAATGTATGTTTTGTTTGGAGTTGAAAATGTTGAAAAACTTAAAAACGTAATATCAAAATGTACTTATGAACGAGATATGCATTATAGAGGAAGTTTTGATGCTGCATTAGCTATTTTGAATTATATAAAAATTGAGGACATAGGAAGTAGAAATTGAGGGTAATTCTGAAAATGCTATAATTATTTTGTGGTTCTATTTTGGTTCTAAAAAATTTGAAAGTCTCAAATAATACGGCTGAAATAGAAGAATATAAAGACAAAATCCAATGAAATATATGAAACAGCATTGTGATTATGTTCCCTACGAACCGTGAGGTTGGTAGAACAGTTGGTTCTGGTCGTGTTGCGACAATCATTGAGTAAATAGAATTCTTGCGAATTCGTTAGTAAAAAGCTAGATTTTATGGGGCTTTCCGAGAAATCGGGAAGCCCTTTTTGAAACTTTGCAACAGTGGAAAAGTGGAAAGTGGTGCCAAAACGGTGCCATAAAAAAGAACTCCGATGAAATTTGGCACCATTTTCATCAGAGCTTATCTTTTTACCAACCCTTTATTTGTTTTACCTGTTCTGCCCGTTCCTTATCTTTGTGATACTGTAACTTGAATGGTATCGTTTTTACTACTTCTTTTCTTACTTCATCGTCCAACTGATAAAATGAAGTCAACAAATTATCTACATCAGGCATACTATTTTTGCCAAACAGATAGATAAGCGGATATAAGGAATTTTTCAAATATACCTTTACCCGGTTTCCGTCAAGTGCGCCATTACAGTTGATTAAATGGTCGGAGATACAGTCGCAGGAAGCTTCTTGGCTTTGGTTTCCGTTTATCCCTTATGGCAAGCTGACTATTGTCCAAGGTGATCTGGGCGATGGAAAGACAACATATACGGAAAGAGGTCGTTAAAAATTTGACTATCAAATGTGTACAGCATGCGGAACAGGGCAAGAGGCTGACCGCCAAAGTAGACGGACAACGGAAACAGATTAGCCGCTTGACGGATAAGATCATGGAGCAGAGCGACACCATAGGCCGATTGCGGGAGGGAGTGCCAGCGCAGTTGGAGTGTATGAAAAAACTCTGCAAAGAGCGAAATAATCTGTATGAGAAGCAGAATGGCTTGAAGGGACAGAAACAGAAGATTGAGAAGTCGTTGGAACGATAAGAAATGCAGGGCGCGGAGGTTGCTATGCCCTGTATTTTTTGTAATGAAATAGACAAAACCAGTTGACCGGTTCATTGATGTGCAACCCATGTAAGGAAGGGAAGAGTATGGAAAGGGAAGAATGAAAGTGGTATAATAAAATCTGCCAATTAGAGTGTTAAGAAGCCTGAAGAAAGCTGAGACAAGGATGCATCCATGAATAGTAGATACACAATAAGGAAAGAACGCAAAAATTTAATCTTATTTCTACTCGTTTCATTTTTGCTTCCTTTGGCATCTGTTGCGGCGCAAACAATGATATCAAATCATTTCATTTGCTTTATACTTTATGGAATACAAGCCGCTGCTCCAACAATTTCTGCGATTATTGTACTTTGCCTGGACAAGAAAGTAAAATCATATTTTGCTCAAATGTTTCGGAAAGAACATTTAAAAATGGCTATTATTCTTCCATTTATTATAGCAGGTACGACAATGATTTTGGCAAAAATAATTTTTTGTGCCTTGTCAGGAAAGGCTTTTATGCTTGGGAATATTTCGAGCGTCCAATTTGTTATCATATTATGGGCGCTTTTGGCGGAAGAGATAGGCTGGCGGGGATATTTAGAACCATGGCTTGAGGCGTACGGTCTTCATAGGCGGATCGTTCCCTGTATAGTAGGTGCGGTATGGTGCTTATGGCATTATCATTTCTTTTTACGGAATGGCATACAAGTGCCAATGCCGTTATTTTTTATTAGTTGTATTGTGGAGAGCTATATTTATAGTTTTTTAATGAGTGTTACCAATCATAATATCGTGTCAGCAATGATATATCATTTTGCGTGGAATTTATTGATACATGTAACAGCAATAAATCCTGCGGATAATAATGGGAGCTTATTTCCATATATTATTTTAGTTATACTGGAAGCGTTGGTATTGCCTGTATGTTGGAGCGTCAGAAAGATCAATCAGCAGCTTGCCATGGAGCAGGATCGTATGTAGTACGGAAAGAAGACGGTCAAGAAAGGGATTTTATTATGAAACAAGATATTCAGGTTAGAAAAGCTATAGAGGCGGATATTGATTGTATCGAGAAATTGTATGAAGATATATGCGATTACCTGGAAATGCATAGAAATTATCCGAGATGGGAAAAAGGTATTTATCCGGCTCGTTGCGATGCAGAAAAGGGACTGGAGACAAATTCGTTGTACGTTGCCCAGATGGGGGAGAAAACGGTAGGGACGGTTATTTTAAACCATGAGCCGGAAGAAGGGTATAGAAATGGTAAATGGCTGACCGAGGATGATTATAGACATATTCATGTAGTTCATACCCTTGCTGTTCATCCGGATTTTCTAAAATACGGCATAGCAACAGAGCTATTGGTGTTTGCTGAACAGGTAGCGAGAGAAGAACAGTGTATAAGTATCAGGCTTGATGTTGTAAAAGGCAATGTCCCTGCAGATCAGCTTTATCAAAAATGCGGATATCAGTTGATAGGAACTGTGAGCCTGGGATATGAAGAATATGGACGTCCCTGGTATAATCTTTATGAAAAAATATTAAACTAGTCGATGATAAAGGAATGATAAGAATAGTATCGTGCAGATTGATAAAAATACCTTGAGAGAAGGGCTTAAAATATGTTATTATATATAACGTGTAAATTGAGTTGACGTCAGTATTTTTTTGTGGTATTATACAGTCCCTGCACATATTATATATAGGAAAGTATACGAGGTGATACGTATGAAGAAAGCTAAGGTCTTTATGGATGATTTTATGAATAAGCTGCGGGCGGATGATTATGAAAAGGATAATCAGCCAAATAAAGGACCGGAAATTAATGCTGAGTTCATTGCTGAGCAGTTATCTTCGTATGCTGATTTGCTAAATTCCGGGATTATTGAAAAAGTAACAGGCAAGAAATAGGTTAGAAAATGTTTCAGACAATAGACGAGCAAAAGGTGTTTTGCAGACAATTTAATATATCAGAAGAACGATTTCGGGAGGCCGCATTACCTTGGATTGAACTGGAAGCGATAGCTGCGGATTACCAGAAAAAGAAGGATGGACATACAGCAACTGTAAAAAATTATTTGGAAGAAATAGAACAGTGCGAATATGTTCATTCTTTAAATTGCAGGGTAAAGGATACTGCTCATCTGATAGAAAAAATTATTAGGAAAAATCCTAAGTATTTACAACAGGGAAAGGCAATAACCAGTAGTAATTATTCGGTGTATATTAACGACTTGATGGGAATCAGGGCGTTGCTTTTGTTCAAGGAGGATTGGCTGGGGGTTCATGAATTTCTAATGGGGAAATTTAAGGATGATTTAGAAGAAGAACCGTTTGCATACATACGTAAAGGCGATAGCAGAAGCTTATACGAGGGAAAAGTCCAAATTGTTGATGAAAAACCGTACAGGTCAGTTCACTATTTGATTAGAGATAAAAAAACCGGATTATGCATAGAAGTACAGGTCAGAACCCTGTTTGAAGAAGCATGGAGCGAGATTGACCATAAATTAAGATATCCATATAAGCTATCAAATGAAATGATTAGGTCATATTTGGAAATCATGAATCGTGTTGCTGGTATGGCAGATGAGATGGGAACATTTGTGCATGCATATTTAAAAGAATTTGAGAATGCGGTAAGAGCAGGGGTAATTAATGAAAATGAAGTATATAGTTATATTTTGGAACAAATAGAAAAATGTGATGATAATGGAATAAAAATTAATATAATAAATAAAATAGAAAGGGCGCAAAAGTACAAAGAATTGATGAATGGGCCGGAAATGTTTGAGGATATTTTAAAGAACATGTAGGAAAGAGGAAGATCCGATGGAGGATAAGGATTACAAAACGTTAAAGGAAGAGTTAAACAGCACATTTTCTGATGAATATATATATAATGCAGGCATACTTATTCATCGAATGGCAGAGGATTTTTACAGTAAGCAAGGACTGAAAGGCAAGGTATATTTTGATGAATCTATATTTGAATATTGTCTGATAGATATTTTAGTTGATATTGCGAGATTAAAGTATTTTCATGATATAGAACTCGTGAATTATATAAAATTAATGGCATATACGGCGTCATGGTGTTTAAAAAGGAAACCATTTCAGATGATAGAAGGGGCTGGTACAGATTACATTTATGTGAATGAACGCTTTGTATTATCTCTGTTATTACAGGCATCAGGATGCTTTGATTCTAATGTAAAATGTGCAAAAGAGGACAAAGAAAAAGTTAAAAAATTAATAGAACAGATTTTCTATCATTTAAAATATAGAAATACAAATCCGCAGACTCTGGAGTTGCTATTAGTGGGGATAGAGAATGGCAAGCTGCTATACAAAATCGGATAATCTGCTTACATAAATCATGCGCCGCCGTAGCATATATGGCGGCGTATTGCATTATGAGCCAGGGAATGAGGCAATGACAGGAGGAAACACCAATGAACATACAAAATTTCTGGAAAGCTGTGCTGGATCAGGACGCCGAAAAAATAAAGGAGTATTTTCACGAGGATGCCTATATAAACTGGCACTGTACCAATGAACATTTTTCGGTGGAGGAATACATAAGGGCAAACTGCGAGTACCCCGGAGAATGGGACGGAACGGTAGAACGAGTGGAATCGGCCGGCGGCTTGACGATTACAGTGGTAAATGTATATACGCGCGATAGAAGCCTTTCCTTTCATGTCGTATCTTTTATGAAAATAAGGGATGGCCAGATCAGTGCGCTGGATGAATACTGGGGGGACGACGGAGACGCGCCGCAGTGGAGGCTGGAGAAAAAACTGGGTACGAAGATTAACCGGCAGTTATAAAAAAAGAGGAAAAATGGACAAAACATCCATTGTAAGAAACAGAGAGCTTATATTATACTGTTATTAGTAGTTGAAATAATAATAGGGTGATAAGATTGAATATTGGTAATAAAATTGCAGAATTACGAAAAGCGAAGGGGATAACACAGGAGCAGCTTGGCCGGCAGCTGGGAGTATCGGCGGCGGCGGTCAGCAAATGGGAAACAGCGGCTTCTTATCCTGATATTATGTTATTGTGTCCGTTAGCAAGGGCGCTTGGAACAAGTACGGACGTTTTACTGGAATATGAGGATAATTTATCGAGGGAAAAAGTGGCCGAATATGTGGGCCGAATTGTAAAAATGAAGCAGGAGCTTGGACCGAAAGCTGCGGAACAGGAGTTGGAGCAGATATTATGCCGTTATCCAAACTGCACAGAGTTACAATTTCATGCGGTCGCGTTGTTTACTATCTTCGGGCTGTCGGACGAGCAGGGAACGGAGGAAGACAGGAGTAGATGGGAGCAGCGGAAGAAGGAATTATTAACGAAGATTTGTGAGAGCAAAGATACGAATTATCTCCGGCCGGCAACAGCGGCCATGGCAGCGATGGAATTGCAGGACGGCCGACTGGACGAAGCGGAAAGACTGTTGCGGGAACTGCCGGATATCCCGGAAGATACGACAGCATTATGGGTACAGCTGTATTTAAAAAGAGGAAAAACGGAAGATGCATTGGAACTGTTGCAAAAACGGCTTTGGACGCTGCTGTGTCAGGCAAGAGCCTGCCTGACGATGATGATCGAGAAAATACCATTTGAGTGGAGCGAGACTTTGGAAATATGCGATTGCTACAGAAAGCTGGACGGGGTTATTCACGACGGAACCGGAACCAGCGATCTTATATTGGCAGCAGTATACGGGAGAGGTGGTAAGGAGCAGGAGGCGGAAGATTGCCTGAAAGCGTATTTGGAAAGCCCGGCCAGTCCATGGACGGATCCGAATCCGCTGCTGTTTTCCCGCATATTGACCAGGATTAACAGAGATCCGGTATCGGAAAAGGAGCAAAAGGAAACGATGCTGAGAGGCATTATGGCTGATGAAAATTTGGCAAAGCTGTGCGAAAAGAAGGAAATGGAGGAACTCATCCAACGATGGATCGGGAAACAGATGATTTCTTAAAAATTTGAAAAAAAAGAGACATAAAATCCGTTAAAGAGTAAAATAGCATAGAAGAGATAACACAGAAAATGCTTCTATGCGGAAAGGCACGGGATAACGGATGGAGTACATAAAAGAAATCAGGAAGCTATGGACCGGGCAGCCGGGAACTTTTCCGGTTTTTCTGGAAGAAAACCCGGGGATTTTTAAGAAGGTGGATGCTGCGCAAAAGAAGGAAAACGAGAAACTGATTGAGGAAATATCCCAAAAGATGCGTAAAAAAGCACAGCAAAGGCCAGAGGGTGAAGAAGAACGTATACAGTGGGAATACGAATTGGAACAGGAATTAAAAGGGGTTCTTGAAAAGGAAAAAATACTTTGCCTTTCCGAATGGATGGGCGGGGAACTATTGGACGCTTTTGAAAGAGAGACAAAGAATTTTATCGGTAAGGTCAGAGGATTTGACGAGGCGCTGAAACCGGAGCAGATATGGCAGGCCATGCGCAATTATTTTATTTATGGGATGATTGTGGAGATGCAGGGCGGGGAGCAGAATGCGGACGATCCCATCCTGGCGTACAGTCTGCTCTATCCGTATACCGATAACTATATCGACGATAAAAAAATTTCAGGAGAAAAGAAAGCGCAATATAACCGGATGATCGGGCGGAAATTGAAAGGGGAAGCGGTGGAGCCGGGGAACCGGCTGGAAGAAAAGACATGCCGGCTGCTGGATATGATTTTAAGCGCTTATGAAGGAGAAGCAAAAAATAAGGTGGTGTCTGTCCTGCTTCAACTCTTGGAGGCTCAGAGCTGCAGCATCGGGCAGATGAAACAGGACATAGAGGAGGAACGGATTCTGGAGATTTCGATCAGAAAAGGAGGTTCTTCCGTATTGGCGGATTATCTTTTTGCCACTGAGGATTGGAGGGAACAGGAAGAGAAGTTTTATTTAAAGTTTGGCTTTATCTTGCAGCTGGTGGATGATCTGCAGGATATGGAAGAAGATGAGAAGGCGGGGAGCCATACCCTGATGACAAATGCTGCAAAAGAGAAGCGACTGGAAGAGCAGGTGAATCGTCTGCTTTGGTTTATATGGAGTGAAATTAATGCTTTTGTTCCGAAAAATCCGCGTTTAAAGGAATTTGTACTGAAAAATTGCATAGGGATATCGATATTATCTGCATCTGCCGCTGGGAGTGCCGGCGGAGGCAGCCGTAAAGTTTTTTTCCCCGAAGGATATCTAAAAGCTTTGGAACCATATCTGCCGGTTTCCATAGAATTTATAAAAAGGATGAAGATACAGAAAAAAAGGAACGGTATGCCAAATAGTATGGTTATGCTATAAAATCACATAAAATACATAAAATTGAGCGGAGAGGATGTTGAATTTTCCAGTTAGAATATGATAGAATAGGAAAGAAGGACTATAAAGCAATACATAGGAGTGAAATATTGTGGAAATAAGCGATTACGAATTGCTGTTGGACTCTTTGCAAATGGCAGGGGTTTATGTGATAAGAAAAGATAACCACCAATTATTATATTTCAATAAATGGATGAAAAAGGCGGTTCCCGATATAAGACTGGGGACGGTTCGCCATGAATTATGGGTAAATCCGGTTTCAGGAGGCCGGAGGGAAATTGAGAATGAGAATATTGACGATGCCCATCCGTTGAAAGGAACGGCCAGAATAGAAGCGGCCAGGGTTTTATGGGAGAAAAAAATACCGGTGTCCGTAGTTACGGTGACCCCTCATAATGAAAGCACAATCAACCAGAAGGAACAGGAGTATATCAGCAAGAATTTGGGGAACCTGTTTTTTGCCATTTATGACATCAATTTACAAGAGGATATCCTTCATATGGTGAGTCAGCGCGAAGAAGTAAAAGACATTCTCAAGATGGAGATGAGTTTTACGGAAGCGATAGAGATTTATTCCAAGAATTTTGTCCATTCTGATTTCAGGGAAGAATATGTGCGGAAAATGAGCCGGTCGAATTTGATGGAGAAGCTAAACGAAAATTGCCCCTTCGCGGCGATAGAATATCGCAGGGTTAAAAAAAACTCCGGGAAGATACCGGAGGGGGACGGCTGGGTGCGCGCGACGGTGATTGCGACTGAATTTCAGGATGGAAAGCCTTGGAAGCTGCTTTATGTGGCGCAGGATATAACCGAGGCTAAGAAAAAGGAAGAAATGGAACATCAGATGCTGAAAGAAGCTTGCGAGGCCGCCAACCGGGCGAATGCTTCCAAGAGCGAGTTTCTTTCCAGGATGAGCCATGACATTCGTACACCCATGAATGCGATTATCGGAATGACGACGATCGCAGAAGGGCATCTGGATGATGAGGAGCGGGTAGAGGACTGCCTGAATAAGATTACGGTTTCCAGCAAGCATCTGCTTTCATTGATTAATGAAGTGCTGGATATGAGTAAAATAGAATCCGGGAAGATCGATCTGGCGGAAGAGGAGTTCAATATATCCGATCTGATACAGAATCTATTGACTATGATACGTCCGAATACACAGGCGAAGAACCATAAACTGGAGTTGAAAACTGCAAAGGTAGAGCATGAGGATGTTATTGGAGACGTCATGAGGCTTCAGCAGGTATTTATGAATATCCTGGGAAATGCGGTGAAATATACCCCGCAGGGCGGTACTCTGGAACTGGAGATCAAAGAAATAGAATCGGAAAGAACCGGATATGGATGCTATGAGTTTGTGTTCCGCGATAACGGCATTGGCATGTCCGAAGAGTATGTGAGGAAAATTTTTGAACCTTTCAGCCGGGCAGAGGATACCCGCATCAATAAGATCGAAGGAACCGGTTTGGGGATGGCGATTGCCTTGAATATTATCCGTATGATGAACGGCGATATCAAAGTGGAGAGCGAGGTCAATAAAGGATCGCAATTTACTGTTACCGTATATCTGAAGCAGCAGAATACGGAAGCGCCGGATATGGAACAGATTGCCGGGATGCCCGTATTGGTTGTGGATGATGATATGATGGCATGTGAGGCGGCCTGTGCGATTCTGAATGACATCGGGATGAAAGGCGAGTGGGTATCCTCGGGTAAGGAAGCAGCAGATCGGATCATGGAAGCGCGTCGGGCAGGAAAAGAATTTTTTGCCGTATTGCTGGATTGGCAGATGCCGGACATGGATGGGTTGACGACGGCGCAGGAAATCCGCCGGGAAGCGGGCGAAGGCGTACCGATCGTAATACTGACTGCTTATGACTGGAGCAACGTGGAGATGGAGGCCCGCGAGATTGGGATAGCCGGATTTATTTCAAAACCCCTGTTTAAATCAAGACTGGTATATGTGTTGAAAAAAATAGCGGGAGCAGATGGCAAGAGTGAAGCACCATCCGAGGAGGAATCCATCTGTCAGGATTTCCATGGAAAGAGAGTATTGCTGGCGGAGGACAATGAACTGAACCGGGAAATTGCGGAAGAAATTATCGGAAGTACCGGGGTCACGATGGAATGTGTGGAGAACGGTCTGCAGGCGGTAGAACGATTTAAGGAAAAAGGCTCCTGGTATTATGATTTGATTTTTATGGATGTACAGATGCCGGTAATGAACGGATATGAGGCAACCAAAACGATCCGTGGAATAGAACGGGAAGACGCAGCTCAGATACCGATCATTGCCATGACAGCGAATGCTTTTACGGAAGACATGATCGCGAGCAAAAAGGCAGGAATGAACGAACATATTGCGAAACCGCTGAATATGAACCAACTGATGAAGTGCATGGGATATTGGTTCGGAAAAACAGGCAGGAAAATCGAGTAGAGAAGATTCATCTTCCCTACTCGCCGCGCGGGGTGCGTGCAGCAAAGCTGCTAATTTCCTTACGCACCCCTGTGCATAAAAAGGCAGTCACCCCTACATCAAAGGGGCGACTGCTTTCATAAAATATCCGGTTAGTTTAACGTGCCATTTTTCTTTTCGCACCGTTTCCATGGAGACCTGTCTGCATTTTGCGAGGGTCGCCTGGAAGTCGGCTTCGATCTGAGTGACACAATCGACGCCATATAAATAAGTGGCGCATTCAAAATGATGGTAGAGGCTGCGGTAGTCCAGGTTGATCGTTCCCACGACGGCTTCTCTGGAATCGCTGACGAATACTTTGGCATGTACAAAGCCTGGCGTATATTCGAAGATTCGTACGCCGGATTCTAACAAAGATGCATAATGCGTTTTTGCCAGAGCATAAGGAATGGACTTATCGGGAATTCCCGGCAATAGTAACACCACTTCTACGCCTCGTTCCGCGGCGAATTTCAATGCTGTTTCCGTTTCCCCGTCCAAAATCAGGTAAGGGGACATAATATGCACATATTTCAGGGAGCGGTTCAGAATATCCATGTAAACTCTTTCGCCCACCTTATCGTTGTCCAACGGACAGTCCCCGTAAGGAATGACATAGCCTCCGGCATGGTCTGCCGGGAAGGACGGATAAGAAAGGAACTGCGCAGTTTCATCTTTTCTTTCATCAATGCCCCACATTTGCAGAAACATCAGAGTAAAACTTCTCACCGCATCACCTTTCAGCATAATGGCGGTATCTTTCCAGTGTCCGAATTTCTTTTTTTCATTAATGTATTCATCCGCCAGATTAACTCCGCCGTTAAATGCCGTATGCCCGTCGATCACCAGAATCTTCCGGTGATCCCGGTAATTATAGTGGGTGGAGACAAAGGGAGAGACCGGGGCGAACATTTTGCATTTTATTCCAAGGGCTTTCAACCGTTTCGGATAATCGTGGGGAAGCAAGGCGAATTCGCAGGCCCCGTCGTACATGATGCGGACGTCTACGCCCTGAGAGGCCTTTTTCGCGAGTATTTCCAATATGCGGCCCCACATCAGTCCTTCATCAATAATAAAATATTCCATAAAAATGAAATGTTGCGCCGATTCCAACTGCTTCAGCATTTCCTCAAACTTATCTTCTCCAAGAGGAAAGTAAGTAACGGCCGTATGTTCGAAGACGGGATAACATCCGCTTCTGGCAATATAATGAGCCAACGCAGCAGCTCCCGGATTTTCAACGGAAAAACGTTCCATAACTTCCGCTGATTGGGGGATGCTTTTCCTGGTTGCATCAATGATTTCAAGGCTCCGTTTTTTTAAAGCCCTGTGCCCGATATCGCTTTGGGTATATAAAAATAAGAGAACGCCGAAGACGGGGAGGAGCATAATGACGATCAGCCAGGTGATTTTTGCCGTAGGGTTGATGCTGCTGTTTAATAAATAAATCACCATAAACAGGCTGAACAATGCGGTTCCGCCTAAAACATGAGGCAGAAATTCCTCAAACCACTGGAAGATTCCGAATAGAATCAATACTTGTACCGCCAGCAAAAGTAAAATCAGGCCAAAACGGCTGAATAGGGCGTGAACAATTCCTTTTTGACCCTTTTTCAGCAGAAGGAGCCCTTTGTTTTTATAGTTAGTCTGCATAAACGTTTCTCCTTTGTTGATTGATAAAATGAAAATGATGATATGGCAGGTTTACTATCAAATGAATTTTTTATATTATATACCGTACAGTAACAGTATGGTCAACCCTAAATCTTCAAAAGAATACTATACTTAGAATTGACACTCCAAACCATGCAATGTTAAAATCATATCTGGAACAAATTCACGCAGAACGCAGGAGGATTCTTTATGCCAAAGAGGACAGACATTCATAAAGTGCTAATCATCGGTTCAGGCCCTATTATTATTGGACAGGCCTGCGAATTTGATTATTCGGGAACACAGGCGTGTAAGGCGCTTCGCAGACTGGGCTATGAGATTGTACTGGTTAATTCCAATCCGGCAACGATCATGACCGATCCGGAAACGGCTGACGTAACATATATTGAACCGCTGAATGTGGAGCGGTTGACACAGATTATTGAAAAAGAACGCCCAGACGCCCTGCTTCCCAATTTGGGAGGACAGTCCGGGCTTAATTTGTGCGCGGAATTAAATAAAGCAGGAGTTTTGGACAAATATAACGTAAAAATTATCGGAGTTCAGGCGGATGCCATCGAGCGGGGGGAAGACCGTATTGAATTTAAAAAGACGATGGACAGCCTTGGAATAGAAATGGCCCGCAGCGAAGTGGCGTATTCCGTGGAGGAAGCCCTTTCGATTGCGGAGAAGCTCGGTTATCCGGTTGTTTTGCGGCCGGCATATACGATGGGCGGGGCCGGAGGGGGCCTTGTTTATAATAAGGAAGAGTTAAAGACCGTCTGTGCCAGAGGCTTGCAGGCAAGCCTAGTGGGGCAGGTTCTTGTAGAAGAATCCATTCTTGGCTGGGAAGAGCTGGAGCTGGAGGTGGTTCGCGACGCAGAAAATAATATCATTACCGTATGTTTTATCGAAAACATCGATCCGCTGGGCGTACATACCGGAGATTCCTTCTGTGCGGCCCCTATGCTGACAATTTCTGAGGAATGCCAGAAAAGGCTTCAGGAACAGGCATATAAGATCGTAGAATCCGTTCAGGTGATTGGGGGAACCAATGTACAGTTTGCCCATGATCCCATTTCTGACCGTATTATCGTTATCGAAATCAATCCCCGTACTTCACGTTCTTCCGCATTGGCCTCTAAGGCTACCGGTTTTCCTATCGCCCTCGTTTCCGCTATGCTGGCGGCCGGGCTGACATTAAAAGATATTCCCTGCGGCAAATATGGGACTTTGGATCGCTATGTGCCGGACGGCGATTATGTGGTTATCAAATTTGCCCGCTGGGCTTTTGAGAAATTTAAAGGCGTGGAGGATAAGCTGGGAACCCAGATGCGCGCGGTAGGCGAAGTTATGAGCATCGGGAAAAATTATAAAGAGGCTTTCCAGAAAGCGATCCGCTCATTGGAAACGGGGCGCTATGGGCTGGGCCATGCAAAAGATTTTGATTCGCTGACAAAGGAAGAGCTGCTGCGCAGACTGATTACTCCGTCCAGCGAAAGGCATTTTCTTATGTATGAGGCGCTTCGAAAAGGCGCGTCGGTAGAACAAATCTATGAGATTACAAAAATCAAAGCTTATTTTATCGAACAGATGAAGGAACTGGTAGAGGAAGAGGAAAAGATTTTAAAATACCAGGGCAGAATGCCGGAAGACGATGTGCTGATTGCGGCGAAAAAAGATGGTTTTTCCGATAAATATTTAAGCCGGATTTTGCAGATTTCGGAGGAGGATATCCGCCGCCGCCGTCTGGAACTCGGCGTGGAGGAGACATGGGAGGGAGTCCATGTCAGCGGAACAGAGAACAGCGCTTATTATTATTCTACTTATAACGGAGAGAAGAAGTCGGTTTGCGCCGATGGGAATAATGGGCAGAATAAAAAGATCATGATTCTGGGAGGAGGGCCGAACCGTATCGGCCAGGGAATCGAGTTCGATTATTGCTGCGTACATGCGGCGATGGCGCTGAAAAAGCTGGGATTTGAGACGATTATTGTAAACTGCAATCCCGAGACGGTATCCACCGATTACGATACTTCCGATAAATTGTATTTTGAACCCTTGACGCTGGAAGATGTATTAAGTATTTATCATAAAGAGAAACCTTTGGGAGTGATCGCTCAGTTTGGCGGGCAGACGCCGCTGAATCTGGCGGCAGAACTGGAAAAGAACGGTGTTAAAATATTGGGAACGTCCCCTTCCGTGATCGATTTGGCGGAAGACAGGGATCAGTTCCGCGCAATCATGGAAAAACTGGATATTCCCATGCCGGAGTCAGGAATGGCAACTACGGTGGAAGAAGCGGTTTCTATTGCCGGAAAGATCGGTTATCCGGTAATGGTGCGTCCTTCCTATGTGCTGGGAGGCCGGGGCATGGAAGTGGTATACGATGACGAAAGCATGGCCGGCTATATGAATGCGGCCGTAGGCGTAACGCCGGACCGCCCGATATTGATCGATCGTTTTCTCAACCATGCGCTGGAATGCGAGGCGGATGCGATCAGCGACGGCACCCACGCTTTTGTGCCGGCAGTCATGGAGCATATCGAGCTGGCAGGTATCCATTCGGGGGATTCCGCATGTATCATACCTTCGGTTCATATTTCCGAAGAAAATGTGGAGACCATCAAGGAGTATACGAGAAAAATCGCGGAACAGATGCATGTAAAAGGGCTGATGAATATGCAGTATGCGATTGAAAACGGCAAGGTTTTTGTGCTGGAGGCCAATCCGAGGGCATCCCGCACGGTGCCGTTGGTGTCCAAAGTATGCAATATCCGCATGGTGCCTTTGGCGACGGATATTATTACTTCGGAAATTACCGGCCGCCCTTCTCCGATCACGGAACTGAAGGAACAGGTAATTCCGAATTACGGGGTAAAAGAAGCGGTCTTTCCTTTTAATATGTTCCAGGAAGTCGATCCCCTGCTCGGGCCGGAAATGCGTTCTACCGGAGAAGTACTCGGTTTATCGGCTTCTTACGGGGAGGCTTTCTTCAAAGCACAGGAAGCGGCGCAGTCCAAACTTCCTCAGGAGGGAACGGTGCTGATCTCGGTCAACGATAAGGACAAGGGAGAGGTAGTGGAAGTGGCAAGAAGTTTTGCGGACGATGGCTTCCGCATCGTTGCTACCGGAGGGACTTATGATCTGATCAGGGCAGCGGGTATTCCGGCCACGAAGGTGAAAAAGCTTTACGAAGGCAGACCGAATATCGGTGATATGATCACAAACGGAGACATTCAGCTTGTGTTGAATTCCCCGATCGGTAAAGACAGCATTCACGATGACAGTTATTTAAGAAAAGCGGCGATTAAGGCAAAGGTTCCTTATTTTACGACTGTTGCGGCGGCAAGGGTGACGGCGGAAGGGATTCACTATGTCAGAACCCATGAGGGAAGCGGGCTGAAATCCTTGCAGGAGCTGCACAGTGAGATTCATGATAAATAACGATAGTTTTGCAAATAGATCAATAGGAAAACGGAATGAAAGCGAGGCAGAAATGAAAATATTGTCATTGGAACAGGAATTGAAGAATAATGATTACCCGGGGAGGGGGATCGTGATCGGCAGATCGGAAGACGGTACGAAGGCAGTTACGGCATATTTTATTATGGGAAGGAGTTCAAACAGCCGGAACCGGGTGTTTGTAACGGAAGGAGAAGGGATTCGGACGGAGGCGTTCGACCCGTCCAAACTGGAAGACCCGAGTCTGATCATTTATGCGCCGGTCAGGGTGCTGGGAGAGAAAACGATCGTGACAAACGGAGACCAGACGGATACGATATACGATGGACTTCGGAACGGGCTGGCTTTTGAACAGTCGCTGGAAAGCCGTGAGTTCGAGCCGGATGCGCCTAATTATACGCCGCGGATTTCAGGAGTGATGCAGGTCATGGACGGCAGGTACAGCTATGCCATGTCTATTTTAAAAAGCGATAACGGAAGGCCGGATTCCTGCAGCCGGTATACATTTTCTTATGCAAATCCTGCAGCCGGGGAAGGATGTTTTATCCATACATATATGCACGACGGAGATCCGCTTCCGAGCTTTGAGGGAGAGCCGAAAAGAGTCGGCATCAGCGGGAATATCGATGAATTTGCGAAACAAGTGTGGGAAAACCTGAACGGGGAAAACAAGGTTTCTTTGTTTGTAAGATATATCGATATTGCGACAGGAACCTGTGAAACGAGGATCGTAAATAAAAATCATTAACGGGATCGGAAGAAAAGGAGAAAAGCGGAAAATGAATGAAATTCAATTAAAATACGGATGCAATCCCAATCAAAAACCCTCAAGGATCTATATGGAAGCCGGGAGCAGCCTGCCGGTGGACGTTTTAAACGGAAAGCCGGGATATATCAACTTTTTGGATGCGTTTAACGGCTGGCAGCTTGTGAAAGAATTGAAAGAGGCTACAGGGCTTCCGGCGGCGGCTTCGTTTAAGCATGTGTCTCCGGCAGGGGCAGCGGTAGGACTGCCATTGGATGAAACTCTGGCAAAGATATACTGGGTGGACGATCTTGGAGAACTCTCTCCCCTTGCCTGTGCCTATGCGAGAGCCAGAGGGGCGGACAGGATGTCCTCTTTCGGAGACTTTATCGCGTTGTCGGATGAGTGCGATGCGGATACGGCCAGGCTGATCAAGCGGGAGGTGTCCGACGGCGTGATTGCACCCGGTTATACGGAAGAAGCGCTGGCATTGTTAAAGGAAAAGAAAAAGGGCAATTATAATGTGATTCAAATAGACGCTTCTTATGTTCCGGCGGAGATAGAACGAAAACAAGTGTACGGTATTACGTTTGAACAAGGGAGGAATGAGCTGGATATCGATGGAGGGCTTTTGTCGAATGTAGTGACACGGAATAAAAACATACCGGAAGAGGCGATGATGGATTTGAAGATCGCCCTGATTACATTGAAATATACGCAGTCTAACTCGGTCTGCTATGTAAAAGGCGGCCAGGCGATCGGTATCGGAGCGGGGCAGCAGTCGAGAATTCACTGTACGAGGCTGGCTGGGCAGAAAGCGGATAACTGGTATCTCCGCCAGGCACCGCAGGTACTCGGCCTGAAATTCCTGGATTCCCTTGGCAGGGCGGATCGGGATAATGCTATTGATGTATATATTGGAGAGGAGTATGAAGATGTCCTTCGCGAAGGTGAATGGCAGAAACGCTTCCAGGAGAAACCGCCAGTATTTACAAGGGAAGAAAAGAGGGCATGGCTGGACGGAAATAAGGCGGTAGCTTTGGGTTCCGATGCATTTTTCCCATTTTCCGATAACATCGAAAGGGCGCATAAGAGCGGCGTTGAATATATTGCACAGCCGGGAGGCTCCGTAAGGGACGATCTGGTAGTGGAATGCTGTGATAAGTATGATATGGCGATGGTATTTACAGGAATCCGGCTTTTCCACCATTAGAAGGGAGAAAAAGGCACCGGCAGATGTTAATCATTTCCTTTAAAATGCCGATATCAACATTAAGCAGTTATGGGCAATAGTTAAAAGATGATTCAAGGAGGATGAGCGTTATGAATGGAATCAACCAGAGTGCCTATGTGAATTCCATAGCGTCGGAGTATCAGAATACAAGGAGCTATGGGGCAAAGGACGAGAGAGTAAAAAAACAGCCCGCCGCATCGGAGAAAGAAAAGCTGAACGATGTAAAGGGCAGGACGATCGGAGAGCCGAAACTCAGCGATAAGGCGTTAAAGTATTACGAGCAGCTGAAAAAGAAATATTCCAATATGGAATTCGTTCTCGTTTCCCCGGATAAAAAAGCGGAAGTGGAAAGAAATAAAGGCATGTATGCCAGCAACAAGGAACTTCTGGTGCTGATTGACTCGGATAAGATCGAGCGGATGGCGGAAGACGAGGAATACAGGAAAAAGTACGAGGGTATCTTAAGCAACGCAACTTCCCAGGTAGAGATGATGAAACAGCAGCTTGGAACAAATGCAAACCAGGTAAGCTCTATCGGGATGTCTTTTGACGATCATGGAAATGCGTCTTTCTTCGCGGTAGTGGACAAATCCCTGGCGACGCAGCGGGAAAGAATAGCCGCAAAACGGGAAGAGAACAGGGAAGCGAAGAAAGCGGAGGCAAAAAAGGCGGAGAAGGAAAGCGAAGCGGAAAAGCTGGATAAGAGCCATAAAGTAACCGTTACCGCCAAGTCCTGGGATGAACTTTTAAGAAAGATCGACAAAGTAGTGATGTCGGATGGGGCGGACAGTATGCTGACAAAAGGGGAACGCAATATTGGGCAGAACTTTGATTTTTCGCTTTAAAAAGTATTTTTTATTATTTTAGTGATTTAAGCCGGAGGCAGCAATGCCCTCCGGCTGTTGTTGTGTGCCGAGCATGGCGCTAATCTTACTGGTGAAAGTCCAGTCACGGGTATTTACCGCCAAGTGTAGCGAACCAC